>Ga0209718_1003549_pt1 | contig 13841 bp, 16 predicted proteins | sample AD_JPNAS1_MetaG_FD_184420 | JGI IMG/M metagenome (GOLD analysis project Ga0209718, IMG submission 184420) | Active sludge microbial communities of municipal wastewater-treating anaerobic digesters from Japan - AD_JPNAS1_MetaG (SPAdes) (version 2) | ecosystem: Engineered > Bioreactor > Anaerobic... | reverse complement strand
GATGGATATCGGCGCCTACATGGGAGAGATCGGGCTGCGTTACCTCATGATCCCGATCATCGCGGTCGGTATCGGGTATGCGGCGGAACAGGCCGTCCGGGGAAGGGGATAACCTTCCCGCACCTGCTCCTTCAGGACTGAATCTTTCTAAAGAGGTATGCCCCGACGACGGTCATGAGCGCGGCGCAGGCTGCCATGACGATGAGGCTTGCAAGCGGGTGAATCTGGGCGGTGCCCGAGAGGCCGTAACGGATACCCTCGACGCCGTACGTCAGGGGATCGATGAGCGTCAGCGGCCGAATCTGATCGGGCAGGCCGTCGATAGGGAAGAGTGCCCCGGAAAGCCCGAAGATGGGAAAGATCACGAAGTTCATGATGAGCTGGAAGCCGTGCATATCCTCCATCCTCGACGCAATGGCGATCCCGAACGCGGTGAATGTCACGCCGATCAGTGCCATGAACCCGATGGCTACCAGGAATCCGGCGATGCCGACGGGTTTGAGCCCGATGAAGAGCGCGAAGATCATGATGATCAGCCCCTGGACAACTGCCGTCGTCGCTCCCCCGAGCGTCTGGCCGATCATGATCTCGAGCCGCGATACCGGGGCGACGAGTGTTTCTTTCAAGAACCCGAACTGCTTGTCCCATATGATCTGGATCCCGGAGAAGACCGATGTGAAGAGGACGCTCATCGCCACGATGCCGGGGATGATGAAGTCCATGTAGCCTTTTTCCATGCCGGGGATCCGGACGATCGAGTCGAGCCCGAACCCGAGCACCAGCATGAAGAAGAGGGGCATGCCGAGGCTGCCGATGATCCGGCTCTTCGAACGCAGATAGCGCTTGACGTTCCGCAGCCAGATAGCGTAGACGATATCCATCCTTAGCGCCTCCTTGCCCGGTGGGTCATGCGCATGGTCTCTTTGCCGGTCGCCCCCTCTTCCCGGATCGTCCTCCCCGTATAGTGCAGGAAGACGTCCTCGAGCGTCGGTTTCCTCACCGAGAGGGATGTGATACCGATGCCGCTCTGGTGGATGGCGGTCACGATCCCGGGGATATGCCGGTCGGCCTCCTGCAGGCGGATCGTCACCGATCCGTCGTGCCGCTCGATTGAGGAGATCCACGGGGCGGTCAGGAGGCCGGCGATCGCGTCGGGGTCGGGCGAGGCTATGGCGACGACGTCGCCACCGATGGAATCTTTCAGGTTCTCCGCGGTATCGAGCGCGACGATCGTCCCGCGATCGATGATCGCCACGCGGTCGCAGAGCCGGTCGGCCTCCTCCATGTAGTGGGTGGTGAGGATGATGGTGATGCCTTTTTCTTCGTTCAACCGCGCGATATACTCCCAGAGGTGGTTTCGCGTCTGGGGGTCGAGGCCGAGGGTAGGTTCATCCAGGAAAAGCACCTTCGGTTCGTGGAGCAGCCCCCGGGCGATCTCGAGGCGCCGGCGCATGCCGCCCGAGTATGTCTTGACGAGGTCGTCTTTCCGGTCAACAAGCCCGACGAGGGTCAGGAGTTCATCGATGCGCTGCCGCCGCTCCTCTCCGGGGATCCGGTAGAGACGGCCGTGAAAGTCCATGTTCTCGTATGCCGTCAGTTCCTCATCGAGGCTCTGGTCCTGAAAGACGATGCCGATGGATTTGCGGACGTCGTCTTCAGCGGTCACGATGTCGTGGCCGTTGACCGTCGCCGTGCCCGATGTGGGTTTCTGCATCGTCGAGAGCATGGAGATCGTTGTTGTCTTCCCCGCTCCGTTCGGGCCGAGGAGTCCGAAGACTTCGCCGCTTGCGATGGCAAACGATACGTTGTCGACGGCAGTGAGATCACCGAAAGATTTCATCAGGTTACGTACATCTATGGCTGGCATGGGGTTCGTCCCCCCGGGTGATGCATTTGAGCCGCTCACTCTTCACTCCTCCGGCGGCTCCTCCGGCGCAACCTCGAAGATCCGAAGCATTTCCTCTGCAATTCTGCGAAATTTGTCTGCTTTGACGATGGCAAGTCCGCGCTCTTCGTCGCCGAGGATCATCAGCGTATCGCCGGGCTTGATATCGAAAGTCTCTCGCGCATCTTTCGGTATGACGATCTGGCCGCGTTCACCGACCTTGACCGTCCCGAAGATGTGTTTTCTGCTGTCATGGTTGTGGTGGCAGCGGTGGTTGTGGAACATATTCTCGGTCACCTCATCATGTGATTCAGCCTGCGGCCTGCAATGGCCGGCACCGCAGGTATTCTCGGTTCTCTTCCTCGACCCTCCATATCCCCGCGTCGTGGATCGCCCGGCGCGTCTTTTCCCGCGGCTGGTGCCCATCGTTAGGGGTGAGGGCGCCCCCCGGTTTCGTGATCCGCCGGAGTTCCGCAAGGGGCGCGCCCCGATCCCCGACCCTGCGGAGCATGTCGAGGGCATAGATGAGGTCTGCAACCGTATCAGCCGGAAATGGAGATCCGCCGTGCGGTCTGCCCGTTCTGGTTTACGCGCCGATACAGATTCCGGCACCTCTTTATGAACCTGGTGCAATCTTCTCGCCCCTCAGATCGAACTATTCACATAAGTATGATTTTTCACACCATATGAACCCCCTGTTCCAGTACTTTGCTCATCCGGCACCCGCCTCAAATGTGGTCTCGCGGCGCCTTAACGCGGGACCGGCAGCACCCGGACACCGGGCTTCGCGGCTTCGCGCGAGACGGCAGGGTATACGCGATGAAGCGGCCTCTCGCGAAGGCGCGAAGGGATGTTCCAGGCCCCCCTCTACCGAAGTTCGCGTCCTTCGGGGCTCGCGCGAGCTCGAGGGTATGGGCGACGGAACAACCCCGCGCGAAGATGCGAAGGGGAATCTGTAGTTTGACTTTTCCGTGGGATTTTCCGGAACTTGAGCGAAGTGCTGCGGTCGTGCGCATCCTCCATCATCCCCGATCAAGCGTGCAGAGGCTTTGCCCCGGGGCTCCGGCAGACTGGGGAGCACGTTGCAAAAAAAGTGTTATTCTTTCCGGCGCTCCGCCTTCTTCGCCGCCAGGCGCTCGATGGCGACGATATCGACGTTCCCGCCGGTCGCGAGTTTTCCCTTCCAGACAGCCCGGTCGACGAAACCCCTGCCGATATCGTTTCGGATCACGAGCGTCGTGTAGCCGTCCGGCGACCCGATGGCCCCGGCCGATATATCCGCATCCACCGCCGTAAGGTCGGTGCAGACCCGGCACCCGGGCCGGACGCACTCCTCGAGGTCGGCAAGCGGGATGGGGATGTGCCGCCCGTCCTGCAGGTATACGTCCAGTTTCCCCTTGACGTCCAGGCGCTGGATCTCCCAGGGTTCGATCTTCTTCTCGGACTGCAGCTTCTCCTCGACCAGCTTCGCGTAGTCGAAGGTCTCCGTGCAGAAGAGACCGATGACGAGCCGGATAGCCTTCGCGTAGGGCCGGAGGAGATCGTGGTCGCTTGCCCGGATCGCCTGGGTCGCCCGCGCCACACAGGGCACGCCTACGACGGCGATCCGCCGGTACTTCCGGGTGACCACCGCCTCCTTCAAGGAGGCAAGCAGCGGCACCCACCAGGAGTATCGGCTCCCGGCGTGATGGATGAGCGCATCCGACGACGTGATCACCGCCGAGGACGGTTTCAGCGTCCAGGGGTCTCTCGTCACCGTGACGACCGCATCGATCAGCCCTTCATCGAGGGCGTTTGCGAGGATTGCCGTCACCGCGCCCCCGCTCTGCTTGTTCTCCACGGGGAAAGCCGACCGGGCCGCGACGATCTCCCGGTAGGCCCCGAGCATCCGCCCCTGCCCCGCAAGGTCGACCCGGGGGCAGGCCGCGTAGCAGGCCCCGCAGGGCACGCCGTCGTTCTCGGACTTGCAGTAGCCGATGTTCACCGGCGCATCGGTCTTCCCCGGCACAAACCGGAGGGCATCCGCCGGACAGACCGCCACGCATGCTCCGCACCCGGAGCAGAGGTCCGTAGTCCAGACCTCGGCCTCCAGGTTCTTGAAAGTCTTCGTCTCCATCCCCATCACTCCCACGTATACTTCCCGGCAAAGGGCCGTGCGCTCGCAGGGACGATCCGTGTGTAATCCGCGTTCACGAGCGGTTCCGGATCGAGCCCGAAATCGTCCGCAAACTCCCGGATGACCGGGGCGATCCGTGCCCTGTCCTCATCGGTGAGCGGCAATGTCTTCGCTCCCGCGGCGAGGCAGGCCTCATCCACGTTCCCGCGGATGACGATCTCGCCGCCGTGGATACCGCTCCCGATCTCCCGGGCTTTCATGGCCCCGTCGAGTGCGAGGACGAGCAGAAGGCCACCTGCCATGTACTCGCCGAGGAACGCCTGCGCAGACCCCCCGACGACCAGTATCGGCCGATGGGCCTCGTACTGCTTCATGTGGATCCCGCCCCGGTAGCCGATATCCCCGCGGACGAAGACCTTGCCGCCCCGCATGCTGTGCGCCACCGCGTCGCCGGCACTCCCGTGGATCACCACCTTCCCGGAGTCCATCGTGTTGCCGGGCGCGTGTTCGGCGTTCCCGTGAACGACGACGGTCGGGCCGCTCATGAACATGGCGAGATCCCCGCCCGCGACGCCGTTGACCCGGATGACTGCATTCCCGCGAAGGCCGTTGCCGATGAACCGCTGCCCGAGGACGTTGTCGACGACGATCTCATCCGCTCCATCCTCGATGGCCTTCCTGATCTGCTGGTTCAGGGGGGTGTAGTGTACCCCTTTCGCATCAATCGTGACCAATTTTGTCATTGTGCTCACGCTCCCACCGATTTGACGTCGAGGATCTCAAGGAGCCCCTCGTCGAGCATGTAGCCACGGAGCCGGTCGCGGTTGCCGCGCAGGCTCTCGATGCTGTTGATGCCGGCCGCGCCCATCAGCTCGGTGATCTCAAGCGTCCAGGCGTGGATCAGGTTTGCCACCTGCTTTGATGCCACGTCGGGATCCAGGCGTGCGACAAGGTTCGGTCGCTGGGTGGCGATGCCCCAGGAGCAGACCCCCTGGTAACAGTTTCCGCAGACCCGGCAGCCCATCGCCACGAGCGCCGCGGTCCCGATGTAGACGGCATCGGCGCCGAGAGCGATCGCCTTTACGACGTCTGCGCTCTCGCGGATGCTGCCGCAGGCGATGAGCGAGACTTCGTTCCTGAGTCCCTGCTTGCGGAGTTCGCGGTCGGCGGTCGCGATGGCGACCTCGATCGGGATGCCGACGTGGTCGCGGAAGACCCGCGGTGCCGCGCCGGTGCCGCCCCGGAACCCGTCGATTGCAACGGCATCCACGCCGGAACGGGCAATGGCCGCTACGTTCTCGGCGTTGTTGTTGACGGCCGCAATCTTTGCAAAGACCGGTTTTTTCCACCCGGTCGCCTCCTTGACGGAGTTGACGAGCTGGGGGAGGTCCTCGATGCCGTAGACGTCGTGATGCGGCGCAGGGCTGATCGCGTCGCTTCCCTCCGGTATCATCCTTGTCCGGGAGACGTCCGCGCTCACCTTCTCGCCGGGGAGGTGCCCGCCGATGCCCGGTTTTGCTCCCTGGCCGAGTTTGAGCTCGATCGCGGCGCCCCGCTCCAGGTAGTCGACGTTCACGCCGAACCTCCCCGAGGCGACCTGGACGATCATCCGGTCCTGGTAGGGGTAGAGGCCGGGGTGCAGGCCGCCCTCGCCGGTGCCCATGTAGGTGCCCGTCTCCTTTGCCGCCCGGGCCATCGCGAGGTGGGCGTTGAGGCTGATTGCGCCGTAGCTCATGTGGCCGAGCATGATCGGCGTCTCGAGCATGAGGTTTGGAGCGAGTTCCGTGGAGACCTCGATATCGCCGTTCGGTTTTCGCGCAAAATCCAGCCTCGACGGTTTCTTCCCGAGGTAGGTCCGGAGTTCGACGGGTTCGCGGAGCGGGTCGGTCGGGGGCGTGGTGACCTGGCAGGCGTCCAGCATCAGGTGGTCGAATATGATCGGGAGGTCGGCGACGCTCCCCATCCCGGCGAGGATGATCTTACCCGTCCGGGCCTGGTTGTAGATAGACTCCCTGACCTGCCGCGACCAGACCGGATGGCTCCGGTAATCGCAGGGGTGCTCCTCGAGCATGATGGCGTCTCGCGGGCAGTAGGCGAGGCACCGGTGACAGGCGGTGCAGTTCCGGGAGTTGATGAGGATGCGGTCGCCGTCCCATCGGAATACGCCGTAGGAGCAGTTCTCGATGCATCGCCCGCATTCCATGCACCGCTCCCGGTCGATGGTGACCCGGTACCGGAGCGGCATGCTGCCGATGTTGCTGCTCATGGTGCAACCCTCCCGATGACCGGCTCTCCTGCACCCGGTCTCGTGATCGACTCGACGCCGGGCTCCATGGTACGGATCGCCGTCTCTTCGCTTGCGATGTAGAGCCGGTCGCCGCACTCGCCGACGACCATAGGCCGGAGTTTGCCCCGGTCGGTGAACCCGACCATCATATCGGGGTTCGCCGCCACGACGGTGAACGGCCCGTTCATCGTCGCGGGGCCGTAGGCGAACCGGAGGGCGCGGTTCAGCTTCTGCTCGGCTTCAGGCATCCGGTCGATCTCGTCCCAGTAGGGCGGGGCGAGCGCCCGGATGGCGAGGTCGATCTCAAGGCCGTGCCTGCGCACCAGGAAGTCGATTGTGTAGGCGATCACCTCGCTGTCGGTGCCGGTCGAGCAGTTGTAGCCGAAGCTCTCGATGTAGCGCCGGTTGGCCCCGTAGGTGGTGGTCTTCCCGTTCTCCACGATGCTCCAGTCGTGCAGGTTGAACGGGTCGGGCCGCTCCCACCTCTCCGGGCAGCTCGTCGCGTAGCGGTTGTGTGCGAGCCAGATGTAGCCCTCGTAGTCCTCGATCCGGTAGTAATCCGCGACGGTCTCCGGCCAGCTCCCGGCTCCTCCGGCCTTGAAGACACCGACGTTCTTTCCGGACGAGATGACTTCGGTCCCGTCTGGACTTGCGTTGATCTGCATCACAAGGTTGGTGATGATATCCTTCTCGGGCGTCGCGCTCCCCGGGGCGAGGGAGGGGTCAGGCTTGAAGAAGTAGCGCCAGGGGGTGCAGGCTGCCCGGAAGTTCGGCTGGTCGCAGGTCGGGATCGCCTCGTCGTGCTCGATCGCTCCCCACTGCTCCAGCGTTGCGTCGACGGCCGCCTTGCTCTCGCAGGCGTGGTCGAGGAAGACGTGGAGCGCATAACAGTCCCGGTAGTCGGGGTATATGCCGTACGCCACGTACCCCGCCCCCTCGCCGCTGCCGCGCTCGTTCATTATGGAGAGAGCCTGCCGGATGCCGGAACCGTCCATCATCTGGCGTCTCCTGTCCATTACACCAAAAATGCCGCACATGGTAACCTCGGTGAACAACGTTGTATTGCCGTTTCCTATAGTTCTGCCTGGGTATATTTGTGTCAATAGGTATTTATTCCATCGGATAGAAGTAGACTTCCACATGTCCCGTGATGCCACTTCCGCGATGCTTGAGCGCATCGGAGAGGATAATGTTCGATTTCTTCACCTGCAGTTCACCGACCTCCTCGGTATGCCAAAGAACGTCGCCATCCCGGTGAAGCAGGCGGAGAAGGCGCTGACCGGGGGCATCGGGTTTGACGGGTCGTCGATCCAGGGGTTCGTCCGGATAGAGGAGTCCGATATGATCCTGAAACCCGACCTCTCCACCTACACCCTCCTTCCCTGGCGATCGGGGGAGTACACGGTGGCGCGCTTCATGTGCGACGTCTACAAGGCGAACGGCAAACCCTTCGAGGGCGACCCGCGCTACGTCCTCCGCACGGCCATGGAGGACGCGGCACGAGACGGGTATATATTCAACACGGGCCCGGAGCTCGAGTTCTTCCTCTTCCGCACGATCGACGGCAAACCGACGACGTTCTTCCAGGATGCCGGCGGCTACTTCGACCTTGCGCCGACCGATCTCGCGGAGGACGTCCGGCGCGAGATCATCATCGCCCTCACCGAGATGGGGTTTGAGATCGAGGCCTCCCACCACGAGGTCGCGGAGAGTCAGCACGAGATCGACTTCAAGTACAGCGACGCCCTCCATACCGCGGACAACGTCATCACGTTCAAGTTCGTGGCAAAGACGATGGCGCTGATGCGCGGCCTGCACGCATCGTTCATGGCGAAACCTATCTACGGCATATGCGGGAGCGGCATGCACACCAACTGTTCGCTTGCAAAGGGCGGGGTGAATGCATTCTATGACCCCGATGCCCCACGGGAGCTCTCAACGGCCTGCATGCACTTCATCGGCGGCCTCCTCCGGCACGCAAAGGCCATCACCCGGGTCGCGAACCCGACGATCAACTCCTACAAGAGGCTCGTCCCCGGCTACGAGGCACCCTGTTACATCAGCTGGAGCGCCGGCAACCGCTCGGCCCTCGTCCGGGTCCCGACGCCGCGCGGCAACAGCACCCGGGTCGAGTTCCGCAGTCCCGATCCGACCTGCAATCCCTACCTCACCTTTGCCGCGATGCTCACCGCCGGGATGGAAGGTGTCCGGGAGAAGATCGAACCGCCGGCCGGCGTCGATAAGAACATCTACCACATGGCGGCCGAAGACCGGAGGTGCGCCGGCATCGAGACGCTCCCCGGGGATCTTTACTCGGCCCACCAGGCCCTGCTTGCCGACGACCTCATCTGCCGGGCGCTCGGGCCTCACGTCGTCGAGGCGCTCACGAACGTCGCAGAGGCCGAGTGGGAGGCATACCGGACGGCGGTCCATCCGTGGGAGCTTGAGCGGTACCTGGCGACGTATTGAATCTTTTTTTTCAGGGCCATTGGGAAGAGGGTTGTTCTTCTGGAGATTTTTATCGCGCCATGGAGATTGTGCAATGGTGCGTTGCACAAATCCCCGGATGAGCCGGGTCAATTTCTCGCACGCGTTGTGCGAGTCTTTCAGAACCGGCATATGCTTCGAGATAAAAGAACACGTCCGCGTTCTTGGCCACATCGATCTCGGGCGTTCGGCCACTGTCGGATCGGTCGCCTTCGCCCGTGTCTACGCTGACAAAGCACGGGAGGGTGGCATCCCGGGCTGCGTCCAGGTTGAAGACCCCCTCCGAAGTGAACAAAGGTTGATGGTTCCTGCACCTCACATAAAGGTGAGGGGGTTACAACAATTGAGTGCAGCAGGAGAGCCAGTCACGTTGTCGATGAGCATGGAAACCGGGTCGCGGTAATTCTCCCCCTTGCGGAAGTATGGACAACTCCAGGAAGACCTTCACGACCTTGCCGTGGTGGCGGAACGGCGCGAAGAACCGACCATGGGGTTTGACGAGTTCAAAAAGCGATACAGGGACTGATGTCCGGGTATGCAATTCACGTCAAAGCGAGCGCCGCGAGAGATATCGCGGCACTACCGCGGCATTCGCCATTAAGACCGAGAGCATCAATCCCGCGAGCGGTACTTTTCTTCATACTCCTGTTTCTGGGCATTCATCCTGCTGATATCCCGGTACAGATCGATCAGACCGATATTACCCGGGGCAGCGTGGCGTATACCCAGTGAGCGGCACAATTGCTGAACGTGCTCAAGGAAAAGGGTTGATCGGAGATGATGCATTACCCCCGGGGGCTGTTCGGAGTTCCGAAACGGACGCCTGCATTGTTCCGGGTATCTGCCTCTGTCTAAGCGGCGTAACCCCCTTCGGCCGACCGGCTCATCACGCTGTCGTGAAAATAGGGGAGGGCGGTTCAGAAGACCGTCCGGCCTAACAGCACTGCTTCCCGCCGGCCTCTTCTCCCTCGAGGAGGAGCCGGCCGAAGAGCACTCGCTCGATCGTTGCGGCCACGTACTTCATCCGCTGGGCCGCCTCCATATCCTCGTAGCGGTGGATGTCCGCGTAGACCTGCAGGCGGACGAGGCCGAACCGGAAGCGGTCGAGATCCTCGTCCCCAAGGTCGGAAGCCTCACGGTAGATCGGTTCGAGCAGGAAGGGGAACTCCTCAAAGTTATCGAGCGCCTCGACAACCTTTGAGAATATTGGGAGGGGGTCCTCTCGCCCGGAAAGAACCCTCGCGTACTCCATTGGTCACTCCTCGATCTGCTTGACCAGGGCTTTCATGACGGCATCGATGCTCTTCCAGGTCGGGTTCTCGGCGCTCCCGGCCTGGCGGATGATGAAGGGCCGCCCTTCGTCCGCGGCCTTCCGCATATCGGGATCGAGCGGGATGGCGCCGAGGAAGGGAACCCCGAGCTCCTTTGCTTCTTTTTCGCCGCCGCCTTTGCCGAAGATATCGATCTCCTCCTTGCAGTGGGGGCAGATAAAGCCGCTCATGTTCTCCACGATACCGAGGACCGGGAGCTCGAGTTTCTTGATGAACTGGACGGCCTTGCTCGAGTCGAGTATCGCGACGTCCTGCGGGGTGGTGACGATGACGGCCCCCGCGATGTTCGGGGCGAGCTGGGCGACGGTGAGCGCCTCGTCGCCGGTTCCGGGCGGGAGGTCGACGACCAGGTAGTCGAGGCTGCCCCAGTTGACGTCCTCCAGGAACTGCTTGATGACCGTCATCTTCATCGGGCCGCGCCAGATCACGGGGGTGTTGCGCTCCGGGAGCAAAAACGCCATGGAGATGATCGCGAGGTTGCCGGTGACCCTGACCGGCTCGATGACCTTTCCGTCGTAGGACTGGAGACGGGCATCCTCGATGCCGAGCATCTTCGGTATATCCGGGCCGTGGATATCAAGGTCGATGAGGCCCGTGTTGTAGCCCTGGTTGGCAAGGGCGTAGGCAAGGTTTGCCGCTACCGTGCTCTTGCCGACCCCGCCTTTCCCGGAAAGAACGAGGACGACGTGCTTTACCATGACATCGGCCTTCGGGGGGAGGCCCTTTGGAGCGCCCACGTTTCTCTGGTCATCGCACTTGGTCGCAGACGGACAGCCGGCGCAGTCTCCGGAACAGGTATCTTTATTGGGTTCATTCGTTTGAGTCATCAGAATTATCCTCCACGATGTGATATCCTTCGCTAAGGAAGATCTAGAGCTACTATATATTAGCGGCAAGCGTCACAAAAAGGTATAGGTGATGGCAAAATTTCCTGTATGCCTCGGGGAATACCGCTTTTCGGCGAGTGTATCCGCCCGCCGCAAGGGGGGGGAGGAGGGCGGCAACGTTGCCGTCGCCAGGGGTCTCTTACGACATTCGCCTGGCTGCCTCTGCCATCCTCTCAAGACCCCGGCGGTGCGGAGAGGACGTCGCCGGGCCCATCCCCCGGGGCACCTCGCCGATGCCGGCCGTACAGTACCGGAGCTCCCGGAATGGGACCGCGATAGGGACCCCCGCGACCCCGGCATCATCCCCTCTTCCCCGGCCTATTTCTTGATGTGCCATCCGCCCGTCGCCTCGGGTATGCAGTCGATCTCGGGCGAGTAGGGCTTGATGTCCAGCACCGGGGTTCCGTCCAGGGCGTCAAGCCCCCTGACGACCAGGATATCGCCGTCGCGCCGGACCAGGTCGACGATCCCGAATCCGATCGGGTTTGGGCGGGCGGGCGAGCGGGTGGAAAAGACCCCTCTCGCCCGGGTCTCCCCCGGCGGCTTTGCATAGAGGAGCCCCCTCTCCGCCCGGTCGAGCCAGTAGAGCACGATGAGGTGGCTGCTCCGCTCTACATCCTCAAGCCCCGGGGCGTAAGCATCGAAGACGTGGATCTCCGCGACGGTATCCGCGAGGCGCCCCTGGCGCGGGGCGTCACCCCTGGCCCGGTAGGGCGACCGGACGACGCCGATGGGGGTGCACTCGATCGGGGCCATATCTACCGCCTCCTCCCCTCCGCATCGAGCACCTCGTTGCAGAGGCGGTCGGCGACCTGGATGCAGGGGTCCTCCCTCGGGACGTTCTCGAACCTGACCTTTGTGAAGTGGCGAGACCACTGCCGCACCTCATCCGCAAGGGCCGCCAGGTGCTCCTTCGTGATGCGGTACCGGCCCGTGAGCTGGCGGACGACCAGCTCCGAGTCCGACCGGACCTCAAGGTGCCCCCGGGTGAACTCCCGTGCGGCGCGAAGGCCGTTGATGACGGCGTGGTACTCGGCAACGTTGTTGGTCGCCTTCCCGATGAACCCCGAACTACTGGCGGCGACGGCGCCGTCCCGCACGATCACGTATGCCCAGGCGGCTTTCCCGGGGTTCCCCCGCGATGCACCGTCGGTGTACAGCGTCACCTCACCGGTGCCCCCTCCCGTCTCTTTCTGTGTCATCTGTCGATCGATCATCGATCTCTGGAGGGTTATTGATATCGCTTTCCGGGGTGAAGGGAAGTCCACCCCGAAATGTTAATACCCCGGCGGGTTAAGGGCGGACCTATGCTGGATACGGGCCGGATCATTGAGGATAAAACGATGCGGGGTCGATTGAGCGTTTTTGCGGATCGGACCGATGCCGGGCGCCGCCTCGCCGCAACGCTCTCGCAGCTCGAGACGGTTGCCGAACCGGTGGTCTGTGCCATCCCCGCCGGCGGGGTGCCGCCGGGGCTTGAGGTGGCACGGGCGCTCCAGGCACCCCTCCGGATGGCAGTGGTGCGGAAGGTGCAGATCCCCTGGAACCCCGAGGCCGGGTTCGGTGCCGTGACCTGGGACGGGCGGGTCTTCCTGAACCGCGCCCTGATGGCCGGGCTCGGTCTCTCGGAGGCTGAAGTGGGCGCTGCCGTCGCAAAGGCCAGGAAGAGCGTGGAGGAGCGCGTGGAGATGTTCTCCGGCGGGCGGCCCGAACCCGGGCTTTTCGGTCGGACCGCGATCCTGGTCGACGACGGCCTCGCGACAGGGTACACGATGCTTGCCGCCGTCGAGGCGGTCCGGGCCGGGTCACCCCGCGAAGTCATCGTGGCGGTCCCCACAGGCTCCCTCCATGCCGTCGAGTTCATCGCCCGGAAGGCCGACCTCGTCGTCTGCCCGAACATAAGGACCGGCCGCACCTTCGCGGTGGCACAGGCCTACGAGCGGTGGCACGACATCACCGACCGGGAGGTGCAGGAGTTGTTGATCCAGGCCCGGGATATGGGGCTCTTTTGATAACCCGGAGCCGGAACGGTCCGGGAAACGGCCCCGGCACCACCCGCTGCCGGCGCCCCTGCTTGCGGGTGAGCCACGTCGCCGCCGCTTCGGGTTCACCGGGCCTTGGGATCCGGCCCCGATGTCCCGTACCGCAACAGGTATATACGACCTCCCCTCAGGGGTGCCGGAGAGGTGATGAGCATGCAGGACCTGAAGGTCGAGATCGATTTTGATCACTTTCCCCCCGAGTATACCTGTGATGGGGAGGGCATCTCCCCGCGGATAAGGATTACCGGATCAGGTGCGCCCTATCTTGCGATCATCATAGATGATCCGGATGCTTCGAAGGGCACATTCACGCACTGGGTTGCCTGGAATATACCGTCGACGGAGGAGATCCCACCGGGCATCCCCCCGGAGCCCCGGATATCCCATCCGGTCTCCATTGTCCAGGGGATGAACGACTCCCGGAAGACAGGTTACACCGGCCCCTGCCCCTCGAAGGGTGTGCACCGGTACTTCATACGGGTCTGGGGCATCGAGAGAGAGCTCGATCTCCCGCCCGGAGCCGAGCGGGTAGAACTTACGGATGCGCTCGCCTCCGCCGCCACCGGCTACGGTGAAGCGATGGCGACTTACGGCCGTGAGAAAGTGCTCAAGTCCTCGCCGGCGACCCGAACCTGAGATCTCCTCCATCCCCCCTCCAATCTTTCGGGACTCCGCCCGGTTCGGTCTCCACCTCCCCCGGGCGAGAGGGTTATGGATCGCACGCCACGCTCGTTCCCACGGTGGGCGCCGGCAGATACATGCTTATCGGTACCATGCAGGGGGTCCCCCCTCTCCATGGCCGGACA
>Ga0209718_1003544_pt1 | contig 13859 bp, 13 predicted proteins | sample AD_JPNAS1_MetaG_FD_184420 | JGI IMG/M metagenome (GOLD analysis project Ga0209718, IMG submission 184420) | Active sludge microbial communities of municipal wastewater-treating anaerobic digesters from Japan - AD_JPNAS1_MetaG (SPAdes) (version 2) | ecosystem: Engineered > Bioreactor > Anaerobic... | reverse complement strand
CGCGCCCGAAACGCCAGTTTTCCCCGACATAGACCGCCGCGAGCATCGGCAGCTGGCGACGCAGCTCGGGCAAAAACGCCTCCGCCTCCATGCTCGCATATTCGGCGGTGAACGGCTGGGTGATCACCGCATCCGCCCCCAGTGCGAGCAGGCGCTGCGCACGGCGGCCGGCGTCGAGGATGAGGCGCGTGGGCGACTCCGGGCGAAAAAGGCGACTCGGATGAGGGTCGAAAGTCAGCACTGCGGCCGCACCTCCGCATTGCCGCGCGGACGAAATGGCCGATTCCACCACCGCACGGTGGCCGAGGTGCACCCCGTCGAAAATGCCGATCGCGAGGTGCTGGGGACGCGACGACAGGGCTCTGCCTCCGGTTCCGACGACCTGCGCTTGCGCATTCACAGCACGAAATTCGGCACCACGTCGCGCGGGTGCAGCAGCATTTTTTGCAACTCCGAGACCGGCGTCGCCTCGATATCGGGGATCGTGTGCGACTGCTCGACACGGAGCTTGCCGATGCCCGTGCGGCGAAGGGCCGAAAGATGGCCGCCACAGCCAAGCTTCTGGCCGAGGTCGTGCGCAAGCGTGCGCACATACGTGCCTTTGCTGCACTGCACGAGAAAATCGAGTTCCGGCAGGGCAAAACGGGTGAGGTCGAACTTCATCACTCGGATGAAGCGCGGCTCACGTTCGATTTCCTCGCCCTGGCGCGCCTTCTTATAGAGGGGCACCCCGTCGATCTTGATCGCGGAAAACATCGGCGGAGTCTGGTACTGATCCCCGAGGAAGCCCTTCAATGCCGCCTGCGCATCGGCTTCGGTCAAGGCGGGCACGGGGCGCGTCTCCATCACATCGCCCTCGGCATCCTGGGTGTTGGTCACCGCGCCGAGCTTGATCGTGCCGGTGTACTCCTTGTCCATGCTCATCAAATACTGTGAAGCGCTGGTGGCCTTGCCGACGAGCACGATGAGCAGGCCGGTGGCCATCGGATCGAGCGTGCCAGCGTGGCCGACGCGTTTCATGCCGAATTTCCGGCGGATGCGCGCCACCACGTCGTGGGACGTGTGGTCAGTCGGCTTGTCTACGAGGAGAATGCCGTCGAATTCTTTGGTGGGTCCGAGCATTACGAGGAAAGCTTTCTGGCGTCGGCCTCGGCGATCTGGCGGGAGATGGCCGCGACCAGGCGGTCGTAGAAACCGGCGGTGTCTTTTTTCAGGTTGAGGCCGGCGGCACACGCGTGCCCGCCGCCGTTGAACTGCGCCGCGATGAGATCGACACGGTAGGACGGATCCTTGCCTCGGAGGCTCGCCTTCACCGTCCCATCCGGGCGCTCCTCGATGAGCACGCCGACATCAACCCCGTCGATGCAGCGCGCGTAGTCGACGAGCCCCTCGGTATCCTCTGCCGTCGTCTGTGTGGCTTCGAAAATGCCGACCGGCAGGCGGCCGAGGCACACACGTCCGTCGCATTCGAAATCGAGCGTGGAGAGGAAATGCTGGAGCAGACGGAGCTTCCCGTGGCTTTCGCGCTCATAGATCTCGTAGCCGACCTGTGCAGGGTGGGCTCCGCGTTCGAGGAGCTCCGAGGCCAGGCGAAACGTCTTTTTAGTCGTCGAATTGAAGCGGAACTGCCCCGTGTCAGTCAGCACACCGGCGTAGAGTGCCTGCGCCGTGTGTGCATCGATGGGAAGTCCGTTGTCGAGAAAAAGGCCCGAAAGAATTTCGCAGGTGGCCGCCGAGGTTGCATCCACGAAATTATGAGGGGTGAACCCGACGTTGCTCAGATGGTGATCCACGCAGGCCACCGGATGCGGCAGCGCCACGCGCAGTCGATCTCCCACGCGTGCCTGATCGGCGCAATCGACAAACACCGGGGTCAAACCGGACGCCAGAGGCAACACCTCGTCGGTCCGTAGAAACTTCATCCCCTCGGCGAGGAACTGGAGGCGCCTTGGCACCGGATCGGCATTGACGCAGAGCACTTCGAGACCGCGAGACGCGAGCACGCGCGCCAACGCGACCTGGGCTCCGATGCAATCGCCATCGGGGCGGGCATGTCCGACGACCGCAACCCGCAGCCCGTCGAGTGACGGCAACCAAGCCGCAAAACGTGCGGAGAGCTCGGGGAAATAAGCGGCCATGGTCGGCTCAGCTCGGGTCTTTCTTGGGAGCCTTTTCCTTATCGAGCCGGTCGATCTCTTCGAGCACCTGCATCACACGCGCGGCGCGTGCGGGGGTGTCGTCGAGCACGTAGTCGATTGCCGGAGTCCACTTGAGGACCACGTGGCGGCCGACCTCGCGGCGGAGCTCGCCGGCGTGCTTCAACAGCCAGTCCATGCGGCCGGCGACATAGTCTTCCTTGCCGAAGATCGCGACATGGGCCTTGCCGGTCTTGAGGTCGTCGGCGATTTCGACGCTGGTAATCGTGATTGCCGCCGCCTCGGACTGATAGCGCTTGCGCAGGTACGAGTTGAGCTCGCGCTGGACGAGCTCGTTGATGCGGACAAGACGGTTACTCATGCGGGTGGGTGAAGTCGGGGGCGGCCCGGCTTACAGCGAGGCACGGACCTTTTGGATTTCGTAGCACTCGATGACGTCGCCGACATTGTAGCCGTTGAAATCGTCGAGCTTGATGCCGCACTCCAGTCCGGCGCGGACCTCGTTGGCGTCGTCCTTGAAGCGTTTGAGGGTGCCGACCTTGCCCTCGTAGGCGATCTCCTTGCCGCGACGCAGACGGGCCGTGGCATTGCGGGTGACCTTGCCTTCGGTGACGAGACAGCCAGCGACAAAGCCCTTGGCCAGCGGGAAGGTGGCGCGGACCTCGGCGGCGCCGAGCTTGACCTCCTTCAGGTCAGGATCGAGCAAGTCGGCCATCATGTCGCGGACACGATCGCCGAGCTCGTAGATGATGCTGAAGGTCTCGATGCGGACGCCGTGGTGCTTGGCCAGCGGAGTCACACCATTTTCGAGCTTCGTGTTGAAGCCGACAATGACGGCACCGCCGGTGCTGGCCATGAGCACGTCGTTCTTGGTGACGAGGCCAACGTCGACGGAGACGATCTCGAGCTGCACCTTGGCGCTCTTGATGCTTTCGAGGACGTGGCGCACCGCTTCGGCCGAGCCGAAGACGTCGGTCTTCACGAGGACCTTGAGCGTCTTCTGCTGGGTGGCCGCAATCTCGGCAAACAGAGTGGCGACGGAAATATCCTTGGGGACGGCGGCGGCAGCGGCGACCTCCTTGCGCAGGCGTTGCTCCTCCTCTTCCGCGAGATTCTCGGCTTCACGCGCGTTCTTGACGGCCTTGAAGGTGGCACCGCTTTCGGGGGCACTCGCCCAGCCGATCACGCGGACCGGGGTGGAGGGCGGGGCCTCCTTGAGGGTGCGGCCCTGATCGTCGAACATCGCACGAACCTTGCACCAATGGGCGCCGCACACCAGCGCATCGCCGGTGCGGAGCGTGCCGCGCTGCACGATCACCGTGGCTAGCGGACCGCGGCCCACCTCCATCTGAGATTCGATGATGAGGCCGGAGGCTTCCGCCTTCGGGTTGGCCTTCAGCTCCATGACGTCGGCCTGGAGGAGAATCATCTCGAGCAGATCGCTCACGCCGGTGCCCTTGATTGCGGAAACAGGGACCGTGACGACCTCGCCGCCCCAATCTTCGGGGGCGATGTTGCGCTGCTGCATCTGGGCCTTCACCTGGTCCAGATTGGCGCCCTTTACGTCCATTTTGTTGACGGCGACCATGAGTGTCACGCCGGCATTCTGGATGTACTTGAGCGCCTCGTCGGTCTGGGGCATGAACCCGTCGTCGGCGGCAACCACGAGGATGGCGATGTCTGTCGAGGACGCACCGCGGGCGCGCATTTTGTTAAACGCGGCGTGACCGGGGGTGTCGAGGAAGGTGATCTTCTTGTCGTTGTACTCGACCTGGTAGGCACCGATGTGCTGGGTGATGCCACCGGCCTCGCCAGCGGCGACATGGGCCTTGCGGATCGCATCGAGGAGGGAGGTTTTGCCGTGATCGACGTGGCCGAGGATGCAAACGACCGGCGGGCGTGTCTGGAGGTTTTTAGTCTCCTCCTCGTCGGCCTTTTTCTTGGTCTCGGCCTCTTTCTCCTTCGGCGTGGGCTGGGGAGCGGCTTCGCCACGGTGCTTCACTTCAAGCAGGAAGCCGTGTTTTTCGGCGACCTTGACGGCGACGGCCTCGTCGAGGCTCTGCGTCATGGAAGCGAAGATGCCCATCTCCATGAGCTCAGAGATGAGTTTGAAGGGCTTAAGGCCAAGGGCTGTGGCGAAATCGCGCACAACAATCGGCGGCTTGCACTGGAGAATCTTCACATCGCCGGGCGCACTTGCAGGCACAGGCGCCGAGGTCGGGATCGCAGGCACGGAGGGGGCCTGCACGCCGGGCAGTTTCGGCGGAGCCGGCGGCATCGGCGGACGCGATACAGGGGGCGGCGGAAGTGGCGCTGGGCGGGAAACGGGAGCGGCGGCGGGAGCAGGCGCAGGGATCGGCGGCAGCGGGGCCGGAGCCGACACCGGACGCGGGGGCACGGGCGCAACAGGAGCGGGCTTGATGCCAGGAGAAGCCGTCACGGACGAAGGCACGGTGACAGGCTGGGGCACACTGACCGGAGGCGGGGCGCTGCGCTGGGGCATCACCACTGGAGGAGGCGTCTTGGCCATGGGGGGCAACGGAGGCGGAGCGGGCGGGCGCGATACCGGCGCAACCGGAGCGGGCGCGGCGGGTTTGGCGGGCTCGACGACAGGTGCCGGCGCGGGCGCAGGCGTTTCCTTCTCGGCCTTTTGCGCCTTCTCCACTTCGACGTCATGCGCACTCTTGACGAAGACCCCGGCGGGGATCTTCACCACGGGGGCGGAGGTCGGGGCCGGCTCCTCGGGGGAACGCGACTCCTGGGCAGGCTCGCCATCCTTGTGCATGAACTCCAGCTCCAGCGCCTCGGCCGAGATCGTGTCGATCGTGCTGGAGACGCTTTTGACGGCAAAATTGCGCTCCTTGAGCAGGGACAACAGTGACTTGTTGTCCATGCCGATCTTTTTGGCGAGTTCGTGGATGCGGATGCTCATTCGATGGGACTGCGGGCTGAGGGCGGAGGTGGATCGTTAAATTCGTGCTTAGTGGGCCGAGGCGCGGTCAACAATGCTCCGTGCCTCCTCGGGCGTGAAGCCTGCGGATTCCAAATCGTCTGCGTCCACACCTTCAAAGGCCGCCGGCGAGTTGATACCCATGTCCACCAATCGCGCGGCGATGGTGGGCTCGAACCCAAAGCGTTCCTGCAAGAGCGACATGGCCGAGCCACGCGGGTCGCTGCCAGCGGCATGAAACTCCTCGATGTCGATGCGCCAGCCGATGAGGCGCGAGGTCAGACGCGCATTCTGGCCCTTGCGGCCGATGGCGATGGCGAGGTCTTCGGTGGCCACGCGCAGCAGGATGCGGTGCGTAGGCTCGTCGAGGAGGATCTCGCGAGGGACGGCAGGCTTGAGGGCCTCGATCACCATCTCGCGCGGATCGGCGAAATATTTGATGATGTCGATCTTCTCACCGCCGAGCTCGCGCACGATGGTTTTCACGCGGGCACCACGGGCGCCGACGCACGCGCCGACCGGATCGACCTTGGGATCGGTGGAGGTCACCGCGATCTTGGTACGATAACCGGGTTCGCGGGCAAAGGCCTCGATCTTCACCGTGCCGTCGGAGACTTCGGTGACTTCGAGCTCGAATAGGCGACGGACAAATTTCGGGCTGCCACGGCTGAGGATGACCTCGGGGCCGCGTGGCGTTGCGTCGATGCTTAGCAGCAGGCAACGGATGCGGTCTCCCGGCTGGTATTCCTCGCCGGGGACCTGCTCTTTGGCAGGCATCACGGCCTCGGCCTTGCCGAGGTCGATGTAGATGTCGCCACGCTCGCGGCGGCGCACGGTGCCAGTGACGATGTTGCCGACCTGGTCCTTAAAGTCGTCGAAAATGCGGTCTTTCTCGAATTGGCGGATGCGCTGCATCACTGCCTGGCGAGCGGTCTGCGCCGCGATACGCCCGAGGGAAGAGGGATCAATCTCGCGCTCGACGAGCTCGCCCAACACGGCGCCAGGCTTAAGCGCCTGCGCCTTCTCAAGATGAATCTCCGTTTTCGGATCGCTGACGGAATCGACGACCTTGAGCACGGCCCATGCCTTGAGCGTCCCGTTCTTGGGGTTGATCTCGATTTTCAGTTCCTGCCCAGAGCTAATGCCCTTCTGGGCAGCCGTCTTCAACGCATTCACAATCGTGGCGATCATGTCGGCACGTTGGATGCCCTTCTCTTTCTCCATGTACTCCAAGACGGTAAGGATTTCGCTGCTCATAGGTGTGGTTTAGGGACAAAAAAAAGCGGGCTAAAGAGCCCACTTTCCTTTGGGAAGTGAGATTGATTTGAGCGCGCAACGTATCTGCCGGCGGAAAGTATTGTCAAGCCCTGTGGCCGCCCCCGGCGGATTCGGCCTGCTCCCGGGCAAGCCACCACCCCAGAAGGCCTTGAAGCGGCCCATGGGCCTCAGGTTGCAGGCGAGGCTTGAAAACGCCAACCGCCTGCAAGACCGAGCGCAACACGTCGGGCTCGTCGCCAGGAAACCAATGCCACCATAATCCGTGCGCATCGCCGGCCCCGCCCGCCGCCAACAACGGCAGCCAGGCATCGCACACCAGATTGTCAAAACGCGTCCCCCCGATCGCCCCAGCGCAAAGCGACTGCACCAACCGACGCCGGAGCGCACTCAGTCCGCAGACGCGCCGCACCTCCGGTGTCGCATCGCGTGCCGACGGCATCGGCGGAAGCCCCCGCCCCACCTCAAGCCAACGGTCGGGCCAGTCCGCCAATGCCCGCGCCCACGCCTCGTATTGCCGCAGGCGCGTCCTCGGATGATTTGCCGGCCGCACGCCCTGCACACTCCACCGGTCCGCCTCGGCAGCCCACGCCGTCTCTGCCGTCACGCGCCCGGCGACCCAATCGGCCAACGACCAGCGGCCCGCCACACTCAACATCGGGGCCCGGTTAAACCGATACCCCAAAACCTCGAGGACCGCGTGCTGGCAGGCGCCCTCCCACCCCAGTCGGGCCAGCCGCTGCCCCGCATAGTGAACCTTGCTCTGCCAGCGCAGCTCGGCGTGTTTCTCCAGCAAATCGCGCAACTCATCGGCGGGCAAACGTGCCAAAACCGCCGTCGCATGATCGGGCGACCAGCCGGCCAGCCGCTCCACCGCCGCCTCTTCCGCGTACTCTTCGAGCCCGCGCCACAGCAAAGGCAGCAGCACCAAGACCGGAATCGCACGCCCATCGTGCCGGCGAGTTACCGTCGCCGACTTCGGCGGGAAGAGCACGACATGCAATACTACGGCATCATACGCCGGATCGCCCTCGTGCCCATGCGCCGCCCAATCCTCCGCATGCAGGTGCAATTCGACATCCCCCACCAACTCCACGCCGTCGAGCCGCAGCCGCGCGCTGCGAAAATCGGGACCACCCAGTCGGTTCCATCGGCCCGGGTGGAGCACATCGAGCGCCTTTCCCTCCGTCGTCCGGATCGCAGTCTGCTGAAACTCACCGCGCCGCCAGATCTGTTGCAGCAACACTTCGGGAAACGTAAACGGGCCGTACAGCCCCTGCACTTCCGCGACCTGCTGCAACGTCTCCGCCTTCATTGCCGCCACTCCCGGTCGTTTGCGCGATTCAAAGACCGCACCGACGCGCCCTGGCGTGCGCTCGCCTGCTCGCACCACACTTTCAAATCCTCCGGCGGGCACACCGTCGCGCCTAGCGAGCGCGCCGTGCGGCTCTCCGCATTGTCACCCGTCGCCACCACACACGCCGTCGGCTCCGGCGATTTGCCGATCCACTGCTCGATCACGTCGTCGGCCGTCAGCGCATCCGGCGTGTAAACCACCGCAAACGTCGCCGCCTTCCCCGGCTGCTCGACGACGAGTTCATCGCCGCGCCCGTCAAAGACGACCGTCACGCGCCAGCCCTCGGTATCGTGGATTGCACTGAGTCGCTGCACGAGCCACGCACGGGCAGCATCGCGGTCCCGCTTGAGCAGCGGACGCGTTTCCGGCCACGCGTGGAGGACATTCGAGCCATCGACGAGCAGGTGTTTTTCAGGTGGCACGGCAAGTACGTTGCGCAAGCCACTCGCCAGCGACAAGCGAGGACTCACAAAACCACATTCAGGAAGCGGGCGCGGGCGCCGGCTGGCTCACGAACTGGCGCACCGTTTCGAGCATGTCGTGAGGCAACACCAGATCCGCGGAGACATCCTTGCTGTCCTCCTTGAGCTTGCCGTCCTTTTCCGGCGTCAACGTCACCTGCTGTACCTGCAAGGTGCAAAACGTCTGGCACTGCGGCGAGTGCTTCAAGACCACGCGAGTGAAGAGGCGCGCGTCGGCTGGCCGCGGTTTGGCATCGAGCAGGGGCGTGATGTTGCCCTCTTGCAGGGCGGCGAGCGCCGCGGGTTCGCCGAGCGCCTCCAGCGTGTCATATGACTGGCTCTGATCGAGCCAGCGCCGCGTCTTCTCACAATAGGGCATGCCGGCGATGAACTGCCCCGGCATGGTGACCGAGAAAAACAGGATGCAGCCAGCCTCGACCGCCCAGACGATGGCGAGGAACACGCCGGTGACGTTGCCACCATGCCGCAGCCCCCACGAACCGTGCTCGTACAATAGCTGCATGATCGCCCAGATGCCCTCCAGCGAGCAAACCCACGGGGCGCCCGAAATCAGCGCATGCACGTGGCCGTTCCAGTTGGCATACAGCGCGACTACGCCCACGAGCAGCCCCGAAAGCAAAGCGATCTTCGCATTGCGGACATGGGCGCGCTTGAGCAGGCGCCCGACCAGATATCCGCACGCCAGACCGTACCCCGCCGTGAGCAGCGCATTCGCATACACAAAGGGGATCCACTTGATCAGGTAGGCGTACACAAAACCGAGCGGCAGGGTCGCCGCCGCGGCCAGTGCCGTCGCCCCGAGCCAGGCTGGCAGGCCGAATTTCCCCGAGTGGCGGTACTTGGTCAGAGTCAGGTTTTCCATGGGGCAATACCTGCCAGACTCCGCAATTCGTGCAAATTCAAATAATCGTAAACATCAGGAGAACTAAACGGTTATGAGTTAAAACCAGCACCAGCGCTGATACCAGTCGCGGACCGCCGCGCTACGCCACGGCGAGCTCCATGCTCGGCGCAATCTTCAGGTCGAGGCCCGAGGCATCGCAACCGGCGCAGTCGATCCAGGCGGCAAAGGCGATCATCCCGGCGTTGTCGCCGGTATGCTGCGGCTGCGCCGCGAGCAACGGCAGCCGCTTGTGCTTCGCGAGCGTGCCGAGCGCCGCGCGCAGCGTCTTGTTGTTCGAGACGCCGCCAGAAAGTCCGAGGCTCCGATAGCGCAAAGCCCCGCCCTGCTCGATCGCCACTCGCATCTTCCTTGAAAGCGCGTCGATCACCGCCTGCTGGTAACTCGCGCACAAATCGGGCATCCGCGCCTGCACCTCCTCGATGGACATCTTCTCGATCAGATAGCGCAGGCTCGTCTTGAGCCCCGAAAAGCTGAAATCCAAATCGCTGCGCGGACCGATCCCGCGCGGGAAATCGAACGCGTCGCACTTGCCCGTCGCGGCGAGTTTTTCGATCAGCGGGCCGCCAGGATAGCCCAGGCCGAGCAGCTTCGCGCCCTTGTCGAGCGCCTCGCCGGCGGCATCGTCGCGCGTCGTCGAAAGCACGCGGATGCGCCGGGCCTCGTCGATGGAGAACAACAGCGTGTTGCCTCCAGAAACGATCAGCCCGAGATGCGGCAACAGACCCGCCAATTTTGTCTCGAACGCAGCCGGAGCCTCGGCGTGCACAGCGATAAACGGCGACCACGCGTGTCCGCGCAGATGATTTACGCCGAGCAGCGGCCAGCCACGCGCCACCGAGAGCGCCTTGCCCGCGGCCGTGCCGATCGCGAGACATGCGGCGAGTCCGGGGCCGTGCGTCACCGCGATGGTGTCGACGGCGGCCCACTCCGGGAGCTCCTTGGCGCGTGCCAGAAGCGGCGCAAAATTGCGCAGGTGTTCGCGTGTGGCGAGATCGGGCACGACGCCGCCATGGCGGCCATGCAACACGATCTGGCTGTGCACCCACTCGCCGACCAGACCGCGCGACGGATCGAACACCGCCACCGCCGTCTCGTCGCATGAACTCTCCAGGGCCACGATCATCGTTTATCCTCCAGTGCCGGCGAAACCGCTCCCGCACGTCCATCGAGCACAATCACTCCGCGCAGCGCGGCAAGCGCGGCCTGAAGCTGCCGGTCTTCGATCGGCTCAAAGCCAAACCTCTCGGCAAACGCCGCGGGATCGCGGAGGTCGTCGCGCTGACGTTGCAAACTGATCTTCTCGTCCTCCGCGGGAGTCATCACCACCTCGATCTGCGGCTCGATTCCCTTCTCGTGGATCGTCACGCCGCTCGGCGTGTAGTAGCGCGCAGTCGTCAAGCGCATGCCCTCGCCGTTTTTCAGTTCAAAGATGGTCTGCACCGAGCCCTTGCCAAAAGAGCGTTCGCCGACGATCACGGCGCGATGCGTGTCTTTGAGTGCGCCGGCGAGTACCTCCGCCGCGCTCGCGCTACCGGAGTTGATCAGCACGGCCACGGGGAGTTTGAGCGGCTCGCCCTCGGTCGCCGCCCGGTATTCGACACGATCTTCGGACAGCCGGCCTTCCGTGTAGACGATCAACTCGTCTCGCTGGAAGAAAGGCTCTGCCACCGCCACGGCGGCATCGAGCAACCCGCCGGGATTATTGCGCAGATCGATCACCAGCGCGCGCACGTCCTTTGCCCAGAGGTGATCGAGCGCCGCCAGAAAGTCCTCGCTCGTGCGTTCGGAAAACTCGGCGATCTGGATGTAGCCGATGCCGCCTTCGAGCACCTGGATCGAGCGAACGCTGTCCACCTTGATGATCTCGCGAATGATCGGCACCACGAGTCGTTGTTTTTCACCCGTGCGCACCAATGTCAGCGACACCTTGGTACCCGGCTCACCCCGCAGCAGCTGGACCATGTCGTCCATACCGACATCGCGGGAAACCTCCGTCGCATCCACCGCCACGATCTCGTCGCCCCGCCGGATGCCGGCGCGCTCGGCCGGCGTGCCTGCGATCGGCGCGATGACAAGCACGCGATTGTCGCGCAACTCGATGTGGATGCCGACACCGCCGAAGTCACCGCGCAAGTCCGCATCCAGCCCGCTGAATGCCTTCTCCTCCAAAAATTCCGAATGGGGATCGAGCGACTCGACCATTCCGTGGACTGCATCGCGCCGCAAGCGGTCATAGGGCACCGCATCGGGGGCGACATAGTTCTCGTGTACGAGTTTCATGACATCGTGCACATAGTCGGACGCACGGTTGAGCTCGCGGTTGGACCACCAGCCCCAGCCCAGTGCCACGCGCGCACTCGCCCCAGCCACGATGAGCCCGAGGCAAATGGCGGTAAGAATAGTGAGCGGGCGTTTCGACATGGGGCGGCCAATGTGGGGAGCGTTCCGGCGTTTGTAAATCGGTTCGTCACACGATGCGCATTTCCCGCGATCACGGCTTGCCCGTCTGCGCAGGAGCCGCGCAAGCTCCCGACTCCTCATGCCGACGCCAATTTCACAGATGTTTCGCGAGGTTTTCCTGACCTCGGCCGACTCGGCGCACACCATGTCGTTTGCCGATTTCATGAGGCTCGCGCTCTACCATCCGCAGCTCGGCTACTACCGGCAGCCCAGGCAGCGCGTCGGCTACGCGCCTGGGACGGATTTCTACACGGCCAGCACGAGCGGCCCGCTCTTTGGTCAACTCGTCGTCGAGGCCTGCGCCACACTCGTGCGAGAGCATGGCAGCAAACCCGACGCGTGCACATTTGTTGAAATCGGTGCGGAGACCGACGCCGGCGTGCTCGGCGGCGTGGAGCATCCCTTTGCAGCCACACGCACCGTACGCGTGGGGGAACCGATCTCCATCGGAGGCTCTTGTGTCGTCTTCTCCAACGAGCTGTTCGACGCGCAGCCCTGCCGGCGCTTCGTCCGCCGCGACGACCACTGGCTGGAGCTCGGCGTCGCGCTGCGTGACGACCAGTTCCACGAAGTCGAACTAGGCGCCGCCTCGGAACGCTGGCTCCCCGAGACCGCGCCCGACGGCTACGTGTTCGACGCGCCACGCGAAGCCGTCACACTGCTCGGCACAATCTCCAAGCAGCCCTGGCGAGGCCTCTTCGTGGCACTCGACTACGGGAAAAGCTGGGCCGCCCTTGCCGAGGAAACACCCGGTGGCACCGCACGCGCCTACCATCGGCACCGCCAGCACAACGACCTCCTCGCCCAGCCCGGAGAACAAGACCTCACGTGTCACCTTTGCTGGGACTGGCTCGAAAATGCCCTTGTAGAAAACCAGTTTGGAACACCCACACTGGAAGCGCAGGAGGCCTTTTTTATCCGGCATGCAGGCGAGTTTATTGCCCGCACTATGTCTGCGGAAGCCCCACGCATGAGCCCGCACAAACTCGCTCTCATGCAGCTGCTCCACCCGGCAAACCTCGGACGAAAGTTTCAGGCCCTGCACGCATGGCGGGCTTAAGGCGATGAGGGCGCCGCAGCTCGCTCACGCCACTGGACTTTGTCGGTCCCGCCCACTAGCCATCCCAGCGCCCTGCATTGGACATCGTTTCCCGCCCCATGGAACAGCATCCCCCCTCCGACGCCCCCCCTGCCCCAAACTCGCCTTCCGCAGGCTCCCCGTCTGAGACGTCAACCGGCCAGCCATCGAGCCTCCACCAGCTCCTCCAAGAGCTGGATCGCAAAGTCCGGGAGCGCACGCAGGAGCTTGCGGCCGCCCGCACCCATATCGAACACGTCGCCCAGGCCCATCGCGAGCTGCTCGGCCGGCTCGACCAGGAGCTCCAGCAACCTATTTCAATGATCGCCCTGGAAACGGAACGTCTCCTGCAGACGCCGCTCGCTGGGCTCGCCCCGGAGCAGCGAGAGCAGCTTCAACGCATCCAGCAGGCCAGTGCCAGCGCCATGCACCTGCTCCACGCAATCATGGAGCCTCACCGGACGCCCCCGGCAGGGCTCTCCAGGAATATCCAACCTGCGAGCATACGCACGATCGTCGAGGCCAGCCTGCGCGCCATCAAGGATGCTGCCCTCGCTAAAAACGTCCGGATTACCCTGCGCAACGCCACCCAGTCCGATCGTATCCTGGCCGATGCCCGCCTCGTGAAACAAATCCTCGCACAAGCCGCCGACTACTGTGTCCGGCACACCGGGACCGGTGCCACCGTGCAGGTGGACATCACCCCACTCGTGGAGGGTCAGGCCATCGAATGCGCCATCGCCTGCACGGTGCCCCAAGCCGACTTGCCGAGCGACCTCGAGTCCCAGTTTGCCCAGCAGCGCCAGATCGCGCAGCAGCACGGAGGGCAGTTCGTTGCCACCACCACCGAGGGGAACACCCTCAGGCTGACACTGCGCCTGCCCATCAATGGGCCGACAGCCGCGCCCATCCCCCCCAAGGCAGCCCCCGAGCTCCGCCAGCCGAATCCGACAGCCAGCCCCATGCCCCCTCGTCCTCCTCGCAGACGACCATCCGGTAAACCTCAAACTCTACGGCAACCTCCTCCAGCACGTCGGTTATCGGAGTCTCATCGCACACACAGGTGCCGAGGCAATCCAGCTGGCCACCGCTCACCGGCCCGACCTCATCCTGATGGACATTCAGATGCCGGACCTCGATGGCATCGAGGCTACCAGCCAGATCACACACGCGCCACAAACCGCCGGCATCCCGATC
>Ga0209718_1003536_pt1 | contig 13889 bp, 12 predicted proteins | sample AD_JPNAS1_MetaG_FD_184420 | JGI IMG/M metagenome (GOLD analysis project Ga0209718, IMG submission 184420) | Active sludge microbial communities of municipal wastewater-treating anaerobic digesters from Japan - AD_JPNAS1_MetaG (SPAdes) (version 2) | ecosystem: Engineered > Bioreactor > Anaerobic... | reverse complement strand
CCCTCTGCTGAATTCGGGGAGGGGAAGGAGACCTTCCCCTCAGACCCCATCCCAAGTATTTACTTTTCCTGTTCGATCCATAACTAACCAACCCGTCCCCCCTGTCTCACGTTCGGGGTCCACCTCACTCGTGGGCTGTCTTGCTCTTCCCTGTGGCGGACTTGGCGCGAGTCGAGAGCTTGTCAGCAAGCGCATCTCTCCGCTTGTCGCGGACCAGAGTCGAGCCCGCGAGAGTTTTTGCTAGAGGTGAGCCGGCAACTACGCGCTGGTTGGTGGCAACGGCCTGAAACAGCGGGCCATACTCCGCCAAGCTCTTCTTTAGTTTGTTGCTGTGAACTGCAGCGCTGCTGAGCTGTTTAATGAGTTGGCCAATTTCGCCAGATTTCAAAGACCGTAGCAGGAAGAAGCATGGCCCCTTTGTTCCACAATAATCCAGTGCACTTGCAACGAATGGCCAAAGACTGTGCGACGAGAGTCCTCCGTTCGTCTCCTCTTCCGGGAGTCCAATCCCGTCGATGCCAATCGCCGCAAAGCGATAAACCGAATCGATTGGCGGCAGTGACAAGATATCTTTGTCCAACTCTCCGTTGGCGTTGCCGACGTAGCCGCTCCATGCATCGGAAAGCTTGTCGAACTTCTTCTTCATTCCTGCGATGTAGATCGGCAGCGCATCGGGATTGGAGGATTTATCAACAATCTTGGCAGCCGTAGCGTTAGCTCCTTTCCCAACCTTGAACAGGTCTCCGGTTTTCGCCTGTTGGAGGCTCTTGATAAGGACTGAAATGTCTTGGGCGCGTGGGGTAGCCTGAACACGCTGGAGCGACTTCAGCCAATCAGGCTCCGACTTCGTCAACTCTGGGAGTACCAAGAAAATGCCGGTGAGCGAAGCGGCAGCCTTTGATTTATCGCCCGTAGCGAACAGCGCGGCTAGTTCTTGCGCAATCAGCGTTTTCTCCTTGGGCAGTGAAGGAATAACAGGAACCTGCTTGAGGTATGGCTTCCACTTCGTGCTTTCCGCCAGCGCGAGGAGGAAGTCCGACACTGATTTGCCAGCCACAAACGCCACATCACTTGAAACGCCCGCACCGCCATGAACGGCAGATGCTCTGGCCGTAAAGATGACCGGGAAGTTGCTACAAGCAGCATCCAAATTCTTAAGGTGGGCGGTGGCATCAGGAATGCCATGCGTGAACACTGTGAGCCGTGGAATTTTTGAATTCAGAGTGGCACGAAAAGAATCGAGTGCTTCCGATGCGGTAAGGTAAAAGCCGCTGTCTTTACGGACGATTCCGGACGCCCCCAGAACCTCATACAGGCAGGCGGAAATGGCCAAATCCGCAGCTATGCCAATCAAGCCCATCTCAATAGCCCCATCAGCGTTGCTAGGCCCGTAGCCCACGGGCTTCGGAATAGACAGCATGCCAAACGCCGTGGTCAGCGCTCGTTGGCTCACGGTGAGCCGCTGGTCGGTTTCAGACTTCAGTAGGCGAGGCATATTGGGTTAGTTGATGTTTTGATTTCCCCGCTCAGCAGATTCGGCAGCAGCGCGTCGTGCAGGGTGACTAGGGTGCTGGATTGGTGTATTGGGGTGGCGAGCCAGAGCTTAGTCTCGAAGGCGAGGGCGTCGGCGTTGTTCTTGGGGACGGCGGCGCAGGGAACGAACCATGGAAGAAGCGTGGGGCGGACTGGGAAAAGACCTGGCAACCCGGAAGCGCGGTGAGCCGGTGGGAAAATCTCAATCCCCGATCAGCGGCTTACGCAAGTCTGCGTGTGGCGGCAGGGCGGAATGGATGCTCGATTAAGACGAGGAATCCACAGATGGCGCAGAGGGACGCAGATTCAAGACGAGCTGCTTGTACTCGAGGTGGGCCGCGGTGGCCGGCCTCATCTGTGTACATCGGTGTCATCTGCGGATTTATCTTTTCTATGGAGATTTGGTAATCACCTGCTTTGTGGCAGGCCGGAACTAATCATGGCCCAGAATCGAGGAGATCCACAGATGACGCCGAGGGGCGCAGATTGAAGACGAGCCGCTTGTGCTCAAGATGGGGTGCGCCGAAGTTCAGCAACAGCGCTTTTGTCAGGCTGGAGGCTTTCAGATAGTGGATGACTTGTGCCTGCTCTACGCCCGAAAGGCGTGCCAGGGCCTTGAGCTCCACGATCAATGACCCGAAACAGACAAAGTCTGCGCGATAGCCGGTGAGAAGAGGCTGGCCTCGGTAGTGGATCGGCAGCGTGTGCTCCCGTATATAAGGAATCCCGCGAGCGACAAATTCGCGCTCCAATGCCTCCTGGTAGACGGCTTCCAGAAAGCCGTGGCCGAGCTCCGAATGGACCGCCATCGCTGCACCAATCACGGCGTAGGTCTCTGGGTCGCGCTGGCTGGTTTCCTCTGTGTGCATCTGCGACATCTGCGGATTTATCTCTTCTGCGTGGACTTGAGGCAATCACCTACTTTGAGGCAGCGCGGAACTGATCATGGCACAGAATCTGGGAATCCGCAGATGACGCAGAGGGGCGCAGATTGAATTGTGAAAAGTTAAGGGGAAAGGCTGGGGAAATGGGGCGCGGTTGTCGCGGTCTGGTGTTTCCCGCCTGCACGGGAGAAGCTGGCTGGAGGGGGGGGCGCCACGTCAGGCTGGAGCGCGGGCTTGGCTTGGGGGCGGGGGGCGGTATCAACGCGTGTGCCGTTAATCGAAGCATGTTCGATCCCACCCAATTCCTTTTGTTTCTGGCTGCGTCGGCAGCGTTGATCCTCACGCCGGGGCCGGCGGTGCTTTATATCGTCGCGCGGAGCATGAGTCAGGGCCGGGCGGCGGGGCTGGTCTCCGTGCTCGGGGTGGGCGTGGGCAACGCGGTCCATGCGGTCGCGGCGGCGGCGGGGTTGTCGGCCATGCTGGCTTCGTCGGCGATGGCGTTTGCGGCGGTGAAATACGCGGGCGCGGCGTACCTGATCTGGCTGGGGATCAAAAAATTCGTCGGGTGCGCACCGGCGGCGGGCGAGGCGGTGTTTGCTCGGGAGTCGTTGCGCCGGGTGTGGTCGCAGGGCGTGGTGGTGGGCGTGTTCAACCCGAAGACGGCGCTATTCTTCCTAGCGTTTCTGCCGCAGTTCGTCGATCCGGCGCGCGGCTGGGTCTGGCTGCAACTGCTCACGCTGGGACTGCTTTTCGTGGTGATGGCGGTGGCCAGCGACTCGATGTACGCGCTGCTGGCCGGGAGCGTGGGGCGCTGGTTGCAAGGGCGACGTTTTTTCCGGCAGGGCGAGCGATTCGTGACCGGCTCGGTGTATTGCGGGCTCGGCGCGCTGGCGGCGTTGTCGGGTGGGTCGTCGAAAGGCGGGAGCTGAAACGGGAGACTTTATATGGCGCGGATGAACGTACGGCAGATGTGGGCGGCGAAACTGGCGGGCAAGCCGATGCCGGCGGCGGTGGCCGTGCCGCGCAACGCGGCGCCGACAGCGGCGCTCTCTGCGGGCGTGCGCGCCAAGACCGCGTTTGCCGGGCAGGTGCTCGGGATCGATCCGTCGCTGCGCGGCTCGGGTCTCGCATTGATCGAGTTTGCGCCGGGGCGTGCACCGGTGCTGCTGCGCTGTCAGACGGTGAAGGTGCCGCCGCGTCGCTCGATGCCCGAGGCGCTCGCGGAAATCCACCGGGCGGTGTCGGCGTTTTTAAACGATTTCGACGTGGTGCACGTCGCGTTGGAGCAGACGATCTACGTGCAGAATTTCCAGACGGCGCAGATTCTGGGGGCTGCGCGCGGGGCGGCGATCGCGGCGGCGGCGTTGCGCGAGAAGCCGATTTTCGAATACCCGCCGTTGCGTGTGAAGCAGGCGGTGGTGGGCGCGGGGCGCGCGAGCAAGGAGCAGATGGCGCGCACGGTGATGTCGCTGCTGGGGCACGGACGTCCGCTGGCCTTTGACGAGGCTGACGCCGCAGGCGTGGCGCTGTGCCACGCCTACACGTGGAAGGGGTAACCCGAGCGGCCCGCGAGCGAGTCCGCGCGGGGTGCGGCGCGCTCCGTCACACGGTCTGGGCGTGTTGCTGGCGCAGGCTGGCCGTGAGCGTGGCGTCGAAACGCATGGCGACCACGCGCAGGAGCGGCGCACCGGTGGGTGTGATCGTGAGCTGGCGCGCGTCGCGCGTGAGCAGGCCGTCGGCTTCGAGGTCTCCGAGCGAGGCGAGCTCGGCGGCGTAGGTGGACGCAAAATCGACGCCGATCAGGCGGGAGACGTGGGCGAAATCGAGCCGGCGGTCGCACATCAGGCGCATGATGATCGTGCGCCGGCGGGCATCTTCGGCGGTGAGGCGCAGGCCGCGCTCGATGGGCAGCTCGCCGCGCGCGAGGGCGTCGCGCCAGGCCGGCAGCGTTTTGTGATTCTGCCGGTAGGTGTCGGCCGTGGACGAGATGGAGGAAATGCCGAAGCCGTAGAGCGAGGCGCCGGCGCGCGTGCTGTAGCCTTGGAAATTGCGCTGGAGCGTGCCGGCGCGCTGGGCGACGGCCAGCTCGTCGTCGGGCCGGGCGAAATGGTCGAGGCCGACGTCCACGTAGCCGGCGCGGGTGAGGCGGTCGTGCGCGAGGGCAAACATCGCGAGTTTCGCCTCGGGGCCGGGCAACTCGCCGCGGTGGTCGAAAATCTTTTGCGAAGGTTTGATCCAGGGGACGTGCGCGTAGCTGAAAACGGACAGCCGCGCGGGGGCCAGGCCGAGGACGTCGTCGATGGTGCGCGCAAAGGTGTCGGGCGTTTGCAGCGGCAGGCCGTAGATGAGATCGACGCTGAGCGAGTCGATGCCCTCGGCGCGGAGCCACTCGACGGCCTGGCGGTTGATCTCGTGGGGTTGGTCCCGGTGGATGGCGCGCTGGACCTCGGGATTGGTATCCTGCACGCCGAGCGAGGCGCGGTTGGTGCCGATATCGCGGAGCGCCTGGACGTGTTCGCGCGTGAGGCTGCGCGGATCGATCTCGACGCCGAACTCGCAGTCGTGTGCGAGCGTGAAATGTCGGCGGATGAGCGCGCCGAGTTTGCGCAGCTCGTCGGGCGGGAAAAACGTGGGAGTGCCGCCGCCGAAGTGGATCTGGGTGACGGGGCGGCCGGGCGCGATGCGAGCGGCGGTGAGGGCGAGCTCGCGGGCGAGGTCTTCGCCGTAGCTGGCGGCGTCGTCGAGGCGCGAGGAAATGATGTTGGTGCAGCCGCAGAACCAGCAGCGGCTGGCGCAAAACGGCAGGTGGAAATAGAGCGAGAGCGGGCCGGCGCCGGGGGCGTTGTCGTCGCGCAGGGCGTCGTCGAGCCGGAGGGCGGGCAGGTCGGTGGTGAACTTGGTCGCCGGTGGGTAGGAGGTGTAGCGCGGGCCCGGAATCGAGTACTTGCGGATGAGGTCGAGATCGAGGCTGGCGTGGGACGGCGTCATGACGGGGAGTCGGCTTTCCCGGCGAGGTTGATGCCGGCGCGCAGGCATTGGGGGACGGAGATGCCGTCGCGGGTGTTGCCACCGATGAAGAGGCCTGGGTGGGCGCGTTCGCAGGCCTCGATGGCGGCGAGGTGGCGGCCGTAGCCGAGGTTGTATTGCGGGATGGCGGCGGGCCAGAAGTTGTGTCGCACGAAGACCGGAGCGCCGCTGACGCCGAGCAGGTCGCGCAGGCTGGGCGTGACGGTGGCGAGCAACTCCTCGGTGGACTGGCGCGCGAGGACGGGCTGGCGGACGCCGCCGACCATGATGGTGAGCGCGACGTGGCCTTCGGGCGCGCGGCCGGCAAAGAGCGACGACGAGAAGAGGATGCCGAGCTCGGGGCGGCGCTCCAACGCGGGGATGAGGGCGCCAAAGCCATCAAGCGGGTGGCGGACTTGCTCGCGGCGGAATCCGAGGAAGAGCGAGGAGACGGGCGGGTTTTCCAGTTGGGCGAGTCCGGCGAGCGGCATGGCGCCGTCGGCACCGACGGCGAGTTGCGAGAGACCGCCGGAGGGCAGCGCGCAAAGGACTTTGTCGAACACTTCGGTGTGGCTGGTCTGGCCGTCGTGCCAGCGGACCTGCCAGCGCGGGCCGGACCAGACGGCCTCGACGCGTGCGCCGAGTTGCACGGAACCTTCGGGTAGGCGAGCCGCGAGCGCATCGACGAGCGTTTGTAGACCGCGGGTAAACGAGATCAGGCGCGGGCGCGGTGGCCGCTGCCCGCCGTTGGCGGCGCGGCGGGCCTTGGCGGCGGCGCCCATGCCGCGGAGGATGGAGCCGTGCGACTGCTCGAGGGCCCAGAGTTTGGGAAACGCGTATTGCGCCGAGAGCTTGCCGGGGTCGCCGGCATAGACGCCCGAGACAAAGGGATTGAGGCCGTAGTCGACGGCTTCCTGGCCGAAGTGTTGGCGGATAAACTCGCCGAGGCTGATGTCGGCCGGGCGCGTGCGCGGGCGGCGGAAAACGTCGCCGAACAGGCGGAGTTTCCCGCGGAAGGAAAACAGGGGCGTCTTGAAAAAGCCACCGGGCGACATGGGCAGGTCGCAGAGCTGGCCGCGGCGCACGATGAAGCGTTTTTTTGCGGTGGGCAGCGAGGGGATCAGTTGATCCTGCAAACCGAGCGACTGGACGATCTCGGCGAGGGCGGGCTCGCTTTCGAGGAGCGAATTGGGGCCGCGTTCGACGAGCCAGCCCTCGGTGCACTCGCTGCCGACGGAGCCGCCGAGCCGCCGGGTTTGCTCGAAGAGGCGCACGGAATAGCCCCGTGAAACGAGCCGGAATGCGGCGGTGAGTCCGGTGATGCCGCCGCCGAGGATGGCGATCGTGGCGCGAGCAGGCTGAGCGGGTGTCGTCATGGTTCCGACGTAGGAATGCGCCGCGCGTCCGGCCTTGCCAAGCGCGGAGTCGGCCCGCGCGCCGGTGTGGTTAATGCCAATTTGTGACGGTATCAACGAGGGCGGCGACGCTTTCGAGGCGCGCCTGCGGGAGGATGCCGTGGCCGAGGTTGAAAATATGTCCGGCGTGGCCGCGCATGCTTTCGAGCACGCGCGTGGTCTCGCGGCGCACGATGTCGGGCGCGAGGTTGAGGAGCACCGGGTCGAGGTTGCCCTGGATCGCGATGGACGGCGGCAGGGCCGCGCGGGCGGTGGGCAGATCGACGGTCCAGTCCACGCTGAGCACGCGTGCGCCGCAGGTGGCCTGGGCGGCGAGCTGGGGCGCGGTGCCTTTGGCGTAGAGGATGACGGGGAACGTGGCGGGCAGGGCGGCGACGATCCGGCGAATCCAGCGCAGCGAGGCGGCTTCGTAATCGTGGCCGGGGACGATGCCGCCCCAGGAATCGAAAATCTGGATGGCATCGGCGCCGGCGCGGATCTGCATCTGGAAGTACGCGATGAGGGCGGCGGTGAGGCGCTCCATCAGGGCGTCGAAGGCGGCGCGGTCGGTGTAGAAAAGGGATTTGATGGCGGCAAAATCCTCGGAGCTGCCGCCCTCGACCATGTAGCACGCGAGCGTCCATGGGGAGCCGCCGAAGCCGAGGAGTGCGTGGGCGTCGCCGAGCTCGCGGCGCAGGAGCCGGAGCGTTTCGCCGACGTAGGCGAGGTGCTCGGGGACGACCTCGGCGGGGCGGAGGGCGTCGATTTGCGCGCGTGTTGCGAGGGGAAATTCCATCGCAATGCCGCCCTGATCGCGGAAGTGGTAGCCCTGGCCGAGTGCTTCAGGGATGACGAGGATGTCGGAGAAGAGAATCGCGGCGTCGAAGGCGAACCGGCGCAGTGGTTGGAGCGTGACCTCGGCGGCGAGTGCGGGGGTGCGCACCATTTCGAGGAAGGAGTGGCGGGCTTTGAGCTCGCGGTACTCGGGGAGGTAGCGGCCGGCCTGGCGCATGATCCAGAGCGGGGGCCGGTCGAGCGGTTGGCTGGCGCAGGCGGCGAGGAAGCGTTCGCGGGAGGTCATGCGCCGCCCACTCACACACAGCCGGCGTCGGGTGAAAAGAAAAACCGCGCGGACGCGTTTAGGTGTGCCGCCGCCTGGCGAGCGCATGGGCCACGCTTTGGCGAAGCAGCGTGGACGCCTCGGCAAACGCGGCGTCGACGGGCATGTCTGCGGGCGTGATTGTGTGGAGGTCGTCGAATGCCGCCGACAACGCGGGTGAGCCGTCGATGCGCCCGGCAAAGGCAAGTACGGGTTTGCCGGCGGCTCGGGCGAGGTGCGCGATGCCGCAGGGACCTTTCCCATGGAGCGTCTGGTCGTCGAGCGAACCTTCGCCGGTGATCACCAGGTCGCAGGTGGCGATTTCTCGTTGAAGGCCGAGCAGCGCAGCGATCGTTTCGAAACCCGGCTTGAGTGAGGCACTGCAGAAGCTGAGCAGGCCAAACCCGAGTCCGCCGGCCGCACCGGCGCCCGGCGTGTCGCGAAAATCGCAATGGAGGTCGCGGGCGACGACGTCGGCCAGATGGCGGAGATGTCGGTCGAGCGACTCGGCTCGGGCGGGCGTGGCACCTTTTTGTGGGGCAAAAGTCTGTGAGGCGCCGTGCGGGCCGAGGAGTGGGTTGCTCACATCGCAGAGTCCGGTGATCTCGGCGGCGGACGCGTGGGACGGCGGCGCGATGGTGCCTAGATCGACAAGCGCCGCGGGGAGGTCGAGTGGGCGGCCAAACGAATCGAGAAACTGAAACCCGAGTGCGCGGGCCATGCCTGCGCCGCCGTCGTTGGTCGCGCTGCCGCCGAGGCCAATCAGAATGCGGCGAGCCCCGCGGTGTAGGGCGTCGGCGATGAGTTGCCCGGTGCCGAAGGTGGAGGCGCGGAGCGGATCGTATTCGCCCGGATGGAGCCGCCACAGCCCGGAGGCTTCGCTCATGGCGATGACGGCCAGATCGGCGCCAATCCACAGATAGCGGGCTTCGATGGGGCGGCCGAGCGGATCGGCGACTCCCGGAACGTGAACCCATGAGCCGCCGAGCGCGGCGTGGAGCGTTTCGGCCGTGCCGTCGCCGCCATCAGCGATAGGGCGCAGAACGATCTCCGCATCGGGCAACGCATCACGGATGCCGTCGCCGATGGCCTGGGCGGCGGCGGGTGCCGTCAGCGAGCCTTTGAATTTATCGGGAGCGACGAGGATGCGATGTGGCATGGGTGAGGTTGAGCGAAGGCGGAGGCAAATCCATGGCAGGGATGTGCGGACCTGAGAAGGCGCAATCATCCAGCGCCTGGTGGCGAAGTTGTCTGCGTGTTAACCCACCATGTGGCTCGGAATCGTCTGGCCAGCTTGAGTGCGGTCCACGTGTTGCCACGTGGAAAGCCGGGCGGATCCGAGAAGTCAGACTCGACGGCTGACCGAACCGCTGGGCTCTTCCCAGGCCGCCAGTTTCAATACGCCAACGGCGCACAATGTACATTATGTTTAATATTCATAATTCCATGGCGCAATGGGTCTTGGTTTGCCTCATTGGGGGCGAATAACGGCATTGGCGCTCCCCTGTGTGGCTACTTACTCAGGAGGAACTCGGTGGTCAGTCGGGTCGCCGTCGGTGCGCTGTCGTCGATCACGTAGTGACCGGCTTCGGGCATGTAAAAATGTTGGGCGTGCGGGAAAATTTTCTGCCAGCGCATGAAGAAGCGCATGTCGAAGCAGAAATCCGCCCCGCCCCAGATCAGGCGTACGGGTTTGGGGTGCAGTTCCTTCAGGCCGAGCTCGACCTCGACGAGCGTCTTGTAGCTCGGATGATCGTCCTCCATCGGGATGTCTTTGACGAAGGCGTTTACCGCGACCCGATTGCCCCATGAATTATACGGGAACAGGAAACCACGGCGCTCGTCGCGCGTGAGTTTGCGATTGTTCATCGACATCCAGACGGCGGGCCCCGCAAAGCCGTTGAGCGCGCGGACGATGAACGTGCCGAGCACGGGCGTGCGGCAAAGCGCGATGCGCAGCGGAATATGCGGCGAGCGAAACGCGCCCGTGTTGAAAATAACGATGCGCCCCACCCGTTCTGGACGCCTGACCGCCCAGCCACTGCCGATGGCCCCGCCCCAGTCGTGCACGACCAGATGGACTTTCCAGAGGCCGAGATGGTTGACGAGCCCCTCGATGTCCGTGATGCGCGCGGCCAGGTTATAAGGGTAATCCGCCGGCTTATCCGAAAGGCCCATGCCGATGTGGTCCGGCGCGATGCAGCGGATCTTCGGCGAGAGCGTCTTGATGATGTCGCGATAAAGAAACGACCACGAGGGATTGCCGTGCAGGAAGAGCACCGCCTCCTCGGAGTGTGGGCCCTCGTCCACGTAACTCATCTGCGCGCCGTGCGGCGTCGTGTACGACTTCGTCTTAAACGGGTACTGCCGTTTCAACCAGTCGGGAAGCTGTTCGGAGGTTACCATTCGAGGGCGAGCATCATGCAGTTTATCCCGCTACCGATACCGAGCAGTGCGACACGATCGCCGCGCTGGACGGCACCCGCCTCGACCGCTTTGGACAACGTGGCTGGCAGGGATACGGAGCCGACGTTACCGAGCGTTTCGAAAGTCGAAAAATCCCTGGCCAGATCGAGCCCGAGCATCTCGTAGAGCCGGCGGCGATGGGCCGCGCCGACCTGGTGGCAGATGAAACGCTGGACCATGGGCACCGTCCAACCGGTGGCGGCGGCGAAATCGGTCCACGTCTCCTGTGCGACCTTTACGCCGGCGACCAGCAATGCTTCGGCGTCGGTTTGCATCTGGAGCGCTTCGGCCCCGTGGGCGTCGCCCTGGCAGAGATGGTTGTGGCCAGTCGCGGCGCGCACGGCCCCACCAATCAGGCGGTGGCGTTCGCCTTGGACGAGCGACCCGTGGCAGACGACGGCGGCGACTGCGCCGGAGCCGATGGTGAGGTTGGCAAAGAATCCCTTGATCTGGTTTCGGTCGAGCGGCTGCTCGCGCAGCGTCTTGATCGTCTGCTCGACGAGCGGCCGGCCGTTCTCGCCCGACACGATGAGCGCCGCGCGGATCTGGCCCGACTCGATCATGCCGGCTGCGAGCGTGAGCGCGTTGAGGAAGCCGAGGCAGGCGTTGGACACGTCGAGGATCTGCGCGGTGGCCGGCAGCCCGAGCAAACGGTGGGCAAAGGCGGCGGTCGCGGGTTCCATCATGTCGCGGCAGACGGCCGAATGGATAAAGAGTCCAATCTCGGAGACAGGCACCTGCGAGCGGGCCAGCGCCGCCCTACCCGCGGCGGCGCTTGCCTCGGAGGGGCGCGTACCAGCGGGCCAGAAACGGCGCTCGCGGATGCCGGTCATCAGTTCCAGCCGGCCAAACGGTAGCTTCAGGCGTTCGTACAGCGGGCGCAGTTGCTCCTCGATGGCACTGGAGGTCCAGGCCTCATCGGGCAAGGCGGTGGCGAGCGATTCGATGCAGACGTGCTGAAAACGCATGGGTGGCCTCACCGCTCCGGCCGCATGGCCAGTCGCACGATCTCCTTGTCGTAGTAATTGCACCCCAGCCCGGCATCGACGGTGATCGTGGTCCCGTTGAGCCCGCTGCTGCGTCCGCTCAGAAGAAAGAGCGCGGCGTTGGCGACCTCCGCAGTATCCAGATTACGGCGGCGGAAGGTGAGCTTTTCAGAGTAGAGATAGCTTTCCAGATAGCCGGGGATGCCGGCCGAGGCACTTGTCTTGAGCGGGCCGGCACCGATGACATTGAAGCGTACGTCGGAGTCGGCGCTGAAGGATTTTGCCAGGAAACGCGCGCTCGATTCGAGGGCCGCCTTGATCGGGCCCATGTAGCCGTAGTTGTCCGGCGTCACCACGAGCGAGGAGATGCCGATCGTCACGACGGAGGCCTGCGGCGCAAAGTACGGTTTGAAGGCGCGCGCGACCTCGACGAGCGAAAACGCGGAGATGGCGGTCGCTTGGAGGAAGTCTTTGCGCTTGGTCTCGTGGAAAGGCCGGAAACCCTCGCTGTAGTTGGCAAACGCGATGGAGTGCACGAGTCCGTGAATCGGGCCGAGCCCGGCCTGGGCGACCTCTGCGGCGAGCCGGTCGGCAGCGCCCTCCTCCTCCACGTCGCACACAAAAACGGGTTTCCCGGCGAGTGCGGCGAGCAAACTCTGGCGACGCGCTTCCGAACGCACGCTGTACACCACGCGCGCGCCAAACGTCTCGAGCTCGCGCGCAATGTGCCATGCCACGCTCTTCCGATTGGCGACACCAAGAACGACAATGGTTTTGCCGTTGAGGTTGAGAAAACTACTCACAGGCCGAAATGGGCTCAAAAGTCCTAGTCGAGGGCAAGTGTTAAACTATGGTAAAGAGGTCTAACTATTTAACATCCACCGGATACTTCCGGTTTTTTCCAGCTGACGGAGAACTCGACCGTGAGCACGCGCTTGTCGCCGCTTTTGACGCTGCCCGACATAAAGATAAATCCGGCCACGAGCTCCTTTTGCTTCACTTCGATCGTGATCGTCTCACCCGGGAAAACCGGGTTGCGGAAACGCACATCGCCGATTCTCGCAAGCAAGGGCACGCCCTCCGAGGCTGGGTTACCCTGGGCGACCTGGCGGCGGGAGAGAAAAAGGGCGCCGGTCTGAAAAACGGCTTCGCAGAGCAGAACGCCCGGCGTGATGGGCATGCCGGGATAATGCCCGCGGTAAAAGTCTTCGTCGGCGCGCCAGGTTTTGCGGGCCACCAGGCCGTCAGCGGATTCCGACACCACTTCGTCAACGAAGAGGAATGGCGGGCGGTGTGGGATGAAGTCGGTGACGTTGGACATCGTGGGTTTCAAGCACCTTGGTGAGTTACGCCCGCGGCTTCAACGACGGAAACGCCACGTTTTTGCTGAAAAAGCAGTTTGTCGATCTGGTTGGCCGTGATGACGCCATAGTTAATGGTGCCCAGCCAGCCGGACATGATGATGCCCACGGAGCCGGCGTGATAGAGGCCGGGGATTTGAGCGGGCAGATCCATGGAGACTTTCAGCCCCTCGAACTTGGTGCCAAAGGAGGTGCCACCCATATGCGTGGTGTAGCGCTCGATGGTGCGGGGCGTGGCGGCCTCCATCCAATCGATCTTGGCGCTAATACCCGGGATGTGGCGTTCGAGTGAAGCCAGCGATTCGTCGATCAACCGCTGTTTGTGCTGCGCATACTCGGAGTCCGTCATTTTCGCCCAGTCTTCGTAGCGCGCGTTGAGCGAGGCGACGACGGTGTAGCGATCAGAGCCGGGGCGAGTGTCTGGGTAATAGACAGAGAAAGTGCGGCTGCGCGTGTGCAGATCGACGAGTTCGTCGCTGGAGAATTTCGGGGCCTCGGAGGTGAACAGCAGATCTCCGACATGTGGGATCGACTCGCCTTTGCGGATGCCGAAATACACCTGGCACGAGCTGGTGTTGATGCGGACTTTTTCCACCTCGGCGCGGTAATCGGCCGGCAGATTCTCGGCGCCGACGAGCTGCATGGTGGTGTTTTTGATGTTGGCGTTGGAGAGGACGACCTTGGCGCGGATCTCCCGGCCGTTGGCCACCACGCCAGCCACGACACGTTTACCTTCGCGCCTCTCAGTGAGGATTTTTTCGACACGCACGTGTTTGCGGACCTCGGCGCCGTTGCGCTGGAGCTCGGCGACCATCTGCTTGATGAGCATGTCGGTGCCGCCGCGGAAGGTGTAGACGCCGGCGCCCATGAAGTTGGAAAACACGATGCCGTACGTGATCGCCGGGTCGCGCAGCGTGGAGCCGTTGGCGTACGTGATCGGCTCCATGAGCAGGCGCTGGACATCGTCGCGGCCGGGGAAATAGCGCTCGAACATCTCGCCCGTCGTCTCGGGATTGTGGTCGTAGTAGTTCATCGCGCGCAGGTCGTCGAAGAACTGGCGCACGGTCGCCGCGGGCACGTGAAACTCGTCGGTGATGATCCGCGTGAAGTCCTGCCGGTCGAAGGTCGTGCGCAGGTTCATCTGCGGATTGATGAACCGG
>Ga0209718_1003521_pt1 | contig 13936 bp, 19 predicted proteins | sample AD_JPNAS1_MetaG_FD_184420 | JGI IMG/M metagenome (GOLD analysis project Ga0209718, IMG submission 184420) | Active sludge microbial communities of municipal wastewater-treating anaerobic digesters from Japan - AD_JPNAS1_MetaG (SPAdes) (version 2) | ecosystem: Engineered > Bioreactor > Anaerobic... | reverse complement strand
AGAGCCGTGCGAAATCACAATAAACAACAAACGAATCAAAGGATATGTATTTGAATGTAGTAACCAATATTGTGAGGCTATCTATTCCGCACAATTCAAGTCAATACAAGTCAATATTTACCGTGCGTCATCTAATCCAGATATAAATTGGTTACGCAACGAGGAATATATATCCCATGCCGATATGTAAGCAATGCCCAAAATATCAGCATTGTGTAGCATTGTGTAAGAAGGCAGAGGCATTTATAAATCAGGACTACAACAAGAAGGCCTGGTCTAAAATACGCCCGACAGATCAAATAGAACGCATCCAGCAGACTAAAATGCCCCTCCAACTGGGAACCACTGAAATAATATTACAACTTTTTTTTCTGGATCGCAAATCACCAAAGGAAATAGCAGATACATTATATAAATCAAGAAGGTACATCAACAAGGTCATTCATAAATATAAGTCAATCCTCGCAGAAAACATCAAAAAATCAGTCTAAATTGGTTCCCGCCAGTACATATATAAATAGTGATTTCCTTCTGTCCGATAGGACAGCCACCCCTTGAGGGGTGAGGGGTGATTAAAGAACAGATTAAAAACAAATTGAGTAGCACCACAGATCAGATGCCCGATGGTCTCCATGATCACGGCCTGATCCCAAGCCGGGACAGAACCCGGCTCTAATACAATCCCAAAGGGTAAAAATAGTGGCAAGTAAAACCAAAGTAGAAACCCCGACCAAGAAACAGCTTATAAACCTAAGATGCAAGAAAGGTCTTACAGAACGTGAAATATCTGCTGTAACAGGCATACCCAAAACCACAATACACGATACACTTCAAAAGATACAGAATGATCCAGACTTCAAAGACTTCCAAAGCAATAAAGCAATATACTTCGAGAAAATACAACATGAACTAGTTAAAAACGCCGACCATGAAGCGATAAAAACCATGTTAAATAAGCGAGGTATGACGGATGCGGCGATCCTGGAAGATAAAATTAGATTAATACGAGGCCAGAGTACAAATAACACCCTGATCGACGTTAGAGCCTTAATCATGCAAGTGGAGGATGAGAGGCAAAATACGGCAGAAAACACCCCTCCACCGATTGAAGTAAATAACAGCCTTGTAAGTAGTGAATAAGATAGGAGAATATATTACGTCCTATAAGAAAGCTTATGTAAACATACTGCTGTTATAAAACGATAAGTCGCCGTTATAACATATGATTTCCAATTCGACTGGCGATTATAGTACCCAGGTGTAGGTAATTACGGTGGAGGATAAGGCTCATATACACAGGCAAAGTGGAGGCAAGGCTATTCTGGCAGGGTAGCTGGTGGAGCAAGCATCACAGTTTGGAGACAAGACAGAGGCAAAAGTCAAAACTAGTATAGGGGGGACGGGGTAGACCAAGTCGTCAAAGTTTTACTACTTCCCTCATTCTTTACGAAAATTCAAAAAGGCACTTATGAGATTCCGGGACATACTTCATATCACTAGATGTTGGACTGGCAGAAGGTGGGTGAACTTCTTTGGTGGGATGTTAGCGATAGGGTTTATGGGTTTGAGGGTTGACCGGATGATGGTTGGTCGCAGGTGGGTTATTCCCCGTAGGCGTTCCTAATTTTCGCAGAAAAATTAAAAAGGGTTCACATGAGCATACGATCAATGCCGTCGAATGAGAAGTTTAGGAAGAATTACGACAGGGTATTTCGGAAGAAGCGGAAGGTGAAGAAGTGAGTGACGGAGTTACTGACCCTGTAGACATCATTGCCGCCCGTAACGAGTATTTCAAGGGCAATAGGATAGCGGCGTTTTACCATAGGAAGCACCCTGATTATCCTGAGTTTAGGTATCCGAATCCTTTGCAGGAGAAGTTATTGGAGGCGTGGAAAGACCCTAGGTACAAGGTATTCACTTACTCAGGCGGGAATCGCATTGGAAAAACCTTCTGCGGCGGGTTGATTGCGGTGAGTACGATGTTGGGTGAGTGGCCGTGGAGTGGGGAGAGGATGGAGTTTCCCCATAAGAAGGCACGGAAGGTCAGGTATGTAGGTCAGGCGTGGGAGAGTCACATTAAGGCTGTAGTTGAGCCGATGGTGAAGTTCTGGTGGCCTCAGAGTAGGGGGGTGGAGACTAGGAAGAACAACCAGGGGATAGAGTCTCATTGGACGGATTTGGTGTCCAAGTCCACTTTGGAGATTATGTCCAATGTTCAGGACTCAAGCGTTTTTGAGGGTTGGGAGGGGGATTTGGTCATTTATGACGAGCCTCCCAAGAGGGACGTAAGGGTTGCCTGTGCGAGGGGTCTGATTGATAGGCAGGGCAGGGAACTGTTTTGCATGACGCTTTTGAAGGAGGCGTGGATTCACAGGGAGGTTATCAAGGCGAGGCTTCCCAACGGTGAACCGGACTTGAGTGTTTTTAATATCAATGGGGATATATGGAGTAACGTAGGTTACGGGTTGACTCAAGAGGGTGTTGACCAGTTTAAAAAGACCCTAACGGCGGATGAGCAACAGGCGAGGTTGCACGGTAAGCCGTCTTACATGAGTTCTTTGGTATTCCCCAAGTTTTCAAGGGACATTCACGTTAGAGAGGCTTTTGCGATTCCGTTGGATTGGATCGTGGACATCTCTATCGACTTTCACCCGTCTAAGAAGTGGGCGGTTGTGTTCATGGCTACTGCGAGGAACGGGATCAAATATATCTGTAACGAGATTCACGAACACGGAAACCCGAAGTACATTGCGGAGCAGATCGTCAGGATCATGAAGCAGAACAATTACCGGATAGGGCGATGTGTTATCGACCCTCTTTCAAAGGGAGACAAGAACAACGACGACACGGTTTACGACAGGGTGTCGCAGACGTTGGGGGCTTACAATATCTCTTTAGAGACAGCTTCAAAGGACAAGGACATCGGGATTGCTTTGGTGAATAATTTATTGTGGACGGAGAACGAGATGCCGGGGATTTATTATTTCAAGTCCTGTCCGATGAGTATCCAGCAGACGGAGGACTTGATGTACGACCCCGATTCGTTGAAGCCAACGGCGATGAAGGTCGAGGATGATTTTACGGAGTGTATTTATAGATTGGCTTTACTTAACACCCAATGGTTCCCGGAGACTACTTACCAGGGGAACAAGATCAACATGGTGCTTTAATGGACATTAAGAAGTGGTCAGACGATGAGATAGTCGAGATACTAAGACCCGACATGGAGAAGTCCCAACAGGTACAGGACTTGTTGAGTTCTCAGAGGGCAGAGTATTATAAGAGGTATCGTTGCGAGCCTTACGGCAACGAGAGGGACGGGTTTGCCCAGAGTGTAGCCCCTGTGATTCACAATAATCACAAGTGGACGATGGCTAACCTGATGGACATCTTCACCGAGGACTTCTTTGTCTTGAAGGGCGAGGATGAACAGAGGGCCTCTAATTTCCAGAAACTCATTTATTACCAGATGTTTCGGAAACAGGACGGATTGAGGAAGTTCTACGACTTCCTTTACACCGCTGATTTGAACCACTACGCCGTCTTCAAGGTCTATTACAAGGAAGATTTTGAACTGGAGAACGAGTTTTACGAGACTTTATCGGCTGACGAGATGAGTCAGTTGGTTGGTGACGAGTCTGCAACTGTTTCAAAGTACGATGAAGTCACTGATGAGATGGGAAATATCTCTTTCGGGAAGGTCAAAGTCGTCAGGAAAGTGATGAAATACGCTGGTCCTTGGTTATCTGTGCCTCCGTTGTGGGAAATCTTCTATTCTCCTGACTGCCGGATCACTGAATGGGGGGCTATTGAGGGTAGGTTGGTCTACCATGAAACCCAAAAGACCTTAAACGACATTCGCAAGAGGGAAAAAGCGGGTATTTATAGGAAGGGTACTTATGAAAAAGTCAAGGAGAAGGAAAGCGAGTCGTTCAACAACGCAGACGACAAGGCAGAGTTCCTTTTCAATGTGGACGATGTGTCTGAGGTTTCCACGAATATCGAATCAGACAGGAAAGAAAGTGTTTTAAGCCGACTTGTCACCATTCAGGAGTGCTATTGTCGGCTGGATATAGACGGTGACGGGCTTTTAGAGGACGTTATTGTTGATTTATGTGACGATGTAGTCTGTCGAGTGGTTGAAAACCCCTATAAGAGACCTCCTTTTAGGTTTGGAAGTGTGTCACCGGAGCCTCACAAGGTCGCTGGTTGGGCGATGCCCTCTCTATTGGACTACGACCAGAAAATACAGACCAATCTTTTGAGGTTAATACAGGATTCGGCGGCTTTGGACTGTTACAAGAACCCTGTTACCAATGATTACCAGATGTTCACCTATTTGGAGACTAGAAAGCCCTTCGCAGTTATCAAGGGAGACCCCGAAAAGTTGGGTGAGGTGAAATCTTCTCCCCCGTCTCAGTTTGTTCTGAAAGCCTACGAGATGTTACAGGCGCAGAACGAGCAGAAAACGGGCATTACTAGATACAATCAGGGTCAGGACGCATCTTCTCTCAATAAGACCGCCACGGGCATTGACGCTATCATGGCGGCTTCCAATAAGCCCCTTAGAATGATCGCCAAGATGCTTGGTAACGGCCCAATCATGGGCGTTATCAGAGATTTCATCTACATCAATCAGTTAAACCCCCCGAAGAAAGACATTCAGATACTAGGGACTGACATTCAGGTCAAACCCGAAGATATGAACGGGGCTTATGACATCGAGATCGACATCGGAGTTTCCCCCGCAGAGCGTCAGGCGATGGCAAATCAGGTTGATTTGCTGATCCAGTTCGCAACTCAGGCCGGCCTTCAAATGGGGCTTATGGACAGGGTGCATCTCCTTCGTGCCATGAAGAAGAAGTACAAGTATCTAGGAACAAAAGTCGATGATTTGATGAAAACCGAACAGCAGATCATCCAAGAGGAACAGCAGAAAGCACAAGAACCTCCACAGCAGAAGGATTGGAAGGAGTTTGTGCAGATGGACAAGCTGTTTGTCTATATGACTCCTATGGAACAATATCAAATTATTCAGCAGTTGGGGATCAAACCAGATCCGAGGCGGCCTACTATGGAACCGACTGCTTTGTCGGGCGAGAAGCCGTCAGACATGATGAAAGTCGGGAGCATTTCCAAGTCACCGACATGGAAACCCCCGACAGACCAATTAACCCCAATGGATATAATCCAGAGAGGATCGAGGGCTTATACCCGTGGACTTACAGCACCAGGTTGAAGTCGGAAGAAACGCAGAGGAGTTTTTTAAATACATAAACGAGCGTCCTTACTTTCGGGAACTCATCGAGAGAATAAAACTGGAATACGCCCAGAGGATTCTGTCATTGAAGCCGGAGGATAAGGAGTCTTTTACTACCTACAAGAGCAAGATGAACGCCTTTGACGACATTGAGAACGCCGTTCTTGGCGACATCAAGGCCGGAGAGATTGCATTGAACCAACAGGAGGGGAGAACCCCACCGGAAGGGATTTTGTAATGGAATTTGACGGGGAAGTTTTACAGCCGAACATTAGAGCCAAAGAGAAGCAGTGGAAATTGATCCTTGAGGAGAAAGACCGTCAGCTAAATGGAATGTACGACGACTTTGTGCGGATGAAGGACACCCTTGAGGACATGACGAAACGGAACACGGAACTCAAAGAGGAGCTTCAAGCGGTCAAGGATCGGTTCAGAAACTTTCGGGCTAATGTAAAGGCGAAGCAATGAAAGCAATGAAGGACAAGTGGTCTGCGATGATTGATGTTACCAATCTTTGTCAGCACCAGTGTACCTATTGTTGCAAGTCCATTCGTCACCTGAGAAAAGACCAGCGTGACTACATGGACATCGATACATTTAAAAAGGCGTGTGATTCGCTGATAGGTTATCCGGGGAAAGTCTGCCTGACCGGAGGAGACCCTTTGTGTCACCCTGATTTTGTGGAGTTGTGCAAGATCATGGCGCAGACATTCCCGAAGTCAAAGATAGGAATCTTCACAAGCCATGAACAGAATTTAAAGAAATACAAGGAACTGATAGATTTAACATTCGGTGAGGTTTACATCAATTTACACACCGAAGAACAGAAACAAGTCTGCTGTCACCAACCCTATTACCTCTCAGTGGGGGATATGGTTGAGGACAAACTAGTTCAGAAACACCTTATTGATAATTGCTGGTGCGGGAATATGTGGAGTCCGGTTGTAAGTACCAGAGGGTGTTTCTTCTGTGACGTTGCAATGGGTTTAGATATGGCTTTGGATATGGGGGGCGGTTGGCCGATTGAGCGAGGATGGTGGGTGCGAGACGACTTCTCAGATCAGCAGGAAAAATATTGTCACCTGTGCGGAATGTGCCTCCCTTATCCGACCCAATTAGTTTCTGACACGAAAGAGAAGATCAGCAGAGGGCTTTATGAGAAGTTCAAGGTAAAAAAATTACGCAACCTTGATGATATGGAAGTCATAGACACGCCACTCACCTTTGCCGAGATACAGGAGAACCTTATTAACTGGCAACCGTGGAGAAACAGACAGGACAAGGCGGCTGAAGGGCCAGCATACACAAACAAATGATACAGGTAATCACTGCCGTATATAACGAAGAACTGTTGATGCCGCTGTTTTTGAAGAATTACTCCTTTGCGGATAGTATTCTGGTGATTCTTGACACTGCCACGACAGACCGGACACCGGAGTATTTAAAGGCAGACACAAGAGTTGAAATCTTCCCGATCACCTATCCTGACGGGCTGAACTGGCAGACCAAGAGCAACACCGTTCACCAAAAGGCACTAGAATCAAAGGCTGATTGGGTAATGGCGGTTGACGCAGACGAGTTTATTTACCCGATGGAGAACTTTGAGACATGGCTGAACGAGAGAAACGGGAATCTGGTCTGGGTTGCGTTATCGGAGGTCTATCGGCACAAGGACGATTCGGACATTGACTACACTCAACCCCCGTATTTCCAGAGGCGGCACGGCAACCCCATCAAGGGGATGAGTTACGGTCAGCCACTTTATATCAAGCCCTGCATTGTGAAACCGTCCAGCAGGGTTAAGTGGGATTGCGGTATTCACAAGTATTCTATCCCCGACAGTCCCGATGTAGTTGATACGAGAGAGTCCGTTCAAGGGGTTCACTGGTGCATGGCAGACCCCGAAATAGCGATTTACCGGAGACTTCAGCAGAAGGAACGGCAGAGCAAGGAAAATTTAGCGAATAGTTGGGGAGTCCAGAACCATTACATCACGAAAGAGATAATCCTGAAAGAATGTAATGCCCATTTAAACGATCCGTTATTGTTTTAGAAAGGAACACCCTTATGGTCAGTATTATCATCCCGTGTTGGAACCAGATGGAATACACACAGCAGTGCCTTGAGTCGATACAGGCTTACACCCCCGAAGAACACGAAATCATCTTCATTGATAACGGTTCAACGGACGGTACGGAGGCTTTCATCAAGGTCGAGATGCTCAAGCACCATAATTATAAACTTTTGAGGAATGAGGAGAATCTTGGTTTCCCGAAAGCCTGTAACCAGGGGGCGAATCTTGCCGAAGGTGAACACCTCCTGTTTCTGAACAACGATGTTGTTGTTTCAAGGGATTGGATCAGAGGGCTTTTAGACTGTTTAAATTCCTCAAAGGACATCGGTTGTGTCGGCCCGATGACGAACTGTATTTCAGGGAGGCAACAGATCAAGTCAGATGAGACATACGACACTATCTTCAAGTACCAGATGTTTGCGGAGAACTACCGAAAAGCCCACAGGGGATTATACATACCGTTCTACCGGATTGTCGGATTCTGTATGCTCGTCAGAAAAGACCTGTTCAACGAGCATTGGGGATTTGACGAGAGGTTTTCGCCGGGGAACTTTGAGGATGACGACTTCTGCTTGAGGTTGACGAGGGCGGGTTACAGGAACGTGATAGCGGGCGATGTGTTTGTTCATCATCACGGTTCTAAAAGCCATGATTTGAGTTCCTATAATGAACTCTTGCAGACGAACAAAAAGAAGTACGAGGAAAAATGGAACGAGATCATCGGTACTGAAATATCAGCCGTGATGATCGTGAGGGACGAGGAGGCTTATATTCATTGGTGTTTGAAGAATTTGAGTCAACAGGTTGACGAAATTATACTGGTTGACACGGGTTCAAAGGACGCAACGAAGGCTTTGGCTTCGGAGTTCCCTAAAGTTAAGATTTACGATTTCGAGTGGTGTGATGACTTTTCTGCGGCGAGGAACTTCGCCAATTCAAAGGCGACAAAGCCGTGGATTCTGTCGATAGACGCAGATGAAGTTATTTCGGGACTTGAAAAGATCAACCTTCACCCGTGGTACGCTTACAGGATTGAAACAAGGAACTATACCAACAATCCACGATACGCAACAAGCAAGGAGAACACAGGGGAATATCCCCAGTTCGAGAGGGGGAAAAGGTGGTTTCCATCGACAAAGGCTAGGTTGTTCCCGAATGATCCGAGAATCAGATTTGATTTCCCGGTGCATGAGGTGGTCGAGGATTCCTGTTACTATTGGGGTTGCGGGATTGTGGCCTGCCCCGACACAATTGTTCACCACTACGGGAGACTGAACGACAATTACGAATACGGACACGGAGACAAGTATTACGCCCTTTTGCACAAACAGCTTGAATCAGGCAAGAACGAAAAACGTTCACTTGAACAACTAGCTATCGCCGCTCAAGGGTTGGGGAAATATACAGAAGCAAGAGACTTCTGGCAGAAGTTATTGAAGATCGAACCGGAGAGCAACACGGCCTTTTTAAACATGGGTCACTGCTACGCCGAGGAAGGTCAGTGGGAGAAGGCAAGAGAATGGTCGGAGAAAGCGGTCAGGGCTTCTCCTGATTCGAGGGACGCACAAATGAACTTTGCAACGTGTCTTGCGATGACGGGTGAACCAAATAAATGTATCGAGATATGTAAGGACTTGATGAGTAAGTACCCTGATTATCCACTGCCGCAATCTCTTATGAACGCACTTACAATAGGAGGCAACAATGGCAACTAGTTTATATGCAGAACAGGAAGCTGATTTCGCTTTCAAGGGAGATACGGTCACGGTTGATGGGACATTGACGGTAGCTGGTGTGACTACTCTTACGGGCGGTCAGGCGACCTTGAAGCTCAGTGCAGCACCTTCGGGAACTACTGCTGGTGCGGTGTGGACTACGGGCGCACCCGTTTTGACCGCAGGGCAGAAGTACATTTTGTGTGCGGCGGGAGCAACGACTTGGCGTATTCCGGTATTCGACAATGCCTAACGATGACAGGCTCATCAAATTACGGAAATGTTTTGAACGGGTCGCAGAACTTGTTCAGAAGGGAACGTATTGTGATTTCACGATCAAGATGGAAGATGGCAAAATCACCATTTGGTTAGTGACGTTAAAAGAAAAACCCTAATTTAAAAAGCTATCAGAAAAACTGAGGCGAGTAACTGTTCACAGGGACAGGCTCGCCTTTTATTTTATCTAACCGAGAGGAGATAACAATGGAAGCAAGAGAGACAGACGTTGAGTATCCACAGGATGATTCAGTTGTGGCCTCACAGATAGACGGGATTGCCGGAGGGATTCTGGACATGATCGACAACACCTCACCTTTAGACGGTGGAACTGTCGAATCAAAGGGGGAAACCGAGGAAGTTGCCAAGGAAACTACTGAGGAAACTCAGGAGGTGGAAACTCCCGAAGAACCGCAGAAGTATCAGATCAAATGGCAGGGTGAGGAGAAGGAAGTAACTCAAGACGAACTGATTGAGTTAGCCCAGAAGGGATTCGACTACACCAAAAAGACCCAAGACCTCGCAGCCGAGCGAGACAATCTTGCGCCTTACGTTGGGTTGGCGAACCAGATAAAGGCACGACCAGAACTTGCCCAGAAAATAGCGGAATTGTTGACCGGAACGCAACAGACGGAGCAACCACCGTCCGACCCTGTTGATGAACTCAAGTACGAGATGAAGAGGGAAGCGGAACGGATAGCAGATCAGAAAATTAAAACTGCTATTGAACCGTTGGCACAACTTCAGCGGATAAATGCGGTGAAAGCCGAAGTGCAGAGAGACCCCGATTACACTAAGGTACAGGCAGAGATGCTCAACCTTATCAAGTCACAGCCTCCCGCACTACAGGAGCAACTCGCAAGACGGCTGAATGAGGACATCCCGACTTACCTTGAGACGTTCCAGTTTTTAAAAAAGAAACTTGCAACCGAGACCAAGAAGCCACAGGCGGTCAAGAAGGAGACAAAGACCCCTATTTTGGAAGCGGGGGGGGTGGAGACTCCTCAAATGGCTGAAAACAAGTCAAAGACCGAGCGGATTTCCAAGATGAAAGCCAAAGCGTTACGCAGTGGCGACCCATCGGAGATTGCCTCATGGCTGACGGAATCGGGGGCTTTAGACCATCTATATTAGGAGAATTTAACAATGGCAACAACTACAACTTATCTGCCGACTGGCATTACCACGGCATTGAGAGAAGATTTGAGCGATGTCATTACCAACATCGCCCCGTATGACACTGTTTTTATGTCCAACATCGGCAAGGAGAAGGTCAAGGGCAAATATCATGAGTGGCTTAGGTAACAGTAGGTCACTATAAATCTGGCTATATGCTGGAATAACTTCAAAAGATTATCATGCCGAGGAGCAAAAATGGATAATACATGGAGTCAATCAGCAGGAAAGAATTACGCATATATCTTGGGAGTATATTTAGGAGACGGGGCAGTAACAGTCAGGACACCACAAAACGTTGGATTCAGACTTGGAACAATCGACCCCGACTTTGCAGAAGCAACAAAAGAAGCGTTATTGGCAATCACAGGCAGGACGGCAAAGATAAACAAGGTTGAAGTAAAAAAGAGTTCAAAACCTAATTATGATTTGCGTTGTGCTTGTGGAGACTTTGGCCTTCACTTACGAGAAGTGACACAAAACAAGAAAAACATTCCGTCATTTGTTCACGAATGGGATGATGAACTTAAAAAAGCATTTGTGTCTGGTCTTATGGATAGTGAAGGGTTTGTAGCCGAGGGGAAAACGGGACGCATAACATTAACCCCATGCAGATACTTTATGGGGTTCGGGTGTTGTGATTCCTGGTTCATGGATTTTAAAAAGATTTTAGAATCACTTGGAATACAAATAGGCAAAGTCAGACATGAGAAACTCAAGAGTGGAAAGACGATGCAACGGTTTCACATTCATCTTAACTCTTGGATTAAGTCAGGTTGCCGATTCAACATCAAGCGCAAGCAAGACAGAGTTGATGCTTATGCAAGTTATGAACCCTATTCGTTACGCTCAAGATACCCGCGTAGGTTATCCTCAGAGACTACACGCCAGACACCAAAAGGTGAAGATATAGTCCGATCTTACGGGACACCGTAAGCTAACACAGATGCACTGATACCTTAACCACCGCCGCTAACTGTGCCGTGACAGAAGGCAACGACGCTGTTCTGACCACTGCAAACGCACAGACTAGAGTCGGCAACTACACGCAGATTGCGGCAAAGTGGTTCAGCGTTTCCGATTCGTTGGAAGCGGTTGATAAGGCCGGACGTAAATCTGAAATCGCCTACCAGACGGGTTTGTTCTTGAAAATGCTGGCAAGGGATATGGAATACGGTCTGCTGAATAACACGGTGGCTACCTCTACCGATCCCCGTTCTGCGAAGGGTGTGAAGGGTTGGATCACCACCAATGCCACTTCGTTCACCACGGGTACTTCGGCAACGACCCTTACCGAGACCATCTTCAATGATGAAATTCAACATTGTTGGACAGCTGGTGGAAACCCTGGAATGGTACTCGCAGGGGCAACCTTGAAGCGGAAGATTTCGGCATTTACCGGAAACTCCAAGCTCACCACGAACATCAACGCAGACCAGAAGAAAGTCATCCTGTCGGTTGACTACTACGAGTCTGACTACGGCGTGGTCAAGATTTACGCTTCCCGTTTCCTCGCAACGGATGATGACACGACCTACGAGTCCTGCCTGATTCTTGAGAAGGAGAAGTGGGCGTTGGGTACTCTCCAGCCTCTGAAAACAGAGAAACTCGCCAAAACGGGTCTTTCTCAGAAGATTCAGATTTCTACCGAGTACACGCTGATTTCCCGTGAGGAAAAGGCAAACGCTTGGATCAAGAACTGCTACATCGGCTAGCTTTAACGGGGGCGGGAAACCGCCCCTTTATTGAGGGATTATGATTCAGGACAATATATCAGTCAAGATGTTGGGCGAAGATGAAATGGTTATAACGGGTGGGATAGTTCAGAACAACATTCCCGTCCTTGAGGAGAACTACGTCAGGAAGATGAACGCCAACAACGGGTTTTCGGAGAAGCGAATGTTTAGGCAAATCGCTTCAATCCCTGATGTGGCGAACATGAAAGCGTATCAGGACGGGTACAATCTGGACGACCCGAAAGAGCTTTACAGGTTCTTACAGGACAACCCCGAATACATGACCGTTGAGAAGATACTCACCAATCGAGACCCGCACATTATCGTGAGGTAGCAATGAAACTCGATATTGGCATTACGTTAAACGATTCCACGGGGCTTTTGGATATGTCTTTGGACGACCTTAAAAAGCCCATCATTAAGCCCGTTATTATCAAGAAGAAAAAGAAACGGAAAAAGAAAACTTTATTACAGCAAGTTGAGTCGTCACTTCCTGTCAAGTCTGAGTATGAGACGGTGACTATATGAGCCGAGGTTCGGGGCGTGGAAATGTAACCATAGATGAGAGTCCTAAGATAACCGTTCTTTATGAGGACGGGACGGTTCTCTATGTGTGTTCCGCATCTCCCTGTTCTGCGGTGAGTGATGCTGTGTGGCAAGTCAAGAAGGTGGACGCAACAACGGGCGTAAAGGTCACATGGGCTGATGGGGATGCCAACTACGACAACTTAGCAACAGATTTAGCAACGGTTAAGGCATTTACTTACGGGTAAGGAGGGACACGATGGCAAGAGGAGATTTGACAGTTTTTAACGTAGCGAAAGCGAAGATGCTTGATGGTGATTGGGCAAGTACCGATCATTTTTATTGTGGGATATGCACCAATGCGACCCCGCCTACTTCGGCTACTACATCGGCTACGTTTGGGGTTTTCACGGAAGTTGCCACGGCAGGGACGTATTCAGCCGGAGGAACGGATTTAGGGACATTGGCTGACCTTGTTACTCAGACCAATGGCACGATGACGTTTGATTCTTCTACAAATCCGACATGGGCGCAGAACGCTTCTAACGGAACTGATGCTTATTGGGCGATAGTTTACAATTACACCGATGCGGCAAAGGACGCTTTGCTGTTTGTGGATTTAGGCGGGCCTGTCGATATGACCGCTGGCGACCTCACAATAACATGGAACGGTTCTGGATTGTTCACAATCGCATAGGTGAGCCATGCTAACTCTTGAATCCAAGTTTGCCGAGTTCATTGCCTTGTGCGTGAAGAATGGGGCTTGCGCCAATACGGGTGAGGCTATCCCTGTAATGGAAAAGGCTGATACGGGTGTAGGTATGCCGAAGGGCGGGACTTGCGCTGAGGGCTTTGCTTTATACCGTGACGGCAAGGAGTTTCCTGAGTCGTGGGCTGAGTGGGTTTTGGAGAAGGTCGGCAAGGAGATGGACGAGAAGTGCAGGACGTTCTTTATTGCCAAAATAAAAGACCCGATGACCTGTTTGCAGTTGTTGATTCGCTGTGATTTTTTCACAGAGTCGGAGGTCGCTCTTTTAAAACAGAAATATTCGGGGAAGCTCCCCACGGCGGAGAAAGAGATTCGTGATGGAGTCGTAAGTCTTAAAACGGCGGTGAAGTAATGGCTGTGACTGATTATAAATTCCCCGGCACTGCTGCCAGTGTGGATAGGGAT
>Ga0209718_1003511_pt1 | contig 13969 bp, 14 predicted proteins | sample AD_JPNAS1_MetaG_FD_184420 | JGI IMG/M metagenome (GOLD analysis project Ga0209718, IMG submission 184420) | Active sludge microbial communities of municipal wastewater-treating anaerobic digesters from Japan - AD_JPNAS1_MetaG (SPAdes) (version 2) | ecosystem: Engineered > Bioreactor > Anaerobic... | reverse complement strand
CACCACGACTGGCGGCACCGGCGCGGGAACCTGAGGCGCAGGAACCGGAGGAACCGGGACGGGTTCAGGTACGGCGGGAACCTCCAGGCGCGCCAGAACATTCGGCCCCAGAAGCAGGTTCTTCGGTCCGAAATTCTGACGCTGCGCCGTCACTTTGCTGGAATCGGAAAGGAAGTTTCCGCCGATGTTTTCCTGCAGCGTGGGCTTGCTTCGCGCTCCGGCGCTCTGGGCCCAGCGGACCAGGCCGTCGTTCTTCGTTTCGTTGTTGTCCACGCCGACTTCGATGCGCACAAAACGGTTGGAAATGAAAAACTGCATATTCTGCGGATCATAGGGAACCCATCCCAGATCGGGATACCAGACCTCCACCCAGGAATGCCTGCCCTGCCCCATCTTGAAGGTCAGCGTGCCTTTTTCCCAGGATACGTTGAAGGGCTGGTTCATGGTGACGCCGTTGACGATCCGCACCGGCACCCCCGCGTTTCGCAGAAGAGCGGCGGTCAGGTGGGAGTAGTTCTGGCAGTTTCCCCTGCCGGTCCGGAGCGCGTAAAGCGCGTCGTACTGGACCGGGGGATTGACGTAACGAACATGGTCCACGACCCAGCTCACCACTTTCTGCACGGCATCAAACTGCGTCTTCGATCCCTGGATCAGTTTCCGCGAAAGTTCCCCAATGGCCGGATCATTCGTCTGCACCTGTTCGGAATGCTGCAAATAAACCTTCAACTGACCGGGCACCGCCGTCATCGGGAAAGGCGCGTTCGAATCAATCGCTTTCAGGCCGGTGCTGGTCTGCGCGTCAAACGACACCACCGCGTCAATGCTTTGGGGAACCTCCGTCCACGTCGCCTGAATGGTTTTATTGCCGCGGGCATCCTCGATGGTTTTTTTCTGCTGGGCGTCGGGTCTGAACGTTATTTTGAAATTGCTGATTTTCTGGCGGTAGGTCGGAGAATCAAAGCTGGACGGTTCGACAAAACTCATAACCAGTCTTTTCATCGAATCGCCGGCCACGATCTGGTGCTGCAGTTCATAGCGGATCGTTGATTCCATCTCCCCTTTCACCGTGAAGTTCTCGGCCGCGGCCGGTGCGGCGGCGAGCAGGAGCGAAGCGATCAGTGCATATTTCAGGACTTTTTGCATATCAGGTCTCCCCCGTCGGATATTTGAGGGACCAATCATAAAGGAGTTGAGGAGGGAATGTCAACAAAAACAAAATGTTATTTTCGTTATTTAAATCCATTACTTAATGGCCCTCCATAAAATTTGATTGACAACGGGCGGTTTATGAATAAGTTAAGCCAAAGTTGGATGCCGCCCAAGGCATCCCAAGCAAGGAGGAAACTGAATGCTGACCGTTACAGACAAGGCCTTGGAGGTCATCAAGGATTTTCTCAAGGACAAAAGCGCGGATGCGGCCATTCGCATCACCATGTCCATTGGTTGATCCGGGCCCTCTCTGGGCATGGCTCTGGATGAGCCGAAAACCGACGATGAAGTGATTGACGAAAAGGGAACGAGGTTTGTCGTTGAAAAAGACCTCTTTGGTCAGGCAAAACCGATTAACATTGATTTCATCACAACCCCGCAGGGAGCGGGCTTCAAATTAACGTCCAACCTCCCCGCCGCGGGAAGCGGCTGCGGTTCCTGCAGTTGCTGAACCAGATTCCGGGGGAGAATTTTCTCCCCCGTTTTTTTCGCCATGACGACCGAATCTTCCAGCCAGCCAATCCTCGATGAAGCCGACCGCCTGATCGAGGAGGGAAAACCCGGCGAAGCCGTCGCCCTTCTGGAGGCGCTTCACGCCCGCGAACCGGACGAGGAGCCCGTACTGCTTCGCCTGGCCTGGGCCTCGTGGGACATCGGACGCAAGGAACAATCCATTCAATACTGGGAAGAGCTGCTGGAGCGGGAGCTTCAGCGCAGGATTTTTACCGGCTTTGCCTATGATGAACTTGTGCGGATTTACAAGCAGGAAGCCCTGTTCGAAAAGCTGATCGCCGTCTGCGAGAAAGCCGTCGCTGCGCAGCCGGACGACGCGGGCCTGCTGGCCGAACTGGGAAACGCACAGCTTCAGTCGGGAAGAGCATTGGAAGCCTGCCGCATTTTTGAAAAGCTCACCCGGATGGAAGAAGACAATCCCGATTTTCTGTGCCGTCTGGGCGAAGCGCTCTTTGCCGCCGGGCGCGCATCGGAGAGCGAAGCGGCCTGCCTGCGGGCCGGCCGCATGGATCCGGAGCAGATCGACCGCTACAGTTTCAGGATCGCGGATTTGTATTCCCGGGGAAAGCGCCACGCCGAGGCGATACGGCTTCTGGAGCGGTGCATTGCCGCCAATCCCTCTCAGCCTCTTTACTACTGCAGCCTGGGGGACGAGCTCGCCGCGCTGGGGCGCGTCGATGAAGCCGAAGCCGTCTATGAAACCGCGGCTGCGAAAAGCCCATCCGGCGCCTACTACAACCGCCTGGGGAACACCCTGATGAAAGAAAAGATGTTCGACCGCGCGGCCCGCGCCTTTGAAAAAGCCGCCGCGCGTGAAGGCCTGCGCCCCTTCTTCGTCAATCTGGCGCGGGCCTACCGGGAAATGGGTCTGCCCGAAGCAGCCGGGGAGGCGCTTCGGAAAGCCGGTGAAACCTCTTAAGCCTTGCCCGCCTTGCGCAAATTTTCCTTATAGACGTGATAAAAGCTCTCGTGCTCGTCCAGCGCTTTTGTGAAAACCTGGCCGACTTCCGCGATCTCGTTTTGATTGACAATCAGGTTGACGCTTCGGTTGTAGGCCATCATGTTGTCCATGGTCCTGAGCGACGCGCTGATCAGCACCACGAAGGTCTGCCGGCGCACGGTCATGGACAAACCTTCCAGAAATTTCAGAACGCTGTTTTCCTGACCTTCGGCCGTGCTGAAGCTCTCATTTACGAATATGGCGCTGAAAATATGAAACCGCATGAATTGCAGGGCTTCCCGGGCGGACTTCGCTTCCGCCACCGCGTATCCCATGCCTTTGAGCTCGCTTACGATTTTTTCCCGGACGGCGGCGTCCGGCTCACAAACCATGGCGGTGTTCCCTTCGGGCGCGATGAAGCCGAAAGGACGCTCCTCGGACATCTCCCGCGCCGTCCCGGATGCCGCCGCTGCGTTTTCTTCTGACATAATCATCTCCTTCGCTCGATATTCTTTGGCAAAGTCATTTATTTTTTCTGCCAGGGAGGGGCGCCGGCCTGGGGCCTGCCGTAGGATTTGTCCACCTCCAGCTTCCCGAGATCCGTGGTTTTCTCGCCGCGGGCGTTCTTGATGGCGTCAATGCCCCGGTTGACGTTCGATTTGTTGGAGGCATAGGCTTTGGCCGTTTCTTCGGAAATCAGCCCCTTGGAGTAGAGATCCACGATGCAGCTGTCGAACGTGATCATTCCGAACGCCTTGCTCTGCTCCATCACGTCGTAAAAGGTCTTGCCTTCGGATTCGCCGTTTTGAATGATGTCTTTCACCCGCAAATTCATTCCCAGCGCCTCAAAAGCGGCCACCCGCCCTCCGCCCTCCTTAGGCAGGAGGCGCTGGCAGACAATCCAGCGGACCGTGTCGGCCAAACGAATGCGGATTTGATTTTCTTCCTCGGAGGGGAACATGCCCAGAATACGGTTGATCGTGGAGCCGGCATCCACCGTGTGCAGCGTGCTCAGCACCAGGTGGCCGGTTTCCGCGGCGGACAGGGCGATTTCTACGGATTCGCGGTCGCGCATTTCACCGACCAGAACAACCTTGGGCGCCTGACGAAGCGCGGCGCGCAGCCCGCTGGAAAACGTGTCGAAATCCTTGCCCAGCTCCCGCTGGTTGATGGTGGCTTTCTTCTGCTGATGCGTGAATTCCACCGGGTCTTCCAGCGTGATGATGTGGATGGATTTCTGCTCGTTGATTTCGTTGATCACGGCGGCCAGCGACGTGGATTTTCCGCTGCCGGTGGAACCGGTCACCAGAACGATGCCGTTTTTTTCGCGCGAGATATTGTAAAAGGCCTCCGGCAGCTTCAGGTCCGCGCAGGACGGAATCTTGGTCTCCAGTTTCCGAAGGACGATCGAGTAATGGCCGCGCTGGGAGAAAACATTCACACGGAACCGGGCGATTCCCGGCAGTTCGTAGGACAAGTCGCAGGAGCCCGTGGACACCAGATCGTCGGTCAGGCGGTGATCCTGATTCACCAGGTTCAATGCAAAGGTTTCCGTTTGAAACGGCGTCAACCGGGCAAAGGGCGGGTCCAGATCGACGCCGGTCAACTGGCCGGAAGACTCCACCTGAAAAGGCTTGTTGACGGTCAGGTTCAAATCGGAAATATTGGGATGGGACGCCAGCATATGCTCCAAAATACGGTCGATTTCCTGTTTTCTCATAAATCCACCTCGCTTGCGTTATGCTTCGGTAAAGTCCGTGGGCGGACTTTTGAGGAGCGGACGGAATTTTGCCTTGTCGTTGGCCTTGTTGTAGGCCTCTTCGCCGCTGATCCACCCTTTGTTGACGTAATCCATAATCGCGTCGTCCAGAAGCTGCATGCCGTACTTTTTGCCGGTCTGCATCATGGACGGAATCTGGAAGGTTTTCGCCTCGCGGATCAGGTTGCGCACCGCCGCCGTGGCGATCAGAATTTCCAGCGCGGCGCAGCGGCCCTTGATGTCGATTCTCTTGAACAGCACCTGGGCGATGACCGCCCTGAGGCCGTCGGCCAGCGTGGAGCGGATCTGCGCCTGTTCGCTGGAGGGGAACACCTCAATGATGCGGTCCACGGTTTTGGGCGCGCTGGTCGTGTGCAGGGTGCCGAATACCAGATGGCCGGTGGACGCCGCTTCCACGGCCAGGGAGATGGTTTCCAGATCGCGCAATTCGCCGACCAGAATGATGTCCGGGTCCTCGCGCAGCGCCCCGCGCAGCGCCGAGCTGAACGTTTTGGTATGCACGCCGACTTCGCGGTGGTTGACGACGCAGCTCTGGCTTTGGTGAACGAATTCAATCGGATCTTCTACCGTTATGATATGGTCCTTGCGGGTGCGGTTGGCTTCATCGATGATGGCCGCCAGCGTCGTCGATTTGCCGGAGCCCGTCGGCCCGGTCACCAGAACCAGTCCGCGCGGCAGTTGGGCCAGTTTGGACAGCACCGGAGGAAGTGCCAGCTGTTCGCAGGTCAGAATCTTGCTGGGAATTTCACGGAAGACGGCGGCGACGCCGTACTTCTGCTGAAAAAAGTTGGCCCGGTAGCGGGCCAGCCCCGGAATTTCATAGGCAAAGTCAACGTCTCCGGTTTCTTCAAACACCTTGATCTTGTGCTCCGGCGTAATTTCATACAGCAAGGCTTTCAAGCCGTCGTTGGTCAGAACATCGTACTTGATTCGTTCAAGGTCTCCGCGCATTCTGATGACGGGCTGCTGCCCGGAAACCAGGTGGAGGTCGGACGCACCCTGTTCATGCATGAGCTGAAAAAAAGCGTCGATCTTTGCCATAAATGTCTCCCGTCGATAATTTTATTTTATCCTATGGTTTGATGGTCCGGACGGCCCTGCCCGGCGGCTCATCCCCCCGTCCGCACGGCGATTCCGATGCTCCATGGAACGGTTGCGAGTATAGGGAAAACGGTTCGGTTTTGTCAAGAAAAGTTTGGGAAAACCGGGCGCGTTGCAAGGCGTTCAGAACGCCTCGGCCCCGCCCTTCAACTAATTCTTGACACTTATTCAAACAATAGATATGCTCCGCGCGTTTTTGCGGTTCGGGGATGTAGCTCAGCTGGGAGAGCGCGGCGTTCGCAACGCCGAGGCCAGGAGTTCGATCCTCCTCATCTCCACCAGACCTTAATCCAATACAATCCAAAGAAGTGCAAAAAAACCCGCGTCAACCGCGGGTTTTTGCTGCGCGACGCATCAAAATTAGTTTTTTATTCCCGCCGCCTTTCTCGCCATACCAATGGCCTGCTTCGCCAGATCATTGGATTGTTTCAGCGTGCCTTGCGCCTCATCGGCATTATGAAAACCCATGGAGTTTTCCGCGGCAAAAAAATCCCATAGCCACTGAGCGTTGCGGAGGAGTTCACGCGCCTTGCCCAGTTCGGCCTTGTTGACCTTCGGGGCGGCGCCGGCTTTGCCGAGCGCCTCATGCGCGCGGGCAATGGTTTGCCCCGCTGTGTGCAGCAATTGAAAAACATCGTTTTGCTTTGTTTTGACCCGTTCCAGAATCAATGGTTCGTCCTGTTGATGACAGGTGCGGCAGGAGGCTTGAATGTGCTTCAGCGGGCTTGTCACCCAGTGGGATGAGTATTGAACTCCGCCTTCCTGCACGGAAGGCATGTGGCAATTAGCGCATGCCAGGCCCATCTTGCCGTGAAAACCGTTCGTCGCCAACTCGAAATCGGGATGCTGGGCTTTGAGCATTCTCGCCTGAGAATCGGGATGCTGCCAGTCCATTTCAAATCCGGATGGAAGGTTCTGGTAATAGGCGTATATTTCCTGGGGCTTCAATCCTTTATCCCAGGGGAAAATCACGCGCGAGGTTTTGGGTTCAAGGAAATACTCGGAATGGCATTGCCCGCACACATAGCTGCGCATATCCTGGCGCGGCGCTTTGGCGACGTCGATGCCTCGCTTCCCCATAGCTTCAATAAAGGCAGGATTGCTGACGCGCAGTTGCATGCCTTGCGGATCATGACAATTGGCGCAGGCAATGGTATGCTTGATCACGGGCAGCAGTTCGGCAAGCGGCGTTTTTGCGTAATTCCAGCCCATGTCTTTATAAATATTGCGCAGATTGGACGTTTTGCAGGTCATGCAGGAACCCGGCGTGATGGGGGTTACTCTTTTCGATTCCTTTAAATCATCCATTGAATAAGGATGTCCGCGGTCTTCTGAATAATCTTTGCTGAAGGCATTTCCCTTGAAGTTCATCAGCATCTCCGGCTGCATGACGGATTTCTGGACCTTGATGGAGCCGCCGAATCCGGTGGGCGAAGCCGCCATTTCTTTGCTTTTCAAATAGCTGTTGTATTGCAGCGGATAGATTTTGCCCCACACGGCGGGATCGGTTTCCGCATCGGAGATGGCCGTCGGTTTTTCCGCGCCGGCGGGCGCTGCCGGAAATACTGGGATCAGGACAAGGAACAGCACAACCAAAGCAATGCCCGGAAAAACTTTAAAAAATACATTTTTATTCTTCACTTTCATTCCCCTTTCTTTGCCTTGCCTCCCGTTGGCAACCGGATCACCGTGACACTTCATGCAATTCGCGCCATTCCGCTGCGGAAGAATCCGCCGTTATTTACTCTGATTTACTGATCTCAATGTTGAGCGCATTATGACACAGCGAAAGAGCCTGAGCAAATTTTTTTTGCCGGCGGCGATGAAATGTCAGTTCGACCCTCCCCGCCGGACAAAACTAAGCCGCCGCGGTTTGCTTTGCCACCCAGTCTTTCACTTCAGCCAGCAGCTTCCGCCGAAACTCTTCGGGCTCCAGAATCGAGATGTGCGGTATCCAGGACTTCAGAATGTCGCGAATCGCCTCAAAGTGGCCCACCCGAAAGACGACCACCAGCGACCCGTCCGGCCTTTCCTCCCGGATTTCCTGCGTCGGAAACATCTTGCGGCGCTTGAAATAATGGCTGACCTGGGAATCCACCAGGACCGTCACCGTCAAATGCGTTTTTTCAGCAAACCAGATATTGGCGCTTTCCTTAAGGACGGAATCCAGATTCTCGGGAATGGTCTTAAAGCCGGAGGTCAATAACCTCAGATCCTTAATCTTATCGAGAGCATAGCGTTTGAGGATGCCCGTGACCGGCTCGTTCCCGATCAGGTACCAGAACCCGCCGTAATAAACAACCCGATAGGGCTCCATCTGGACGTCATGGGTCTTTTTGTTGCCTGTATATCGGAATCCTACCTGTCTTTTCTCCCGGATCGCTTTTACCATTCGATTGATGAAGGAAGCGTCCATGGGAATGGCGTCGTCAATCTTGACGAACACCGGCATGGAGGTCACGCAGTCATAGAGGCGGTCCAGCACGTCATCGGCGGCTTTCTGAAAGGGTTTCCCCAGTTGTCCCACGATATTCTTCAGGGCCACCATCAGCGCCAGTTCCGTGTCGTCGAAGACTTCCAGGTTTTTTACCAGGTCCCGGCTGAAGCCATACGTTCCCTTCTTTTCTTCATGAAGAGGAAAGCCGGATTCCTTTAAAAGCATGAGGTCCCGCTGGATGGTCCGGGGCGTGGTCCGGAAATAACCGGCAAGCCAGGCGACGGTGATTTTTTCCTTTTCCATGAACAGCCGCAAAATCCGTCCCAGACGGATCATTTTCGAGCGCGTTCTATTCTCCTCGGCCATGGCATCCTCCTCCCTGGTATTGAAATGCAAATACAAGGCAAATTTGTGGGGAAAAAACCGTGAAATCGAAAATAATACGACACACCGTTGTCGACTTGCCTTTGAAATAGCAGAAGGAAGGCCATAAAATCAACACCAAAAAGGGAGGCAAAATAAAAACAGACCTATTGGAACAGTGAAGGAGGTGCGCGATGAACATTTTTCAAACCCTGCTTCCGGAAGGAAGCCCTGCCGCAAAATCAAGAAAGAACGTCCGGGTGCTGGGCATTGACCTGGGCACGACCAACTCGACCATTGCGGAAATCATCTACAATCCAACGGCAAAAGACAACGTCCACATTCGCTGCCTTGCGGTTGAACAGCCCGCGGGCAGCAGAAGCCACTGGCATCCGCTGGTTCCCTCCGTTGTGGCGCTCCATGACGGGAGGGAGATTATCGGCGAAGGCGCGCGTCTTTTGCGAAGCCGCTGCCTTGAAGAGGGCCTGATTGAAAAAGGCAGTCTTTTTGCCGCGGTCAAAAACGATATGGGGCTGAGGCGCACATACAACATGGCGCCTGCGGGCTACCGGTCCGCGGCCGAGATCAGCGGACGCATCGTGGCGTATCTCAAAAATGCCGCCCTGAAGGACAAGGCGCAAGCTCCGGCCCGCACTTCCGTCACTGTGCCGGCATCGTTTCAGACCGCCCAGCGGGAGGACACCCTCAAGGCCGCCGCACTGGCAAAGCTTGCCGTCCGGGGCGGCGACTTGCTCGATGAACCCATCGCCGCTTTCATCGGCTACCTGGCCGAACATTCAGACAGGCAACTGCTGGAGATCGGTCAGACACGGCATCTGCTCGTTTTCGATTTTGGCGGCGGAACCTGCGATGTCGCCATTTTTCGCCTGTCCACCGATCTGTCGGGAAAACTGATGGTCTCTTCGCTGTCCGTTTCCCGCTACAACCGGCTTGGGGGCGGCGATATTGACCAGGCCATTCTCTACGGGGTTGTCCTGCCCCAGATTCTTGAGCAAAACGGTCTGGACCGCCATGCCTTGGATTACAACACCAAAAAGACAATGATCGAACCGGCCTTCATCAGCGTGGCCGAACAGTTGAAAACCGGGCTGTGCGAGAAACTTGCCGGGCTTGGCGAACAGAAAGACTGGCCGGCCGATCTGGAAGAGACATGCCACCGGAAATTTTCACTCACATTAAATGACGGCAGGGAAATCACCCTCGTCAACCCGACTCTGAATCTGAAAACCTTTAACGAAATCCTTGCGCCTTTCCTGAACGAAAACATGCTTTTTGTGAGAGAGACGGAATATTATCAGACGCTTTCCATATTCGTGCCGATTCTGGACGCCCTGCACCGCAGTGATCTTAAGGAAGATCAGATCGACCTGTTTTTAATGGCCGGCGGAAGCTGCCTGATTCCGCATGTCAAGCCGAAGCTGCATGCATCCTTCAAGAATGCGGAGATGCTCAGCTTTGCCACCGCCGATGCGATGCAGACGGCCGTGGCGCGAGGCGCCGCGCTGAATGCCCTTTCTCTGGCGTTGAGCGAACGGCCCGTTATTCAGCCGGTCTGCCAGGAATCCATCGCCATCGTTACCGGCAACGGCACGCTGGATCTGGTCAGCAAAGGAGCGCCGCTTCCCTGGCCGCAAAACGGCGGGTATCAGGAAATCACAAAACTGATGCTGCCGGAATGCCCTGCAGATGAAGATCTGCCGATTCGCGTGGAGGTGGTTGCGCGGGAAGAAGGCGGCAACCGCACCCTTCTGAGCGAATTGTGGAAGATTCCCTCCCCGGTCAAAGCCGGCGACCGCATTCGGCTGGAATACCGTTATGATGAAAATCAGGTCCTCGATGTGCGGGCGTATCACGCCGGGCGAGACGACGTCAAACCCTATCAGGGCCGCAAAGAGCACCCCCTGACGAATATTTCCAATCCCCAGGCCATCCGCCTGCGCATTGATGAAACAGAGGAAAAACTTCGCACGGGCCTCATCGGGCATAATGAGCGCAAGAACGTCATCATCAGCCTGGCGGAAGATTGCGCGGAGCTCAGACAGTATGAAAAAGCCGCATACCTTCTTGCCGACCTCCTGCGCCAGCGCAATGAGCCGGATGCCTTTATCCTCAACCGGATGGCTATGTACTGCGGCTTTCTGGGCGATGAGGCCAGTGAAGAAAAGCTCTATGCCGAAGCGAGCACCGTTGATCCCAGGATGAGCGCCCCGCGGTTCAATTTGGCCCTGCTGCTGCAAAAGCAGAAACGTCATGAGGAAGCCAAAGCGGCGGTGGAAAAGGCGATCCTGTCCCAAGATTCGCCTCCTTATTACGTGCTTCAGGCGAGCATATTGCGCGACATGGGAAAAGAGTTTGCCGTGAAGGAATTTTTGGAGATGGCCTGGAAGCGCTTTCAAAAGCCTTCGGAGCTGAATGACTGGGAGCTGGGATGGTACATCACCGCCGCCAAAATGCGCGGGGATGAAGATGCGGCCGCTGCCGCTCGGCGGGAGAGAAACAACCGCCGGTCGGGTTGCGTCAACCCCCATCAGGAAACCGAGGGCTTGCTGCCGCTATTGGAAAGCGCGGCCACATGAGGTGAAAATGAAATGAAATCGGCCCCTGTTCTCAAAGTTCTTTCCAACGGATGGGAAGTGCCCTATCCGGAAGACGCATTCTTCGGGGATAATCTTTTGCTGTTGAAAGATTACCGGCTCAATAGCATGCCTGAAAAGGCCTGGACCAGATCCTTTCTCTATGACGAATATGTGGAATGGCTTCAGGCTTATCTTTTCCGGTGTGACGAAATCGACCTGATGACCTGGCAAAGCTGGATACCGGCCCGCATAGCAACGAAACGCTATCTTGATTGCGCCTCGATCGGCCGGCACGCCGGATTCTAAGAGAGCGTGCTTTCAATGTATCACTGCTACAATTTTCCGGAGAATTTTGAAGAAACTTTTGACATTGATCATTTAAAGGGCACTTTTGATGATGATCCTTATGCCGAAATGCTCAAAAGAGGGTTGTTGGACGATGATCCGCCGCCTGACCGGCTGAAATTTATACTTCAGGAATACGGCGGGCTGCTCCTCAAGAAAAAAGATGAGGAACAGTTTCAGCGCTATTGGCCCGGTTTTGTGAAACTGGAACCGCTGCACTGGGCGTTTGGCTTGGCGGTAGATAATCTGGAGCCGGCCGACAGCGCCTGGCGGGTCTATCTGTCGCTTGTTCTGAAGAGAATTAACAACAAAGGAGCGCGCATTAAAGCATTGGACAGATTTTTTATCGAGTATGAAGACACATCATTCACAAGTAAGGCGGATGCATCGGGCAAGATCAAAATATGCATTATTGACGAGGTGCCGCGAATCAATCAAACTTTAACGGAATAAAATAAACCCATGCGCCACTATCCACCGCATTTTTTCTTGCAATCTTTTCAAGAAGTTGTAATATTCAGCGCGCTTCATCGGGCAATGTCAAAATCTCATGCGAGACAGAAAGATCAACTTCAAGACGCCGAGTTTTACGGATGATCGGCTGAGCAACATTTGCACAGAAAAATAAGTTATTGAATGCAGACATTTCAAGGAGCGCCATGAAACATCAAATATCCGGCGAAAATATTCAAGGCAAAGTCATTTTATATAAGAACACTCTTGGCTGTCGCAGAAACAAATGTCGGAACTGTTTCAAAAAGATGTTAGAACAATTAACGAGCATATCAAAAACATTTTTGCCGAAAGTGAGCTTACGTCAAAATCAGTTATCCGGAAATTCCGGATAACTGCCTCCGACGGAAAAAGTTACGAAACAACGCATTATAATCTCGATGTCATTATTTCCGTTGGTTACAGAGTTAAATCATTGCGCGGCACACAGTTCCGCATCTGGGCGACCAATGTCCTGCGCAAACACCTGGTGGACGGCTACACCATCAATGAAAAACGCCTCAAAGCCCAGCAAAACAAGATCAACGAATTGCAAAATGCCGTGCGCCTCTTGGGCAATATTGCGCTTCTGGAAGGCGTCTCCGATGAAGCGAAGGGAATCGTTCAAATCATTTCCGAATACTGGCGGGCGTTGAATATTCTTGACGACTTTGATCACCAGCGCCTTGCATACCCGAAAGGGACGAGAAAATCAAAATACAAACTGACGTATGAAGAAGCCCGAAACATCATTGAACAGATGAAAAGAAAATTCCGGGATTCCGCTTTGGTCGGCCAGGAAAAAGACAAAAGCTTTCAGGGTTCCATCGGCGCCATTTACCAGACCTTCGACGGCAAAGACGTTTATCCCGCCACAGAGGCAAAGGCGGCTCATCTGCTTTACTTTGTAACAAAGAATCACAGCTTTGTGGACGGCAACAAACGCATAGCCGCCGCGCTCTTCATCTGCTTCCTTCAAAAAAACGAAATTTTGCTGACCAAGGACGGATACAAGCGAATAGACGACAACGCGCTTGTCGCTCTCACGCTGATGATCGCCGCCAGCAAGCCATCGGAAAAGGGCATGATGATAAAAGTGATTTTGAATCTGCTTAAGGAATAGAGGATCTTATTTGCCCCATAAGAATTTTGTATAAGTTCTTGCAGTGCATTTTTAAAATTGTAAGGCGGCAGGTGGAATTAGAAAATGAATGTTTCAAGACCTGATGGCTGCTTGAGGAATTCTGGAAGCTGGAACAAGAAGCGGAAAAACTGTTGGAGGGTCTGGCAAGATGACCAAAGCCAAAGAGCTTTCCCTGGCACCTTCGGTTTCTCACCGCAAAATGTGTGGCGGATGCTCCAGTTTTTTCGGACGTACACGGACAGCCTGTTTCTCTCACAGGCTGTGAGAGAATTGGAAAAGAAAGGGCGGAAAACGCCGAACCCCGAAGAACTCGGCGACAAACCTTCCATCGGCATCATCCTCTGCGCGGAGAAAGATGATGTGGAAGTCGAATACGCACTTAAAACCAAGCAAAACCCGATCGGCGTGGCCGAGTATCATCTGCAATCGAAATTACCTGCTGAAATGAAAGGCAAACTGCCGACGGCCCGGCAACTGGCCGACGTCGTCCGCGCCACCCTCCCGGAAAAGAAAGAGAAACGGCCATGAATGTTGCACAAAATGTTCCTAAAACCGCCGGGATTGGCGACATTATAAAATCTGCGCTGGCGCCGCTGGCAGCTCTCTTGCTTGGAGAATTTCATTTGCGTCATACAATTATGTAGAAGGTCTTGCAATGTTTTTAAGAATTTGTAAGATGACTGACAATTTAATATTTGTTTGAATAACTCGCATGTAACAGATATCAGCAAAAAAATATTGAGAGGCGCAATGAGTCAGGAAAATTCGATAGATCAGTTAAAGTATTTTCTAAAAGAAATGTTCCAGTTCAATGCCAACGATCTGGATTTCGGAATTTACAGGATATATAACCTCAAGCGCAAGGAAATCGAAAACTTTATCGACGGCAGTGATGAGCAATGTCTTGAGCCGATAATAAATGAAACGCTGGATCAAGTAAAAAACATTGAAAGAAGCGTTGAACTGGCCAGTTTACATACATATTTAGCAAAGCTTAATCAGCAAGATTTACTCAGTCATGTTGAAGAAAATTATGAACAGCTAAAGC
>Ga0209718_1003509_pt1 | contig 13971 bp, 3 predicted proteins | sample AD_JPNAS1_MetaG_FD_184420 | JGI IMG/M metagenome (GOLD analysis project Ga0209718, IMG submission 184420) | Active sludge microbial communities of municipal wastewater-treating anaerobic digesters from Japan - AD_JPNAS1_MetaG (SPAdes) (version 2) | ecosystem: Engineered > Bioreactor > Anaerobic >... | reverse complement strand
TTCCCGATGACCCGCAGACACTCGGGGTCTGTTTCAAGGGCCTTGACGCGGTTCAGGAAGTGCGAGTACCGCAGCACCTCCCGCGACGGGCGGTCGATGAGGCAGTCCTCCCAGGAGTCCCCGTACAGGGCCTTCTCTGTGGCTTCGGCGTACCATGCTTTCCGCTGTCCTGCGGGGAACTCCTTGATCACGGTTTCCGCGAGGACCGTCATCGGCACGGGCGAGGCCAGGATGTAGGCGTGCAGGATGATGTCGAGGTAGAGGTTGTTTGGGATAAGCAATGACTGATGCAGGGTGTTCGTGATCTCCGGCGAATCCCCGCTCCGGTGAAGCGCGTCGGAAATTTCTGTGATATATTCCCTCGTGCCTGAGGAGGTCGACGCAAGCGGACACTGTTCTCCGATCAGCCCGTCCTTCATGTTACGAATCATCCAGTCCGCGTTCTCAAAGCCGAGTCCTGCGCTCAGTCCCGTGTTCAGTGACATCAGCGAGTCGTCCGGTTCATACCACGGCCTCGTCGTCGGAGTCACCTTATGGATACGCACGCCGGAATCTGTCGGGCTTATGTATTGCCCAAAAGAAGTCGCCCTCATGCCGAGCACCAACACAGTCAGAAAGACACACCTGATCCTCATTGCTTCCTCCTTTGTTCTCATCACACAGGATTATAGATCGTGAGCCGGGGTGCGGTTCATCCCCCGTACCCCGACCGAGACGGGACGAAATATCCCGCTTACATTGTACCCTTTAACCCGGCCCATGGGCAGGTCATAACCGCCCGACGTGTACCCGAACATCAGGCACCGCTCAATCACAGTCGACAGCGGCAACCCGCGCGGATAGTATTCCTGCGGCCCCGGCCCGTTGTTCCAGTCGGCCGGCGTCAAATGATCCGGTGAAAGCGGCATCGTCAGCGGAGGCATGCCGAGCACGGAGGTGTAGATGTCAGACAACCCGCACTGGTGCCCGATCTCATGCGCGAGGGTGCGGGCAGAGCCGGTACCCACCATCAAGATGCCTCGATCCGTCCAATTTTTTCCGGCGACCTCCGGCGCGAGCCTTGAGACAATGTAGACCTCCAGCCCCTTCTTAAACGTGCGGGAATCAACGATAGCTCTTTGGATATGATTGCTGTCCGAATGCTGATACCACTCTTGGTTGTTCGTGTACGCGACGGAGGCTTGAGTAAAGCTCATTCCCGCCTGGCGGTAGATGTGGTTGACATTCGTGATGAGGCCGGGAATGGCTGAGGCCCATCCGGCGTGGAAGCCGTTCGTGTCGCAGATGAACATGAAATGAATGGGGATGGGGTCGGCATGGGCGTACACCTCGAAATTGAATTGCGGCGGTGGGCCGACGTAGTGCGTGATATTGGCGGCCAGCGTTTCCGTGCCCGGCGCGAGGCCGACCACGATCTGGGGCGCGGTGCTTTGCGGACCGAAGGCGATCGCGGCCTTGCCGTTGGCAGCGGACCACTGCACATCGTCTGCGTCAACGTTTGAGGAAAAATCGATCCTGAACGTCGCGGAGTCGTTGACGAAAAGACCGCTGGGGTTCACCGGCGCACCCGGCGTGAACGACAGAACCGGCTCGACAACGACCGTGATCACGCGCAGTTCGGTCTGCCGCGTGACGATCGCGCCCGTGAATGTCCGGGCCTTCGCCTTGATCTTGAAGTTTGAAACCGTCCCGCGCGGCAGGACTGAGACCGAGAGGTCCCGTGTCACCTTGGACACCTCCTGCCCGTCCTTGAGAAAGCGCGGCCCGCTCCCGCTGATGCTCCACTCCAGCACCGTGTCCTCCTGATGCCCGTGCCACGCGAACGCCACGGCATTGCTGCTGTGCGCGAGCGCGTAGGTCAGCGCCACCGGTTCCGTGCCGCCGTAGGAGCGGGTGATGAAACGCCGGCCGTCCCAGGGGTCGGGATCGTCGGGGTCGCCCGGTGTGGACGGCTCGAGCGTGCGCGTGACGGCTATGTCTCCAACCGTCATCGTGACCGACGGCGGACCGTTCGTTTCCACGCCCGCGCCCATCGGCGCGGGGGTCCCCTGGACCTGCTGCGCGGGCGCGGGGAAGACCGCGTCCACCCATGTCTCCATGCTGCCGCTTGCCGGTGTGGCGGTTCCGCCGCTGACGGACCACTGCGGCAGCCCCGCGATCTCCTCGCCGTCGGGCACGAAACTGGCCGACACGGAAAAGGACGCGCTGTTGTCCGGGCCGAGGTAGATGATGTCGGGGATGTCGAGGTCGATGCCGGCCACGGTCACCTTAGTGCCGGGCGGACAGGCCGGGACGTTGGTGGACAGCGGGAACGTCACCGGGAATTCGTTGGTGAAGCCGTGTATGAACGTGGCGTTGCCGTGGGTGATGCGCACCGTGCCCGTGCAGGGGACGGTATTGCTGGGGTCGAGATCGACGACCGTCAGCGGGTAGCGATAGCCTGCCGCTATGGCGTAGGAGCGTTCCTGTACCCCCGAGTGCGTGATATGCCCGACGGACACGCCCGCGCGGCGCGCGGCGCGCAGTCCGTCAACCCGCACGGAGAACAGGGCCGTGCCGTAGGCCGCCCAGTCCGCATGCGCAAGGAGGGGGTTCACGCCCGCGTCCGCCTCCTCGCCGTCGGGCCGCCCGTCATCGTTGGTGTCGAGGTCGCCCGGATCGCAACCCAGCGCGTACTCGTGGAAGTTGTCCAGCCCGTCCTCATCCGCGTCCAGGGCGTCGTCCGGCAGCCAGGGGCAGAGGAAGGGCCGGTGCGCCGCCTCCCAGGCGTCGGGCATGCCGTCGCCGTCTGTGTCCCGCCGTCGCGGGTGTGTCCGGTTCAGGAACTCTTCCAGCGCGGTCAGCCCGTCGCGGTCATGGTCGCTGGCGGCATCGGAAGGATCGAGCGGGTCAAGCCCGAAGACGCGCTCCCAGGCGTCGGGCATGCCGTCCATGTCCGTGTCCGCCGGGCTGCGCCCCTCGGCGATCCACCAGCAGTTGGTGCCGTCCGCCAGCGTCGGGAGCGCGGGAGCGGGCGCGCCCGCCCCCGCAGGCATGGCGGCAGCGCCGCCAGACGCTTGGCCCGTCTGGCCCGGCGCAGCGGCGGCCGGGGCTCCCGCCGCCTGTCCTTCCTGCACGGCCATCTGCTGGGCGATGGCGGCGGGGTTGTTCGCCACGTCGCGGGGCTTCGTGCAGCGCCCGTCCATCACGCAGGTCAGCAGCAGGCCCGCCATGATGGCGCGCAACGCGGGCGGCCAAGACGCCCATACCTCCCGCTGGTCTGCCCAGAACCCGCGGAACACGCCCCGCTCCCATACGTACACCGCGAGGCACAGCGCGTACGCCGCCAGAACCAAAATACCCGGCAGCCCTATAAACGCCGTCTCGCCGACGTCAATTCTTCCGCCGCAAAAAAGATTTCCGTCCATCGTGTCATCTCCCCGCCCGTGCCGCACCGGGCTCCGTGCGCCCCCACAAAAAGGCGCGAACCCCAATCTGTGCCTCATCTGAGGTACCACCAAGCACCTGTTAGGAAACACGAGACAGAGGCCGCGCCCGAGCGGGCGCGTCCCCGTGCATCTCGCTTCCTAACTTAAACTTGGTGGTTTCAGATGAAGCGTTAATGCGCGTAAGCGCAAAATCAAAATGTGCAGGACGGTCTCTAAGACACCCAGCCGCAATGCACGCGGCCACTCACCTCTGGTCATATCTCGCTGTCATCGCGAGAACAACAACGTACCGTACCCTCAACACACACTACTCTCTATGAAATCGTGCCGTCAGCATACGCCTCACAGGCAGGCATTGTCAATCGTGTTTTTGATTTTCAGGGGACGCTCGCGCTCCCGACCGCGCACACGCAAACCACGCACTAAACTCGCGTGCCCCCTGTCTCCAACTGATTATCGCGAGGATTAGATGGACCGCACGGCCAGAGTTACCTCGCCATTGTCCGCGCCCTTCTCCAACAGGGTCTTGCGCGTGACACGCGAACGGCCGTTGACCGTGCGGCGCGTGACGCGCAGCAGCCTGCGGGCCGCGACCAGTCTCACGGTCAGCAGCCGTTCGCCGCCACTTGGCGGGAAATCCGTTGCGTCCAGTTCCGCCAGCCCTTCGGCCAGCAGCGTCGCGCCCGGATACTTGGCCACCGCTTTGGCCGCGTACTCCAGCGGCGCGGCCGCCAGGTCGCCGAGCGGGCCAGCCGCGCTGTCCACGGCATCGGCACCGATCGCGAGCGCCGCGCCAGCCCAGAAGCGCAGAATCTTCTCCAGTTCCTCATCGTCCAGTGCCTCGGTGACTGTCACGGCAAGCGCGAAACGCCCCTCGACCGTCTCCTTGAAAAGGATGCGCCGCCCCCAGTTGGCTGTTTCAAAATCAGCGGTACCCGCCTGCAACGTGCAGGATTGACTGGCGCTTTTACGCGCCGTGCCGACCCGCGGCCACACCAAATCGGCAGTCAGCAGGTGCGAGGTCGTGGTGTCGAGCCTCGCACCGGTGACCGGTATATGGATGCTATGCAACGTGATTTCAACTTCGCGTTTCACCCGTTTTTCCATGTCCGTTCCTCCCCATACATTCGATGTTTATTTCAGCAACAACAGGCTGCCGCGCGGCGTGAAGAAGTAGATCTTGGTGCGGTCATCGCTGTAGCGCAAGCTGGCGTTTTCGGCGCCTTCAATGATCCAGCCGCTCAGGTCATCCGGTCCGTTGATCTCGGTCGACGAGGCGATCAGCAGCCGCTTGGCGGGCGGCATCAGCCCTGGCGTGAGCGAGGCAACCTGCACCAGACCATTGGTTGGCATGTTCACCGTACCTGCGACGGTAATGGTGTCGGATGCGCCGCCGTCGGCATAACGCCAGGCGATGCTCGCACCAAGCGCGAGTGTCAGGTCGCCGCCCACCGCCAGCGTACCGCACGCAGCGGCGGTGCCGCCTTGCAGCCAAGCGTTGCTGGCCACGTTGACCGGACCGCCCACCTGACCGTGGCCGAAGAGCGTCGCGTCGGCCAACACGTTGACCGGACCGGTGGTGATGCGTCCGCCTCCGGCCACGCCGCACGCGCCGCCGCTGACGGTCAGCGCACCGGTGGCGTCGCCGACGCCGGTGACGGTGAGTGCGCCCGCGCCGCTCTTGATCAGGCTGCCGCTGCCGGTCACCGTGCCGCCGAACACGCAGTCATCCGCGAGGGCGAGCGTGGCGGCGCCGAGCGCGTCCGGCACCTCTTCGTTGCTCAGTCCGTAGATGTGGTATTTGTCTGTGTTCGGGCAAGTGATGGCGACCGTCAGCCGGTCGGTCAGCGCGAAATAACGGTAGGCGAGGTAGTTGTCGTTGGGCTGGTCGAACGGACTGTCGGAGTTGAACGAAATGGCGTCGCTGATCGGGCCGGCGCCATCCGGGTCGAAGGTGAGGGTTGCGTTACGCGGCCTTTCTCCCCACCTGCGGTGGTAGAAACGCACCTCGTACCACTTGCCGGTGGTCAGTCCGGTCAAGGCAAAGATGGAGGAGGGGGCGTAGGGGCCATTGTAGCAGAAATCATTGAGCAGGTTGAAAATGCCCTCGCTGGACGGAACCCCGATGAGGCCGGTGTTGCCGCCGGCATGAGATGAACTTGCCGGGGCGTTGACCCAACTGTGTCCGCAGAGGGGGCCGTTGATCAAACGCTCCTTGTCAAAGGTGACGCCGTTAACGGTGGCGAGCGCAGCGTTGCCGCCGAAGTCGAGCAGGTGGGTATAGCGTTTGTCGCGCGAGATGCCGCTGTCAGCATCGCTTGTGATCTTCACGAAGTGCGGCCCGTTCGTGACGGCGTAGTCGGCCGCTCCGGTCAGTTCGAAGACGCCTTCCCCGGAAATCGCGCCGAGCGTGACACCGCCGAGCGGGACCCTGATTGTCGCGCCGGCCGCGATGGCAGCGCCGTTCGGCAGGTCGGCGCCCTGATCGAGCACGGCCGTGCCTGCCTGCACGGCCAGCGGGACGGGCAACGCGATGGTGCCGCCGAAGTGCTGTGTGCCGTCACCGTCCTTGGTCAATGTGCCGAATCCGGTGACGTTGCCCGTGAAGCGCGCCTCTGCCGCAGCGGCCGGAGCGACTGTCAGCGCGGGAGCGGCGGTGCTGGGAAGCTCTTCGTTGGAGAGCCCGTAGAAATGGCACTTATGAGCGCTGACGTGGGACACGACGCGGATCGCGAGGGTGCCGGACGCATCCGCCGTGTAGCGGCAGCCGAGCCAACTCCGGCTGCCTCTTACGCCGCTGTCGGGATTGTAGAAGATCTCTCCCACTTGGCGCGCGCCGGCTGTGAAGGTAAAAGTCGCTTCGCGCGGGTTGTTGCCGAAGTTACAGAAGTAGAGGCGGCACTCGTAGGTCTTGCCCGGCGTGAGTCCCGAGAGCGTGGTCGTGAAGTCGTCGCTCCCGTAGAGGAAGTCCCGGAGCAACCGGTCGATGCCTGTGCGCGTGCTGTCGTTGGGGGGATCGTTCCACGACCAGGCCGGCGGATTGACGGTCGACCAGACGTAGTCTCCCGCGCTGCCGCTCATGCCGGCGGCGATGAAGGTCACGCCGTTGATCGTGGCGGGGTAGCCGTTGGCCGGAAAATCCAGCAGGTGCGTGTAGGTTTTGTCGGCGGAAATGCCGCAGTCCACGTCACCTTCAAAAGGTATCACGTAGATGTGGTCGCCGAAGGCGAGTGTGCCGTCGCCGACGAGTGTGCCGATCGTTTCCATGCCGCCCAGCACGAGGGTTGCGCCGGCTCGTACCGTAAGACGCGCCGCGTCACCGAACAACTCGTCCGCATCAAGCGCCAAGATGCCTGCCTGGACATCCACGTCGCCGACGAAGCCGTTGGCGCCGCCGCTCGCAAGACCCTGCAAGCCGCTGCCGCTCTTGGCGAACCATGTGCCGGAGACACCGGAAAGGGTGCCTCCGAACTGTGCGCCGCCGGCTTTGACGTGCGCGCACAGCGGGGCGTTGGCTGTCGGCAACGTAACCGTGCCGCCGCCCGCAAGGGCGCCGACCTGTGAGTAGGGCGTCAGCCAGGCGTTTGGCAGGGCGATGGGGGTGGCTTGGTTGGGTAGGCGCACGCGCATGCGGATACCGCCGCCGCCGCTCATTTGGAAATAACCGATCACAACGTCGTGACGGCCCGCATCAAGCGTGATCGCCCCATCGATCCAAGTGCTCACATAGTAATTGCGGGCCAGAACCTGCTGGCCGTCGATGGCGAGCAGGACACCGTCGTCGCACTGCACGCCGAAGACATACGTGCCGCTGTCAGGCACGGTGATCGTACCGCGCCATACCGTTTCGAAGAGGAAGGCCCGGTTACCGTCCGATGCGTACGGCCCGGCAATGGCGTATGGTGTGCCCACGCCGAAGTCGAAGGTCTCGTTGTTCGCGCCGCTCAGGGCTGCGTAGGCGGGCGTCAGACCGGCGAAATGGCTCTCCATGCCGGCCAGCGTCCAGAAGGTGTTGGTGTTGGGCACGACATCGTAGAAGAAACCGGTGAGACCGTTTGCGACCGGTGCCGCGACACGCAATGTACTGGCGGCGGCAAGGTCGACGACGGCGGCGAGCGCGGACGAACGTGTCTCAATTGTGCCGCTCTGAACCGCGATACGCCCGGCAAGCGATGAGAGCGGCCCGCTCAGGCCCAGCATGCCGCTGTCGGCCTTGACCACGCGGGCATCGGCACCGCCCGTGAACGAACCGGCGAAGGTCGTATCGGCGGTCTGATTGATCGTCAGCACGGGCGCGGTGCCGGTCAGCGCCACAACGGACGAGGGTGCGCCGCTTAGGGTACCGATGGCGGCGTTGGTGGTGGAGCGTGCGCGCAGCACGGCGGTGTCGGCCAGATCGGCCGTGCCGTTGAGCGTAGCATTGCCCTGCAGCTCGAGCGTGCCCTGCGCGAGTGTGAGCGCGGCGGCGACGGTCGCATCGGGGCCGAGTGCCAGTTGCGCACCCTCTGCGGTGGCGATGTTCAGCCCGTCTGGGGCGGCGAGCGCGGTGTTCAGCGTGTGTGCGCCTGCGATCACGGAGACGGTCGAGGGGCCGCCGGCATCGGCAAAGGTCAACCCGCCGCTGCCGCCAAGGGTGTAGCCGTAGGTGTCGTTGTTGAAGAGTAGCCCGCCGACGGTGACGCCTGCACCGGTGTCGACAATCGTGTGATTGGTGATGGCGAGACCGAAGAGCGGCACGAGATCCGCACTGTTCGGTGCTGTGCCGCTGCTCCAGTTGGCGTCGGTGGCCCACGCACCGCTTTCCGGATGCGTCCAAACTGCAGAGGTGCCGCCCGGCGTGCCGGTGATGATGAGGATCACGCGGCGGTTGGCGGTGTCATCGGTGAAGGCATAGTTCGCGTCGGTCTGCGGGTTGCCGACCGATAGCAACGCGGTGTCGCCGCCGAGCGTGCCTTGGTAGGTGAAGAGTGTGTAGGTGCCGGGTTCGGCGAAAGGCAGTTCCGATCCGGCATAAAACAGGTTGATCACGGTGTTGCTGAGCATCAGGCCGTCCGTGGCGGTCACGTGAAGAATGTCGTTGATGCCGGAACCGAAGTCGACATCCAAAGCACCAGTGGCATCCGATGCGCCGAGCGTTAGCGCTTGAAGGGTCTGGGTCTTGACTGTGCGGTTGCCGAAGCTCAAGGCGCATGCGCCGACAGCGAGCGCGTCTGAAGCGGGCAGTACACCCTCAATGCAAAGAGCGCCGAGGCCGTCGACAGCGGTGATGCTGGGGCCGGTGAAGCCGTCGGCAAAAGCGACGTTGTTGAGGATCAAGATACCGTCGGCCGGGCCGGAGAGCGCGATACTGCGGTGCAGCGTGAGGGTACCGGCGAACATGGCCGATCCGGCCGTCATGCCGAGCGTCACGCTGGCGCCCGCGTCGGCGACCTCGATGTCGTGGCCGATCCAGCGGCCGTCACCGGCCGCGATCAGTGCGAGTGTGTCGGAGGGGACGGTGCCGTCATCGCCGATGAGAACGGCGTCGGTCAGCGGGTTATAGCCCAGCGAGCCGCCGGTGCCGGTGTAGACGCGCCCGTTGAAAGGATTGGACCAACCGGCGAGTGTGCCCCAATCGTCTTCAGCGAGGATCAGCGTGCCGTTGCGCAACGTGGTGCGTCCACGATAGGCGCGGCTTTCAGAGGCGTTGGCGCCAGCGGAACGGATTTCGAGCGTGCCGGGGCCGGACTTGATGAGTGTAGCGGCACCGCGGTAGTTACTGCCGAGCAACACCTGCCGGAGTGAGAGGGTGTCCCCTGCGCCGACATCGAAGCGCGCGGTGTCGCCGTAACTGAAAGTCCAGTTCGAACAAGTCAGCGTCGTTCCTCCGCAGCGGGTGGCGAGGGTCGAGGTCCCCGACCCCATCAGATTGATCGTGTTGTCGAACGAGAGACCGCCTTGCGTGAGACAGAGGGCCGCCTCCTTGCCGACCTGCGAGAAGAGATTGACCGTCAGACTGGAGGGAAGCTGAGGCGTCTGTACGGTGCCGTCATAAATGGACGCCGAAGCCACGCGATTGGCAAAGGTAGGGAAGGTGACGGTACCAGGACCGGTTTTGTAGAACGTGCCGTTGGAAGCAACCCCGAGCGCGTTTCCTTGGAAGGTCAATTGGCCCGCCACGTCGAGGGTCAGTGTGGCGCGCGCCTCGACCGGGGCTGTGATCGTCCAGGTGCCGGGCGCTTGGAGCGAGATTTTCGGAGCTGCGCCGCTGGAACTGTTGGTAAGGACCACGGTGCCGCCTGAGAGCGTGGCGATGTCGCCGTCGGCAAGGCCCGAGGCCGCGATGCCGCGCGCGAGGAACTCGCCCGCAAGGTCGTTGGCGGCAGCGGCTCCGGTGGCCGAGGGGAAGCGGATGAGGAGATCCTGGCCACCGCCTGCGGCAGGTGCCGCGCCGTCCGTCCAACGTGCCGCATCGCTCCAAGAGCCGACGCCGCTCCACGTATAGACGTTGGCGGGCGCGGAACAGGAGAGTGCGCCGTTGCCGGAGAAAATGCCCGAGGCATGGGAAGAGTCGAACGTGCCGCTGGCGGCGGTGTCATTGATCGCCACGTAGGCGAGCGGCGCGGTGCCAGTGTGTTCCATGACCACGTTGGCAGCGTTCACAACCTTCAGGACCGAGTCGCCGCCCAAGGCGCGGCAGGACTGCGCGTCGGAGGGCGCGGCGAAGCAGACGGCGTCGATCATGGTTGAGCGGTCGCCCCAGCCGTGTTCGCCGCTGATGCCCAGGGTGTGACTGCCTGCGGCGAGCCAAAGTGCGCCGCTGACGAAACGATCGGGGGCGGTTTGAAGGCGTCGGTTGAAGAGGGTCGCGAGCGGGATGCCGTCCAGCGTCAGGTAGACCTGATGCTCCTTGTTGTCTCTGCGCATCAGATAGGAGAGGGCGATGCTGTAGAGGCCGTCTGTCGGGACCGTCACGGTCTGCGCCACGGCGCCGCCGTACTGCAGGATCAGCATCTGCACGCCGTCCGGCGCGGTGTCTGCGGCGTTCCAAGGGTTACTGTAACCTGCGACGGACGCGGTGTTTTGCTGGCCGACATAGTATTGGTAGACCATGGTCCATTCGGCAGGAACTTTGTAGGTCCAGGTTCCGCTCGCCAGTTCGGGCGTTTCGAAGCTGCCGTTGGCGATCAGGTTCGCGCCGCTGTCCGGCTCGCCCAGTGTGACCAGCGATGCACCGGCGGCGACCGTGATCTCCACGTCCGCGAAGAATGAGCCTGCGGCCAGCAGGCTGCCGCCCTGAACGTTCACGGGGCCGGCGCAACGCGCCAGTGCCAGCACGCCCGGGCCGTCTTTCGTCAGGCCGTCGACCGTGCACAGGTCGGCGACGATGCAGTTGGTGGTGGCGACCGCGGTTGTGAGCGTACCCTCGACGCGCAGGCGTCCCGCGCCCAGCAACGTGTAGCCGTTACCGGTGAAAGTGAGGTCGACGGCACTGACGTCGGCGGCGATCTCGATCAATCCGCCCGCGCCTTCGAAGATTGCCTCGGCGCCGGGAATCCACGCCACGGTGTTATTCCCCGCGTCCAGCCAGTTGGGCGTGGTAGCGTCCCATACTCCGTTCGCTGGACCGTTCCAGCGCAGCGGCGGTGCCGCAATGCCCTCCGCCGCACCGAATACCAATGAAAACGACAGGCCGCACAAGGCCGCCCGGACTGCACGCGAGGTAATCATCATGGTCCCTCCTTCATCAAGTCGAGAATTAGCAAGATACCGCTGAATACGATCCAGAATACGATTGTCGCCATCAGTGTAGCACACAGTCTCGCGTGAGCAAGAGATTAGTTTGTTAGCGCCGCAATCGGTTAGTGACAGGGGTCATGCGAGTCGGGTGCGTGTTTTGTGTGTGCGCAGTCGGGGCGCGGGCGTCCCCGCCCGCTCTGTGAAAGGCCGATCGAGATTCCGATGCGCGGTATGGTTCCCAAGGGAAGCTTTTCAAACCCCCTCGTGGCATGGGCGTCCCGCCCATGAAACACGGGCAAGATGCCCGTGCCACACCCTTTTGCAAGACACGTTGTTGCGGGCGAGAACGCCCGCGCCGGATGCACCCCGGCCAGAATTTCCCTTGCAAAATTCCCCGCCAGCGTGCGAAACTGGGTCAGTAGCCATCGTTAGCGATTAACGTGTAGTTATGGAGGACGCGAAGAAGTATGAAGAAATGCTTGGTGTGGAGTGCTGTTTTTTTGGCCGGGATCGCAAGTGCGGCCGGTATCGTTGAGGGAGAGAAGTCGCTGCCGCTCGTCCAGGATGTGGATGTGGTGGTGATCGGCGGTTCGTCCGGTGCCGTGGCGGCGGCGCTCAAAGCGGCGGAGGCCGGTGCCAAGGTTTTTGTGGCCGCGCCGCGGCCCTATCTCGGTGAGGATATGGCGGGCAAGCTCAGGTTGCGGCTCGCCAGTGACGATGACACCCGTTGTGGGCTGATCACGAAGATGTTCATGCCGGAAAAGCGCCGTCCTGAGTCGTTGCCCTTCGCGTACAAGGCCGACAAGGTATCGGCCGCAGCGCACAAGGATATCGACGGCAAGATGTTGGCGGACGGCAAGTGGACTGACGCGCCTATCCACAGTGTGCAGTTTGAGGAGGATGTCTCGTTCGAGCTGGATCTAGGGGCCGTGGTTGAACTGGGCTCATTTGTCGCTGCGGTTTTCCATCGCGAGTGGGGATCGGGCTTTGCGACCGCCAAAATCCGCGTGTCTGGTAGTCAGGATAAACAAAGCTGGAAGGTGCTGGGCGAGACAACGGAGCGCGTGAGAGAATTGGAGCCGGAGTGTGCGACTTTCACCCTGCCGCTGGTCGGCAAACACCGCTACCTTAAGGTCGATGCGATACTCGACGCCAGCATGAAGCGGCAGTTGCTCGGTGAGTTCTACGTGTATCCGGCCAAGGAATCGGCGGCCGGCCAAGGAATCGCCGATCAGACGTCGCCGTTGAAAGTCAAGAAGACGTTGGATACGGCGCTGCTGAAGGCTGGTGTGCCCTTTCTTACCGGTACGCACGCGACCGAACCGCTGATCGACAGCGCCGGCAAGCTGTCGGGAGTGGTGATCGCAAATCGCAGCGGACGCCAAGCGATCAAAGCCAAAGTGGTGATCGATGCCACGGAGCGCGGTCTAATGGCGCGGGCGGCGGGTGGTCAGGCAACGCCTTTCCCAGCCGGCACCTACACCTTCAAGCGCGTTGTGGTGGCTGGCGAGGCCCCGCGTGCCGAGGGTCTGCGCGTCAAAGAGCTGTTCGGTCTCTACGATGCGCGCATTACCGGCATTAAGCCGCCCAAAGGCTCACCTGAGTCAATTGCGGGCCGGATGTTCGAGTGCGAGATTGATCTGCCGATGAAGGATGGTTCTGCTCGTTCGTTTGCCGAGGCGGAGCAGAAGGCGCGTGACCTGACCTTCGTGCCAAGCCAGTTGGAGTCGGCCGATACGCTGTCGCTGGTGCACCCCGACCGCATCCAGGGTCAGGCGTCATCGCAGGCGCCTTGGCCTGGTGCCGATGCGATTGACCTGAAGGCCTTTCAGCCGGCGGGTACGGAGTTCCTGTTTGTGCTGAGTGCCATGGCCGATCTGTCGCGGCAGGCGGCCGAGCAACTGATGAAGCCCGGCAACCTGATGGCCGTGGGTGAGCGTCTGGGAACGGAAGCCGCCAAGCTGGCGGCGCGCCGCCCGGCTCTGGGCAACGTGCGTGTGGCTGGCGGTAAGCTGTCCGCGCCGCGTACCGCCGTGAAAGTTGGCGAACACACCAGAACCCTGCCGCCCTACCTGTCGAACACCTCCGGCTCCGTCACGGCGGAAGCGCGCGAGCTGCCGGTGCTGGCCGAATGCGATGTTATGGTGGCCGGTGCCGGCACCGGCGGAGGGCCGGCGGGTATCGCCGCCGCGCGCCACGGTGCACGTACGATCGTGTGCGAATACATCTACCAGATGGGCGGCGTGCAGACCGATGGTCTGATCGGCATCTACTACTGGGGCAACCGCGTGGGCTTCACCAGCGTGATTGATCAGGGCGTGAAGGAGACAGGTCTTGTTTTTTCGCAGAGCAAGTCCGAGTGGTACCGCAGTCAAAACCGCAAGTCCGGCGCCGAAATCTGGTACGGTACGATGGTGACCGGCGTGGTGGTCGAGAACGGCGCGGTGACCGGCGTGGTGGTGGTGACGCCGGATGGCGAGCGTGGTGTGATCCGCTGCAAGGTGGCGATCGACGGCACCGGCAACGCCGAACTGGCCGCGTTGGCCGGTGAAGAGACGGAGTTTATCACGGCCGACGAACTCGTGCTGCAAGGGGTGGGAATGACGCCGCGCCTGATGGGTGCCAGCTACACGAACACCGACATCGGCTTCTTAGACGACACTGACGCCGCCGACCTCTGCTTCTTTGCGTTGCGCTCCCGTTACAGCATGCGTGAGGGGATCTGGGACCAGGCGCAGGTCATCAACAGCCGCGAGCGCCGCCGCCTGATCGGCGCGTTCTACATGACGCCGCTTGATGTCGTGAACGAGCGCACCTACCCCGA
>Ga0209718_1003508_pt1 | contig 13978 bp, 10 predicted proteins | sample AD_JPNAS1_MetaG_FD_184420 | JGI IMG/M metagenome (GOLD analysis project Ga0209718, IMG submission 184420) | Active sludge microbial communities of municipal wastewater-treating anaerobic digesters from Japan - AD_JPNAS1_MetaG (SPAdes) (version 2) | ecosystem: Engineered > Bioreactor > Anaerobic... | reverse complement strand
GTTTATATCGCCATCCTTTTTTCACTGATTACCAATGTATATTTTACGCCACAAATATATAAAAATATTTTTTACATTCATCTATTTTTTTTGTTTTTTCATTATAATATTATAAAAAAAAATGAAATAGTGGCTGTTTACTCATTATGGAACAAAAAATAATAGGCTTCGACATTGTCAAGATAAGCTCCGTCAAATCCGGCAGTAATAATTTTTTTCATATACGAGTTATCATTCCCGTAAATGATAGTCTGCCATTCTTTTTCCCAAAAATTAACCCAAAATTCGTCAGTGTAGCCGTCATATTTTTTCTTGAGCCAAAGCGGATGATGCAACCCCCAATCTTTTTTCCAATAGTAGCGGTATTTTTCTGCCGAGCCAATACTTATGTATGAAATAACCAACCGTTTACCACCGTTTGCTTTTGTTTTTAATTGATTGACTTCCGAAACTGTAAACTCTGTTTCGTTAAAAAATAAATCCACCAAAACCACATCGAAATTGGTTGCCGAAATTGCATGAATCATCTCTTGTTTTGAGGAATAGTTGTCTGTGCTGATAAGGTATAAGTAGTTTTGAGCATCGGACAGATTGGTAATATTTGCCGTATTGGAATGAGGAACGCTGTCGGGAATTTGTAAATAATGATAATTACTGCTTGTTCGAGGAAAGCAAATAAATCCTTCACTATAATTTCGATTTAAAGCATCTGCAATATTGGTGCTGTCGATAACATATTCCGAAACCATTATTTTTTTCGAAGCCTTAAGCTGTCTGAGTATTTCAAGACGCTCATTGTCAGGCGAATAGTTGCTGTTATAAAACAGTTCTTCAACTCCAAAACCATTTACAGCCGCCATATATAGCGGATGTTCTCCTTCATTCGGGTCGGTATTCTTAAAGGCAAGTTCAATGCCGTTTTGTGGAATAATAATAAAATCGGAATCGAAACTTCTGGCATAATTGGAAATACTAACGACAAAATCTTGCATTTTTTCTGCAGCTTTGTCCGATAGTTTCTCTTTTGAGCAACTCAAAAAAGTTACCGCCAAAATGAATGTAACTACAAAGTATTTCATTTGGTCAGTGCCTTATTTATGTGAAAAATTCCAATTTACGAATATTTTCTTGTCAAATTACACCAAACATCGGAACGAAACAACAGTGTTGCACTACTATTTTTTTGTCTTTATATAAACCAATTTTATTGATGCTCTTTCTGTGGTTCGTTCATCAATATCAAAATTGCTTTTCAATGATTTAATCAACGGAGTGAGTTTTTCAAAACCATAATTTCGCGGGTCAAAATCGGGCATTTTCTTAATTAACAGATTTCCCACATCGCCCAAAAACGCCCATCCGTCTTCGTCGGCAACATCGTTCACTGTCGAGGTGATTAAAGATATAATTTCCGAATTGATTTGTTTTACTGTTTCGTGTTTAGCCTTTTGCGAATTTTCTGTTTTCTGTTTCCCTGCCGAAATCGGTTGCTTTAAAATTTCAAGGTAAATAAACTTATCGCATGCCACAATAAACGGATTGGGAGTCTTTTTCTCTCCAAATCCCAACACTTTCATGCCCGATTCTCTAAGTCGTATCACCAATCGTGTAAAATCGCTATCGCTCGACACAATACAAAATCCGTCCACGTTGCCGGTGTACAAAATATCCATTGCATCAATAATCATCGCAGAATCTGTGGAATTTTTGCCTGTGGTGTATCCGTACTGCTGAATAGGTGTAATGGCATTTTCCAACAACACCTTTTTCCAACTTGCTAAATTTGGTTTAGTCCAATCGCCGTAAATTCTTTTAAATGTGGGAATTCCATATTTTGCAATCTCTTCCATCATACCTTTCACATTTTCAGAAGGTACATTGTCGGCATCTATAATAACTGCCAATTTTAAATCCTGTTTTGCTTCCATAATCAATTTATCTTTTATCTACTGAAACTTTTATACATAGTACACAAAGGACAAAACTATATGCAATGGCAGATTTCTGCTATTGTATATAGTCTGTATTAGCACTCGTTATTTTCTGTCCTTCTTTATTTATTGATTTTTCTTATATTCAAAGATATATCAGAAATAACACGAAGAAGTGCCCAAGTTATTAAAGAAGAAAACAACACTCCTAATGTTATAATGAACCCTTGTACGCTAAAATCTAAACCAGTTATACTATCAACAAAAACGATAGTAGACAAGCAAATAATTGTGCTAATGATACCTATAATTAAAATTGTCGTTGCTATTCCACTCAAGGTTTGTTCTGCGCCTGTTTTTTCTACGTTTTTTTCTTCTTTTATTAGCGGGAAATATTTGCATATTTCAGCATATTCATTTGCTGTAAGTGGTATAGCTGTTGGAACTTCTTTATAATACAAACTTTTTTCTCTGTCGTACTTCGCTCCTTCAGAATAAAACTTCTGATACTTCAGTTCAGTTTTATTTTCATCAACAAGACCAAGGCTTATCAAATGTTCTTCTTGCTTTTTTTTGTTGGAAGCTTCCAATTTCTCTTTGGCTTCACTAATTAATTTTGCTACTTTGTTTTCCATAAGAATTAATTTTAAATAAATAATTTGTTATTTGAACTAAAAATCATTTTACCAATTGTTGATACTTTTAAGCTTTACTCACACCTATTTTTTATAATCAATTTACAAATATACAACTTTTGTAAATAAAATTCTGTTTTTAGAGAGTTAAAATATTTTTTCATTTAGAATTTTTTGAATTTGTATTTTTCTGACATCTTGTAAAATTCCTTTTTTCGGGTTTTCTCAACCCACAAATAGAAGCAATTTTTTAAAAATTACCATTAAAAAATGCAGCAACTAAATGAATTCCAAATATTTATTGAAATAGTGGCATTAGTGAGCTTTTTAAGAACTTTTTTCTTCAAAAAAATAGTTATTGGTTTAAAAAAATGTTTTATCTTTGTAAAATTAACTTTTTCATACGGAGGTGTCATGAAAACATTGCTGTACAAAGCAACACGCAACCTTTTGTTAGTAGGCGCTCTGACCATAACAATCGGTTGCGGAACGGAAAATAACAACTCGGGCATTGTACGAACTGTAAAAACCGCTAAAGTAACTGTTTCAAAAGCTACGCAAACCGCCTTGGTTAGTGGCATAGTGTGCGCCGGCGAAGAACATTCGGCTTCTTTTCGTGTTGCGGGTAATATCGACCAAATTCTTGTCCGTCCGGGACAAACGGTAACCAAAGGTGACCTTATAGCCACTTTGGATACGCGCGATTTTGAAAACACTTTAATGGCAGCCGAAAGCAAATACAAACAGGTAAAATCGGAGGTGGAGCGCGTTACGGAACTCTACAAACGCGAAAGTGTTACGAAAAACGACTACGAAAAAGCCATTTCGGGCGAAAAAACTACAGAATCGTTATTCAACGCCGCCAAAAACCGACTACAAGATACACAACTCAAAGCTCCCATAACCGGCATTGTGCAATCGGTAGATATGGGGGTGAACAGTTACGTGCTTCCGGGCATGAGCATTATTACTATAGTGGACATCAGCCATTTAGAAGTGGAAACCAACATTTCCGCCACTTTGTTTCTCGAACAGAAAAATTTTTCAAAATTCATCGGACTTTCTGAACTGTTCGCAAATCCTATTCCTTTGGAACTGCTTTACATTGCTCCAAAAGCCAATAGCAACCAACTCTACAAAATGCGTCTGAACATAGACGACGAAGATATTTTGAAACAATTGGCAATCGGGATGCTCCTTAACGTAAAAATTTTGTACGAACAAAATAAAAATGATGAGATTTCGGTGCCAATCACCGCCATATTCAACGAAAACGGAGAAAGTTTTGTTTGGGTAATAACGGACGACCAAACACATATTGAACGCCGAAAAGTAACTATTGAAGGAATGACCGAAGAGGGTCAAGTACGCATCACCGAAGGTTTAAACGGCACGGAAACCATTGTTTCGGCAGGCGTCAACCTACTTAGCGACGACGATGAAATACGAATATTGCAACCCAGCGACACCAATGTCGGCAACTTACTCTAAACAATCATGAACCTTTCCTACGAAACATACAAAAGACAGACGATTTTCTGGTGTGTGGTGATTCTCATTGTCATTAGCGGCATCTATTCCTTCTTCAAAATCAGCAAACTGGAAGACCCCGAAATCGTGGTGATGCAAGCCATGGTTGTTACTGTTTACCCCGGCGCATCGGCACACGAAGTAGAACTGCAAGTAACCAACGTTATTGAAAACGAACTCCGCAGCATGGACGGCATCGCCGAAATACAATCGACATCGATGGCAAATATTTCCAAAGTATCGGTGATGCTGAAATTTACCGTTCCCGAAAAGGAAATCACACAACATTGGGACGTGATGCGCCGCAAAATAGCAGCCGCAAAAAGTAAACTTCCGACAAACGCCATGGAACCGATGGTAATGGACGACATCGGCGACGTTTACGGTATGTTTTACGCCATGACTGGCGAAGGTTTCTCGTACGAAGAATTGAACAAATACGCCAACTTCATCAAACGCGAATTGCTTATTTTGGACGGCGTAAAACGAGTGGAGATATTCGGCAATCAACCTCCTTGCATAGACATTGAAATTTCAAAAGAAAAAATAGCACAATTAGGCATTTATCCCGCACAAATAGTGCTGAGTGTAAACAACCAAGCATCGCCTGTATATGCGGGCAACTACGAGCAAGATGACGAAGTATTGCGCTTGGGCATAAACGGTAAAATAAAAACCGAAGATGATATTAAAAACATCATAATCAAAGGGTTTGAAGGCGACCAATTCCGCCTCGGAGATATTGCCAAAATAGAACGGACTGTAGCCGAACCTGCTCGTTACCAATTCTTATACAACGGTGAAAATGCTTTGGCTATTTCCGTCTCCATGGAATCGGGCAAGAACATTATAGATGTGGGCAAAGAGGTAGAAGAACGCCTAGAAGAAATGTCGAGCCAAATTCCGGCAGGCATTCAACTCAACAAAGTATTTTTTCAACCGGAAAAAGTACAGACGGCTATCAACGACTTTATGTTGAACTTGGTTGTCTCCGTTGTCATTGTGATATTGGTGCTTATGTTTACCATGGGTTTCAAAAGCGGCGTTATCATTGGCACTGGGCTTGTTCTTACCGTTTTGGCAAGTTTTCCGGTACTACTGGCTTTAGACGGCACACTCCAACGCATATCGCTGGGAGCGTTTATTGTGGCAATGGGTATGCTGGTAGACAACGCAATAGTGGTGATGGATGGCATAATTGTAGATTTGCAATTCGGGAAACCTGTAAAAACGGCACTATTCAGCACTGCAAAGAAAACAGCAATGGCGTTGTTGGGTGCTACATCAATAGCTATTGTCGCTTTCTTGCCTGTGTACTTATCCCCCGATACTGCCGGTATTTATATCGGCGATTTGTTCCTCGTGCTTTGCATTTCATTGGGCATCAGTTGGATTTTTGCACTAACGCAAGTACCAATATTCTCTGCTCGAATGCTCAACTTCAAATCATACAGAGGCAAAAAACAGAAACCTTTCGACTCGCGCATCTATCAATGGCAACGGAAACTTCTCCACATTGTACTCAATAAAAAAGTAACCACTCTCCTTGTTGTATTTGCACTGTTAGCCGTTTCGTTGTACGGTTTTAAATTTGTCAAACGAACTTTTTTCCCCGACTTCACTTACGATCAAGCTTTCGTGGAATATACGCGCCCGCTGAACACAAGCCCAACTCAAGTGATGGCCGACCTCAAAACCATAAGCAACGATTTGCTCAAAATAGAAGGTGTGAAAAATGTTACCGCATCTCACGGCATGACACCATCGCGCTACTGCTTAGTGCGTGCCTACAATGTGGTAGGCGATAATTACGGCGAATTTATTATCGACTTCGACGACTACGCAACCATGAAAAAATTGCGTCCGCAAATAGAACGCTACTTTAGGGAAAATTACCCCGATGCTTACACGCGTTTTCGTCTTTACAACATCTCTATTTTATCCTCACACACCGTAGAAGTGGAATTTACAGGTCCTGACCCGCAAGTGCTACGCGATTTGGAACAGCAGGCGGAAAAAATTATGAAACAATCGCCCAAAATTAATCCATACACCGTACAACCGAACGTTGAACCCATAAGCAAATATCTTGCAATAGATTATTTGCAAACCACAGCGCAACAAATAAATACTACTCGCAACGATGTCAGCAACACACTATTGGCAGCAACCGACAAATTGCCTTTTGCTACGCTGTGGGACGGCAACGTAGCTACTCCCGTGAATTTGAAAATACGTAATTCAGACGGTTCTAAAATCAAAGATTTAAAAAACATACCCGTTTGGAACATTATTCCCAACCTCAACGCTTTAAGCGAACTAAACATCTCCAATCTGTTGGTAAACTCAAACTCGATGAGTGAACTGCAGAAAAAAATTGTAACGCCCGTACCTTTGAGTCAAGTAACCAATGGTATTGACCTTTCGTGGGAAAACGGCGTGATACAACGTAAGAACGGACAACGCTCCATACAAGTCCAATGCGAACCGGCACCTGATGTCAGTCCCGAAGAAGCACGTCTTTCGATAAAAGAAGCTATAGAAGAGATAGAGTTGCCAATCGGCTACAAAATGGAATGGATGGGCGAATACGACATGCAACAAAGAGCATTGATAAACGTATTTAACCTTCTGCCATTGGCAGGCGTTCTCATTATCTTTATTTTGGTAATGCTGTTCAATGACTACAAAAAGCCGCTTATTATTCTGCTTTGTCTGCCTATTGTTTTCATCGGCATCGTGCCCGTGCTCATCTTGTCCAAACAACCATTCTCGTTTACTGCTATTGTGGGCACTATCGGCATGGCAGGCATGCTCATCAAAAATTCTATTGTATTGCTGGAAGAGATAGAGCACTTAATAAATTCCAAAATAGACCCGTACACCGCCGTAATAGAAGCAACTATATCGCGTACACGACCTGTGATGATGGCTTCAATAACCACCATATTAGGCGTTATTCCCCTTATAACCGACCCCATGTATGGACCACTTGCAGTAACCATTATGTCGGGATTATTGGTTGGTACACTCATCACTTTGGTGTTAGTGCCGATATTCTACGCTCGTTTTTATAACATAAAAAAACAAGTAACTAAGCTATGAAACGTGCTGCCATAACATATTGCTTTATACTAATGCTCTGTGGTTTGAATTTTACCACGGCGCAGACAAACGATTCACTACCGGCATCAAGCACCGATTCCGTTTTATATCTTTCGTTGGACAGTTGTCGCGCTATGACACTCCGTAACAACATCGACATACGCATAGCACAAAAAAATATCGAAAAGGCAGAGGCTGAAAAAAGTGCAGCTCTGTCAAATTATTTTCCAAAAATTTCGGCAAACGCTGGAACTATGTATATGTTTAAGGACATGCAATTTATAAAAGACCTCGGTGAATATTTGCCGCCTTTTACAATAAATGATGGTACTGTTTCGCCCGAAATGACCACCGACATCGAAAAACTTCTGAATATGCTCCGCAGTGAATTAATAAGGGCTTGGGAGCCTATAACAGTGAGCTTAAAGGGCGCCTTTTTGGCAAATATCACACTGCAGCAACCCATTTTCGCCGGCGGAAGAATTGTTTCGGGCAATAAAATGGCAAAAATAGGCGTAGAAATGGCACAAGAAAACAATCGCTTGCAAAAATCTAACGCCATAGTCGAAGCCGACAAAATGTATTGGCTCTACATTTCGGTAAAAGAGAAAGTAAAATTGGCTGAAACTTACTCAGGATTGCTGGACAACCTCGTAAAAATGGTTTCTGATGCCGCCACCACCGACATGATTAGCAACAACGATTTGATGAAAGTGAAAGTGCAACGAGACAAAGTCAAAATGGAACTGCAAAAAGCACGGAGCGGACTGGAACTCACCCGCATGGCACTATGTAAAACCTTAGGTGTAAGCTATGATACACAAATAGTGCCCACCGACACCGTCGTGCAAACCAACGAACACATCGCTCTAACCCCGCCTAATGCTTTAGAAAGACGTCCGGAATACCAACTTATGCAAAAAATGATTGCGATAAAAGAAGGCGAAATCAAGCTTGTACGAGGCAACTACCTCCCAACCATTGGCATGGCTGCCTCCTACGCCTATGTAGGTGGAGTAAAAGTACAAGGAAAAAAAACTCATCCACAGAACTTAAGTAACGTAATGGCAACCATTTCTATCCCTATTACCAACTGGTGGGAAGGCAGCCAAAAAATAAAAAGTGCGCGTGTTGACAAGAACATTGCTGAACTGGAAGTAGAAAAAAATCTAAAGTTGATTGAATTGGAAATTAAACAAGCAGAGCTAAATATGACAGACGCTTTCACACGCATAAATATGTGCGACGAAGCCCTTGAACAGACCAAAGAGAACTTACGGATTATGACCGACCGCTACGAATTGGAATTGGAAACACTGCCCGCCCTTTTAGAAGCTCAAGCGCAATGGCAAAATGCTTACAGCGAACTTATTAATGCACGTATCGATTTCAGAATTAAAGAAACGGAATACCTCAAAGCCATTGGAGAATTAACGGACTATCCGCAATAAACATCAGAAAAAACACATTATGTGTAATAATAATATTAACACACTTTAAAAACTAATTATTATGAAAAAGATTTTTACATCTTTTTGGGCTTTAATAATTGGAGTGAGTATTTATGCAAATCCAATTCCTTTACCATCGATTGAGATTTCTGAACTTTTTTTCGACGAATCGAATAATTGGAAACTCGAATTGCTGTATTATAATGTCGATCCAGACGGATTAACTTTTGATAGTATTTTTCTCTATTCCACTATTGACACGGTAAAACTACCATCATATAGGTTCACAGAATCAATAGGTTTATTGGTAGTTACAGCAGATAGTTTGGATTATGAATTTAAAATTAACAGACATGCAGATACAATAAAGATGGTTTCATATTCGCTGAATGGACACCACCTATGTGAAGATGTGCTTATATTTGGCAATTTACCAGGAGCATCTATTAGTTATCCAAGACAGGGACAATCAATTAGCAAATATAATTTTTTTTACATCAAAGATAAATCTCCTTCAATTGGATTTTTCAACGACACACTTGGTATGTGTGGAACTATAAGCGGCATTGTATACGACAAATATTCTAAACCGGTTAAAAATAGAAAATTTATATTAGATAACTATTTTGAAACGTTTGAAAATGGCGAATACTCTACAAGAGTATATTCCAAACCTTCCACATACAATCGCATTGACTATAAAGCTGGAAATACACAAAAATCCGCATCAATAACTGAATTTTCTTATACAATGGAACCTGATTCAGTTATTAAAATGGACATCTATTTACTTGATACTTTGGCCACCGGAATTATTGATATAAATATTTCAAATACTCCTATTTCTATTTATCCAAATCCCGTTTCAAAAGGTGAAGAATTAAAAATCAATATTGATTTGCCAATAATTACATCTGAAATTTTCGTTGAAATAATTGACCTTAATGGAAAAATGATTAAGAAAAAGAAAATTAATCACAAATCAAGTTCTATTAAAGTTCCTGACGAAAGTGGAGTATATATAATTAGAACAACTCTTGATTCAAAGGTAATTTCATTAAATAGGATAATTGTAAATGAATAGATTGGTTTTAATAGTGTTCTTTTTAATTCCTTTAAGTTTATCAGCGCAACAAAAACTTGAATTTATTGAAGAAAAAATTGATTTTGCAATTAATAGTGAACGATTTACGATAAATGGCATTTATTATTTTGTAAATAACTCAACACAGGAAATTAAACAAACTATTTTATTCCCTTTCTCCAAAAATACTAATTCTTTAACTATTAAAAGAATCTTCAACTTGTCTTATGCTGAAAATCTTAGTTATCAAAAATTAGAAAACGCTGTTATTTTTAAGCTTTTTGTTTTACCTAAGGATACAGTAAAAATAAATATCGCTTATTCTCAAAACACAGTCAAAGAAAATATTTACATATTAGAATCGACGCAAACTTGGGGTCAAGCTCTTAAAAAAGCTGATTATTCATTAACATTTGACACTTCAGTTCAAATTGATAGCCTATCTTTAAAACCTGATTATTTGGAAAACAATGTGTATTATTGGAAAAAACGGAATTTCTATCCAAATGAGAATTTTAAAGTATTGATTAAATAAATTTTGTGCATAACCGTTATTTTAATTTATGGAAACATTTGTTTTTGTTACTAACAACCAACATAAATTAGAAGAAGCTAAAGCCATGCTGAAAAACAAAATCGACATTGTCGGTTTGTCCGGTATCGGCTGCTACGAGGATATTCCCGAAACAGGTAAAACATTAAAGGAAAATGCTTTACAAAAAGCACATTTTATTTACGATAATTACCATTACAATTGTTTTGCCGACGATACAGGTTTGGAAGTAGAGGCTTTAGACGGCGCACCGGGGGTCTATTCGGCACGCTACGCCGGCGAACCGTCAAATTCGGAAGCAAACATTGCCAAACTTTTAGAAAATTTGGAGGGCAAAACAAACAGAAAAGCACGCTTCAGAACGGTTGTAGCGCTACTGTACAACGGTAATGAATTTTTATTCGAAGGTATTGTCAATGGGCATATCATCAGTGAGCGAAAAGGTGTCAATGGTTTCGGCTACGACCCTGTATTTATTCCCAACGGTTATAACCAAACTTTTGCCGAACAATCGGCTGCCGTCAAAAATACTATTAGCCACCGTGCCAAAGCAATGGCTCAACTCTACGAATTTTTAATAAAAAATAAAAAACCTACCATACAATGAAAACAAAACTTTTTTTAACCATTCTCTTAGCCGCCAATTTATCAATTACCTCTGCACAACTTGCCATGGGCAATTGGCGTACTCATTTGGCTTACAACCAAATAACGCAAATAACGCAATCGGACGAAAAAGTTTTCGCCATTAGCGACGGTGCGCTGTTTTCCATTAACAAATACGACGAAAGCATTGAAGTGTATTCAAAAATATTTGGTTTGAGCGACAATAAAATCGTCCAAATTCAATATTCCCACACTAACAAACTGCTGTTTATTGCCTACGAAAACTCCAATATCGACCTGATAACCGACGACGGCGAAATCTTCAACCTCACGGACATCTATAGGAAAAACATTAGTGGCAGTAAAAAAATAAACGATATTCTGTTTATTGGCGAAAAAGCCTATCTCTCATGCGACTTCGGCATTGTAGTTATCAACCTTACGCGCAAAGAGGTAGCAGACACCTATATCATTGGACCGGAAGCCACTATGGTAAAAGTTAAATCTTTGGCAAATTTGGGCGATAAACTCTACGCCATTACTGACGGCACTATATTTGTGGCAAACACCAGTTCCAATATGACCAATTACCAAAATTGGACGGCTTTATCCGTTCCTATTGCCGAAGTGTACAAAAAAGTAGTGGTTTATGATGATGGTTTGTTATTACTGACCGAAGCCAAAAACGTTCATCGTTTCAAAAACGACACATGGGAACAAAACATTTACACCGAGGTTACCAACCTGACTTCCAACGACAATGCTCTGTTTGTTTGTTACGAAGATAATATCAAATTTTTCCTCAATCCGACAAGCAGTGCCTTGGATATTGCTATATATCACCCGCAAGCTGGACTTTACGACAGTTTGAACAGTCTATTGTGGATTGCGGCATACGAAGAAGGCGTAAAACGCAGTAACCTTACAGGAACTGAATTCAACGTCTTTAAACCCAACGGACCCGCCACTAATTACGCCTGGCGCATGAAATATTCGAACGGTAAAATAATTGTTGTTCCTGGAGGACGATGGGCTGTTCAATACTTCCGTTTTTCGCACGTAATGATGTACGAGAACTCCACGTGGAGCAATATTTTCGGATCGGAAATAGAACAAGTAACCTCACAGCCAAGCCGGGATTTTGTGGATGTCGCCATTGACCCTACGGACAACACACACTTTTTTGTGGCAAGCTACGGTATAGGACTTTATGAATTTCGCAACAATAAATTTTATATGTTGTACAACAACGACAACAGCAATATAGAAACCATTTTTCCCGGCAGTAAAATAACCAATCCCAACGAATATTATTTTTACCACCGTGTAGATGGTCTCGTTTTTGATAAATCTAACAACCTTTTGCTACTCAATATGGGCGTCAGTTCAACCGTTAAATACATGACTCCCGACCCTGACGGCGAAGGTCCTGCAAACGGTATTGTAAAAAACCTACCTTACGCCGATATTAAAGACGTTTCCACAGCACAAGATATTTTAATATCGGGAAGCAATCCAAATCACAAATGGGTTTCCATTCCACGTGCAAGTGGCAGTGAAACAGCCATTTTCACATTCGACGATAACGGTACGTATGAAGATATGAGCGATGATAAATACCGCTACTTTAACTTCTTTTACGACCAAGACAACAACCGATTTATGCCCCAAAACTTCCTCACCATTGCATTGGACAAAGACAATGTTGTTTGGGTGGGAACGGACAAAGGACCTATTCTACTCGACAATCCGGAATCATGTTTCGATGAAGGTTACAAATGCACACGCATAAAAATTCCACGCAACGACGGCACCCAGCTTGCCGACTACCTGCTTGAAAACAAAAAAATCAAAGCCATTGCGGTGGACGGAGCCAATCGAAAATGGATTGGTACGGAAGGTTCCGGTGTCTTTCTGTTGTCGCCAAACGGACAAACTACCATCCACCATTTTACCGCAGAAAACAGTCCGTTGTTGTCTAACAATATCATTAGCATTACAATTAACGATAAAACCGGTGAAGTGTTTTTCGGTACTGGAAACGGCATTATTTCTTACCAATCGGATGCTATAGAAGGTGGAGAAAAATTTGAAAATGTTCACGCATATCCAAATCCGGTAAGAGAAAACTACCATGGTTTGGTATCCATTACTGGATTAATTCCCAATTCAATCGTAAAAATAACGGATGTAAACGGTCATACGGTTTTCGAAACCACCTCCAAAGGCGGAATTGCCACTTGGGACTGCACCCGAAAAGGCGGTAACCGCGTTGCAACGGGCATCTATATCGCCATGTGTTTCAGTAAGGACGGCAAACAATATGCCACAACAAAAATATTGATAATCAACTAATTGAATTGAAAAACTTAATTAAAAATAAGCAATTTAAGTGGTTGACGCACACCTTTATTTGCGCTCTATTTTGGATAGTTGGTTTTACGCTTAGCGATTTTATTAAAACACCCGTTGCCTCTTTTACAGATGTTGTCATGGTCGCTACACACATGACAACAATTTTGTTGGCATCTTGGACTTTAATAACTCTTCTATCAACACTTCCAACTATTGTTTTTACAATTCTGTACGCTTTTATAACCCTATTAGCTTCTATTTTAGCATTTTATAGATATACGATGGGATTTTCATTGAACACAATGATTCTCGACATCGTATTCCAAAACGACATAGCCATTTCAGCCGATATGGTAACTTGGGAAGTTTTTGTATGGGTATGCTTTGCTACTCTTTGCGGCACATTGCTGGCTCTGTTGCGCCGTTTGTACACTATTGATTGGCACAGCAAATGGACTTACTTTGTTTTAGTTGTATCCGTCTGCGGATTAATTATATTTCTCAATCCCAACGGACGTTTTGCTCGTCCGATTTCGGAACGTATTCCATTTAATCTATATGCCGTAACAAAAAAACATTTCGAAGAAAAACAGGAAATCAGCAAAGAGCGTCCGCGATGTTTTAAGGTAGCTACCACATCAGTTGACAGTTTAACTGTTGTCGTTGTAATCGGCGAAGCGTTACGACCACAAAACATGAGCATCAACGGTTACGAAAGAAGCACAACG
>Ga0209718_1003502_pt1 | contig 13993 bp, 15 predicted proteins | sample AD_JPNAS1_MetaG_FD_184420 | JGI IMG/M metagenome (GOLD analysis project Ga0209718, IMG submission 184420) | Active sludge microbial communities of municipal wastewater-treating anaerobic digesters from Japan - AD_JPNAS1_MetaG (SPAdes) (version 2) | ecosystem: Engineered > Bioreactor > Anaerobic... | reverse complement strand
CGGCGCTGACCCTTTATGATATGTGCAAGGGTATCGACAAGGGGATGGTCATCGAGGGGATCCGCCTGCTAAGCAAGAGCGGCGGTAGGTCCGGCGAATACAGGGCGGAGGTCGGGCCATGAAAAACAGGGTCCTGGGTTTTTCCGGCCGATACAGTGATCGTCCGATGGTGTACCTGCATAGCGACAACGCGGGGAACCCGCTTGCCGACGGTTCGACCGTGGATCTGATCCTTGAGGAGGCCGGGAAAGGTTCACCTGCGGAAGGAGTACTAGGGATCGTGGTTCGTGAGGTGCCCTTCATCGAGCAAGGTGATTTCCTTCACTTCTCCGATGGAGTGACCTTGAGGCGCAAAGAGAGCCCTGCTCCAAGGGCCTCCTTCCTTGTGGTCAACAAGGGGTTCCTGTCTGTCTCATCTACCTTCGTGCCATGGCGACCCCTAAAGGTGGGGGTGCTGACCGTGAGCGACAAGGGAAGCTGCGGGGAGAGGGTTGATACAGCTGGACCCGCTCTGGAGAGGTCCTTGCCCGCCCTGGGAGCCGTCCTGAAGAAAACGGGGATGGTCCCGGACGAAACCGGCAAGATCAGCGACAAGATCCGGGAATGGATGACGGCAGAGGTTGACATCATACTGGTCACGGGGGGAACGGGCATTTCCAGGAGGGATGTAACCCCTGAAGCGGTTAAATCCCTAGGCTGCAGGGAGATACCCGGCATCGGAGAGTACATGAGGTGGAAGACATCCTTTGAAAACGAGAGGTCCATCCTTTCCAGGTCCCTTGCCGTGGCTTGTTCCGGTACAATTGTGATCACGCTGCCGGGGAGCGAGAGGGGAGCGGTGCAATGCTTCAGTGCAGTCGCCCCGGTTCTCCGCCACGCTGTGGAAGTAGCGACGGGGAGGAGTGGGGATTGCGGCGGATCTCGCCGAGGATAATTGAAAGAAGGGTCCCGTTTTGAAAGAATCCCTTCCTAACAGGGTCTCAAGGTGTGTGATCATCACGGGCATGTCAGGAAGCGGTAAATCCACCGCACTGCGCATGTTCGAAGACCTTGGGTTTTATGCCATCGAGAACATCCCTCCCACATTGTTACCCCAACTGTTGCAGGTCCTGGGCCGACACGAGGAAGCGGTTCAGAATGGAGTGGCGGCTGTCGTAGACATCAGAGGGGAAAGCCTCCTTGATGATCTTTTCGCCGTCATAGCAAGCCTCAAGGGGAGAGGGCTAAATATCAGGGTCATCTTTCTCGATGCCTCCGACTCATGCCTCGTCAAGCGTTTTGAAGAGACCAGGAGGAGGCACCCCCTCTCTTCGGAGATAACCATCCTCGAGGCTATTGGCAGGGAGAGGAGAGAGCTGTCTCAGATCCACGAGATAGCCGACGTCGTCGTCGAGACATCGGACCTGACCCTTTCTCAACTCAGAAATGAGATCTTCGCGAAGATGGAAATAACCGAAGGCCCCCTCAAGGTCATCTTTACCTCCTTCGGATTCAAGCATGGCATCCCCCAGGATAGCGATTTTGTCATCGATGTCAGGTTCCTGCCAAACCCATTTTACGAATCTAAGCTGAGACCCTTGAGTGGAAGGGACAGGGAAGTTCAGGATTTCATCCTCTCCCATGACGGGGTATCCAGCTTTTTCAGCGCCCTTTCAGAACTGATGGAACAAGTCACGGCCCTTTACAGGAACACGGGAAAGAGCATTGTCCATATCGCCGTCGGCTGTACCGGAGGCAGGCACCGTTCAGTGGCGGTCGCCGAATGGCTGGGGTCAAAGATGCCTGACAATTCGTCAATCAGGCATAGGGATATTGAAAAGGATACGGTGGTAACGTGAACTGGTGGTCGGCTTTCACCATCGGTTTTCTTACGGGGGGGATAATTGCACTTCTTGGTGCGAGACTCTTCCAGGAAGAGGTGGAAGAGGGCGCCGGGGAATCGCAAGACAAAAAGAATGGCTCCGTTATGACGAAAGCCTTCCTGCACAAGGTCTCACAAGGTCCCGAAATTGTCGCTATCGGTGGAGGGACGGGCCTTTCAACTTTGTTATCCGGGTTGAAGTATTACACCCGCAATATAACTGCTATTGTGACAGTTACCGATGAGGGGGGAAGTTCCGGCCGCCTGCGTGGTGAATGGGGCGTCCTTCCCCCTGGGGATATCAGGAACTGCATGCTGGCCCTTGCCGAGGACGACAGCTCTCTCAACAGGCTGCTCAACTACAGGTTCGACCGCGGGGAACTCAAGGGGCACAGCATGGGCAACCTTATACTTCTAGCAGCCACGGAGATGACCGGCGACTTCCGGAAGGCCGTGGAGGAACTTAACAGACTCCTAGCCATCCGCGGAAAGGTGATACCTGTCACGAACGAGTCGGTGGTTCTTTGCGCCGCCACGGCTGATGGCGACTCACTTCGAGGTGAGCTGGACATCGCCAGTAGAGGGAGCCGGATCGAATCGATCTGGATCGAACCCGCCGATGCCAGGGCTTTTCCTGAAGCCCTCGCCGCCATCGAGAACGCTGACGCGGTCGTGCTTGGGCCGGGGAGCCTGTTCACAAGCATCATCCCCAACCTCATGTTCAGGGAGGTTTCCGAGGCCCTGAAAAGGACCGCCGCGCCGAAAATATACATCACCAACCTCATGACCCAACCCGGCGAAACGGACGGAATGACCCTAATGGATCACATCCGATGGATAACCAGGGCCTCAGGGACGATCCCTGATTATATCCTCGTCAACGATGAAGAAGTACCTTCCACGTTGCTTGAGACATATCGGGCGGCCGGGGCCTCGCCCCTGTCGCTGAGCGAAGAGAACGAAAGGACCCTGTCCCTCATGGGGTCAAAACTCATCCTGTCGGGTTTCCTCGATGTCGCCGGTGGGAACGTCAGGCACAACAGCCAGAAAGTGTCCGAGACCCTGATGCGGATCGCCAGGGAAGAGAGGGACTCGTCCCGATGGAAAAGCTGAGGGAAGTGATCCGTGACGACTGGTCTGCTGTCCTAGTGGATGACAGTGTCAAGGCCTCGGTTGAGATCAGCGGGATACTCTCCGGCCTGGTGGCCGGCTGCGATAAGGAAGGAATGGTCTTTTCCAGCAGGAGGTTTTTCCTGTTCAGGAAACTGAAAAAACTTTGGGAAATTTCGGATTGGGGCAGGTTCGGTCAAACCCTGAACCTCATCATCCCTGCCGGCAGAAAGGGCAGGGTCTCGTTGAGGCTTGACGATGAAACCGTCCTCAAGGGCATTTCTTATTATGGGGACCTCCAAAGGTTTGAGACCTTTTCCTGGCACTGGCTTAGGGGCCTCTTCGGATCCTGCGGGACCCTGTCCTTGCCGAGGACAGGTTATTATATGGCTTTCAGGGTGAGCGAGTCCTCCCGTTGGGATCCTTCAGGAAAACTGGAAAGGGTTCTTTCCTCGAAGGGCATCTCCTTCAGGAGAAGACAAAGGCGTTATTATTCCGAGTTCGTTCTGCGCGACCAATCTTCCATCGTGGTGATGCTTTCCAACATGTTGATGTTCAAGGCTTCCCTTCTACTTGAGGAGAAGGCGTTGCTCCGATCCATCAAGGAAAGGGCCAACAAGATCGTGAATTGCGATGCTTCCAACATCAGGAAATCTTTGGAATCCGCCCAGAGACAGGTCGAGCTGGCGAGAATGCTTTTGGCCAGGGGCGATGTCCTAAGGTTGCCGGACAAGTTGCGGGAACTCGTATATGCCAGGTTAGAAAACCCATCGGCCACGCTCAACGAGCTTGGTCAGGCCCTTTCCAGGCCCGTTAGCAAAAGCACGGTCAAGTATCGATGGGGGAAGATCGAACTACTCACAAGGATGTCTTTAAAAATTGAAAAGGGGGGCTGAAGATCATGTACCTGGGAAAGGCCGATGTGAACACTTATGAAAAAGGCTCCAGCCGGGAATTCCTGACTACGAACGGCTGGGGCGGTTACGGCTTTTCGACCGTGATCGGTGCGAACACCCGCCGCGAACACGGCCTGCTGGTGGCAAAAAAGAGTGGAGAAGAGACGTTCCCCGATGTCCTCATCAGCAAGGTGGATGAGACCGTTATCAGCAGGGGAAAGAAATATCATCTTTCCACCAATCGTTATACAGATGTCATTTATCCGGATGGCTACCGTTATCTGCAGGAATACCAGGCTGGACCCCTTCCCGGGATGCTTTTCGTGATACATAGCGTTTTCCTGAGGAAGACGGTCTTCATGCCCAGAGGCCTGCCTCTTACGGTCATAAAATACGAACTCCTCACTGCCCCGGAAAGTGTAAAGCTGGAGATACGGCCCCTCGCCGCCCACAGGGGGGCCGACAGATTATTCCCCGAAAAGGATGGGTCGGATTTCGAGTCATTTTTTACGGAAAAATCCGTGACCATTTGCGGCAGGGGGCATCAGAGCCACTTCTCCTTCAACCAGGGCGAGTGGTATTCCAAACCCTTATGGTTCGAAAACCTACTCTACGAGCACGATGACTGCGAAAAACCGGGAACGGACAGCCTGTGGTCCCCGGGATTCCTTTCCATCGACATGAATGAGGGGGAAACGGTCTACGTACTCCTGGGAGCGGAGAACGTGCACTATGACCACAGGTCGGTGGCGGCCATGGAGAAGGAAACCAGGCTTCTTTTCCAGGAAAACCTTACGGGGAACCCACTGGTAAGGAAGACCCCCATGGTGAAGGAACTACTTCATTCCGCGTCCCATTGCCTTTCCCAGTTGGACGGGAAGCGTCCCGCGATCTTCTCCGGCTATCCATCTGTGAGGGAGACCGCCAGGGAGACCTTTATTTCCCTTCCCGGCCTTTTGCTGGTGACGGGCAAGACCGACTTCGCCGAAAGGGTCCTCAAGGTCTGGCTGGAGAGGGCGGTCATGAATGACCATGTAATGCCCTCCGAGGTGAACCCCCACACGGGGTCGCTTGTGACCAGGGCCTGTGACGCGGGGTTATGGTTCTTCTACGCCCTCGACAAGCTCTGTGACCAGACCGGACGTACGGACCTAGTCAGGGAAAACTGGAACCACCTCACGGGGATCCTCGATAGGTACTCCGATGGTATCCCTGCCATCGGCATAAAACTGGACAAGGACGGTTTGCTCGTCCTTCGATCGGATGACCCCGGGAGCAACTGGATGGATGGGGATATCGACGGAAAGCCCATTGTCGAGAGAAAGGGCAAACTGGTGGAGGTCAACGCCCTTTGGTACAACTCGCTTAGAGCGATGGAACAGTACTCGGAGATCCTCGGCCGTGACAGGGAACGCAAGGAATATGGTTCCTTGGCCGAAAGATCCAGAAAAAGTTTCCAGGATCTCTTCTGGTGCGACAAGGGCTACCTTTTTGACTGGGTGGATGATAAGAGAAGGGACGAATCGGTGCGGTGCAACCAGATCCTGGCGGTATCCCTTCCGGCCTCGGTCATGGACCCCGAAAGAGGAAGGTCGATCGTTGAAACCTGCTGGAACGAACTTTACACCACCTTCGGTCTCAGGACCCTTGACCCCCACCATGAGAAGTACAAGGGCCGATGCGAGGGGCGGATCGACCAGAGGGAAAAGGCCCGGTTCATGGGAATGGCCTGGCCCTGGCTTTTGGGCCAGTTCATAACGGCCTACCTTAGGTACAACCCCGAAAGAAAGGACATCGGGTGGTGCTTCCTCCGCCCCTTCCTCTCGCACCTGAGGAAAGGGTGCCTCGGCGGGGTGGCGGAGATCTTTGACGGCAGCATGCCCTACAAGCCCCATGGCGATGCCCTTTATTCCCCGAGCGTCTCGGAACTTCTAAGGGTCATAGGGGAGGACATGTGACGGTATTTGCACTTTCCCTCCATCAACTGGGTCTGGCGATCGAGGCTCTTTTGCCGTTGCGGAGTAGAAAATGATAATACAGGAGGCGGTGGAAATGATAAAAAAACGTGTTGCTATTAATGGTTTCGGGAGGATCGGGCGGCTGGCCCTCAGGGCCCTTTTCGATCAACAAGAGGACGTCCTTTTCGATATCGTGGCCACGAACAGCCGGACCACGGCGGAGCAGAGGGCTTACCTATTCAAGTATGATTCCGTCCATCGGCGTTTTTCCGGCGATGTCTCAACCCAGGGTGATTCACTCCTTATCAATGGGAAGTCAGTCCAGGTCCTGGCGGAACCCGAATTGGAAAACCTGCCCTGGAAGGACCTGGGGATTGACCTCGTAATAGAATCTTCCGGCAAGTACACCGACGCCGCCAAAGCCGCCAAACACCTTGAAGCCGGCGCCAGGAAGGTCCTCATCACCGCCCCCGCAAAGAACGAGGACGCGACGATCGTCATGGGCGTGAACGAGGAGATCTACGAACCCGGCAAGCATCACGTGGTCTCCAGCGCCTCCTGCACGACCAACTGCCTTGCCCCTGTGGTCAAGGTGCTCCACGAGGCCTTCGGCATAGAAAAGGGGCTCATGACCACCACCCACGCCTATACCAATGACCAGAAAACCCTCGACGCCTCCCACAAGAACCTTCACAGGGGGAGGGCGGCCGCCCTATCGATGATCCCCACCACGACGGGAGCGGCTTCCGCGATCGGGAAGGTTTACCCGGCGGTGGCGGGCAAGATGAACGGCTTGGCCGTCAGGGTCCCGACGCCCGACGTCTCCCTCGTCGACCTCGTGACGGTACTATCCAGGGAAGTGACCTCCGAGGAGGTCAACGCCGCCTTCCGCGGAGCTGCGGAAGGACCGATGCAGCGCTACCTTGGCTACGAAGAGGAGGACATCGTCTCCGTCGACGTCACGGGAGACAGCCGCTCCTCACTGTTCGCGGCGAGGCATACCATGGCCCTGGGCAACTTGGTCAAGACCCTTTCATGGTACGACAACGAATGGGGATACGCCTGCCGTGTCATAGACCTCGTCAATTACATGCTTTCAAAGGGATCTTGATGGTCATTAAGTTGAAAACCATCGAAGACTGTTCCTTTCGAGGGAAGAACGTCCTTGTCCGAGTGGATCTCAATGTACCCATGGAAGGCGGCAAGGTCACCGATGATACCAGGATAAGGGCCCACCTCGACACTTTGGATATCCTCAGGCGAGGTGGAGCAAGGGTCGCCCTTGCATCCCACCTGGGAAGGCCGAAGGGGAAGGTCGCGGCCGATCTATCCCTTTTTCCCGTCTCCCAGGCCCTGGGGGCACTGCTTGGCTTCGAGGTCCACTTTTGCGAGGACTGCGTGGGGGAGAAGGTCTCGGCAAGGGTCAGTTCGATGGGCGATGGCGATGTCTGCCTCCTGGAGAACTTGAGGTTTTATCCCGGGGAAGAGGCTAACGACCCTGTCTTCGCGGGGGAGTTGGCCGACCCCTTCGACCTTTTTGTCATGGACGCCTTCAGTGCCGCCCACAGGGCGCATGCCTCCACCGTGGGTGTGACCAGGTTCCTGCCTTCCTGCGCGGGGAAGCTGATGGAAAGAGAAGTCACGGTCCTCTCCAGGGTCATGGAGGACCCCAGAAAGCCCATGGTGATCATCCTGGGGGGAGCGAAGGTCTCCGACAAGATCGGCTTCATCCGGAGCATGCTTGAAAAGGGCGATGTAATGCTGATCGGGGGAGCCATGGCCTTCCCCTTCCTCAAAGCCACGGGTAAATCCATAGGGAGTTCGTTTTGTGAGAAAGGTACAGAAGCCATAGCGGCGGAGATCCTAGAAACTGCCAAAAGGACATGTATTAAGATCATCCTTCCCGTTGACCTTCTCACACCCGGGGGGGAGGGAGACGGCAGCAAAACCGAAATGGTTAGGGCCGACTCGATCCCGGAGGGTTCGAAGGGGCTCGATATAGGACCGGAGACGGTGGCCCTTTTTATCGACGAGATCCAAAGAGCATGGACGATCCTCTGGAACGGCCCCCTCGGCCTTTTCGAGAGGAAACCCTTTGGGGAGGGGACAAGGCTGGTCGGTCTCTCCGTCGCCGATAAGACCGCCGAGGGCGCCGTCTCCGTTCTCGGGGGAGGGGATACCGCCGCGGCCGCCAATATGTTGGAGTTTGCCCAGGGGATAAGCCACATTTCAACCGGTGGAGGATCGACCCTCGAATTCTTTGAGAAAAAGGGGCTTCCGGGTATAACGCCCCTACTCATGCCGTAGAATGCCCGGAGAATGGAGTGGAGCGCCTTTGAAAAGGGGGAAGTTCATTGCCGGGAACTGGAAAATGAACAAGGGAACGGCCGAATCCCTGGCCTTCCTTGGGGATCTGGCGGCCCTGCTTGAAGAGGTGAAGGGATTCGATTCCCTGGTCCTTGATCCTGTCGACCTGGTCTTGTTCCCCCAGGCGGTCAATCTGCAGCCAATGGGGGAGTACCTCAAGAAATGCAAAATAGATCTCAAACTCGGCATACAAAATATTTATTGGCCCTTATCCGGAGCCTTCACTGGAGAGAATTCCATCAGTAGTGCCTCGGAGGCCGGGGCATCTTTTGCCCTCGTGGGTCACAGCGAAAGAAGACATCTTTTCACGGAAGATGACGACCTGGTCGCGAAAAAATTCTGTTCTTGCCTCGAGAACGGCCTTGAACCGGTCCTTTGCGTCGGTGAGACCGAAACCCAAAGGAATGACGGTTTGACCGAAAAGGTGATCGAAGACCAGGTTAAGGCGGTTTTTGACCACCTAAAGACGGGTTTTGGGGAAAGAGAAAGGGTTTTTATCGCTTACGAGCCGGTCTGGGCCATCGGCACCGGGTTGAATGCCACGGCGAGGGACGCTCAGGATTGTTGCCGTTTCATCCGGACCCTTTTGTCCGAGTTCGGCGATCCCGACTTGGCGGCCCGTTCCATCGTGGCCTACGGCGGGAGCGTTAAAAGTAGCAATTCCAAGGGTTACCTCGACCAGGATGATGTGGACGGGCTCCTCGTTGGAGGGGCATCGCTGGACCCCCGGGAGTTCTACGGAATAATCCTCTCCGCCCTTCAGAGGGTCAAGGACTCCCGGGTCCAGAGTCAGTAATGCAACATAAGATATATTATAAGACATTACCGGTTAGCTCATAAGGCCCCTTCCGGGGCCTTATTTCAAGATCAAAAGGGCGGATCCCTCTCTGGGATCCGCCCTTTAATCGCCGACCCGGGTCATTTCCGCGCCGGCCCAAATGCTCTCCAGCCTGTAAAAATCTCTTCCTTCCCGGCTGAAGATGTTTATTACGACGTTGCCGGCGTCAAGAAGGATCCATTTCGGGCTGGATTCTCCCTCAACCCTGTAAGTTCTCTCCATCCTGTCCATGGCCTCGGTAAGATTATCAAGAAGCGTCTTCATATGAACATCCGAGTTCCCCGTCGCTAGAATGAAAGCATCGGCGAAGGATGATTCCCTTGAAACGTCGATGATGGTTATATCCTCGGCAAGTTTATCCTGCAGTGCCTGGATCAGTGGGCTGACGGTATCGTCCGGTAGCAAAGGCAAACCTCCCTTTATTATATTATGAGAATTCTATTGATCTCGGGCCAGATCGATCCTTTGGAAAATATTCATATAATCATGGCCCATTATCATTGTAACATTTCTGACCGAAGGGTCTTTTCTTACTAGATTCTCGGCGATGCCGAAGAGCAGACCCAGCGACCGGGCAGTTTTTTCCGTCTCTTCACCGGGGGGAAAAAGGAGGTTGGTGTATTTATAATCGTAATGCTTTGCATTCCCAATATGGGCCACATCTATCCCAAGGGACTGGAGCCGCGTGGCCGATTCCTTGCCGACGCCGGCAGTACCTGACCCGTTCAGGATCGAAAGGCTGACCTTTATGGATGCCAAGGTGTCCTTCAGGTCCAAATCGGTCGCACTCACCGGTTCATCGGCTCTATCCTCCTCCATTATATTGTCCTGGGGTTCCCCGGGTTTTTCCGTTAGGATCTCCGAGAGATCGCCGAGCTCCCCCAGCCAGTAGCTGATCCCGGAAATATAGGCCGCTTTTCCTGGCAGGGTGCGGAAAACTACCCGTGATGGGTCCAGGTCCTTAAGGTATGAGGCGAGCTGGATCGCCTGCGAAAGGCTCAGATTTGTCTTGACGAGACGGATCCCCTGGCGGATCAGCTCGGGGATTTTGGTTATCATCGCCGGGTCCTTGATCTTGTTGAAAACCGTCATCATGAAGACCTGCTGCCTTTCCACCCTCCCGATATCACCGAGGGCGTCATGGCGGAACCTGACGAAACCCAGGGCGGTTTTCCCATCCATGTGCTGCTCGCCCGCCGGTATGTCAATGTGGATCCCCCCGGCCCTGTCGGTATATCTCAACCTTTTGGGGACGTTGATCGTCACGCCGCCGACAAGGTCAACCAGTTCCGGGAAGTTCTGGAGGTTGACGATGACATGGTACGGGATGGGAACGCCCAGGTAATTCACCAGGGTTGTCTTCAGAAGTTCCACTCCCCCATAGGCGTAGGCGTGGTTCAGTTTTTGCCAGCCTCGACCGGGTATCTGTACCCTCGTGTCCCTGGGGAGCGATAGCAACCGGACAACCTTGTCGTCGATATCGATCGACACGAAGGCGATGGAATCGGGCCGGTTAACATCTTCGCCCGGGACTTTATCAAGACCCAGCAAGAGTATATTGATCCTCCCGGTCTCCTCGTCGTGTTCAATTCTTTCCCGGATGGTTTCGGGTTCGGGGTTGAAAAAGAAGAATGCTTTCAAGCCGATACCCGCCGTCAACGATAGGACCGCGGTCAGGATCAGGAGGAGAACCTGTCTTTTTGACACCTATCCTTCACCATCCGTTCCTGAAATACAGGTTATTCTTGTATATATACTGCTCCACCAGCCAAGGGGCAAGGTACCGGATACTCTGACCGTTGGAGACTCTCTTCCTGATCTCGGTGCTTGAGATCGCCAGGAGAGGTATCTCAAGGTGGATCAGGTTTTCCCTGATCTCTACAGGCAGGTTTTCGAGCCCTCCCGGGTTGAAGCCGGGGCGGCTGACGGCTACTATCCTGCAGAGCCGGGGGATCTCCAGGGGCTCCTTCCAGGCCGGGATCTCCAACACCGCATCAAGGCCGGTTATGAAAAAGAACTCCACGCTGCCGGAAGGGTACCAATGCCTCATCTCCCTAAGCGTGTCGACGGTATGGCTTGACGTCCCGCGGTCGATCTCTATCCTGGAGATGCGGAAATGGGGGTTGTCGAGGGTGGCGAGCATGGTCATGACGTAACGGTGTTCCGCCGACGATATGGACCTCCCCGCCTTGTGGAAGGGATCACCCGTCGGCACAAAGACCACCTCTGTCAACCCCAGGCTGAAATAGGCCTCTTCCCCGGCGATCAAATGGCCGAAATGTATCGGGTCGAAGGTGCCACCCATGACCCCTATCTTGCGCTTGCGCAAACCCTCGGAGGACCGTAAAGGCATGATCGTCACACCCCCGTTCGACCCCTCGTTCCCTCATCCACCATGGAGGATCCCTCGGGATAGAATTCAAACTCCACGTCTCCTATCCTAACAGTATCACCTTCACGGGCACCACTTTCAAACAGAAGGTCTTCTATCCGGTAAAACCTCAGGATGGCGGAAAAGCGGCTCAAGGCCTCTTCTTGTTCGAAATCGAACTTGCCGACGAGCCTCCGTAGTTCCTGATGACGAACTATGAAGGTTTTCTCGCCCTTGTGCTGCTCCACGTCGATCTCCGGCTTTTCGGTCTTTTGCGCTGCCCTGCCCTCTTCATCGCCGATCTTTACGAAGATGGCCTCCCGTAGGTATTCTTCCCGTTCCGGCATCCTCGAAACGATGTGGTCCGTCAGTGCCCGGATCCCTTCCCCCGAGAGGGCGCTGATAGGAAAGAAGGGCACTTTTTCCACTTCAAGGGAACGCTTTAGTTCCTTGATGTCCGGTAAGCTCGAGGGAAGATCGGTCTTGTTCCCGGCAACGACGGAGGGCAGTTCCAGTAACCCGGGGTTGAAAGCTCTAAATTCCGCTCTCAGGGTATGCCACTGGTCGGCGGGGGTGACCGGGGCTTCCCTCGAGAGGTCGATCACGTAGACCAGGAGGCGGGTCCTTTCAACATGCTTCAGGAAGGCGTGTCCTAGTCCCCTGTTCCTGTGGGCACCTTCTATAAGCCCCGGAACGTCGGCCACCACGATCTTCTTTTGATCGAGGTCCATCACCCCCAGGTTCGGGGACAGGGTCGTGAAAGGATAATCGGCGATCTGGGGCTTTGAACCTGAAATGGCGGCTAGTAGCGTCGATTTTCCTGCGTTCGGGAGGCCCACCAGCCCCACATCGGCAAGGATCTTCAAGTTCAACCTGAGATCCCTGGCCTCTCCTACCTCGCCCTGTTCGGAGAAGCGGGGGGTCCTTCGCCGGGATGACGCGAACCTGGCATTCCCTCTGCCGCCCCTGCCGCCCTTCGCTGCGAGGAAGGTATCACCGGCCACGGTGAGGTCGCAGAAGAATCGCCCTGTACCTTTTTCGGTAATGATAGTCCCGCAAGGGACCTTGACAACGACATCCTCACCGTCAGGCCCGGTCTGGTTCCGGCCCTTACCGTTGCCTCCGTTCCCGGCGACGAACTTTCTTCGGTACTCGTAGTCGGCAAGGGTCTGGATATGATCATCGGCCACGATCCAGACATGACCCCCCCGCCCGCCGTCCCCGCCGTCGGGTCCTCCCTTGGGGACGAACTTTTCCCTCCGGAAGCTCAAGGCTCCATTCCCACCCTTGCCCGCTTTCACGGAGACCTCTGCGGAATCGAGGAACCTCAAAATGCCGCCCCCCTAAGTACAGGAAAAGGGCCCAAGCTCGACTCAGGCCCTCCAGCGTTTCGATCAGACAGGAGCATCAGGCCGTCACTGGTTCTATGGTCGCGTACTTTCTCCCGGCCTTGGTCTGAAAACGCACAGTGCCTTCGGAAAGGGCGAAAAGAGTGTCATCCTTACCCTTTCCCACGTTCGGCCCGGGATGGATCCTGGTGCCCCTTTGCCGGACGATGACGCTGCCGGCGGTGACAACCTGCCCGTCGCCTCGCTTCACGCCGAGCCTCTTGCTGATGCTGTCCCTGCCGTTGGTGCTGCTGCCCTGTCCTTTTTTATGAGCGAACAGTTGAAGATCCAAAGTACTCATCCACTTCCACCTCCGTGTACCTTACATAAGAAGGGTAATTTTCTTCCACCGATCTCAGCATCTTCATGACCGTTTCCGACAGGAGCCTGACCCTTGGGTCATCGGACCCTCGCCAGGAAAGGCTCATAAAGCCCTGTTCCTTATCAACCCTTGATGAGACCGTACCCAGTACCCCGGCAAGGCCCATCTCAAGGGTCTGCGCCAAGGTCGACAGGGCCGCGCAGACGATGTCGCTGCCGCTTTCGGCATAGCCCGTATGGCCCGCTATTTCCAGTCCACAAAGGGTCCCCTTTCTCCGAAAGGACTTTATCTCGGTCATTTCAAGCCTAAAAAGTTATGGATTCGATCCTGACCGAGGAAAAGAGCTGCCTGTGTCCCATGGTCTTCCTGGATTGCCTGGATTTGTTCTTGTACTTGAAGACCGTTATTTTCTTCGCCTTCCCCTGTTCCAGCACCCTCCCCTTGACGACGGCACCGGGAACGACCGGTTCACCGACGGAGACCCCCTTGTCGGTGGCCACGAGCAGGACTCTTGGGAAATCAACCTCCGCCCCTTCGGACGCGTTGATCCTCTCGACCTTGATGGTATCTCCGGGGGACACACGGTACTGCTTTCCCCCTGTCTCGATAACAGCGTACATCCTCTTGACTCCTCCTCACGCCGATGAATCGGGTGGCCCTAAGGGCTCTTGATACCCGTCCCGAGCGAAAATTGAAAAGACCCGGAAGGGAGCCCGGCCAGTCTTTTCACCGGTCAGATCGACCAAATAAGGATTATAACATAAAAAATTTTGTTACGGGTCAACACTCTTGTCCAACATGGTATGAGTCTGAACAAGAGATCGATTTCCGATGAGGTATGAGTCTGAAGAAGCGGTTTTGGTCGATCATGGAGACATGAGC
>Ga0209718_1003491_pt1 | contig 14012 bp, 9 predicted proteins | sample AD_JPNAS1_MetaG_FD_184420 | JGI IMG/M metagenome (GOLD analysis project Ga0209718, IMG submission 184420) | Active sludge microbial communities of municipal wastewater-treating anaerobic digesters from Japan - AD_JPNAS1_MetaG (SPAdes) (version 2) | ecosystem: Engineered > Bioreactor > Anaerobic >... | reverse complement strand
GAACTCAACTCAAGCCATCCCCGGTCCAGCCACCCGCCGCTTCCGGCACAGGTCGCAATCCCTGCAACCGTTCCGGTTGCCCACACGGGGCGTGGTTCGACAAGCTCACCAACCGTTCCCGTAACCAACAGGACGGAGTGCCGCCAGGCACTCCAAACGCGGACGTCAGTCCGCGCATCCCCTTACACGGGGCGAACTCAACTCAAGCTTGCACGGTGGATTCTTGAAACCGTGCTTCTGGGTAAGGACGGGTCACAATCCCCTTACACGGGGCGAACTCAACTCAAGAAGTCTCCTGCAGCGCGTGCACTGGACGAGACAGTGGCTAAGTCACGTCACAATCCCCTTACACGGGGCGAACTCAACTCAAGGAATACAACGCATTACGAAGACTCCAACAGGCGTTGCACCGGTCACAATCCCCTTACACGGGGCGTGGTTCGACAAGCTCACCAACCGTTCCCGTAACCACCAGGACGGAGTGCCGCCAGGCACTCCAGACGCGGACGTCAGTCCGCGCATCCCCTTACACGGGGCGAACTCAACTCAAGCTTAAAAAGCCCTGCAATGTCACGATCTATACCAGTTGTCGGCACAGGTCGCAATCCCTGCAACCGTTCCGGTTGCCCACACGGGGCGTGGTTCGACAAGCTCACCAACCGTTCCCGTAACCACCAGGACGGAGTGCCGACAGGCACTCCAAAGGAACGCGCAGGGAACGCAACAGCGTTCCAAGCGTTCCCATCCCCTCACACGGGGCGAACTCAACTCAAGTACCATACCAAGAACACGATCAAGGTGGCCCATTCAGATCTTGAGGTCACAATCCCCTTACACGGGGCGAACTCAACTCAAGTGAGGCTGATCCAACAGTCAGTTTTGAAGAAGTGGAGAGACTGCGGGGTCACAATCCCCTTACACGGGGCGAACTCAACTCAAGTGTACTACGGTGCGCAGATCGCCGTCGGAGTTGCTTTGATTTTCGCAGGTCACAATCCCCTTACACGGGGCGAACTCAACTCAAGTGAATAAGTGGCGTTGTATCACGGCAGCCGTGTCTGCCGTCAGGCCGAAACGTCACAATCCCCTTACACGGGGCGAACTCAACTCAAGAGGGAGTTCTGCCTGCGAGCCGGACTAGATCCGGATAAAGGTAGGTCACAATCCCCTTACACGGGGCGAACTCAACTCAAGCGACAGGGATGCTGTCACCTACTTGGGACACTTGAGGTGGGTATTGTCACAATCCCCTTACACGGGGCGAACTCAACTCAAGTACACATGAGTGCGAGTCTGGTCCTCGTCATACTCTTCAAAGACGTCACAATCCCCTTACACGGGGCGAACTCAACTCAAGGCATTGCATCCCGAATCGCCGGCTGGATTGTGAAAGTAGGGGCGTCACAATCCCCTTACACGGGGCGAACTCAACTCAAGACTTCATGTAGACGATGAGGGCAATGGCTATTGTCCTATATGGTCACAATCCCCTTACACGGGGCGAACTCAACTCAAGTACATTCCTACCTGAGGAAGATTCATCTACATCCGATGGTAGTCACAATCCCCTTACACGGGGCGAACTCAACTCAAGCTTACCGGGGCACCGATTGACAAAAGCAAATCCACTTGGGTCTGTCACAATCCCCTTACACGGGGCGAACTCAACTCAAGGCAAGAGTGGACGCCATCTTCTACACACTTTGACGGGTTTCAGGGTCACAATCCCCTTACACGGGGCGAACTCAACTCAAGTCAACTACGAGTTCGTCAAGGCTCCGTCTGCGAAGAAGGTCACAATCCCCTTACACGGGGCGAACTCAACTCAAGGGCAGCCTCTGTAAGTGGCAGGATTTACACCTGCTTGCAAAGCCGTTTGTCGTAACCTCCTTTTTTGTAGCCGGCCGTTTGCATTAGTTCTGCCCCTGTCGCGCTTCTGTGTAGCGCCTAACTCACATATCAGAAATATGTTACGAATTTGTCGTAACCTCCCCCCTGTTTCGGGGGTTTTGGGGGTTACGATTACTGGCCTCCTCCGGAGTCCAGTTTAGGCCTCCTCCGGAGTCCAGTTTAGGCCTCCTCCGGAGTCCAGTTTGGGCCTCCTTCGGAGTCCAGTTTGGGCCTCATTCGGAGTCCAGTTTGGGCCTCCTTCGGAGTCCAGTTTGGACCCGCGGGGGCGGCCAGCGCCGAACTTCTTCGCTTGACTACAGAATAACCGAACGCGGGGCGCGCGGCAAGACCGGGGTCAAACATGCCTCGATCGCGTTGAATGGATACCGCGTTCGTTCTGGATTCCCGCCTCCGCGGGAATGACAGGAGTCCCGCAGGATGCATAATCGCTGCCAAATGGTATCCTTTCCACGTTCTGGATTCCCGCCTCCGCCGCGCGCCCAGGCGCACGGGAAATGACGGGACGGAAACCCCGTTCAGACTGGCTCTTTCCTGAGCAGGTCGAGCACCTCCCTGATTGCGCTTTTCTGGGCCGCCGGATTGAACGGGTTGTCGTCGATTTCGTCGTCGAACACGGAGACGAGGTTCCTCAGCGCCGCCCGGGCAACCGCAGCGGCTCTTTGCACGCGAACAGGGTCCGGGCTCCGCAGCTTGTGCACCACGTCATTCCGGTGGTCACGGATAGAGTCAACCGCAGAAAAGCTGCCTGCCGCCTTTTCCACAGCGACCCAGCGCGGGTCCTGGCGTCTGTGAGCGGATTTGATGTGCTCCCACAGGCTCTCTTCTGGCGATTCGGGATGAAGGCCCGCTTTCACACTGAGCTCCAGCACCAGCACTGCCAGGAGGAGGGCGCCGATCATATCGTTGCGGGCAAGTCGCCTTTCCACCATCAAGTACGCGAACACAAGGCCCGTGCGTTCGCCGTGAGCGCGCACGACCTGTAGTTGTTGCGCGGCCAGCCGCGAAAGGGGCTCAAGCCCGGGCGTTTGAACGCATTCGTTCCCTGCGGTCTCCAGCAGTTCCACGCACCCGTCGTAGTCCATGCGGTCATGGAGGTCCCACGCTTCGACGACATGTGCAAGGGCCAGCAGCGCCGATTTCTGCGGTCCACGCTGCATCCTGTTGCCCTGGCCGGCGAGTGCCCTTGCTGCACGGGCGAAATGGCACCCGGTCACTGCCGCCTCCACCTCGTCCAGAACCGCTGGAAGCCGCAGGACATCGATGCGCACCGGCCACACGGGAGAGTCTTCCGGGTCGAGCTTCGTGGGGTCCATTACCTGCCACAGACTCGCGTTCCGCAGGCGACCGAGCATCGAGAGCACGAACCAGGTCTGCTGCATCTGCGGCGTGCCGGACGAGATGCTGACGAAAAGCTCCGCATCTTCGGGCACATCAGCCAGCGCCGCGGGGACCACCTCGCCCATGGCCTGAAGTACATCCGTGGCATCGGCGGGGTTTTCGGGCGCGATGGGATGTATGGCCACCTTGTCGCGCGGAAAGCCAATTTCCTGCAGCCGCTCGTTCACAGCCGGGATTCTTGTTGTCGCCGTTCCTTCCTCGCCTGCGGAGGGAAACAGAAGCAGCATATCAGGCTCAACGATCCGCAACGCGGTGAGCAGAGGCCCTTCGCTGTTCTGACCCGTCCTTTTGTCCACCGACCCAAACGGATCGCGGTTTCCCACGCAGGAAAGCATCACTCTCATTGCTTCACCTCCTCGTAGGTCATCCACACCCAGCCGAGGGGATAGATGTATCGTTCGCCTTCCTCCTCCTCAACGGCGATCTTGCGGCTCTTCGGGAACTGCATGTTGATTGAGCGGTCCGCGAGGCGGAATGCTTCGCGGATTGTCTTCCAGTCGCCCGGGGATAGCTGTTTCTGGACCAGTCGCCCGAGCGTGAGCTTGAGCCACCCCGACCCCATCCCAAGCGAGATCAAGGTCTTACTGGCGGGCGCCTCGGCGAGTGCTTTCTTTTGGTCAGCAAGGAAATCGGCTGCATCATCCCGTCCTGCGTTGCGGTAATACTTGGCGTCCAGGTCGAGGACTTCGTCGGCCGACTTCTTCGCAGCCTGCCAGATTGTACCGAGAGACAATGCGGTCTGCTCACGCTTCCAGCCATGCGCCTGCGCCCCTTCCCGCAACAGCGCATCGTCTATCCTCAGCCTGCCTTTGACCACGCTTCCCGGCGCGATGCATTCCATGAAGATCTTCCACTCTTTGAACCATGACACACGGGGATCGCTTTTTTCCGAAAGCGCGTCCGTAAGGATGACCTGCATGTTGCCCGCCGCAAGGGCGGCATCTCCCACGTGCAGGCATTTCGCCACGCTGAACGTGGGATTTCTCCCGTTCGAGCCCATGAGCAGCGCGTCGATGTCCTCGTCCGGGTCGCGCGTTTTTCGCTCACGAACCTTCCTCAGGACGGCCTCCGCGAGGCGCTGAACGCCGTCAGGAGCGGCTGTGATTAGATGGTACGACCACGCCGTCCGCAAGGCACCTTTGATGCTGGAGCCGGGAATGACGGGCGTACCGCTCACCGGTTGCCGGTACAGCTCAAACACTTCCCGATTGGGGCTGCCTTTGTCCGCCTCTCTGCCGAGAGCCTGTGCCACGTCGGGGAAAACGTCCCCTTCGTACGCCGCGTATGAGTCGGCAATCCGGGCTCCCGCCGCCTGCAACGCCTTGTCCAGCCGGAACGTTGCCGGGTCTCGCTCCAGCATGGCGAGTACCTTTTCGCCCTCGCGGGGGTTTTCCATCATCCATCGGTCGGTATGCCATACCCGGTAGCGGCCATCTGAGATCGTCCAGTGCAGCGGACCCACTTTCTCCCCGGTTCCGATGTGCACCGGCGTTACGGGCTCGATCGTAAGGGTGTAGTGTTTCATGCCGCTTTTACCCCCACGGTGAAGGCGAAACCGAGCGCCTGCGCCTCGAACCGGAGCGAGTCGGGAAGACCTTCCGCCTCGTCCGTCACAACCGGGTTCATGCCGTAATACTGTCTGCCGGGAATTGCGGGAAACCGCGCGCCTTCGGCGAGGTAGAGAACCGAGCGTTTCCACACCTGCGGGATCGGAACAAACGCCGACTCCAGGCGCCCTTTTCGAATCGCCGGTTCGTATGCCACCGCTTCCGGGTGCGCGGCGAAGGCGCGTCGTTCTTCCACGGACGGGTGATACAGCGACAGCGTCACCCGTGTGTTCCCTGCCGGGTCGTCCGGCAGCCAGCCGAGGTTCTCCGACGCATCAGTGTCGAATCTGCCGTACCCGACACTGGCTCCTCCGCCGATTCCGCGCTCGCCCAGCCAGCGGAACGCTGCCAGAACAGACCGGGCGACATCCGGTTCGGAGGCGTCAAGAAGGCAGTATGCCCTGACCCCTTCGCCCAGCACAATCCCGTCCTCGTGGAAGAACGCCGTCGTCTCCACGGAAAACCGGTCGATGGCGTTCCGCGCGTTGGAAACGCTCTCCCAGATGACCAAACCGTCCTTCGGCTTCGTTGCCAGCCGTTCCACGGCATCCGCGGTAAGAATCGCTTTGTCCGCGCAGGCGTATTCCGGCTTCGGCTCGTTTCCCGGTTTTTCGGGCCAGTCTTTCAGGAACACGGCGTTTGCGGCGATCTCGCCGGCGCTGAGCGTTCCCCGGGCGAGGTCTCGAAACACACGCGGCGTAACCCATTCCGCCTTACGCACCTTCTTCCCGACCGCGCGATTCTCGATCGCTCCAGTGCGATCACGCTGGCCTTGCGGTTCATCGTGTTCGCTTTCGCGTTTGGGTGCCCCGCGCGGCTGGGGCAGAAGTGGCAGCGGCTCGCCGCCCTTGCCCTGAAGAAGCGGGAACACCGAGCTGAGCAGGAAGGGCGGCGATCCTGCGGCGAATTGCTCCAGCAACGCCACAAGCCGCTGTTCCCCTTCGAGGGCGCGGATGCCCCAGCAGAGCCCACCGAACAGGGTATCCGAGTGCGGCAGGCCCTTCCCGAGCCACGGGCTTTTCTGGGTGAGAATCACCATGTGCATGGGGCGTCCCCTTCAGAGCTTGATGGCACCGGTGTAGGCGTCCTTCTTGATCTCGCTGAGCGGCACGGTTTTCACCTCCGCGGGGACGACGGATGTGCCCTCGAGGTAGTCCTTCACCGGTTTCACGACCGGCGTCGCCTCGAGATGCACCCGCACCTGCCCCGACCCGCGCGAACCACCACCGCCGAGGGAGGAATCCTCCAAGAGCCTCAGCGCCTGCAACACCACGCCGATGTTCTCGATATCCGCTTTGCCGCCGTCGCCATCGCGGTCATACACACCGTAGACGAGTTCCATGTCGAATTCTGCCCCGGCATGCACCCGTTCCAGCGGACGCGGGTTCGCCTCAGAGGTCACTCTGTCCAAGGAGTTCTCGCTTTTCACCTCGACCTTGGGCAATCCATGGTTTTTCTCGAGACTGTCCATCTGGCGTCTCGTCTCTTCTGTGGGAAACGAGTCACGCACCAGAAGGCGAGAAGGACCGGACAGCTTCTGCTCCTTTCCCGAGAGTATCGCGCAACCGAAAACCGCACAGATGGCACAATCTGCCTTCCCGCATGAGTGCGTAGGGGCTTCGAATTTCCGTGCGTCTTCGTTGAATTTGATTTCAACCACACCAAGTGCCCATTCCGTAAGCGAACGCAATTTGCCCTTGAGCGAAGAGCCCGGGATGTACGCATAGCCTGTCAATGGATGCTTTATCACGGGGTTGTCCATTCCCCCGATTTCGTATTTTTCTTCGGATCCACCAACGTGAAGGCCGGTCAGGCACTTAATTTTGCCTCTGAGCACGACGTTCCCAAGGTATTGCATCTCCATGTCGTTCCCCCTATTTCCCCGCTGAAGCGGAATAACCGTAGGCGTAAAGAACCTCAAAAAAGTCGACAAAATCGCGGTAATCCTCGACAGTCCTGATCCGTGCAGTGCTCGCCTCAAACGCCTTCACGAAATCCGGCTTGAATGCGTTCACCGCCTTGCGGCTGACGTTGTATTTGAACTGCGCCTGCAGGAGCCTGACCTGGAACTTGAGAGCTTGTTCGTCGTTGCCGATTTTGGCTTCGGCGGCGCGTACCTGGTTGTAAAGCTTGCGCAACTGGTTGCGAATCTTCTGCCCTTCTCTTCCCACGTTGAATTCCGCGGCAGCGAAGTCGTCCACCGCCGCTAGCGTCTTTTCGTGCTTGAACCCGTTGTCTCGAATCAAAGCCGCCAGATTCGGCGCCTGTGGTCGATCATAGCCACCTTGCGCAGAACCTTGCCGGTTGGTTTGTTGGTACGCGTTCATCCTTCCTCCCTTCCTCTGCGAATGCGGAGACTTGTATAGTTGCACAAAACGGGTATCCTGGCCTCTTTCCACTTGTCCTTGCCGAAAACATTCTCAAGGTGCTGCTGAAGCGCCGAGTCCTTCACGTTGCGGCGGATGAAATACCGCAGGATGCCCGTGTAGCGCACGGGATTCATCTTCTGCTTCGCCAGTGTCAGCATGCGATAGGGCAACCCGCGCGGGAGGCTGCCCTTCTCGATCTGTGCGACCAGAGAATCACCTTCCTTCAGCACCTCATCGAGCTCTTCCCACGTCAGGCGCCTGCCAAACAGCGCACAGGCGTTCTTGGTGTCTTTCTTTGCGACGTCCTCCAGCTCCTCCTGGGCCATCTCTCCCGCCTCCGCCACAGGGAACTTCTGCTTGAACAGCGACAATCCGGCGGAGATCGTCAGTCTTTCGCACGAGTACCTGTGGAATTCCTTGCGGATGGCCTTCGCGATGGCGATCGCTTCCTGCCAGTGGGCGACGATGTACAGGTCGTCCCCGCCCGAATACGTGATATAACCAGAATTGTTGGCGTTCTCGCCGATTTCGGTATCGTTGGTGTTCTCGACGATTTTGGTAAGGTAGCCGCTGAAGAACAGGTCGAGCTGGCTGCTCAGCGTGGCCACGCGGGAGATGGACGCCTCGTCCTCCTCTTTCCCGGTTTTTGGGTCCTTTTTCTTGAATCCCCTCGAAAACACATTCCCCAGGTTGTCCACGTCCATTCGGAGAACTGCAAGCCTACTGATGCCTCCTCCGAACTTCTTCTGCCCCGCGTTCGCCATGTCCTCAAAGGTCATCGGCTCGTGCTCTTTGCCCTTTTCCGTCTTCATCGGCAGGCGCTGGGCCATGAGCCAGAAGCCTTCTCCTCCCGCGCTATCGGGGCTTCCGATGCGGTACCGGACGCCATCATCCGGGGGATTGTCCGTCAGCACCCATTTGGCGCCGGTTTCCGCAAAGCTGACTTCGGCGCGGCCAGGCACCTTGACAGACGGGTGCACCCGGGTGATCCACCGCGCATGTGCCAGAGCGCCGCCGAGGCCTTCCTCGGCTTCGCAGCGTGCGCAGTATTTGTGCCCATCTGAGGGAATCCAGTCCCGCCCGCACACCCGGCAGATGTCCCGTTGGGCCGACGCCGGGAGTTGCTTCGTGAGTGGTTCGTCAGGGTTGAAGATGATGGCGCTCAGCTTCCGCGCCTTTGCCTCGGCAACCCGGGCAGACACGCGGCGTTTGCAGGCCTGGTAGTCGCAGAGTTCCTCCCCGGTCACCGGCTCCACGCCCACGTTGAACGTGAGTTTGCCGTGGTACTCACGCCAGAGCCACTGCTGGATCCGTGTGTCATAGTCCTTCACCGCCTGCCGCGCGCCTTCGGTGTCCGGGGCGATGATGAGGCAATGTCCGCCGCCCGACCAGAGGATGTTCGGCTGCCACAGGCCCAGCGTGCGTGTAAGCCCCTGCGCAACGGATTCCGTGAGAAGGGACAACCAGAACGACCGGCCCCGCATCCTCTTGGAGGCCCCGTCCCGCGCCTCATCCGGCGTCTGCACGTCGGCGATGAACCGCTGGATGCCCGATACGTCGCCTTCGATGAGGAGGTATTCGTCCCGCCCGCCTGTTTCCGCGAGGCATGCCGCCAGCGCCGCGGTCACACGGCTGTGGTCGAACAGGCTGATATCGGGTTCGTCCTTCCACGTGCTGCTGGGAATTGCCCACGTGAACCGTTTGAGCGCGAAATACACCCGTGTGATCAGGCGGTCGAAGTTGCCCGATGCATCGTGGAACGCGCCTTCCATCTCCGCCCGGAACGGTTCCCACAAATCGTCATAGGCCTTTTCCTGACTGACCTTCTTCGCATATTCCTCGGCGAAGATCGTCGTGCCATCGTCCCAGTTGAGCGGCTTCAACGGGTAGCACATCGTCGTGGCAGACGCCGCCGGCTCAGCATCTCCGATCGTGAGGCGTGGGAACAGGGAATACAGCCGTTCCTTTTTGTGATCGCCCTGCTCGTCGTTCTCTCGCGTGCGCCGGTCGTGCGCGGAGGCAAGCCTGTCGGCGCGCTGCACCCACTTTTCGGCCGGTTTGTCGCCACGCGGGTTGTGATGGAATGCCGCTGCATCTCGGGCAAGGCCAAGCCACTGCCCTGTACTGCCCGGCGTGCCCGCGCCAAGTTCCTCGAAAAAGCGGTACGTCCACACCGCGTGAACGTGAGTTCCGCCCGGTGGGCACACGTACGCATCCATCCCCGTGTCCACACGTCTGGCGGACGTGCGCTGCCAGAACTTGCCCACGTCGTGAAGAAGCGCGCCCAGAACAACTGCTTCCTTATCCGTCATCGGATCCCTCCTACGCAACGATTCGGACGGCGCCCAGCCCGAACGTGCAGCTCTTCCCCAGATGTATCGTCTCTGCCAGCGTCAGCCATGGCCGCAGCACGCCTTCTGTGTCCTCATACGTCGTTTTCCCAAGAATACCGCCCATCTCAACCGCGCGGTTCTGCCGGTTGCTGTACCGCTTCCAGTCATACCAGTTCGTGGAGTTCCGCTTCATCGCCACCCGATCCGTTGCCGCCAGCACCTCCTGCGCGTTGTAGGGCAGCGTGGCTTTTTCGTGATATGTGAGCAAACCCGAAATCCGGCGGAGGAGTGTGCGCATGACCACGGGAGCCGTCGGTTCCTGGACAAGCTGGTGGGAGTTCACCACCCGGAGCGGCGTCTGCCAGAGAACGGTGACGTCTCCCTGCCCGGCGGCAGGAATGGGCACAGGCAGGCGGACGAACTTGATCGGCTCGTAGACGTCCCCGTCCTCGCAATCGTATGCTGCGAGGCCCGTGGTGCCGTCAATAATACGGGTGAGTTGGAGCCTCCCCCTCGCCGCGCCGAGTCCGCGCTCCGCAAGGAGCGACAGCGCGTACATGACATACGCGGAGTAGTCCACCGCCCAGCCGAACAGCCGCATGGTAAGAGAAAGCGTGTCGCCCGGCTGGAGCATTTCCGGCGTGTCCATACCGGGGGCGAATACGTACGGCCGGGGCGCGGCGTCTGTCACCCCGAGGTGGCGAAGGTCCGCGCCTTCCGGTTCGGTTTCGAAAATGCGGGTGTAAAGGCAGCCGCGGGATAGCTGGCAGGAATGGCACTCGCGCGCGCGCATGACACACACCGCGCTTTTCAGGGCGTGGCCAAACGCACCACGGAGAGTAGAGCCGATGAAGGGCGGGAGCCTCAACGGTTCCAGAGCGGCGAAAACGGCTTCAAGCTGCGCAACGCGAAGGGTAACCACGCCGCCTCCTCAGGCATGTGGTAATACTACGCTCCCCCTGTAGTTCGGTTTTATTTTACCTACGGGAAAGAACAGACGCAAGGGGGCCGGAAGGGTATTTTCTGCGCGATTGGCGGCATGCCCGCACAGGCGCGATTTATGAAGCCCCCAACTTGCCCCGGGGAGGTCCTATGCCATCGCTGTACGTCACGGAGCCCGGTTCCACGGTCCGCCTGTCGGGTGAAAGCCTGGTCGTCACGGCGGAAATCGACCCGGACGGCAAGGGCCCCGCACCTGCCCGCCGCGAAGAACTCCTCGAAGTAGAGCCGCACCGCCTCGAGCTCATCGCGCTTGTCGGCCGGTGCAACATCACCACCGACGCGATGCATCTGTGCCTCGAACGGGGAATAGCCGTCGCCTGGTTCTTGCGGAACGGCAAATACCTCGGCCGTGTGAGCCCGCAGATGGCCCGCTCGGCGGATATCCGTCTCCGGCAGTACGCCATCGCCACGGAAGCGGCGCAGCGCCTCGCCCGCGCCCGGGAGGTCGTCGCCGCGAAGCTCGCCAACGCCTCCGAAGTCATCGAATGCCTCCGGAGCAATCTGCCCGGCAACCGCCGCATGGCAGACGCGATGCAGGAATTGAGCCAGTACAGGGCTCAGGCGCTGGGAAGCGCGACAATAGAGCGCCTGCTGGGAACCGAGGGTATCGCTTCCCGCTCATACTTCGGCGCCTTTGCCGAAGCATTCAAAGGCGGGATCGCGTTTCCCGGCAGAACGAAGCACCCTCCCACCGACCCCGCCAACGCGCTCCTCTCGTTCGGCTATGTCTTGCTCTGCAACCTGATCGCCGGGGCACTTGAAGCCCGCGGCCTCGACCCGGCCATCGGTTTCTACCACGAACTCCGCCCGGGCCGCCCGAGCCTCGCCCTCGACCTCCTCGAAGAACTCAGGCACCCATCCGTGGATCGCTTCGTCCTGCGAATCTGCAACCTCGGCATTCTGAAGCCGGAGCATTTCGAACTCGACGACAGCGAAAGCCTTCCGGGGGAGAACGGAATCCGCCTCACACGCGACGGCCTGAAAGTCTTCTTCCGCGAGTGGGAGAAACACCTCGCCACCCCCGTTCGCGACAAGGAAACCGGAGGCGCGATATCCGTGGCGGAAATTCTGCGCCGACAGGTGGACCGGCTGGCCGCAAGCTTGCGGGGCACGGAAGTGTACAAGTCATTTCTTTTCGGGGATTGAAAACTGTTTTGGCGCCGGTGGCTGAGCGTGCCCCCGCCCGCGGGAGCCTGTTGAAGCCCCGGTGCGTTCGTTCCCCACGCCGTTGACAAACGCAGAACGTTCCACTATACTCCTATCCAATCGGAGAAACGCCGGTGGCTGATGACGGACGCTATGTCGTCTGCTATGACGTGACGGACGACAAGCGGCGCCTGAAGATCGTCAAGCTGCTCGAAGGCTATGGCGACCGGGTTCAGTACAGCGTCTTCGAGATGGCCATTTCGCCCGACCAGCTTTCCGAGCTCGTGGAGAAGCTGCTCGGGCAACTGGATGCAGGTGCCGACCGGGCCACGGTGTACGCGATCTGTGCCGCCTGCGAGCGCCGCGTAATCCGGCTCGGCCGAGCCGCCGACGTTGTTCCCGGCGAAGAAGAGGTGTTCATCGCCTGACCGCCGCCTTCTTTCACGCGAAACGACGTTCGGGGCTGGACTCCGAAGGAGGCCCAAACTGGACTCCGAAGGAGGCCCAAACTGGACTCCGAAGGAGGCCCAAACTGGACTCCGAAGGAGGCCCAAACTGGACTCCGAAGGAGGCCAGTAGTCGTAACCTCTGAAGCCCCCGAAACAGGGGGGAGGTTACGACAAGTCTGTAACGTATTTCCGGTCATTAAGTTAGCCGCTATACAAAAAGTCAACAGGGCAGAACTGATGCAAACCGCCGGGTACAAAAAAAGAGGTTACGACAAACGGCTTTGCAAGCAGGTGTAAATCCTGCCACTTACAGAGGCTGCCCTTGAGTTGAGTTCGCCCCGTGTGAGGGGATTGCGACCAACTGTTCCGCTGGATAAAACTGTCCAGTTACTCTCGCTTGAGTTGAGTTCGCCCCGTGTGAGGGGATTGCGACTCATCATTCCAGGTATTGACCCATTTGTTGCGGTGTTTGCTTGAGTTGAGTTCGCCCCGTGTGAGGGGATTGCGACTAGATATTCTCAAATACGTTCCCGTCTTTGCCTTTCTTACTTGAGTTGAGTTCGCCCCGTGTGAGGGGATTGCGACTCCGGTGAAGATGAAGGAGCTGGGTGGATCACTACCTTGGCTTGAGTTGAGTTCGCCCCGTGTGAGGGGATTGCGACTTCCATGTCAGTCTCCTTGTTCTGCAAGTTCATTCTCGCAGTCTTGAGTTGAGTTCGCCCCGTGTGAGGGGATTGCGACTCTCTACGTCAAATGGATTCTTCGGAAGATTAAACTCGCCTTGAGTTGAGTTCGCCCCGTGTGAGGGGATTGCGACTCAAGGGATTCTCCAACGGATTCAATCGCGGCGCGTACGGCAGGGTCTTGAGTTGAGTTCGCCCCGTGTGAGGGGATTGCGACTTCACCGCCCCTGCCTTGGTAGTTGAAAGGAATCCAGACTTGAGTTGAGTTCGCCCCGTGTGAGGGGATTGCGACTCACCTTCTGGGCAATACACCGGAAAGTGTTTGCCCGTTTTCCTTGAGTTGAGTTCGCCCCGTGTGAGGGGATTGTGACCGACCGGGCGCGGGCAGTGGTGATCAGCGCATTAATCAGCGCTTGAGTTGAGTTCGCCCCGTGTAAGGGGATGCGCGGACTGACGTCCGCGTTTGGAGTGCCCGGCGGCACTCCGTCCTGGTGGGTACGGGAACGGTTGGTGAGCTTGTCGAACCACGCCCCGTGTAAGGGGATGCGCGGACTGACGTCCGCGTTTGGAGTGCCTGGCGGCACTCCGTCCTGGTGGTTACGGAAGGGGGAGCGCGCAGCGACCCGGGGAGCGCATTTGCGTTCCAAAAACGTCCTCGTCAGAGGACGCCGCCCCGTGTAAGGGGATTGTGACCCAGCCCGATAATAATCGGACTTCAGGTCCGCGATGAGCGGACTCTCCTTGAGTTGAGTTCGCCCCGTGTAAGGGGATTGTGACGTTTTATCAACGGATGGTCATAGAAATGATCCAAGGGCTCTATCCACCCCCTTGAGTTGAGTTCGCCCCGTGTAAGGGGATTGTGACACTTTCGAGCGCTAAGGTAAAGGATCGCCGCGACTCCGATTAGCTTGAGTTGAGTTCGCCCCGTGTAAGGGGATTGTGACGTTCGCGTCCAGTTCGCGTGGTCGTCAATGTGCTGCGCAATCTGCTTGAGTTGAGTTCGCCCCGTGTAAGGGGATGCGCGGACTGACGTCCGCGTTTGGAGTGCCCGGCGGCACTCCGTCCTGGTGGGTACGGGAACGGTTGGTGAGCTTGTCGAACCACGCCCCGTGTA
>Ga0209718_1003478_pt1 | contig 14072 bp, 11 predicted proteins | sample AD_JPNAS1_MetaG_FD_184420 | JGI IMG/M metagenome (GOLD analysis project Ga0209718, IMG submission 184420) | Active sludge microbial communities of municipal wastewater-treating anaerobic digesters from Japan - AD_JPNAS1_MetaG (SPAdes) (version 2) | ecosystem: Engineered > Bioreactor > Anaerobic... | reverse complement strand
TCGGGACTTTCAATTCCCGGGCCAACTGTTTCAACGATCGTGAGATGATTGAGATCTGTTCATGACGGGGGACCCGCGAGTCGGTCTCAGCGTCCATCAGGCCGATGTAGTCGATGAAGATCACCTGAACATCGTGCTCAAGCTTCATCCGGCGCGCTTGGGCGCGGAGCTCCATCAGCTTCATGTTCGGCGTGTCCTGGATGTAGAGCTCTGAATCGTAGAGCGCGGCGGAAGCGTCGACGATCGCCTGCATCTCCCTGTTTTGGAGCGTCGCCCGTCGGATATGCGTGAAATCGACTCGGCTGTGGCCCGACAGGAGGCGCTCCATCAGACTGAACGCACTCATCTCAAGCGAGAAGAACCCGACCCGGATTCTCTTTTTGATCAGCATATTCAACACGATCGACAGAGCGAAGGCGGTCTTTCCGATCGAAGGGCGAGCGCCGATGATGATGAACTCCTGCTTCTTGAACCCTCCGGTGATCGAGTCGAGGGCGGAAAATCCACTGTCGAAGCCTCGTTTTTCTCCGGTGATTGAACGTTCCTCGATATCGGAGATCAAGGTATTAACAAGATTTTTGATATCGTGGTAGGAATCACTGCCGGCCGCCTCGTTGGAGAGGACGCTCAGCTCCTGCTCACCGTCATCGATGACTTTCTGGATATCCTGCGATTCATCAAACGCCCGGTCTCGAAGCTGTGAAGCATACAGGAGAAGCTTTCTTCGGTAGCTGAGCGCTTTGAGGATTTGAGCGTAATACACAGCGTTGGTCGTTGAGGGAACATCGCTGGTCAAGCTTGCAATATAAGCAGGTCCGCCACATTGGTCGACAAGCGCCTTGCTTTTGAGAAAGGCGTTCAGCGTGAGAAGGTCCAAGACCTCCGAGCTTTCCTGCTTATACGCAAGAATGGCTGCAAACAGCTGTTGGTGAGCAACTTTATAAAAATCTCCCGGAGCAAGGACGTTGGCGACATCCGTCAGCACCCGGTCATTGAGAAGAATCGCTCCAAGGACCGCTCGTTCAACTTCTTCGTTTTGAGGAGGAACTCGGCCTTGTATGCTGCCTGTAGCCATATCTCTTACTCGTTATCTTCCTCGGCAGCCGCTTCTTCAACAGCTTCCTCTTCTTCGACAACCTCTTCCGCTGCGGCAGCGGCGGCTGCTTCGGCAGCTGCCTTTTCCGCCGCCTTGGCGGCTTCAGCGGCTTCCTTGGCCTGCTGAGCGGCTTTTGCTTTTTCCACGCTTTCACTGGCGACGACAAGCTTCACATCGGCGACATCGCCTTCGTAGAGACGCACGTGGATCGTGTACGTACCGGTCATTTTGATCGTATGGGTCGGCACCTCGATCTTTTTGCGCTCAATCTCGTATCCGAGCTTGGAAAGCTCATTTTGGACCATCTGGCTGGTAACGGAACCGAAAAGACGGCCGCTTTCACCGGCGGTAACGACGATCTTGAGCTCAAGCTCACTGAGCTTGTCACGAAGCGAAGCGCTTTCTTTGCGCTTAAGCGCTTTCCGTTTCTCGATCGCTTCGGCCCGGGAGGCGAAGATCGCAAGGTTTGCTTTATTGTGCAACACCGCCATGCCTTTAGGCAGGAGGAAGTTGCGGGCATATCCGGCTTTTACAACAACAATATCGCCCTCTTCACCGAGGTTCGCGACATCCTGATTAAGAATAATCTTCATAGGAATACTCCTTACACATTTCTTCTATACGCTATCCAAGTCTCCGTCACTCCCAGGAGGGGAAGAGCGAAGACAACCAGCAGGTTCAACCCTGGCACCAAAAACATCAACAGTACAACCATGAACCCCAACCGACCGGCTCGATGGACAAGGTTTCGCTTCACCAGATGAAACAGGATGATTGCAAAGCCCTGAATTGCATACAGCAAGCTGATAGAAAGAGCACACTGGATCGCAAGGGCACGGGGGAGGTAGCCGCTCTTGACAAGTACAAAGACAAGCACAAGCGTCCACCCACTCAAAAAGACCCAAATCCCGTTCTCCGGCAGACGAATTCGGCTGAAACGGACGACAAACGGCTCTTCACTGCCGCGGCTCTGAAAAGATAATGCGACATAGAAGGCAAATCCCATGATCGCCATCATCATCGGAGCGAGAACCGCTCCGAGGATCATCACCATCGTGCGATAGAGAAGATTCATCGTAGCGTCATATTGGATGGCCGATCCGCTGAATTGAGCAAAGAGTGTTCTGAAACTCTCGCTCATCATGCTGTCAACACGCAATATCGCTTCCCCGGCCGAGCCGAACCAGATCACTATCGAAATCGATGCCACCACTGCAAAGAGGCAGGAAGCAAGGTAACGATAGAGAAGGCGGTATCCATCGAGGGTAATCCAAACGGCGCTGCCGACCAGCAAGACCGCGGGAACAAAGAGCGATACGGCTCCGAGGACTCGGCTTTCACTGCTGGGAAAACCGCTGGAGCGGATGAGCTCGATGAGCGCCACCAGAAGAGCGACAATCCCGACGGGCATCAGAGCCTGTCTGCGATTGAGGTATCGGGGGGCGAGAGCGATCAAGGGAATCGTGAAGAGAAAGTTGCCGATCATAAGTTGGGAAAGCACGATGCTTACCGCACTTACAATCAGGGTCATCTTCACAATCGGCGCACGTTGGCTTTGGTCCATGGCAATCCTGATCTATTTCTTCTCAAACGGAAGATAGGCAAGCACCCGGGCACGCTTGATTTCACGGGTTACAGCCCGTTGGTGCTTGGCGCAGTTTCCGGTGATGCGAGCGGGAAGAATCTTGCCGCGCTCGGTAACATACCGGCGAAGCTGCTCGGGATTCTTGTAATCGGGGCCCTGGGGCGAAGTACAGAACTTGCATACTTTTCTTCGAAAGGCGGGGCGGCGGGCACGGCGATCGCGGCCACCGCGTCCATCCATATCATTCATCATTGCGTCGTTGGTTTCGTCGCGCATTACATTTCTCCTATTGAATGGAATCAGAACGGAATCTGATCGTCGTCAAACTGCTCGGGGCCACCGTATTCGATCGGTGGCAGTTCCTGTTGGTAGCTGTCGCTTTGCTGCCTCGGTGCAGGTTGACCAAACGCTTGAGCATCGGCTCGCTGGCCGCTTGGACTCGAAAGAAGCTGCAATGAATTGACAACGATTTCCACTTTACTGCGACTTTGACCATCCTGTTCCCAGCGGTTCTGTCTCAGTTCGCCGATGATCGAAACCTGCCTCCCCCGCTCCAGATACTGGTTTACGGATTCGGCACTCTTTCCGAACATCGCGCAGTCGAAGAAGTTTGCTTCATCCTCCCAGCGGTTGTCAGCCGTCCTCTTTCTCCGGTTGACTGCTATCGAGAATCGGGCGATCGCCATCCCGCCTTGGGTGTAGCGAAGCTCGCTGTCCCGGGTCAGGCGTCCTACTAATGCGACTACGTTCATATCATTTGCCATATTGCACTCCAATCCCTTTTCGGGTTATTTCTCGGCGTTTACGAACAGATATTTAAGGATGTTGGCGTTGAGTCTGAACTCTTGCTCAAAACCGGTGATGGAAGCGGGATCAGCCTTCAATTCGAAGTAGACGTAGTGTCCTTTGTCCTGCTTCTTGATTTCATAGGCAAGAAATTTAACGCCCATGTCTTCCTGCTTGGTAATCTCTACCCCGGCAGCTGCAAAGGCGGCGGTTACTGCTTCCAATCCTGCCTTTGTTTTATCCTCGTCCGTGACGAGAATAACGGTGAACTCATAATCTCTCATGGTTCCTCCTTATGGTCTATATGATCCATCCTCAAGGATGGATAAAGAGGTCTTTGTAATCTATCATGCTTGACCGGTCCAGGTCAACAAAACGGCAGAAACCGCCAGAATATCCGGCGGTTTCCCTACGATGATTGCCATCGAACCTATTTCTTTTTCTTGTGACGGTTCTTTCTCAGCTTTTTCTTCCGCTTGTGCGTGGCAATCTTATGTCTTTTTCTTTTTCGTCCACAAGGCACTGTAGAGCTCCTTCCTGAGGGGCAAAGCCCCGCGGTTTTGATTACCTTGCCATTATGCGGATAATGGAAAGGAACGTCAAGGGAGTTGATTGCCCTATTTGCTCCTCCTTATCGGAGTATCTGCACAAAGGTCTTGATTTCGAAGGGCATGAACGCGATCTGATCTCCATCTCGATATTCTGTATCGGAAATGGCCTCTTCCAACAAGTTGGCTTCATTGAACACCAGGGTTGAAGCACAATGAAGCGTCACAAAACGCTCTTGCCCGCCTGTTTCAACCGCCCGAAATACCAACGCAGCGCTTGTCTCGGCTTGCTTCAGCACCGACAGTTCCACCCCGTCGCCTTCCAGCGAAAGCGGCTGTGCATCCAGCATGATCGGTTCTTCGGAAAAAACTGCAACGCCGGGATCATTGAGTGCATTGGAAAGAGCGCGGACATGATTGGCCTTGTCAGCGTAGGGATACAACGCGTACACGAACGAGTGCTCTCCGAGATCCGCAAACGGATCGGGATCGAGCGGAGCCCTGAGCAAGCTCATTCCAAGCACTCCGTCTCGGCATGAATACCCGTATTTTGAATCGGAAAGCAGCGCGGCGCCCGTTGTGCCGTCTCCGACATCAACAAACCCTCTGGCGGCAAATTCGAACTGGGCAAAATCCTTCTCATCCTGAATGTGGGTCTTTCTCTTCAGAACTCCATAGGGAATATCGCACGAAGCCCACTCGACCATGGAATCGATCGGGAACTCGACTCGCAAAAGTTTGCGGCATTCATTCCAGTCGACGTGGGTTTTAAAATAGACCTGGCGCCCCTGTTTCGGCAGGATCGCATACTGGAGAATCGTTGAATGTTCGGTCTTATACACGAACCGAAGCGCGGCAAATGATTCATTGTCCACATGGTATTGATGTTCCACCGCCTGAAGGGTCTCGATCTCCTGTTGGCGATAATAAAAATCAATATCCCAGGCCTCCCATTTCTGAGGAGTATCGGCATAGAGTCGCAATACGTTGCCCGAAGCGCCATGCATCCGGTCTCTGCCCGTTGCATGATCGATCGCGTGTATGATCTGTCCGTTGGGAGCAAACTCATACGTGATATGCTCGTTTTCTAGGATCAGTGAGTCCTTGGAAAGCTTGACCGGGTGTTGTTCGCTGATGACAAATGAATTCCACCCCTTCCGAGCGAGCGGAAGATACAGCCAATGGGAATCCCCGAACCGGGTAAGCGGATATCTTCCATCGAGCATGTATGATCTTCCATCCGTATCCAACCCCTCTATCTTGACCAGCTGCATGTCGTCGGAGTCGTTGAATCGATAGATCGAAAGATACTTCGATCGCTTGGTCTCCCGACCTCGAGTAAAAAACGAAGACGATATGAAATTCCAATCCGTCTTGTTGCTCTCAAGATACTCGACGATGAGCTCACCGAGGGTTGCAAACATCCTTGCGTACAGCGAATCCGCCTCCCTGTACACCTTTCCGATGCTTGACCCCGGAAGGATATCATGGAATTGCAGCATCAAGCCGTCTCTCAACACGTGTTTGATTGTTTCCCGGGGATAGCGCTTTTGGGTTGCGAACAGGGACTCGATGACCCGAATCGCTTCTTCAAAGATCCGGTTGTTCTTTTTCGTACGCGCTTGGGTCGTCAGGGTTCCCCGATGCAGCTCCAGATAGAGCTCGCCTCGATAGAGATCCAAGAGCTCTTTTTGAGCCTCCAGCCGCTCAAAGAACCGATCAACCCGGCCAAAGGAGGCTTTCGGAACTCCTTCCAAGTTTTTTGCCAGGATAATGCGTTCGATATGTTCGTCTTTCGGTCCGCCTCCGCCGTCTCCGATCCCTACTGCAGTGAGGAATTCATCAAGACGATCTTTTTCCAGATATCCGCGCTCCGCTCGGATAAGACCGTCGGCTCTTCCGCCCGAATTGTAGGTGCGCTCCGGGAGAAAGTGCGTTACCACCTGCGACCCGTCGATTCCCTCCCAGATAAATGTTTCATAGGGAAATTGAGTATGGGCGTTCCATGATATTTTTTGAGTCAAAAAATATTGAACGTCGGCTTTTCTCAAGATCTGCGGCAATGAAGCGGGATATCCGAACACATCCGGAATCCAGCAGTTCCTCACATCTATCCCGAACTCCTCCTTAAAGAACTGCTTTCCCTCGACAATCTGGCGAACCAATGATTCGCCCGATACCAATGAGCAATCCGGTTCGACCCACATCGCACCCAACGGTTCCCATCGCATTGAGGCAACGGCGCTCCGTATTTGCGCATAGAGAGCCGGGTGTTCTTCTTTGACCCACTGGTAGTGCTGAGGAGTTGAAGCTCCGAAGAGATAGGAGGGGTATCGTTCCAGATTTCGAAGCTGGCTGGCGAATGTCCGAGTCACTTTTCGGTGCGTTTCCGCAATCGGCCAGAGCCAGGCGGTATCGATGTGGGCATGCCCCACCGCCGTAGTCGACAATGCGGAAGGCACGGCAGGTTTGTCAAGGACTTCAGTCAGAACGGATAGAGCGGCTTCCGTTCCCCGAACCGGGTAGATGAGCGCTGCATCAAACAGGGCGCCAAGCACCCGGACAGCGCGTGGAGAATCCTTGTCGATCGATTGATACAGATCAAACAGGAACTCGCTGGCCATGAAGAGCTTCCACCGTTGGTCATCAAAGATTCCAATCCTGGCGTATGCAACTATTCCATTCCAAACCCCTTCGGGATGCTTTCCCGAACGATCGAGCTTCTTTTCATCCCGCTCGATGCCGAACAGGTCGTTGGCGGCAACCTCCACGTAGAGCCGAACCTTCCCTTTGTGGAATCCTATCCGATGAGTATCTTTGAGGTAGTCTTTCTCGTAATGGCTGTAGCTTGTAAGCCCGTAGAGCGGAGTGCCGCTCTCCGAATAGACGAGCATCTCGCCGCCCAGATTGAGCCGGACCGCCAGCTCTTTACCTTCATACTCCTTTGGCAGATCGCAGGAAAGGATGAAATAGGAGGATTGCCAGGCGCTTCCCCACCTCTCGCCTTCCTTGATCGGCAGCCGCTCGAGATCGAACGTATCGACCAGGGGCAATCGCTCATCGCACGTATGCCGAGTCGCCGAAAAGGCCAGTTCACTATGGACATAGCTTCGCTTCAACTCATGAATAAAATCTCTGATCCTGTTGACCGCGGCAATCTGCCGCCCTTGTTGAGACCATCCTCTCATGGTACCTTCCTTTCAAACCGATTCGTATTCTTTCATCAAGAACATCGTCGTTTTTTATTTCTTGTTCTTCCCCATCATACGCGAACGCGTATTAAAATCAAATATGCCAAAAGCATGACATAACAGTTCGATGTCCGCTTGAAATCTGATGTAAAACCTTTATGCTCATAGCTATATCCTCCTTGATCCGCTTGCAATCTTCACTTGACTTATTCCATCACCCAAGCCAATGATAAGAGTTGGACACTACGAACTGTATTTCTAAGGAGCAAGCATGAACATTATCACCAGATCGATTGAACCGATGCACTTTGATCTGTTGCATCAAACAATTACCGACCCGTACAGCCCGGAAACGTACAAAAATCGGATCAATCGAGCAGTAGCAAAAGCGGAAGAGCATGGTTTTTCCCATCTCGTCATCTATGCCGATCGCGAGCACTTTGCAAACCTCACCTATTTCACCGGCTTCGATCCGCGCTTTGAGGAAGCGCTCCTCATTCTTGCAAAAGGAATGGAACCTATTCTGTTGGTGGGCAACGAGGGGTACAGCTATTGCACGATCATCCCCTATCAGTTGGACGTCGTGCTGTATCAATCGTTCTCCCTCATGGGTCAGGAGCGGGTTCCGACCACGAAGAACGTTCTGACCGAGTCCTATGAGAAAGCGGGCATCACCGGTGCAAGCCGAATCGGCCTCATCGGTTGGAAGTATTTCAGGGACGTCGAAGGCTCGGACCCCGATTACATGACCGATGTTCCGCACTATCTTGTTTCATCCCTCCAAGCGATCGTCGGCAAGGAACGGGTCCTCAATGCGACGAGCCTTCTGATCAATGCCAATGACGGACTTCGCACCACCGTGGATGTGGATGAGCTGGCCGTTCTTGAAATCGCAGCAACCAAAGCCTCGAGGGGAGTCCAGAACATGTTCTTGAACCTCGAGGAGGGAATGAGTGAAATTGAAGCATCTTACTATCTCCAATTTGACGGAAACCCTTTGGTCGCCCACCCCAACGTGAACTTCACTCCGAAGGGAGTGCTTCAGGGAACCGCCAGTCCCTCCCGCCACCCGCTGACCTACGGTTCATCGATGAACGTGGGCTTCGGCTACCGCGGTTCGATGTGCGCCCGAACCGGAGTGTATGTGTACGACCGGACGGATTTCGACAAATACTATCCAACCAGCTGGGAGGCTGCGTATGTGCCGTACTTCAAGATGACCGCGCTGTGGTATGAGCTGGTCCGAATCGGCAATACCGGAAAAGCGGTGGTCGAAGAGCTTTTACGACGGGTGCCCGAGTTCTCCAAGCTGGGGATCGGCCTGAATCCGGGACACCTGATTCACAGCGATGAATGGACGAACTCCCTCTTCGTGACCCATGAAGCGATCGAGCTGCGAAGCGGCATGGCGATCCAGTGCGACGTCATCGCCAACCCGCCGGGACACCCCGGGCTCCATATCGAAGACGGCCTGGTGATCGCCGATGCCGACCTTCGAGCCGCGTTCAAGACCAAGTATCCCAACGCCTGGAAACGGATCGAGCGTCGAAGGAAGGTGATGAAGGAGATTCTCGGAATAGAGATCGGAGACCAGATCCTGCCCCTTTCCGACATCCAAGGCGTCTACTACCCGTTCGGAGCGGACCTGAGCACCGTCATGGCGGTCGAGCGATAGCAGCAAAAAGATAAAACACACAGGTGAAGCGCCTCTTTGTAGAGACACTTCACCTGTGTGCCCATTACATTATCAGATTCGCTTCATCAAATCATTCAATGATACGAGAACGACCTCTTCTCTCTCCTTGCTTCGCTGGATGAGCTCCTTGGTAAAACCGGATTTGGAAAAAAGGTAGTATCGACCACTCTGATTGCCCTTCCGAATGTTCTCGCTTTTACGCATCAACTCATGTAATTCGCGGGAGCAAACTTGGGCATTTGTGAACTTGCATTCTCCGAAGATGAGTTCCCCATCAGCCGTTCTTGCTACGATATCGATCTCTTCTTTCTGGCTGGATTCCCACCATGGCCCTATTTCAATGATCATCAATTCAGGATGTATCAGGAGATATTCCTTGCAGATCTCCTCAAACGGTTTACCCATATGGGCGGAAAAGCTTTTTTTCAGCTGCGCCGTTACACCGTCATTCCTTCCTCGCTCGATTAACGCCCGATAGGGATACACATGTTTGAAATAAAACAAGAAAAGTCCATCTTTGATAACCCATAGCGTTCGTTTTTTGTTCTTTTCTCCAAACGGCAGGATATCCGCTACAAGACCCAACTCACGGAGGGTGGAAAGATAATAGCTTGCCTGAGTGGGTGAAAGGCCGCTTTTATCGGAAATTTCAATGTGTTTGTTCACCCCGCGAGCCATCAGCTCCAGAACGGTGAAGTACACCTGCGGTTGGTTTACTTCCATATTCAGGATATTCATCGGTTCGTTGTACAGAAGGCCGTTGACATGAAAAAAGAGACGGGCGACCTCTTCTTCCAAGTTTTTCTTCGGTGAAAAATATGAAACGTAGAGCGGCACTCCACCGGTTATCGCCTGCACACGGACAGTATCGATGTCACTGCCGCCATAGAGCTCTTTGGTTTCCTGTAGGGAAAACGGAAGGATCTTGAACTGGGCGGTTCTTCGACCATACAGGGGACTTTTGTCACCGAGCACCTGATGCTCCATGAAAGACACCGAAGAACCGGAAAGCACCAGCTTGAGTCGGGTCTTGGGAAAGCGTAAATCGATACATCGCTGAAACACCCCCATCGCTTCGGGGATTGATGCACAAAAAAACGGAAATTCATCGATGACGAGGATGAGCGGCTCTTCTTTGGCCTTCTCGGCTATATACTCCAGAAAGACTTCCAATGTAGGAAAGCCAATACCGAATCCTTCATCGAGCCCCGCTGCGGCAGCCGTTGAAAGATCGGAAAGGGTTTTCGTCCCGGTTGTTTTTGCCGCCAGATGAAAGATCGTTCTGTGCCCTTCACATGCTTTGGAGATGAGGGTCGTTTTTCCTATCCGACGGCGACCATAGACCACTACAAACTCAAAACGGGACGAGGTGAAGATCTCATGGAACTCTTTCAGCTCGGATTCTCTTCCGACAAATCTCATCGCTTATCCTTCCCTCCGTTCGGTGTATCCCCAGAGTAGCAGAAGAAATGGAAGCAATCAAGTCATTCAAATACGTTTTAATAAAATTGATTTGAATATAATACATACAAACCAAACAACACATCCATTATAGTCCCCGCTAACATTTTACTGCTATAAAGTTTCGTTGATGAGGTATCAAGAGGTGTGATAGTATTTTACGTAAGGGAGAGTTCTTATGCTTTGGTTTTTCAGTGACGATGAGAAAGCAAAAAAAATTGCACTTATTGTACTTTTGGCATGCACCTCTCCTTATTGGGGAACAGCTATCATCGTTCTCCTTGCTTTCATCTTTTATTGAACTGATACGCTATGTCATCCTTTGCGGAACGTGGTCGCTTACACAAAGCCACCGGAGCGGAGATCGAAAGCCAGTCAGGTATTAGCTCGTTTTTATATTGGTTCATTACGCCCAATCATCCTTTCACATATCGAATGATTCTTCGCCTAAACAGTAAGCACTCAATAAAACTCTCCTATCAAGGTTGAAACTCAGCAGTTTCTTGTGTATGGGTACCGCGCAAAATGGGTGTCTGAAAAGTGGAACCTTTTAACCCGTTGCTGACAAATTGATATTCAATGATAGAAATGGCATGGATATCCGTACACTCCTACAGCCTGATCGAACATCAATCACAGAGCTTATACGGGAACTGTCAGCCTCCTGCCGGAACAGGGCGCATGGTTTCCCACATGGCAAACCATGTACGATAAAGGACGGAGCAAATATCTGTTTTAGCGCTCCATTCGATGATTTTACTTGCACTCTCCCCCTCTTCTTCCTACACTGTCCCCAGGGGGTAGGATGAAGGTATTGATCTTCGGTTTGGGGCTTCATGGCGGTGGATATGCTGCGGCATCCTATTTTCTTGATCATGGGCACGAAGTGCGAATCACGGATCTGCGGGCGGAAGAGGATTTAAAGAACCAAGTAGCATCCCTCGTGAATCGAGGGGCGACGTACAGTTTGGGCAATCATCGAAAAGACGATTTTCTCTGGGCCGACGTGGTGGTGAAGAATCCGGCGATTCCTCCCTCCCATCCTCTTCTGAAAGACGCCCGGGTCGTGATCAACGATTTTTCCTGGCTGTTTTCATCCCCATGGATCCAGGAAGTGAAAATCATCGCCATCACGGGTACCAAGGGGAAAACCACGACCAGCGCCGCCGTGGCTCACGTTCTCGCCCACTTGGGGGTGGAGGCGATGCAGTGCGGAAACATGGGAATCAGCGGGTTTACCGTCCTCAAAGAGTTTGAAGACCGAAGGAAGCAGGGAAGAGACCTACCCGTCTATCTGGTCTGCGAATTCTCTTCCTGGCAGATCAGAGACACGATCGTCGCTCTTGCCGGGGCGATGCCTCACTTGGAGATCTGCGCTCTGACCTCCTTCTACCCCGATCATCTCAACACGTATGAATCGATCGAACGCTATATGGAAGACAAACTGCTCCTCTTCGGTCCCTTCGTGAAGAAAGCGGTCATTCCTCAGATCATCGCTCGACGGGTAAGACAACAAACCGGTCTGGACCGCAAGCGCATCCGACCGAGCGACACCACCGTACCCAAAGAGCTCATTGAACATCCCAACCTCCACAGTGCGTATGCGATTCTCCTCTCGCTGGGCTTCAAGTACCGGGAAGTCCTCGAAGCGCTCGGGTCGTTCACCGGGGTTCCTCACCGGATCGAAGCGATCGGAAGCCTCAGGAACATCCTCTTCATCAACGACAGCGCCGCAACGATCCCCGAAGCGGTTCACTTCACCTATGGAAACTTCAAACTTCTGGCGGTTCATCTGATCACCGGGGGAACCGACAAGCGCCTCGATCCCAATTCCATGGTTGAAGAGCTTCGTCAAGCCTTGAGCGTCAGTCTCCTGGGGGGAAGCTTCACCACCGACAAGTTGATTCCTTTGCTCGAAAGAGAGAACATTCCATACTTCGGCCCCTTCGATTCGATGGGAGCGGCGCTTGAGGCGAGCTTGGACAGCGCCCTGAAAAAGGAACGGGAGCTTCCCGATTTGCAGCAGGTGATTCTGCTCTCGCCGGGAAGCGCTTCCTTTGAGCTGTTCGACAATGAGTTTGACCGCGGCGACCAGTTCAGGACACTGGTGAATCTCCTCATCCTTGCTGAAGAGACCGCGAGAACCGATACCGATGGCGCTCCAGAACCGTGAAAAGCCGGTACCGTAGGGCTCTGGTCGGGTAGTCAAGAGACGGCTCGCGTTTGACGATCTCTCCGCCGAATGCGGTCTTGAACAGATCCAAGGAAGCGAGATACCCGCTTTGGTTGGAGATTCCGAAGAGATCGTAGAGTTCACCGCCCCGTTCCTTTGTTCGCCGAATCGCTCCATCCTGCAGCAGATACCCTACATTGGGCCTGGTCGATGATCCTGCGAGGTAGATCGTTTCTTTCTTCCCTTCGATGAGCAGCACTCCCCCGACCACTTCGTTCTGCCCGAAAGCCAGAAGGAGAATCGGTTTCACCATCTTGTCTTCATCGATCGAAAGGAGATGGAAAAAGTATTCTTTGCTCCGCGGGTGGAAACGGTCGCGAAGAGCGGTCTGCCTATAGGTTTCATACCACTGCTCAAAGAGAATCGGTTCACCCCGGTAAGGTCGGACCGTGTACCTGTTCTCGCACTTCTTAAGCGCCCTCAGAGCGCGTTTGCGATAGACAAGCGGCTTTTGAAGATCAATCCGAACGGTCCGCTCCGGCTGGATCGAATAGGATAATGATAAAAGACCCCCCGTTTCAAATGCGGTGTCCGTGAACGGAAGGTCGTAGCGGATCGCGAAAACCGGTTCATCGATTGCCTGCTTCAGACCTTCGGATAACATCGATAAGTCGACCGGCCCACTCGGGCCGAAGGGAACATATGCGAAAAAGAAGAGCGGAGCGATTCTGCGAACAAGGAGCAGCAGCCGCTGCTCCTCATTGATTTCAAAAGCGTAGGGTTTCCACCCGAGGATCGACTTTGCCCGAGCCCAAAAGAGCGATTGAAGCGGAGAATCTTCTCCGGTGAGTTCTTCTGCTCTGATCGGCTTGATCTTCATACACCTTTAGTTTACCGGACCGTTGAGGTATGTGACGGTTCTCAGGTGCCTGCCCGCTTTTCCGATCGGTCGTCCGTCAACCTTTACGACCCCGTCTTCCGCATACAGCTCAAAGGAAAAGAAGAGGTCCGGCTTCACATAGGGAATATCCGCCTGTGGCGGATCGAATCCTTCGACCTCCAGGATCGCTCCCGTCTCAAAATCATCGACAAAGATCACTTCGCACGTGGTGTGCTCTTCCGCTTCGGGATCGTTCGCCGCCAACAGCATTCCCCTGCTCTTCACTCCTCGAAAGTTCGAGGGCTTCATGTTGCTGACCAGAACGATCTTCCGGCCCAGAAGCTCCTCCTCGGTATAGAAGGGAACGATTGAGCTGACGATCGTGCGTTCCTCATCCTCGTTCGCATCCAGGGTAAGGATATAGAGGCGGTCGCCGTTGGGGTGTTTTTCAACCTCGGTGATTTGGGCGACTTTGAGAATCACTTTTTCGGCAAAGATTCGACCTTGTGCGAGTTCTTCCATCGGTTCTTCCTTCATTTCCTGCTTTCGCTGATCTTGAGAGCCGCTGAATCGCTCTCGAAGCTCGGCAATGCGGTCATCCTCCAATTTCTCAAAGAGGAGGGTCGGTTCCCGCAGGGTCAATACGGCATCGGTGG
>Ga0209718_1003474_pt1 | contig 14081 bp, 14 predicted proteins | sample AD_JPNAS1_MetaG_FD_184420 | JGI IMG/M metagenome (GOLD analysis project Ga0209718, IMG submission 184420) | Active sludge microbial communities of municipal wastewater-treating anaerobic digesters from Japan - AD_JPNAS1_MetaG (SPAdes) (version 2) | ecosystem: Engineered > Bioreactor > Anaerobic... | reverse complement strand
GGGCGGCCCCGGCATGGAGGAGATGGGTATAAACCTGGGGGAGATGCTCAGCGGCATGATCCCCAAGAAGAAGAAGCGGCGCTCCGTCACGATCGCCGCGGCCAGGGAGATCCTCGAAGCCGAAGAGGCGGAAAAACTGGTCGACCACGAGGCCGCCGCCCAGGAGGGCCTGGCGAAGGTCCAGGAGGAGGGCATCGTCTTCATCGACGAACTGGACAAGGTCGCTTCCGCCGGGAGCGGCCACTCCGGGCCCGACGTGAGCCGTGAGGGCGTCCAGAGGGACCTCCTGTCCATCGTCGAGGGGTGCACGGTCAACACAAGGTATGGACCCGCCAGGACCGACCATATCCTCTTCATCGCGGCCGGCGCGTTCCACAAGCTGAAGCCCTCGGACCTCGTGCCGGAGCTGCAGGGGAGGTTTCCCCTGAGGGTTGAGCTGGGACCCCTGGGTGAGGAGGACCTCGCCAGGATACTGGTCGAGCCCGAGCATAGCCTGGTGGACCAGTACAAGGCTCTTCTTTCGACGGAGGATGTAGCTCTCACCTTTTCGGAAGAAGCCATAAAGGTGATCGCCTCCCTGGCGGCGAAGATGAACCGCGAGACCGAGGATATCGGCGCCAGGAGGCTCCACACGATGATGGAGAATCTTCTCGAGGAGATCCAGTTCGACGCCCCTGACCTTTCGGGCCGGGGTGTGGAGATCGATGAAGGCCTGGTGAGGGAGAGACTCGAGAAACTGGTGGCCGACACCGATGTAAGGAAGTACCTGCTCTAGCGGAGGAGCTTTTTTAAAAGGCTCCCCACGTTACCGGGAGGGATCATCATGACAATGGACACACCGAAAGAACTGATCGAATCGAGGGCCCCGATCGCCAATCCTTCGGCGATGCAAGACCTGCTCGAGAAGACCCGGGCCGTCAACAGGATCCTCCAGAGCCGCAAGGACCCGGGGACACCGGACTACCAGAGGCTCGCCAGGCTCCTCTGCGAACTGTCGGCGGCGAACGTCTACATCATCAACCGGGAGGGCGTCATCCTGGGCTACTCCTGGGTGAGCGAATACAACTGCCCCATCATGTCGGACCTCCTGGAGACGGGTTCCATGCCCGAGAGCTATACTGAAAAGGTCAACCAGTACCACGAGTCGGAGCTCAACCACACCGACCACGGCCTCTGCGCCTACTCCGACGAGCCCTGTACCTACTCGAACAAGCACGTGGTCTACGTCCCGATCCACGGGGCCGGTGAACGGCTGGGGACGCTCATCCTGGCCCGTTTCGGCTACCCCTTCGACAACCGCGACCTCGTGCTGGGGGAGTACCTGGCCACCGTGGTGGGCCTGGAGATCCTGCACGCCAGGGCGAGGACCATCGCCGACAGGGCCCGGGAACGGCTGGTGGTCCAGATGGCCATGAGGGCCCTCTCCTACTCGGAAGTGGAGTCCATCAGGCAGATCATCAGGGAATTGAAGGGCTCCGAAGGGATAGTCGTGGCGAGCCGCGTCGCCGACAGGGTTGGGGTGACGAGGAGCGTTATCGTCAACGCCCTGAGGAAACTGGAGAGCGCCGGCATAATCGAAAGCCGGAGCCTCGGCATGAAGGGGACCTTCATCAAGGTCCTGAGCCCCCTCTTCCTGGAGGACCTCGGGGTGACGGAACAGTAGTTGAATGTTCCCCGTCGCCGCCGGTGACGAAGGTTGCGTATCGCGGCGCACGAAATGATATACTTGACGACGCGGACCGGGCCTGACGGGGCCGGTGTATTCATAGATCATTTTTCAAATATTACGGAGGGGAATACCGGTTGATGACCCATGAGAAAGGCTCCCAGATGACGGAGGTCAAGGTCGGGGATATCGTCACGGGTACGGTGGAACAGATCCTGCCATACGGGGCCTTTGTCAGGCTTTCGACGGGGCAGAAGGCGATGATCCATATCTCGGAACTGGCCCACGAGTACGTCAAGAAGGTGGAGGACATCCTGCGGGTCCAGCAGGAGGTAAGGGCCAAGGTCCTGAAGATCGACGAAAGGGGCCGGATCGATCTCTCCCTGAAGCAACTCCTGGCCCGGCCCGAGCGCCCGAGGCAGCAGAGGGGCGCCCCGTCGGCTGGAGGGGATGATTTCGAGAAGAAACTGGCCTCATTCCTGAAGGCGAGCGATCAGAAATTATCCGATCTGAACAAGAAGAGCAAGGAAGGATCCGGGGGGAAACCGCGGGGGAAGAAATAGGGCGGTGGCTTGAAGCGCCTGTCACGGGGGGCATGTTGCCCCCTGTTTTTTTTGAGCCCCCCCTCCCCGGTGATATTGATGTCGTGAAGAGACAGGCCGGTTCCAGGCGTTTCGATGCGAGCCTGGTCCGGGGCGTTTCGAGAAGATGCAGGCACGGCTTCCCCCTGGTGACCCTTTGCGACCCCCTTAAGAAGGGGCGGCCCTTCCCGACGGTCTTCTGGCTGACCTGTCCTCACCTCTCTCTAAGGGCCGATGAACTGGAGTCCGCCGGGGAGGTGAGATCCCTGGGCCGCCACATAAAGAGGGAGAATCCCGAGGGTTGGAGGGTTTTCAACCTGGAGTACCTGCTTTTCAGGGTTTTCCTCCTCGGGCCGGAGAGGACTCGGAATATAATGAGGGAGGACCCCTCAGCCTGGAGGTCCTTCGCCGCCACGGGTGTGGGGGGTATAAGGGCCGGAGCGGGCATCTCGATGAAATGCCTTCACCTCCAGGCGGCCTCCATGATCGGGTTCGGGTGGCACCCGGGGGAGGACCGGCTCCGCGAGATACTGGGCGAGGTCGAATGCGACGGCCCGTCGGCCTGGCCCTGTGGGGCGCCATGAGGTTCGGCGCTATCGACCTGGGTTCCAACTCGGTCCGGTGCCTGGCGGTCAGGGTTCGCGGGGGTGCGCTTGAGTACATCGACTCGGGGGCCTGGATAACGAGGCTGACCGAGGGCATCAGCGGAGGGACCGTTTCGGTCGGGGACAAGCCCCTGGGGAGGACCCTCGATGCCGTCGGCGAGGCGTTGCACCTCCTGGGAAGGTCGGGAGTCCCCCTGGGTCACGTCGTCTTCCGCGCCACCGAGAGCCTGAGGAGTGCGACGAACAGTGACAAAATAATTGGGGCCATGGAGGAGCTGACGGGGCTCCACCTGGAGGTGCTGGACCCCGCCGAGGAGGCCCGGCTCGGGTGGGAGGGAGTGTCGCTGGGGATCCCCGGCGCGGGGATGGTCTTCGACCTCGGCGGCGGCAGCCTGGATGTGGGGACCGCCGATCGGACCTTTACCTTTCCCCTGGGCGCCGTCAGGATGACCGCCCTTTTCGGGGAGAACCCGGCAGCGGTGATGATGGAAACGCGGCGCGCCGTCGGGGACAGCCTGGAGGGTCCTCCGGGGAAGCTTGTCGGGGTGGGGGGGACATCCTCATCGGCGGCGATGATGCTGGAAGGGGTCCCCGTGACGGAATACACCCCCGCGCTGCTCCACGGGCGGCCCATGAAAGGCGAAGAACTGGAGAGGCTGACCGCCAGGATCCTGGCGACCCCCCCCGAGGACCGGCCGTCCATCACCGGCCTCGAGAAGGGGAGGGCCGACATTATCGTGGCGGGGCTTTCGGTGATCAGGGCCTTCCTCGAGCTCGCCGGGGCTCCGGCGTACACCCATAGCGAGACGGACCTTTTATGGGCGCTTTGCCATAAGGCGGTGGCCGAAAGGGGCTTTGACGTTTCATCGGCGATGATGCCGCTAGGGACCGGGAGGTAGATCTTCATGTGGCACGGACGGTTCAGGGAGGATACGGCGGAGATGGTCCAGCACTTTTCCCAGTCGCTGGACCTGGATTGGCGGCTGGCGCCCTACGATGTCTACGGGAGCATCGCCCACGTGAGGATGCTCGAACACGTGGGGTTGCTCGAACAGCGCGAGGCAGCGGTGCTAGAGGACGGGCTGAGGGAGGTGCTCCGTGAGATCCAGGAGGGCAGCCTCAAGCCGCTCGAATCGATGGAAGACGTCCACATGAACATCGAGGCGAGGCTCACCGAACTGATAGGGCCCCTGGGGGCGAAACTGCACTCCGGGCGGAGCCGCAACGATCAGTCCGCCACCTCCGTCAGGCTCTACCTGAGAAAGGAGATGTACTCCGTCGGCGACGCCCTTATAACGCTGATGGACGCCCTGCTCGACAGGGCCACGGCCCACAGGCACATCATCGTGCCGGGCTACACCCACCTCCAGCAGGCCCAGCCGATCAGCATGGGGCATTACTGGCTGGCCCACTTCTGGGCCCTTGCCAGGGACTTCCGCAGGGTGCTCTTCGCCATGGAGTCGGTCAACGAATGCCCCCTCGGGAGCGGCGCCCTGGCTGGCTCCACCCTTCCCCTGGACCGCGGGTTCACCACGGTCATGCTGGGCTTCGACAGGACCAGCGACAACAGCATGGACTCGGTGGCGCACAGGGACCATCTCCTGGACTGCCAGTATGCCTTGACGGTCCTGATGGTCCACGCGAGCAGGATGGCCGAGGACCTGGTGATCTACAACAGCCGCGAATTCGGGTGGGTCGTCCTTCCCGACGCCTTCTGTACCGGTTCCAGCATGATGCCCCAGAAGAAGAACCCCGACGTCCTTGAACTGGTGAGGGGGCGAACGGGACGGGTCATCGGCGACCTGGTGGACCTCCTTACCATCATCAAGGGGCTCCCCCTGGCCTACAACAGGGACATGCAGGAGGACAAGCGGGCCCTCTGGTCGTCGGCCCAGATCGTCAAGGATGTCCTGGATGTGCTCCCCCAGCTCATCGCCCGTGTCGAGATCGACGCGGAGAGGGCCGCGGAGGCCTTTTCGGACGGTTTCACCCTGGCGACGGACGTGGCCGAGTACCTGGTCATGAAGGGGGTCCCCTTCAGGACCGCCCACGAACAGGTAGGTGAAGCGGTCCGGTGGTGCCTCGACAGGAAGAGGACCCTCTTGAGCCTGACCCGGGAGGAGTGGAAGGAACTCATCCCCTCCAGCGATGACGACCTGATGCCGATCCTGAACATCGAGAGTTCCGTATCCAGGAGGAACACCCAGGGGGGGACCTCCTTCAAGCAAGTAGCACTCCAGATAGAACGGGGGCTTGAGACGCTCGAGGTATTCCGTAAAAAACTTGCCGCCTACCCGGCGCGGTTTGCGCTTTAACTACCGTGAATCGTAAGGGCCGTGAGTCGTGAATCGTAAATCGTGAATCGAAAGGGCAAAACCCGTGAATCGTAAATCGTAAGGGCCGTGAATCGTTAATCGTGAATCGTGAATCGAAAAGGCAAGGGGGTAGGCCACCCCACGCTGTCCGGCCACACCAGCCGGGCCAGTCGTCCTTGACACGGCTACACGGGCACTGTATAGTTTTTCAGCGCTAGATATGGGCCGTTAGCTCAGTTGGCAGAGCACCGGACTTTTAATCCGGGTGTCACAGGTTCGATCCCTGTACGGCCCACCACGTCAGGTTTCGCGGTCCCATCGTCTAGTGGCCTAGGACACAGCCCTTTCAAGGCTGCGGCACGGGTTCGAATCCCGTTGGGACCGCCAAAAAAATGCCGGCGTAGCTCAGTTGGCAGAGCAGCGCACTCGTAATGCGCAGGTCGGCGGTTCAAGTCCGCCCGCCGGCTCCAAGGCTCATCGAGGCCACCCCCGCGGGTGGCTTTTTTCGTAAACGACGAAGACCGGAGGTACCCGATGGAAACGCGAAAACGGAAGATCTTGCTTGTAAGGCATGGAGAGACAGAATGGAACAGCGCCTTCCGCTTCCAGGGCAGGACCGATGTTCCCCTGAGTGAGAGAGGGCTGGCCCAGGCCGGCCTCCTGGCCCGACGGCTGGCCAGGGTCCCCCTGGACAAGGTCTATACCAGCCCCCTCTTGAGGGCCCACCAGACCACCTCCGCCATCGTTCGCCTGAACGAGGGCGTGGAGGAAGCGACGGCCGTTGACGACCTTTCGGAGATGTCCTTCGGTCAGTGGGAAGGTCTCAGATTAGGCGAGATACGGGAACGGTACCCCGACCTCTTCTCCGCCTGGAGCAAGGACCCCTCCTCCACGACCCCACCCGGAGGGGAATCCTTCCCCGACCTCATCGTAAGGGTCGACCGGGTGTTGAGTGAGATCCTTTCCGAGGAAGGGGACAACCTTCTCTTGGTCTGCCACGGGGGGACGATCCGCGCCTTCTTGTCCACATTGATGGGTATCCCCCCCGTGTCGGCCTGGAGGTTTCGGACGGACAACTGCTCTATCACAGCCGTCGACCTGGCGCCCGACAGGATCACGCTCCGCTACGTGAATGATACCCTTCACACCCGCGTAACCCCGGAACTTGCCGGCAGCCTCCCGTTGCTGTAGTGGTCAAACGCCTCCCTGTCGTGGTATAAAGGGTCCAGCAGAACCGGGGAGGTCCTCAATATGAACGACAAAGGCCAGGATCATCCGGAAAAGGAACCCCTGTCCCGGGAAGAAGAGGCCCGGCTGTGGATCCTTTGCGGCGAGGGTGATGAAGAGGCCCGCGAAAGGCTCATCCTTTCCTATCGCCCCCTGGTCTTCTGGATCGCCCGCAAATACCGCGTCGCCCCCCAACGCTACCAGGACCTCATCCAGGAGGGCATGTTGGCCCTGATAAAGGCCGTTGACCGCTTCGAACCCGACAGGAACATCCGTTTCGTCACCTACGGCTTCTACAGGATAAAGGGCCAGATGACCAACTTCCTCCAGCGCGTCGAGGCAAAAGCCCCCTCCCCGGTCGACGACGCCGAGGTCCAGGTACCCGATCCCTTTGACGCGGACTCACTGGACTGGAAGATCTGCCTCGCCGACGGCATCGAGGCACTCACCGGGCGCGAGGGTGACATCGTCAGGGCCCTTGTTCTCGAGGGGCTCAAGGCCAGGGATTACGCCGAAAGCGCCGGGATGGACGTCAGCAACGTCTACAGGATCCAGCGCCGTGCTTTGGCGAAGCTCAAAGCCTGGCTCGAACTGGGGGATGCCACGGACCGACCGTGATACTGGGATAATAGAAGGAGCAAGGTCCCTTTTCGGGGCAAGGTCCCTTTTCGGGGCATAGTCCCTTTTCGGGGCATAGTCCCTTTTCGGGGCATAGTCCCTTTTCGGGGCATAGTCCCTTTTCGGGGCAAGGCCCCTTTTCGGGGCGACGGCTAATACTCCTGTTGGAGGCCGGTCAGGAAATGGAGAAGAACCTCAAGCGGGTACAACGCTGGATTGAAAGATGTATCGCCGCGTGCCGGAGCGAAAGGTGGGACTCGGCCCTCGCGGAAGTGGAGTGTGCCAGGGCTGAACTCGAGTCTGCCAGCGACGAGATATGGCAGAGGGCATCGGGGGCGGGGGAACCCAGCCGCGCGGGGCGCTTCGTTGGGCTCTCCTTCCTTTCCATCGCCATGGCTTTCCTGGTCATCATGGTGGCGGCCATACCGATATCCACGGGAGGGTATGCCCCCGTGGGGGTCGCCGACACCAGGCAGCTGCGCCTTGAGTGGGTCACCGTCGATGAGCAGAGCGTCCTCTCGGCCTTGAGGACCAGCCTGAGCGAAATGAACCTGGCCAGGGAGACCCTGAACCAGGACTACCCCGTCGAGGCGGCGCCCGCGGCACCCTTGCCGGTGTCTCAACTCTCTGGTGCCGCTCCCCGGATCGCTCGGGAAGAGCAGGTTGCGCCCGCCGGGACCCTCGACGAGATCCTGACCCTCATCGAGATAGGGCAGAGAGCCCTGAGAGGTGAAGGAATAATTATCCAAAGTCCCGAGTAATAGTTTATAATCCCAAGGTATGAGACATCCGGGGGGAGTACCCGGGTGACCCCGGCTCGCCGGGTGCTTCCAGTCCAGGGAAAGGGGTGCTGTTCGATTGAAACGGGTATGGTCCGCGGCTTTTGCCGTCGCTTTTCTCCTTTTGGCGGCCGGCGCTGCCTCTTCGGCCGTTCAGCCGGTGGTCGTCGGCGTCGACGTCACCGGGAACCAGGAAGTAATATCCGAACATATCCTTGGGGTCATCGGAACCAAGGCCGGGGACCAGTTCAACCCCGAACAGGTCCAGCAGGACATTGACGCGATATACGGTCTCGGCTTCTTTTCCTTCGTCGACGTCAATGTGGTCGAGCAGTTCGGCGGCGTTTTCGTGGAGTTCAAGGTCCAGGAGAACCCGATCGTCCGGGATATCAACTTCACCGGCAACACGGTCTTCACCGCCGACCAGCTGATGGAGGTCGTCTTCACCCGCCCCGGAGCTGTCTTTAACAGGGTCTTCTTCAGGCATGACCTCCAGAGGATTGGCGAGAAGTACGAGAAGGCCGGCTATGTTTTCGTCCAGGTCCAGGATGTGGGCATCCATGACGGGGTCATTGACGTGCGGATCCTGGAACCCAAGGTGGGTGAGGTGGTCATCCAGGGCAACAAGAAGACCAAGGCCCACGTGATAGAAAGGGAATTCAACCTCAAGACGGGGGACCTCTTCAACGCCAACATCCTCCGCCACTCCATCAAAAAGATCAACCAGCTCGGCTTCCTCGAGGATGTCAGGGTGGGATTTGAGCCCACGCCGGATCCCGAGGTCGTCAACATCGTCCTCACCGTCGAGGAAGGAAAATCTTCCAGGATCTCCCTGACCGTGGGACACGGTTCCGAGTCGGGGTGGTCAGGGGGGGCGGCCTGGGAGGAGCTCAACTACCGCGGCCTCGGCCACGTCGTCGGGATAGGTTTTGAAATGGGTGACCGGCAACAATACTGGCTCCAGTACCGGGCACCCTACATGGACGAGTATACCTACGCCTGGGAAGCGGGGCTATACAATTACGAATGGGTGGACCTCGTAGATTACGACTCAATCGATAACACCCTCAATGTCACCTACGACCAGGACAAACGGGGTGTTTATGCGGGGATCGGAAAGAAGTTCCGACACAACCCGACGTTGAGCTGGTTCCTGAGGGCCGATTACCACGAGGTTGAGATCTACAACGTTCGCAAGGAACCCGGCAGGGATTTCCCTCCCAAGAAGGGACTTTCCGGGACAAATTATTCCGTCACGGGCACCCTGACGAGGAACCTGCTCGACCCCTACCTCAGTTACCCCAAGGGGCAGGTCCAGAGCCTGAGTGTGGAGTACGGCATGTTCGAGTCGGCCGACCCCGGAATAGAGGACATGAACTATACCAAGTACTGGCTGGAGTGGAGGTACTACCTGCCCCTTCATGCCTTCTTCCAGGATCTTCTGGACCGGGAGATCGGCACCGAGGATAACCCCGTCATATTCGCCTCCAGGATCAGGGTAGGCTACTCCTCGGGGGATCTGCCTTACTCAGAGCAATTCTTCGTGGGTGGAGCGAGGACGCTCAGGGGTTACCGGGATGATTATTTCAAGGGGGGCGAGATGGCCTTGGCCAACTTCGAACTCCGTGTCCCGATCCAGGAAGCTTTTTCCATCGTGGCTTTCTATGATATCGGGATGGCCAGCGACGAATCGGCCTTCTCCAACCTGAAAAGCGGCTACGGCATCGGTGTCAGGGTCAAGACCCCCATGGGGAACTTGAGGGTGGATTTCGCCTACGGGGAAGACGAGAACAGGACCCATTTCGGCTTCGGGGAAATGTTCTAAACGGGGGAAGAGGTCATCCGGTGAGAATCCGACAGCACCTCTGCAGGGCCGCGGCCGGCTTCTTCGCCGTGGCCCTGCTTTTAACGGCACCGGCCGGCGCATCCGTGCGAGTGACAGGGATCCCGGAATGGATCGGCCCTACCATCTCCAGGCCCCTTGAGGCCGTGTGGGAGGAGGTCCTCCTGTCCAGGGACCCCGCCTCGGGGCTGAAAACCCTCCGCATCGTGGCGGAAAGGATCTTCCCCGGCATCACGATCGAGGACATAACCCTCTCGGGTGAGGAGCTGCGGGTGGACCTTTCCCTCGGGGTTCCGCCACCGGGGGGGTGGAGGGTCAGCGTAAACTCCCCCGGGCTGGTCCCGGAACTGGATGCCCTTTTCCAGCAGGACCTGGGGGACGCAGCCGCCAGGCTTGAGAAGATGATCGCCCCCCTTCCCGTGGGATCACTATCCTGGGCGGGGCAGTCCTTCCAGCGGGAAGCGCTGGGGATGCTCACCGAGGCCGTCCCCGGATGGAACCCGTCGATACTCTTCGTCCAGGGCAGGGAGGGCGGCATCGAAGCCCACATCAGTTTCAGCGCCCTCCCGCCGGTGATCATCGCCTATTCGCCCAGGATAAGTTCCAGGACCCTCCCAAGGATCCTTCAGACCGAGATTACCGACAATGCCCTGGAGGCCCTCGCCCCCTTCATCGGCCTCCCCGGCGAGTGGGTCGACAGGCACAGGGGCCCCATCGAGGCGATGGTGGCCGGTAACCTTGAGACGAAGTGGGCGGCCCGGGAAGTCAGGGGCGAGGTCACCGTCGACATCACCCCTGAACGTATTGCCCCCGTAGACATAAGGGTGGAGAGCGACCGATACACCCTCCAGGCCTGGGCCGCGGTCAGCCTGGGCTCCGACGAGAGACACCCCGAGATAGGGGTCCACCTCGGAAGGATGGCCTCACCCGTCCAGGGCTGGAACCTGGAGCTCTACGGGGAATGGGTGGCCGGGACCAACGACCTTCACGTCGAGAGCCGATGGGGTGTAAGGTGGCCGGCCTGGCCCGATATCTGGCTGGGCGCCGAGGTGGCGTACCCCGGGGAGGATATCTGGTTCAAGGTTTGGTTCGAAGAGCTCCTGCCCAGGGTCTACCTCTGGGGCAGGCTGAACGATGACGGCGACGCCGTGGCCGGGATCGGGTGGCGCTTCGGCGGTTACCTGGCCTGGGAACTCTTTTATGACAGCCGTGACGGGGACAGGATCTGCGTCAGGCTCGTCGGGAATCTTTAGCGCCGCCGCGGATAGAAAAGGAGAAACAGCATGGACTTAAGCAAGGAGATCACCATCGCCGAACTGGCGGAGATCCTGGGCGGCCGCCCCTTCGGGGACGCTCGGCGCCCGGTGAGGGGTGTCCAGGGACTCGGCGGGAAGGACCCTTCCAGGATCATTGTCTCCAGCGATACGCGAGCGGTTGCGGCGACTCCGCGAGGCATCGCCATCGTCGTCCCCCTGGGTGGCGCACCGAACGGCCGGACCGGGGTGGAGGTCTCCGACGTGGAAAAGGCCTTTGCCAAGGTACTGGAACTATTCTCACCCCCAAGGACCTCCATGGCGGGCGTGCACGGGTCGTCCGTCATCGCTCCCGACGCGGCCCTTTCTCCCTCGGCTTTCGTAGGTCCCCTCTGCCTTGTAGGTGCGGGTTGCGTTATCGGCGATGGGGCGGTGCTGGAGGCCCAGGTACATCTGGGCTCAGATGTATCCATCGGTGCGAGGACCCGCATTGAGGCCGGGGTTGTCCTGAAGGACGGGACGATCGTGGGGGAAGACTGTCTCATCCACTCCGGGGCGGTGATAGGCTGCGACGGCTTCGGGTTTATCCCCGATCTCGAAGGGGGTCACGTGAAGATCCCCCAACTGGGGCGTGTCAGGATAGGCGACAGGGTCGAGGTCGGGGCCTGCGTCACCATCGACAGGGCGACCCTCGATGAGACGGTGATCGGCGACGGCACCGTCATAGACGACCACGTCCATATCGGCCACAACGCCCGGATCGGGAAGAATTGCATTCTCGTCGCGATGACGGGCATCGCCGGCAGCGCCGTCCTCGAGGACGGCGTCGTGATGGCCGCCCGGAGCGGGGTCTCCGACCATGTCACCATCGGTGAGAGGGCCCAGGTTGCAGCCGATGGGGGCGCTACCAAGGACGTCCCTCCCGGCGCCACCGTTTCGGGGTTTCCCGCCAGGGACCACCGCGAGCAGATGAAGATCCAGGCGTTGACGGCAAGGTTGCCCGAAATGCGCGATGAGATCAGGAAGCTGAAGAGGGAAGTCGAAGAACTGAAGGAGAAAAGCGGCCGATGACCGGGGCCTTCGGTTTAAAGGGGGAAGCTGCCTTCAAGGGAGTGGGGATCCATACAGGGGCACCCTCGGAGGTCCTGGTGGCCCCCTCCGAGAAAAGAGGGCTGTTCTTCGCCTTCCCCGGCGGGATTTTCCCGGTCCAGTCCGCGGTGGCGGACGGAACCGCAAGGGGTACCACGCTGATCTTCCCCGACGGCTCCAGGGTGATGACGGTGGAGCACCTTCTCGCCGCCCTGGCGGGCCTCGAGGTCTGGAGCGCCCTGTTGACCGTGTCCGGGCCGGAGATCCCCGCCATGGACGGGAGCGCCGAGGTCTTCACCGAAGCCCTCATCCCCCTCCGTGAGCCCGGGCTGGAGGTCACCCCCATCGCCGTGGCCAGGGAGATCGCCTTTGGGGACTCCCGGGGAGGCTACATAGGCGTTATCCCATCCGAAAGGTTTGAGATCGCCTGCTCCATCAGTTACGATCCTTCGGCCATCGGCACCCAGGTCTACGAGGGGAGCGTCAGCGGCGACGTTTTCAACGATGAGATAGCCCCCGCCAGGACCTTTGTCCTGGCGTCGGAGATCGAGGGCATCAGGGAGCGGGGGCTCGGCCTCGGCGGCTCGGCGGATAATGTCCTCGTGATCGGCGACGGTGACCCTCTCTCATCTTTGAAATACCGGGTGCCCTCGGAGCCGGTCCGGCACAAGGCCCTGGACCTCATCGGGGACCTTGCCACCCTGGGAAGGCCCCTCAAGGGGAGGGTCATCGCTCACAGGGCGGGCCACCGGATGCACCTTGAACTGGTCCGACGGATACGCAGGAGCCTGCTTTCACACTGAACGGGAAAGGAGAACGACCATGCTCGACATCCATAGGATCTTTGAGGCCCTGCCTCACCGGTACCCCTTTCTCCTCGTCGACAGGATAACCGAGATGAGCGAGGACAGGGTCGTGGGGTACAAGAACGTCACCATCAACGAACCCTTCTTCCAGGGCCATTTCCCCTCGGAGCCCGTCATGCCCGGCGTCCTGATCCTCGAGGCCATGGGCCAGGTGGGGGGGATGCTCATCGCCCTTCGCCCTGAACTGAAGGGTTCCGTATTGTACTTGACCTCCGTTGAAAAGGCCCGGTTCAGGAGGCCTGTCGTGCCGGGTGACCGGCTCGTCACCGAGGCCTCGGTAGAGAAGATCCGGGGCCGCGTCGGGAAGGTCCGGGCCGTGGCCAGGGTGGAAGACAGTATCGCCGCCGAGGCCGTCCTCGGTTTCATCATCGCCTCCAAGCTCACGGGGGAAGAGGCCGGATGAGCGTTTTCGTTCACCCCACGTCGGAGGTCTCCAGGGAGGCCAGGATCGCACCTGGCGTCTGGATCGGCCCCTTTTGTGTGATAGGCTCTGATGTGGAGATCGGCGAGGGGACGAGGCTCGAGGGCTACGCCAGGATCCTTGAACATGTCACGCTGGGCAAAAAGTGCAGGGTCTTCGAGAACGTCGTCCTCGGGGGTGAACCCCAGGATTTCGCCTTCAAGGGCGAACAATCCTTCGTCAGGATCGGCGACGGAGTGGTCCTCCGGGAGAACGTGACGGTCCACAGGGGAAGCGGGGAGGACACGGTCACCACCGTTGGCGACGGCACCTGGATGATGGTCGGATCCCACGCCGGCCACAACTCTTCCATAGGGAAGGGGTGCGTTCTGGCGAACGGCGTCGGCCTTTCGGGGTATTCCAGCGTAGGTGACGGCAGCGTCCTGGGGGGGATGTCCGGCCTCCACCAGTTCACCAGGGTGGGGAGCCTCTGCATGGTCGGGGCTCTTACGAAGGTGGTGAAGGACGTGCCTCCCTTCACCCTCGTCGACGGCCACCCCGCAAGGATCTACGGCCTGAACGTCGTGGGCCTCCGGAGGAGGGGGTTCTCCCAGGAGAACCGCCTCCAGGTCAAGAGGGCCTACCACGAACTCTTCTCTTCCTCCTCCATCGACAGGGAAGCCCTGGCCAGGCTGGAACAGGACGATCCCGGGGGCCATGTCAGGGAGATCCTCGACTTCATCCGCTCCTCCAAGCGGGGCCTCACGTCCTGGGGCGGCAAGGGTGACCACGATGATTAGGCTCTTCGTCATGGACGTGGACGGGACCATGACCGACGG
>Ga0209718_1003467_pt1 | contig 14090 bp, 16 predicted proteins | sample AD_JPNAS1_MetaG_FD_184420 | JGI IMG/M metagenome (GOLD analysis project Ga0209718, IMG submission 184420) | Active sludge microbial communities of municipal wastewater-treating anaerobic digesters from Japan - AD_JPNAS1_MetaG (SPAdes) (version 2) | ecosystem: Engineered > Bioreactor > Anaerobic... | reverse complement strand
TTGCCGAATGGGTCATCGAGCCTTGCTACGATGACCCATTCCCGGACTACGATACCGAACCGGTCATGATGTACGCGAACGGCTGATCCATCGCGACGGGTGCGGTGCGCCTCCAGACGGTGCCGAAATCGGCATGTCGGGCCGTTTTGCCATCCCTCGGCCGTTTTGCGCGCCGTTTGAATGCGATCGAAGCGTGTTTGACGTCGGACTTGACGCCACCAGCCCGTTGCGGCTACATTTCCACCATGAAAGCGCTCATTCAGACCGGTTCCAGCGGGCGGGTGCCCGTGCCGCATGAAAAGCGATTTCTTATCAATAGAGGGAATCCCAACGGTTTTTGACAAGATTAATAGGATGGATAGGCTGGGGTCGGAGGGAAGGGCGGGGGGAGTACCACGAAAGCCACGAAACGCTCGAAATGAACAGCCGGTTTCAACCACGGATGGACACGGATGGACACGGATTGTTGACCGGAGGGAAGGGCGTGGATCGCCAAAGGCGAATCCACCGGGATGTTCGAGGCTGCCGAACGGCTCACGCGCTTCGTGTGTGGCCTTCGTCAGACCCGGACAGCCCCCTGCGCCTGCGGCGCAGCGCCCTTCCCATATCCCTTTCGTGAAATTCGTGTGTTTCGTGGTTAACCGCCCCTGGCACTTTTCTCTGTGAATCTCTGTGTGCTCTGTGGTAGATTGCCTTCGATTTGAATCCTGTTAAATCCTGTAAATCCTGTCTAAAAATGTCTTCAGTTTCCAGTCCATTGCCGCCCGACTCGGACACCCTCGTCCGAGTCTCCGGCGTGTCAAAAAAGTTCTGTCTGAGCCTCAAGAAATCGCTTTTCTACGGCTTGAAGGACATGGGCAACGAGCTGCTGGGGCGGCGGCACGGGGGGGGCGGGGGATTGAGACCCAAGGAATTCTGGGCGGTGCACGACGTCAGTTTCGAGCTGAAGCGCGGGGAATGTCTCGGGCTGATCGGCCGGAACGGGGCGGGGAAGACGACGCTTCTCAAGATGCTCAACGGCCTGATCAAGCCGGATGCGGGCCGGATCGAGATGCGCGGCCGGGTCGGCGCGCTCATTTCGCTCGGCGCGGGTTTCAACGGCATTCTGACCGGGCGGGAGAACATCTATACCAACGCCTCGGTGCTCGGGCTCTCCAAGAAGGAAACCGACGCCAAACTGGACGAAATCATCGACTTCGCCGAAATCGGCGACTTCATCGACACGCCGGTGCAGAACTACAGCTCGGGCATGGCCGTGCGGCTGGGATTTGCCGTGGCAACGGCCATGGATCCAGACATTCTGCTGTTGGATGAGGTATTGGCTGTGGGCGACACCAAATTCAGAGCCAAGTGCTACAATCGGATCGGAAATGTCTTGCGCCAGTCCGCCGTTATCTTTGTGACGCATGACATGAATCAAATCGGACGAATCTGCAACCAAGTCATGGTACTTAAGCGAGGAGAACTCTCATTCTTAGGTGGAACATCCGGGGGGATTGACGAATACGTCCAAGAAAACAAAGGGGATGAATCCGAATCCCATGGGAATTGCCAAATTTGGGAGCCTGATTTGCAGATCCATGCGGTGCGCATGGAACCCCCACGCATTAAAAGCGGTGATATTGTTACTGCCGTAGTCGAATATACGGCCATGCACGATCGAACCATCCCTTATCTGCGGTGCAACATAACAAGTGAATCCCGATTGCTGGTTGGTGATTATGATTCCTCTCTTCACGGCCATCGGTATGAACTTCGACAAGGCATGCATTCGTTTCGGATACCGCTGGGGCCACTGCCGTTGAGCCGGGGGACCTATCTTTTCAATCTCGCGGCATTTGACGATAGCCGAAAAGCCACCTTATTCCATATAGTTGATTGGCCATGCTTGGAAGTGGAAAGCTCCATGCTCACGACTTCCGTGATCGAACTTGGACATTGCACATGATTAAAAAAACATACCGTTGGATGAAGAGAAACATGTTGAGGGGCTTCAAGGTTACGATTCCGCCGAGTATCGAGCCCTTGGTGACCGCCGACACAAGATTATTGGGCCAGCCATTGAAGCTGTTGACCCATCGCCAAGACAAGGTCCTCAGCGCCATGTTGCGGGGGGAGCAACCTCTTTGCCCGCATTACCAAGCGGAATTGGCATGGCTCAAAGAGCAGATCCAGCCTGGGGATTTCGTGCTGGATGCGGGGGGGAACATTGGATCGGTTTCCATCGCCTTGGCTTTGCGCCAGCCGCAAGCAACGATTGTCGCTTTCGAGCCCGACCCCCTTAACTTTGGTCTTTTTCAAGCGAATCTTGTGCTGAACCATTGCGAAAACGTCAGGGCTTTCAATCTGGCGCTCGGCAAGGATGAGGCTCTAATTGAATTCTACCGGAGTCCATATAATTTCGGCGACCACCGTTCTTCCAAGCCGAAAGGCATCGACTTGCGTGAAAGCGAGTTCAAGTCATTGCCATCTCCGGTGCTCAAGACCAAGGCTTCATCTTTTCTGGCCAGGTCCTTTTCCGGGACAAAATTGGATCTGGTAAAGATTGACACGCAGGGCGCGGACTTTGAGATTCTCGACGATATTCTACCGCTTCTTAAAAGCACAGCAAAAGTGGCCATCGAGTACTCGCCCTACCACCTTGCGACCAATGGGACAACATGCGAGCAAGTAAAGAAAATCTTCTCGCAGTTCCGTGAAATATTGAAAATAAAACCTGATCCGAAAAGTATATACCAACTTGAATCTACCGATATCCAATCGCTGGAACGCTTCTTCGTTGATCAGGAGGCGCATTATCAAACCTATTTCGATCTCATCTTGTTAAAATGAGTTCGGCCTTGCTTCGTCTCATTCGTTGTTTTGTCCAGCGGCCATCGACGGAGCCCCGAAAGGTCTCCGAAACCAGCAAATGCCGCGCAACGCTAGCGCCTTTTTGCCGCGGCGATGGTTTGGATGTGGGTTATGGGGGTGACCCGATCGTTCCGCATGCGATTTGCATGGATCTGCCCAGCGCCTATGCGCGGTATGGGGAGCATGTGCAGCATTTGCACGGCGACGCCGCGAAATTGCACTGGTTCCGGGATGGTTGCCTGGACTTTGTGTATTCCTCCCATGTGCTGGAGGATTTTCCCGACACGCGGGCGGTGCTGGAGGAGTGGTTGCGGGTCATCAAGCCCGGCGGGCACCTCGTTTTATACCTGCCTGATGAACAAGCCTATCGCGCCCATTGCCGGAGCCAAGGGAAACCGCCCAACATTCACCATGTCCACGAGGATTTCAGCCTGGCATATTTGAAGAAATGCCTGGTTGGCCGGCAGGATATCGAGTTCATCCACGAACGGTTCCCGGTGGGCATTTATAGCTTCGAATTGGTGATCAAGAAGAAAGCGGCATGAGTTGCCTGGTCATCAAAAACGACGGGATTGGCGATTTGGTCCTGTCTTCCGGCCTGATTGGCGGGCTTGCCAGGGAATTCGCGGGGGCGCTCGATCTGGTGACGTGCGAGCAGAACCGGGAGATCGCCGAGATGATCCCGGGGGTGCGGCGGGTGCTTTATGTTTCGCGGGATGACTTGCGTTTTTCGCCGCAGTGGGGAAAGTGGGGCATTCTCCGCGGGGGCGGCTCTCCGGCGGACGCATGCGTTTTGCGGCAGATTCGCGACACCCCTTATGATCTGGCCATTTCCCTGCGGAGGTTCATTCGCCAAAACACGCTGGTGATCATGAAAAATGTTCGGGCGAAACGAAAATACTGCGCCTGGCAATTTCCCACCAATGCGACTCCGCGGCAGGCGCGGAAGGCATCCCGGGGTTGGAGCCATTATCAGGGTCCGCAGGAAGTCCTTTGGGAGCCGGCCTACTACAAAGGGTTTTTGCATGATTGCCTGGGCTTGGAATTGGACTCCTCTCCCCGACTTGACCTGGGTTCCATGGGCGGGGCCGAACCATTCGGGGGGAAGGCCGTTGCCTTGGGCATGGCCGGCCAATCGGGGGGATGGCCCGAAACGCATTGGATTGCATTGGCGACGGAGTTGGCGGCAGAAGGCTGGCGCCTGGGCATTTTCGGCGGCCGGGAGTCGATGGCCGTCGCCGAGCGAATTGCCCGGGACACGGGGGGGCAGAACCATGCCGGAAAATTGAGCTTCCGGGAAACCGCGGTGGAATTACGGCGATATCCGTACTGTGTCGGGAGCGACACGGGTCTGAGCCATTTCGCCACGTTGATTTGCCAGAAGGTTCTCGTGATCCTGGGCGGCGGCACTTTCCGGCGCTTTTTCCCGTGGGCGCAGGCGCTAAACCAGCATATCATCTTCCGCGGAATGGACTGCTTTGATTGCGACTGGTCATGCAAACACCCGGAACGCTATTGTTTAACCCGGATCGAACCCCGGAACGTCGTTGAGCAGTTGGATGGCATGGTGAAGGGTGCCCAAGACAAGGAATGCGATTTGAACCCGGTCAATGAGCGCTATCCCATCGGGTGGAGAAGGTCTTGCGCAGAGGACGCCAGTGCGGGTCCGAGTAAACCACAAGCTGCGGTTCGTCCCGATGCGCGCTCAGTTCATGGAGCCGAACAATGAAATGCCTTGCCATGATACCCGCCCGGATGGGTAGCCAGCGCCTGAAGCAGAAGAACCTGCGCGAATTGGCGGGCGTGCCGTTGATCGCCCGCGCCATCCGCAAGTGCAAGGCCGCGGGGGTCTTTGATGAAATCTGGGTGAATTCCGAGCATCCGGACTTTGGGGAAATCGCATTAGCGGAAGGGGTGCAGTTCCACCGTCGGCCGGAAGCCCTTGGTAACAACCAGGCCACCAGCGAGCAATTTGTGTGGGAATTTCTGGAAGTTCACCCCTGCGAGTTTGTGGTGCAGGTGCATAGCATTGCGCCTTTGCTGACAGTTCAAGATGTCATCGGTTTTGTGGGCGAACTGAAAACCGGCCAGTGGGATTGCCTGTTCAGTGCGGAGCCAATCCAGATCGAGTGTGCCTACCGGGGCCAACCGGTGAATTTCACCTTTTCCGAGAAGACGAACTCCCAGGATTTGGAGCCGGTCCAACGCATCAGTTGGAGCATCACGGGGTGGCGGCGGGCCACTTATCTGGCCGCCGCCGCGGCGGGACGATGCGCGACCTATGCGGGTCATGTGGGTTTCTTCCCGGTGAACCGGCTCGCGGGGCATGTGATCAAAACCGAGGATGATCTGCGAATGGCGGAGGCGTTGTTGCCGCTCGTTCCGGGAGCCTGAGGGGTATACCCATGATTGCGGGCTCCATCCAACAGCGGCAAGTCGTCGGGTTCCTCTCGCAATCTGCCGTGCTGCGTCGATGTTTTGATTGGATCCAAACGGCGAGGAACTGTTTTCCCGATGGCATAACCGAACTGGAGGGGGCGGATCTCTTTGTGAATGTGCATGGCTATGCCACAAAACCCCGCCGCGAGTGCCGCTGGGAATCGCACCGGCACACGGCTGATCTTCAGTTTTGCATTTCGGGCGGGGAACTCATTGACTGGTCACCGCAAGCTCCCCCGATCGGGAATGGCGAAACCTACGATGCGGATAAGGATTTCGAGTTCTGGCGCAACGAGCCCACCGGCTGGGATACCCTCGGCATGGGGCCGGGATGCTTTGCCATCTTTCTGCCCGGCGAACTGCACCGCCCGGTGATTCGGGATGCCCGCCATGCCGATGTCCGGAAGCTGGTCTTCAAGATCCGCGAACCATTCCTGGATATACGATGAACTGGCAACCTGAAATGGATCTGGCCATCGCGGCGGCCAGGCGGGCGGCCGAGTGCCTTGTGTCGCAGTTTGCCACCGATGCCGGAGTGCGAAGCAGCCAAGGCAAAGACATTAAAACCCGGGCCGATGTAGCCGCCGAAGAAATCATCAAAGCCGAACTGTCGCCCAGCGGGATCCCGGTGCTCGCGGAAGAGTCGGCAGGATCGGAAGACTGGGGAGTCGGCCGGCGCTGGCTTGTGGACCCCTTGGATGGCACGATGAACTTCACGCGCGCCTTCCCGGTGTATGCGGTTTCCATTTCGCTGTGGGACAACGCGAAGCCAATCCTGGGGGTGGTGCTAGACCTGCCTAGACAGGCGCTTTATTGCGGCGTTGTGGGGGGCGGAGCCACTCGGGATGGCAAGGCCATTCGGGTTTCGGAGGTGGCCGAATGCGGCCAAGCCATTCTGGCGACGGGGTTCCCCACGGGGCGCGATTATGGCCCGGAGGCGTTGGAAAGGTTTGTCGGGCGTGTCCGGTCCTTCAAAAAAGTTCGCATGATTGGGTCGGCGGCCCTTTCGCTGGCCATGGTTGCGCAAGGGACATTTGATGCGTATGATGAGGAAGACATCATGATCTGGGATGTGGCGGCCGGGCTGGCGCTCGTGGCCGCCGCCGGCGGTCAGATATCGATCCGTCCGGGCCAGTTGTCCCACTCGGTTATGGCCTTGGCCAGCAACGGGCGATTGCGCATTTAAAAATAGGTTTGGAAAGATGAAGATCTGGAGCAATACGAAGACGCTAGACGGCTATCTGCCCGGCCTTCAATTCGTTGTGGATAAAACCGAGGCGGAGGTGGCTCTGGTGGGCGGGAAGGCCATTGATTTGGACGAATTCCCGCGGTTGCGGGGAATCTTCAAGACCGGGGTGGGGCGGGACAATGTTCCCGAAGAGGAGGCGCGGCGGCGCGGGATCCGCTGCGGATTTCCTTCGCCGGGCACGGCGGCGATTATCTACGAGGAAACCGCCGGCTTTGCCTGCCATCTGATTCTGCGGTGCCTCTATGCCGAAATCGGGGATTTCTCATCTTGGACGAAACTGGATCGACCGGCCCTTTCCGGTCGCGAGGTGCTGGTGGTGGGGACGGGGCAAATCGGCGGACGGGTGGCGAAAAAAATGCAGGCCTTTGCGAAGGTGAGCACCTTCGACCTCGCAAAGAACCGGATGGATGAATTGGAACCGCTCATGCGTCGGGCAGATTGCGCGACCCTGCACATCCCGCTGACGGACGCCACCCGGGGCTTTTTCGACGTGACGAAACTTGGGTGGATGAAAGATGGGGCCGCGCTGGTCAACACCGCGCGCGGCGCCATCGTGGACGAGGAGGCGCTGCATCGCGAACTGGCCGCCGGCCGGCTCCGGGCGGCCTTCGATGTGTTCTGGCAGGAGCCGTACCGGGGACGCTTGCTGGATCTGCCCCCGGATCGTTTCATCGTTTCCCCCCATGTCGCCAGCACCTGCCGGGAGTTCATCGCCGCAACTGCCGGGGATTTCACCGCATTCCTAGCATCTTTGGAGACACCATGATCAACGTTGGCATCATCGGTTACGGCAAGATGGGGCGCATCCGCGGCCGCGCCGTGGCGGAGAGCGGAAAAGGGGAAGTGGTTTCCATTTATGATCCGGAGGCATCCAGCCTTCCTGCCGGCGTACGGTTGGCGCCAAGTCCAGAGGCGATCATTGCGGATCCCGCGGTGGAGGCCGTGTGCATCTGCACGCCGAATGTTCTAAACGAGCCGTTGGCCATCCTGGCGCTGGAGGCGGGGAAGCATGTCTTTTGCGAGAAGCCCCCGGCGTTCACCGCCGCCGGAGTGGAAAAGGTCCGCCGGGCGGAGGAACGCAGCGGCAAGGCCCTAATGTACGGCTTCAACCACCGCCACCACGAGAGCATCCAGCGGATGAAGCGGATCGTGGACTCGGGCGAAATGGGACGCATCCTTTGGATGCGCGGGCGCTACGGCAAGGAAGTGGATGAGGGCTTCCTGAAAGGCTGGCGCGCCAAGAAGGAACTGGCCGGCGGAGGCATCCTGCTGGACCAAGGCATCCACATGCTGGATCTCTTTTTGCATCTCGGCGGCGGGTTTGACGAGGTCCAGGCCATGGTGTCCAACCTGTACTGGAAGATCGATGGGATTGAAGACAATGTTTTCTTGAATCTGCGGAACATTCAGACGGGGCTGTGCGCCTCCATGCATTCCACGATGACTCAATGGCGGTACCTGTTTTCGCTGGAGGTTTTTCTGGAGGGCGGAGCCCTGATTCTAAATGGCCTGAAAACATCTTCCGGCGCCTATGGCAACGAGGATTTGGCGATCAAGCGCAACCGGAGCCATTCACCCAGCGGAAACTATGACAGCGAGGAGCATTTGGTCTATCACACCGACACCTCCTGGGCTACCGAAGTGGGCCATTTCCTTTCCTGCATCGAATCGGGATCCCCCATCGCCATGGGAACTTCCACGGATGCCTTGAACGTGATGCGCATCGTGGATAGAATCTACGACCGGAATTAAGGACCATGGCAAAAGACAGCTTCATTGGCGGATATTTCAAGCATTTCGGCCAGGTCGCCTTCGACCCCGCGATCGAACCCATGCTTTTGAACGCGGCCGGCCTGCTGAAAGCGGTCCAGCGGCGCGGCCGGAAAGTCGTTTTTGTGGGCAATGGCGCCAGCGCGACGATCGCCAGCCATTGCGCGCTGGATTTTACCAAGCAAGCGGGCATCCGTTCCATTTGCTTCAACGATGCGGCATTGTTGACGGCCTATGGCAACGACTACGGCTATGAATGGTGGGTGGAACAGGCCTTGAGGCATTATGCCGATCCGGACGATCTTGTCGTCCTGCTCAGTTCCAGCGGAAAGTCGAAGAACATCCTCCACGCCGCCCAATACGCGCGCAAGCGGCGGTTGAAGGTCATCACCTTGAGCGGCTTCGCCCCGGACAACCCATTGCGCGCTCTCGGACATGTGAACCTGTGGGCGGACAGCCGGGCCTACAATGTCGTCGAAACCGCCCATATGCTTTGGCTGGTGGCCCTGTGCGATCTTGTGATTGGAACCCGAGAATATTCTGTGAGATGAAAAGGTTGTGGGGACCCGCCCCTTTAGTCCTTCATCGCATTTTCGGATTTGTTGTAGCCGCGCCCGTGGAGCGCGGTTTTGTGGATTCAATGGCCGGCCCCAGCGGGACCGGCCACAGGAAATCGAAATCTCCCCAAGAGGCAAACCCGCCTTGAATATCTTGTTGCCCGGCCGTAGGATCGCTCCCTATGAAACTACCGCTTGCATTTGAGCGCCGCGTTCTCGCTTCGCATCCCACTTTGGCTCGGGCTGCGGAATCAATGGGTTTTTCCTTGTCCGACAACGATGCACGGATCGCCGCCCTTCAAAACAAGCACAAGGGCGAGCGGTGCTTCATCATCGCGACCGGGCCCAGCCTGCGCGTGGAGGATCTGGACCGTCTGCAAAAAGAGGTGTGCTTTGGCTGCAACAAGATCTTTCTGGCCTTCGACCGCACCAACTGGCGGCCCCGCTATTACACGGTTCTCGACGTGCTGGTGGCTGAAATCAATGCCCAAGCCATTCGGGCCCTTCGCGTCACGAAGATATTCCCTACATGCGTGAAGGAATACTTCCCTGACGACAAGGATATTATCTGGACCAATAGCAGCGGCTCGGAAACGCAGTTCTCCGAGGATTTGTTCCATCAGGTGGTCGGCGGATATACCGTCATTTATCCCCAGATGCAGATGGCTTTCTTCATGGGCTTTTCAGAGGTCGCCCTGCTGGGGCTGGATTTCAGTTTCCAGAAATCGCCGTCAACGGGCGAATTCTGCCCACACGGGGAAGTGCTCAAGTCGGAGGGCGAGATCAATCATTTTGATCCCCGGTATCGCCCGGTCGGGGAGAAGTGGACCACCCCACGGCTCGACTTGCAATATGGCTACTTCAAAATCGCCAAAGAGCGTTTCGAACGGGCGGGGCGCAGGATCATCAACGCTTCCCGGCAAACGGCTTTGGATGTCTTTGAGCGGGTTTCGTTTGATGACATTGTCAAATGATCGGCAGGTGCCGAGTTGCAGGTTGAGATTTTGGCCGGGCCGACTTTTCGTGCAATTCCCGCCACAGGCGGACAGGCGCGTTCGCGCCGGCCCGCGTGGTAAACATTCGTGTTTAACCGGTTTCAGGTTTTCGGGTTCCGGCGTGTTGAAGGCTTGCCGTTGGGGGGCGCATGGCGTAATATTCTGCCAGTGTTGATATGAACCGGGGCGGTCTCCGGTGTCTGCAGAGAGGATGGACGACATGAAACTGCGGTTTTGGATGATGGGATTGGCCGTGTTTTTGGCTCTGGGGGGAGCGGCAGTTGCTACTACCTATTACATCGACGACAATTCCAACGAAGGGGACGTCTATACGCCCAGCTTTACCGGAAACGACTCCAATTCTGGCACTTCGTCCAACTCGCCCAAGCTAACGCTTAACAACCTGCTCGCCTCCACGAATCTTTTCCCGGGCGATGTCGTTCTGATCGACACGGGAACCTACACGACCAACGTCGTCATCGGCACGAACGTGAATGGATCGGCGACCAACCGCATATCGTTCCAAGGCAGCACAAATCGCGCTATTTTCACGGCAGGCGGAAATATCATCACTATAAATGGGAATTATCTTAGCTTTAGCAATATCGTTGCAATAGGTGTTTCAGATGCATCCGGAACAGGCATTATTCTTGATGGCGCATCCGGGTGTGATTTTGAAAAGATCCAGACTGATCAAGTCTATTCTGGCATCAGAGTGGCTAATGCATCAAATAGCAATTCGTTTCGGCGATGCGCAGTTAAATCCAAAAGCGCGCCTTTTTCCACATCGGGTTCTCCCAAAGGGAATTCCATAGAAAAATCTGTATTGTATTCTTCTGCTGGTGTTGGTGTGGCGGCAATAGGGGGGAGTGTAACAAGTCTGCTCGAAAACATCGTGGTTGGGGCCTACATTTTCCAGTATGAGACCGTTGCATCAGATGTGGGCGCATACAATGTATTTTATCCCACCATAACATTCCACTACATCTATGAAACCCTTGCCGAACTCCAACGGATCAACACCAATTGGCATCACAACACGGTGGCGGATCCGAAGTTCGTGGATGCGGCGGGGTTGGATTTCCACCTGCTGAGCGCGGCGGGGTTCGTGTCGAACGGGGTGTGGGTGACGAATCCGGCGGTGGGCTACAGCCCGGGGATCGACTTCGGGGCTAGGGAATGACCCGAGCTCAATGGCCAAGTGAGCAGCCGGGAACCGCTTCAACTACGAAATTCACGAATTACACGAAAAGACAGTCGGGGGGGGCGGCTAAGCCGCTATTCTGACTCCTAACTTCTGACTCCTGAATTCTGGATTCTTGTATTCTCATGTCCTCCATCTCCGTCATCATTCCCGCCTACAACGCCGAGAAATACATCGGCGAGGCGATCGAATCGGCGCTGAACCAGACCCGCCCAGCTCATGGAGTGTGCAATAAAAATCTTGTACTGCACAAAATCGGAAGATACTGTGCACTGGCAGGAAAACAGGGAGGGGCAAAAAGATTCAGGCGACGGGGGTTGACAATTGGATCAATCGATGCGATCAGTATGGTCAGGATGATTGAGGTCCCAGTTGGAGGTTCTGGATGAAAACAGTGAGTGCGGTCGAAGCGAGAAAAGGGCTGGGGCATCTGTTGAACTTGGTTTCGCTGAAGCGCGAGACGATCGTGATCGAGCGGGCCGGGGAAAAGATGGCCATCCTGAAAGCCTATGATTCCGGGGCGAACAAGAAGGTGGCCGCTTCGCGCGAGGGGCGGCTGAACCTGCTCGATCTGGCGGGACTGGGCGGGGAGATCTGGGCTGGCATCGACGTCGGCGAATATCTCACCCAGGAGCGGGCCCAATGGACTTGAAGCTGGATGCCGGTGCGGTTGTGTTTTTGGACACCGCACCCTTCATTTACCTAATCGAGGGTCACGGCGACTTTTGTGCCCCCGTGCGAGAATTGCTCGCGGCATGCATCCGCGTTCGCGCCCAGATGGTGACCTCCCTGATTACGTACATCGAGGTGTTGACCCAACCCGAACGGATGGGGCGCACCGATCTGGCGGCGCGTTACCGCATGTTTCTGACCAATTCCGAATACCTGTCCATCCATCCGTTCAATTTGCAAGTGGCGGATGAATGCGTCCGGATTCGCGCGAAGAATGGGTTCAAGACCCCGGACGCCATCCAATTGGCGGTGGCCCGGGCCTGCGGCGCCAGCCTCCTGGTGACCAACGACGCGGATTGGAAGCGCTGCAAGGAGCTCAACGTCGTTCTGGTTTCAGAATTGGTTTGAATTCTTTTCAACCTCGGGGCCAGCCCTGCCCGGTTCCCTTTTCGTGTCATTCGCGCATTTCCCGCCACAGGCGGGCAGGCGTAGTGAATCGGCTGCGGCTGTTTTTTCTGTGAATCTCTGTGGTCTCTGTGGTAGAAAATGGTCTGTGATTCAAAACAAATGACAACGGCACCCTGACTTCTGACTCCTGTCTCCTGACCAATGTCCACCATATCCGTCATCATTCCCGCGTATAACGCCGAAAAGTTCATCGGTGAGGCGATCGAGTCGGCGCTGAATCAGACCCGCCCGGCCAGGGAAATCATCGTGGTGGACGATGCCAGTACGGACCGGACGACGGAAATCGCCCGGGGCTATGGCGATCGGGTCCAGGTGCTGGTCAACAATGTCAACAGCGGCCCCGGCCACAGTCGCAATGCCGGCGTGGCGGCATCCACCGGCGACTATCTGGCCTTTCTGGATGCCGACGACAAGTGGCTGCCGGGACATTTGGACTCGCTGGGGCAGTTGCTGGATGAACATTCCGATCTGGGCATGGTGTTCTGCCCGGTCGTGTGGTTTGGCGATCGAACCGGCCAATGGCCGATCCGTGTTTCGAATTATGAAAACCCACGAAATGCGTTCTTGGATATGCTGCGCAACATCTCGTGTGTGCCCTCCGCGATGATGGTGCGGCGCGCGGCGCACGAGGCCATCGGAGGATTTGACGAAGGCGACTACCGGTATCGAGGCCGTCGCATTCAGGCGGAAGACCTGGATTATGCCATCCGGATTTCCCTGGAGGCTCCGGTGATGGCGAATGCCATACCTACGGTTCGCTATCGGGTCCATCCCGGGCAGGCCAGTGTGATTCGGGTGCAGCAAGTTCTTTTGGCGTTCCGCTATCGATTGCAAATCCTATCGGCCTTGGCGCTGGATTCGAGGCATTATGCCCTTGTTCCAGCGGCCCGGGATCGCGTGATCCGGTGCTGGGAGGAGCATATCGAAGAAGTCTGGGCCAAGCGGGACATGGCCGGGCTGCGTCACATGGCGGAGTTTGGATTGAAAAGGAGATTGTTGCGAAGGGCGACCTGGCCCTATGCCGCGAAAGCCTTGCTGCCGGGGATGATGGTTCGCTTGATGGATGGTCGCAGGCAACCGGAAGACTGAGGTCGAAGGACGGGCTCAATACCCAATATCCAGGTGGAACAGCCCAAAGGTGCACTGCGAATTGCGCGAATTCTCCTTCACGCCGTCCCTCCACCTTCTTCTTTTCAGACCGCCCGTTCAATCGTTCAACAGTTCAGGATTGCGCGGCAATCGCTGTTGGCATAGGCTAACGAATGTGAAAGCAACAGATGACATCCAAGCCAAAGTCCGGTTCTGGGCGCAGGAGTCTTGCAAACCCGGATATCGTCCGCGCTCCTGCCCGGTTCCTTGCAATCTGCCCCGTTTTTCCCGTCGGTGTTTTTCGTCCTACTCTGATCTGAACAAGTGGAAGCACGCTTATCTGCTGGAGGTGGCGCGGAGGGGAGGGGTTCAATGGAAACGCTCATCGGCCAATTGAATGAAGCGGGAGTCCGATATCTGGCGATCGGCGGGCAAGCTGTGCGCCTGCACGGCTTGCCGCGTATCAGCCGGGAGAGAATCCGGATTTTGAACCACGGATGAACACAGCGCGGCGGAGCCGCAACCAAATTAATCAGAACTCATGAACTCATGAAAAAGGAGAGGAGGAGGATAAACAGGAAAACAGGAAACACAGGAACAGATTCAATGTTCAATATTCAAATTCAATATTCAATTATCCTCAGAGGTCTTGCGCAACTACAGTTCCTCCAGCAATTGTAATAATACCCCCATCCATTCCGAAATCCCCACAGCCGATTCCCGCGGCACCAAAACCGCCGATAGCTGTGATGTCGCCACTGTTAATCGTAACCCTCGCGCACCATCTGGACCAT
>Ga0209718_1003465_pt1 | contig 14093 bp, 21 predicted proteins | sample AD_JPNAS1_MetaG_FD_184420 | JGI IMG/M metagenome (GOLD analysis project Ga0209718, IMG submission 184420) | Active sludge microbial communities of municipal wastewater-treating anaerobic digesters from Japan - AD_JPNAS1_MetaG (SPAdes) (version 2) | ecosystem: Engineered > Bioreactor > Anaerobic... | reverse complement strand
AGGTAGAAGTTACTATGCATGATGGTCGGTCATATTCTGCTAGTTCCATCTGCCATTATATGGATAACTATAATAAGAGGTATGGTGTGTATACAGCAGCCACTCGAGCTCTTAAGGCTGCCAAGGAAGCATCAAAACAGCGTAAGGGTATATATTGTAAAATTTTAGTGGGTGATGACTCGCATGTGGTAGTTTAATACCGTTAATGTATTAAGGATACTATGAAAGAGTTAATACATTTGCTTATTTTCATCATCCTATGTATAGTATGTTTGGTGGTGTGGTTTGTAGTAAATTTCAGTACTAGTGGTGTTGTGTTTATGATTGGTTGTTGCGTGCTAATTATAACATATTTCAGCTCAGATGCTGTAGATTGAGATAGTGATTATATCAGACCTTTAGTGCTTGATTGTTATACAAAACTCAAATAATATTGAGGTATGAAATCAAACACTAAAGGTTCTGCGTTATTGGTAACTATTATTATCGGTACGGTGTTGTTGATAGCTGTAACTGGGATTCTCACTCTTTCGCTTAATGAGTATCGAGGATTATTAAAATCTTATCTCGATACTGCAGCTTTTCATATTGCAGAATCGGGTATTGATCGAGCTGCTGCAGCTATTACGAATAATGATTTTTCAAATGCTGTAGATGTTATACCCTCAAGTGTTTCTAATGAATCGGGTATCTGGTATAAAGGAATGCGTAATGGTGTAGTTGTATATTATCGCGGATTCTTTCCTATGGTAGATTTAGGTAATGGTAGATCCGGTATGTGTTCTGTAATGTGTTATCCTACTACGAGTACTACATATACCATATATACTCTAGGTACTGCAACTAACGGTACAAACATCACATCTCAACGAGCAATAAAGGTAGAATTTAAAGCTAATCAAAATACAGGTAGTGGTAATGGTGCTGCTATAGTAGCGAAGCGATCATTGAGTATTGGTTCGGGTTCCGACGAAAACCCGTTTGATGTAACTCGCGAATCGTATATTCGAGTAGCTAGTTATGATAGTAATAAGGGAGCTCCTAATATGGTAGTAGATATGAAGACTGGAGCGATTACTGGTAGTAATTATGATGACGATACATCTATCGGTGTTAGAGATGTTAATGGTACTGCTAACATATACTCTGCTATTGTATATGGTAATATCGTAACAGGTGGAGATAGGTCATCCATCATACTTCAAAATAATACTAAGTATGGTACTAAACAATGTACGTCAGGTAATCCATATGCCTGTACGTTAGTAGATATAGATAGTGCTGCAGCATACTATAAAAATAATACTGCAAATATCGGCTATACGGGGTTTAATATATCCGATACTGGTGGTGTCGGTGATAATATATCTACAAACTTTAAATTCAATGATAGCGATTTCAATATAGATGGTTTTAATACTGATGGATCATATAATACTGATGGATTAATTCAAACTAGACTCACATACGACAAAGATGGCACTAAGCTAGTTGACTCAAGTAATGCCAATCTCAATAAGAATAAGGTATATATCGGTCCTAGTAATTACACTTCGGGATCTGGTACAAAATCGTATACTGTTGTTGATAATGTAAATGACATGGAAGAGATTGTCATTAGAGGTCAAGCTGTATTGATTGTTGGTAACAATATGAATAATGCTAATTTGAAATTATCATTTGTAGATGATCAATCGACTCTTACATTAGTACTTGGTAATACTAGTACATCTAATGGTACATACACATTAATGACTCAAAACGAGCTTAATAATATTGCCCCTGATGACAACATGCAAGGTGTAAATCAAAATATACAGAATGCTGATTATATACCATCAAGATTTAAGATTGAAAGTGCAGGAACACCAACTGTATGGTTCCGTGTTGGTAATAAGAGTAGAGCTTCAGCAGTAATCAAAGTACCTAATGGTAAGGCTTATATTGATTGTCAATCGGCATCTAGACGTAATCAATTTAGGGGTCAGTTAATTGCTGACGATGTTACAATTCTAGGTAATTGTTGTCTAGACTTCTTCTATGATGTGCAATTAGGAAAATCAAAGGATACCAAATCTAAATTATCATTAACTAGCTGGAAACAGATTCTACCATCAACATATGTTAATCAATTATGAACACACAATCTAGATTCCTATTAGATCTACATTACTTTTTCGCTCAAACTGATGGTACTTATGCAATACCTAACTCATCGGTGGGTGATTTACTTAAACGAGCTAAAATAGAAATCGAAGCACTTCTACAACCACCACCAACTAAGAACTATATAAATCATTCAGTAGTTGAATTACAAAATATGATATTATCTAACACAATCAGTGATACGGATAAGCGACAAATCTTAGCTGAACTTAATTTTAGAACATTTAATACGGGGTATAAATTCGGTCGAACCGATGCAGAATTGTCAGAATTGTCAGCTAGAGATTTTGAAAATAAATATTGATTATTAACAATAAACAACTACTATTATATACCAATACACAATATGGACCTAAGAGCGCAAGTAATTGGATATTTACGAGTTACAGATCCTACTCATCGTCTAACATATACAAAATATGTGACAGATGCAATAGAACGCGGTATTAAACCGATATCAGCTCAAGATTGGGATATTCTTGTTAGTATGGTGGGTGATCGACAAATGACTGATACTGCAGTCGAGCGCAACTTTATAATTAATATGAAGATTGCAATTGATAATAAACCGTAAATTAATACTTTCACGTCTCGGTATTGGCACAGTTTCCTAAACTGATAGCGCATAATTGGATAATGTGAGTTCGATCCTCACCCGAGATACCAAATTTTAGTATACACATGAATGAATTAAAAGAGCTTGAGTTTGATATTAGTGAAGCTGAATATGAGGCTTCTAAATTACTAGATAGTGGAAACACATCTGAATATCTCGAAATGCAAGATCATATTACATCCTTAAAATTACGTAGGGATCGTATTATTAAGCAATCAAAATTATCATAATGTAATAATTGTATTAAATAGATAACAATTTAACTATAATATGAGCAGAAAAACCACAACAAACGAAATCGACCATTAAACCGCAATGCATGTATTGTGTTAATATAGATAATAATACTATTGAAGATCCTACTAATAAGGCTTATATAGAAACAGAAATTTTAGTATGTGAATCACCCGAAAACTACTAACAAATGCAAAGAATAATGATTGGGATGTAAAGGATGGTAGTGAAGTTGTTGTATATAAAATCGTTCCAATTGGAATTATTAAAAGGGGCGGTTGGAGTTTTAATGGATTAAGTAATATATAATTTTTGCGACGATAGTGTAGCGGAAACACGGCAAGTCCGAGCGCGGTATCCCGCAAGTAGGCATCCAAATGGCAATCGGAAGTTCGATTCTTTCTCGTCGCACTAAAACAAATAAATTAAAATGAAATCCTTAAAATTTAAAAGCGGACTGCAAAAAATTCGAGATATTAAAACTCCGTGTCTTCATCCAGAACATAATCCACCTTCGCATATTTCATTACCCCCCGGTGAATATGTTCATATCTGTCCGGGGTGCGGAGAAAAGAGAACTTTTGTGGTTCCGAACTTGTTTTGTTAAGTGTATAAAAATAAAATGTCCAAAATGTGACGGGGCAGGTTATTTACTTTTACTAAATTTGAAAAACAAAAAGAAACGAACAAAACATAATTTCGGAATTTCTGGTACTTGTCCGGTTTGCGATACTTGGTTGCGTGGCGGCGAGAAATGCCCAAAATGTAGTAAAAAAGTTAAGAAAAGTTCTTGACTTAATCCAGAGTTTTTTCATCATACATTTATGAATGAAATCGGCGACCAACTTGCTCCAGAAAGAGAATTTAATTCGCTTGAGAAGTTAATTTATTATACACATAATGAACATTTTCGCGTGGAGCAACGGAAAATTTGTGAAAACAAAATAAAATTCCGCAGCGCAGCAGAAGCCAGACAATTTAATCAATCTCATGGGCACAATAGATATGTTCGTTTATACCCGTACAAATGTCCGGTTTGTGGATTTTTTCATTTGACTAAAAATAAACACGTTGATGAAAAAAGCATCCATTAAAACGAACCAAAAAACCTTGACTTTCATAACAAAAATACCATTATCGGTTGTGTTACTTAAAATATAAAAAACTAAAACATATAAACACATGAATAATTTAGAAAATCGGTTTGACCGTTTCCTTTCAATTGCGCTAAACGGTACACGGGTTGCTGTTATTATCGCTTGTGCCATGTTAATGATTGAAAAATTAAATGAAGGTGTAAATAAACCTTTTGTAAATGTTTTCGTAAATTTTTTAATTTTGATTGGTTGCGGAAGTGTAATTTTTATCTTCGCTCAGGATTTGTGGAAGGAGATTAAAGAGGCTTCTACGGAAAATAATCAAAAAACTCCTTGATTTTTCCAGAAAGATTAATACACTAGTTTTCGTTCTTTAAGATATTTTCTGGCTCTGTGGCGGAAATGGTTGAAACGGGGAAATGGATTTCCCGCTGTAATAAGGAGGAGTGGTACCGAAGCGCGTAACCAGCGCAAGCTTCGCAGGTTCGATTCCTGCCAGAGCCGCCGTTTTTTCTAAAATATTGCTTGACCTTTAAGAGAAAATTCGTAAAGTATATCGCGTAAGGTTAAACAATCTTTCGTTCTTTTCAATAAATCAATTTGCTGGACAGTATTTCAGCATTAGCTTGATGATTACGCTCCTCACCGATATAACACGATTATGATCGATGTAGGTTTATATTAACATTGGATTGGTTGTACCCATCGGTTGTTTAGCCGGTGGTAACTCAACAATCAATCTGGTTCAAAAATCATCTGAACTCGCTTATTAGAACACTCTCAAGTTTGCGAGGAAATTTATAGAATCGACAACCCTAAAACCCGGTCGCTTTAGCGCCGGGATACAGGGTCGCAAGGGTGTTTAAAGAAAATTTTCAAGAAAAACTCTTGACTTGGGTGATAATGTTTGTATTATAGTTTGTATAAGTTAAGGTTCTTTTAAACAATTTTACCGTCGGAACGACGGGATTTTAAGCCTGTGGAGAAAAACATTGGTTTTTCTGCGAAGCAGGAAGCCACAGCCCTTTAGGGCGTGGCAGTTCACTAGAGGTAAAGGCTGTCGAGGGCCTAGTAAGAGTCTGAGTTGAAAGTAATCTCAGAAGAATCTCGATAAAAAACTTTCCTGATTTTAAAAATATGAATACCACAAAAATAACAGTATGTTTATACCCAACCGAGTATGGAGTTAATAATTTAACTAACGCTATACTCAATAAAAAATTTGGGTTTGAATTGAGTTTTGAGAGTGATAATGAAAGGAACCGTAGGATCTTATCCTTAGATCAAATTAGACAATTAAAGGAATCGATTGACTCTGCTTTATCCGCATATGAAGATATGTTGAGTATGGTTTCAACGAAACAAAAACTTTCCTGATTTTTCTCTTGACGTAACTTGGTAATTTGACCAATATCGTCAATGTTCTTTAAGAAATAATTTGTCGGTAAAACGATAAATGGGTATCGGTGCTTGATCAACACACGACCCAACCGAGGCTTCCTGATGTAGTTTAAATGGTAAAATTTCCAACTTCCAAAGTTGGTGATGTGAGTTCGAATCTCATTGCGGGATAAAAAGCCTCAACAATTTCAGTTCTTTTATAATAATTTTCTCTCCCACTGAGGTAACAAAGTGGCAACTTGGGTTTTGGGAAAGCAAACCGATCGTAAGTAGCGCGCTTAGAATTCTTTACGGTGGATTTGTTGGGAGAGAAAATTTTCAAGAAAAACTCTTGACTTGAGCGATAAGATTTGTATAATAGGTCGTATAAATTAAAAAATCACATGGCAAATAAAAAGAATAAAAAGAATAAAAAGAATAAAAAGAAAACATATGTGCGAGTTCAAGTAAACGAACATGGTGTATTTGTTTTCTTTGAACCCCACGGACTTGATACGGATAGCGTTCTTTATACTAAAAAGAAGTTAGATGAAGAATGTATGGTCTCGTCGAGTGTTGATCCGCGGACGGGATATAAATTTGCAATAGTTCGACCAGTTGATATAACGGTTGAAGTTTAAGAGTTCTTTACATAACAATTTCCCACCATATCCGTTGCGTTTTATAAAATTGACGGACCTAAAACCCGGTCGCTTTAGCGCCGGGATACAGGTCCGCAAGGGTGTTTAAAGAAAAAAATAAGAAATCTTACAAAAAAAACAAAAAATTCTTGAATTTTAGTGTAAATAATTTTATACCGTCGGAACGACGGGATTTTAAGCCTGTGGAGAAGAACATTGGTTTTTCTGTGAAGCAGGAAGCCACAGCCCTTTAGGGCGTGGTAGTTCACGGTGTAATTAAATGTTGAAAACGCGACCTCAATACGAGTGATTCGTATAGGTATTACCGGATGCCTTCGAGAGTAAATCATACTTTCTTTCCTGACATTGGAACGTTATAAAAGAAAGCGTTTCCCGAATAATGGGTGAAATACCCAACCGGCCTATTTCTTTTTTTGTTCTTTTCTATTTTAACTTCTCAACCTCCGCGCGGATAGACGCACCTAGAGGGGGGCCGTCCATACTAGTTGATGTCTATTTGACGGAATTGGTATAACATACTGATAGGTTGAGAGTTTATAACAATCACGAGTTTGTTGACGAAAATGGCAGACGTGGAGGTCAGTAACCTATGACCCAACTTCAGTTGGTAGGTGAAAGCCACTGGGAGTAGAAGGACTGAAACTTGATAACTCTCTTGTAGGTTCGAGTCCTACACAAACTCACTAATTTTGTCATGTACATGCAAAACAGGACCGAAAGGATATTTGAGCCGAGGAATCGCAAGACACCTGCTCGACTCACCATTTTAGTTCTTTTCACACATCTTCGACGATAGGTTCGATTCCTATGCGGGAGTAACGTGCTTACCGCGCACGAGAAATTAATTACTTCTTTGTGTACTCCGGCGAGCGTCGAAACAAATTTCCCCAGACCACAAGTCGTTTCCAACGCTTACCGAAAGGTCGCGCACCATGGGAGCCGTCGGGTTACAAGGAAACGTTAAAGCCTAACGAGAGTCTTTATGCAGAACTGGCAGGCTAAGGATCGTGTGAATCGGTCCACTATAATTTAGTTCTTTATATCAGCATTTCTCTTGTGGGTAGCTCCCATAAAGAAACTCACAACATCACACTGACCCCGAACCTTCTGGCAGTCTCGATGCAGGTAGCGCTTAATCGGCATAAAAAGAGGGAAGGCTCTTGTCCGACTACATTGCATGGTGATGTTTGTGAGAACAATTTCTATAAAAACACTTGACTAATTATGAAAGTATCATACTATATTTGAATCAAGTTAAAGTTCTTTTCAACATTCGCGCTCGTCGTCTAATGGTTAGGACGCGTAAACCTGTTTATCGTTTATTCCTATCGAATTGCGATGTGGTGATAGATAAGCAGTTCATCTTTTGGAGATCGATATCTAGGTTCAATTCCTAGCGAGCGCACTTTTTGAGTTTGGTGGTGGTAGTTTAGGGTTACTTCTTATGTAAAATATCCGCCTTCACGGCAACCTTAATCGAATATTCCCCAAACTCTCATATTTTGGTTGTAGTGGTGTAGAATGGGGTTACTTCTATTCTAAAGACGTGGTCACGACCTCATTCGATTATTCCCTACAGCCATTATTTTTCAACATAAACATTGGTATTCCATGTCTAAAACAAATAAACCCGCTAAGTCACAGCCAGTCTTCAACCACGAGGGTGCTCGCGTTCAAAGCATCTCACCATATCTTCAACTCAAGCGCACGGTCTTAGCGACTATGCTTTGGGAATCCGGTTTCTATGAAAGTGGTGAAGAGATTGCTGCGCGAATTTCAAATCTTGTACCTAAGGTTGCACCTGATAAGGTTGCCTCACTCGCTATTCAAGCGCGTAATGATCAGCATCTTCGTCACGTACCACTGTTTATCGCTCGTGAAATGGCACGACATGATACACACAAGTCATTTGTTTCAACCATTTTAAGTGAGGTTATTCAGCGTCCTGATGAATTGACTGAATTTCTTTCAATTTATTGGAAGACTAATGGCGGTAAGAAAACTTTAAGTGCTCAAGTTAAACGAGGTCTAGCTCAAGCTTTCAGTAAGTTTGATGAATATTCTCTAGCAAAGTATAATCAACAGAATGAAGTTAAGCTACGCGATGTTCTGTTTTTGACACATGCAGTACCTACTGATGTTCAGGGTAAGAGAGGAAAGTTAGTACCCGCTATCGATAAAAAGAGCGGTAAAGGTGTTTCATACTCTCGCGGTAAGGTACATCGACACGCAAAATCGGTTTTCACTAAGTTAATCAATGATACTCTACAAACTCCCGATACTTGGGAAGTTGCAATTTCAGCTTGTAAGAATGAGCAGGAGAAGCGTATCGAATGGACTCGTCTTATTACCGAAGGTAAACTTGGTGGTCTTGCTTTTCTGCGTAATCTTCGTAATATGGAACAGTGTGGAGTTAGCCGCGATGTAATTCGTAAGGCTTTTACGTCTGTTAATTTTTCCAGGGTTCTACCGTTCCGTTTTATTTCAGCAGCAAAATATGCTCCACACTTTGAACCAGAACTTGAACAAGCAATGTTTAGGGGTTGTGCTGATCTTCCGAAGCTGAAAGGTAAAACCGCGCTCATCATTGATACATCCCCATCAATGGTTGGTGCGCCAGTATCTGTTAAGTCTGAAATTGACCGTTTTGAAGCGGCAGCGGCTTTGAGTATGTTGGTTAGGGAAGTTTGCGAAGAAGTTTCTATTTTCGCTTTTAACCAACAATCTTATTCAATTCCTCCGCGCCGGGGTTTCGCCCTTCGGGATGCACTCGCCAAAACCCAAAATGGATGGAGTTGCGGCGGTCTCGCGGTTGAGCAAGCAAATAAAGAGGGGTATGATCGCATCATCGTCTTAACTGATGGTGAGTGGCATGTTATGAGCGCTGCCGGTACCCACTCTTATGCCTCGGGATGTACCGGTAAAGCACAGGATATATCACCAGCACCTCTCACGGATAAAGCTTACATGATCAATGTTGCTAATACTCAGTACGGTGTAGGTTACGGTAAGTGGACATCGATTGATGGTTGGTCGGAATCCGTCATTGATTATATTCGAGAGTTTGAAATGCTTACAGATTAAAAATATCAGAAGTATTAAACATCTCACTATTATTAGTGAGATGTTTTTTTATGTGTTAACCCTTGCACATATACCGTTAATAGTTATTATATATGTATGGATGATATAAACATGGAAGATCTTAAACTATCTGAAACTCAAGAGCTTTATTTTGAGCAACTGGTGGAGAAGGGCTGGAAGTATGATTCAAAAATGCCAGATGGTGATGTGTTTATGATTAAGGTAACTTCAGAATCACTTGAAACTAAGGTTATACCCGTTCAAGGTGAATCTTATGATCTACCAATCCTTAAGTTTACTAAACAACAATGAAAATCTTATTCCTAGATATTGATGGTGTGTTATGTACACTACGTGCACACTATGCATACGCTCGTAAACGTAGAGGTATTATAGATTCGTGGGATCCTGTAGGTGCTAGGGCTATTAAAGAGGTTTGTAAGAGTGGTGTAGAAATAGTAATATCTTCATCATGGAGACATTATTGTGTTAACCCTTATGATAAATCAGATATTTTAGGTGTACGGCTTAGTGAGCATAAACTTACAGAACATTTACATAAGGATTGGAAGACTGGAATTAGTGGATCTCGTGGTAAAGAAATTCGTCAATGGTTAGATAAGCACGCGGATGTTGATAAGTTTATTGTATTAGATGATGACATTTTCGATATGGAAGATATCACTCCACATGTAATTCATACAGATCCTAATGACGGTATGAGTACTAGTAATATTAAGAAGTTGTATGAATGGGCTTGTATTAACAAGAAAAAGAAGTAATCATACTCCACATGAAAGCATTAATACTAAGCGATCTACACCTTGACCATTGGAGTAAAACTCGGAATAAAATACTGTTCGATTTTATTTCTAACACTCAAGTGGATTGTATATTTTGTGCCGGTGATGCCTGTCAAGTTAATAGTCCTCAGAATTGGGAATTGTTTCTTGAGTCATTACGTGTACCGTGTTTTTATGTTATGGGTAACCATGACGCTTATGGTACATCCATTCTACAAGCTAAAGAGTTCTTACATGATAAAGCTCTGCATTCTAGATATTTCAACTTCCTGGATAATAATTATACCACATTCAATGGGTATGTTATTGTAGGTAGCCCACTATATACTGATTTCAATCTTTTCGGTAATGGTGTAGTAGAATCTACACACCCAAGATATAAGATGATTAATGATTTTGGGTATATTCATAATGATCAGGAGAGTGGGTGTATCACCCCACATGATTATATATCTCTACATAATCAAGCTCGTGAATATCTCACTAAAACCATTACTGAGCATAAAGATGGTAAAGTAATATTACTAACACACTGGATACCATCACGTTATTGTATCACTCCGGAATATGCAAATGATGCATTTAATCCATATTTTGCTGTAGAATGTTCACATCTACTGAACATCAATACATCAGTAAAATACTGGGTGTATGGTCATACTCATAGCTCATATCGTACTAATATAGGAAATACTGCATTTATTTGTAACCCCCGAGGTTACCCCGATGAGCGTAAAAAGTGGCGTGATAATAACTTTATTGTTGAACTATAATCAATTATAAACCAAACTTGATTATTATGACATCATCAAAAGAATATCTTAAACTCTTCAACACCTGTCCAATTAAGATCGGTGACACGGTAAGGGTTTTGCGCGGATGGAAGGATGGGGAATATGGGTATTATGGGTATGTTTGCTGGAATGATTATGATCCTGATGCACCCCGTTTGGACGTTGATTTCGTCGTTACGGGTAAATACGATGATTGTTACCAAATTAATAATAAAGATGATACTTGGTATGTCCCCTTCTTCGTTCTTAAAGTAGTGAATTCTGCGCCCATTAATACCGCTACATCCGATGACTTCGATGACTATCTCGCTTTTCATAACGCAAGTGGATTGAAGGTTGGAGATAGTGTCAGGGTTGTGCGTAAAGCGGAAGATCGCGAAATGGGGTGGAGTGATATATGGTCTGGTCATATGGATGATTTTGTTGATCGTACATATAAAATTACTGGTGATGCGGCTTCGTATGGGTGGGAACTAGATAATAAATGGACTTTTCCTACTTTCGTCCTTCAAAAAGTCGATGAACCCGCCAAGAAAGAAGAAGTAAAATACGTTCTAGAAGAAATTCTCGTAAAAGAAAATTCTGTGGTTGTCAATGGTTGTGAGTTGACCAAGGAGCAGATCGGCGCGCTACATTATAAGTTGTTTAGGAAGGGGAAGAAGCGGGTTAAGAAGACTTGATATTTAGGTGGTATTAAATCTGTACATTTATCTCTTAAAGATGGGTGAATTATCTATTTAATGTTTGCAAGAGAGTGATTATATGGTATTATACAATACATGAATAATAAACGTACTGTACACTACACCTACGCTAATAATCTTGGTTATCTTGTTTGTCATAACAAAGAAGTGGTCGGTTATGATACTACTACTGATAATGCAGAAGAATTTAAGACATATCAAGATGCATATGACATGATAAAGCGAGGTCTTGCAGATGAAGTTGTAACCTTTGAAGTTACACGTAGGCGTGTTGGTGATTCATTACAGAAGATTAAACGTCAACATTTTGCAAAAGCTATAAACCCGCACGCATAATACAAATTATATAAATAGTTATGGAATATAAAACTCGCACAGATTTTTTAGCATCTATAAATGGACTGTTGAAGATCGGTGGACTGGGTCGTATACTAAAGTTACATTATGAATATACACCCCATTGAACCTCTATTAGTAGTTGGAGACATCCATGGTAAATATGATATTTTATGTAAAGTATTAGATCATGCAAACAATCTAAACATAAAAACTATATTTTCCGGTGATGTTATTGATCGCGGACCGGATTCACTTAAATGTCTACAAGCGATAGGTAAATTTCGTAAAGATCACCCTAATACTGAATTGTGTCTAGGTAATCATGAACAGATGATGTTTCTTGCATTGTCTGATACTGGATATAAGGAATATGCAAACTCTATATGGTTATATAATGGTGGTAGTTGGAGTATCAACAACCACGATAATATAAATCAGACACTTACTGAATATAATTTAGGTATAGATAACTGGAGTAACTACTATCAATCTGGTGATGTAATTATAGTGCATGGTGGTATACCATACGGTATTAATAAAAAGTCTGTATATAGATTTCTTAAAAATAGTAAGACGAATATACCGCTTAATGATAGAGAGTCTGAGAATCACTGGGCATGGATTCGTTCTAGATTTTTAATGGGTGATACACCTATGAAGAATCATTACATTATTCACGGTCATTCAGCTTTTGAATTTACTGGTACACCGAAAGATGGTAGATGTAATATAGATGCATCACATAAGCGCGGTATCGGTATAGCATTAGTTGAGAGTGGTAATATCCAAGTATCAGTCTATAATTGATTAATATAAATGAAAGTTATACAATTCATTATAAACATATGAAACGTAAAAATATTACAGTCACGGAAACATATAAAAAGGATGAAATACCATGCACGCTACCATCACTTTTGCAATGGGTTGAAGATAGAATAGTTGAAGCTAAGAACAGAGGGTGTGTTGGTGCAGGAATGGTTGAATTAAACACTCAACATGCAGTGTAACATGTTTATTTAATCTCCAAATAAAAGCAGTAAACTCAATCGATTTGTTTGCAGCTCATATAGTATGTGGTATCAGTACCATAATTTTAGTGGCTGCTATATATGGTGTTTGGTGCGGGATTAAATCCCTTTCTAATCATTGGAAGAATTTCAATGAAGAATATATAAAAAGTCTGAATAATTTTATTGACTTTAATCAAACAATACCTACTATATCTCACACGGAAAAACAAAACACAATCAAGAATTTGAACATATATACAGGTAAGTGAGTTACTATATGACATACAAATATATTCGAGCATCTACTGTAGTACATCGAGCTATCAAGATGTATGAACGCAGAATGCAAAACAAATCTCAGTTATATTTCGATCCCTACAGTCTAAGACTTAGTGTTGTATTAAGAGATACAATACAGGAATTATGTGGAGACGCTTATTATAGTATGGAATCATATTACCATACAAAGATATATAAAGCGTTCACTGAATGTTTTAGTACTACTGAGTGTCAAGTTGATGAAGATACTCACTTCGGTCCACCTAATGAACATAGTATTGATGGTAGGTATTTTGCATTAAAGCATATGTTTCTACCGTTTATTAAGATGTATGATTTTATGTGTATTATAGATACACATAGATTTTAAAGTCTTAAGCGTATCTAATAAAAAGACTATCAATAATGGTAGTCTTTTTAATGAGACTACTGAATTGCTGATAAACATCATGCATGATGCGGATCTAATGATTCTAGCTGAATCTGATTCTACATATCCGCGAGGAACTGGCGAAACTAGCCTGATTTTGAAAATCTCACAAAAGCGGGAGAACCCTTAAAAGTTTTCCCGCTTTTTTTTTGGAAAAACATTGACTTTAGCCAACTCGTGCTCAATCTATTCGCGTAGTTAGAGAAAATAAGTTAGAGAAAATAAATCACCAAAATCATGAACGCCAGTTACGATCCACAATTCTGCGGAAAAGTCGCAAAAGAGATTCCTTCCCGTTGCGGGAAGGCTGTTTATAAGCAAAGCTCGTACGACGGGACGTGGTGGAAAGTTTGGAATGATGACCGCCCACGAGTTTTTATTGGGAAAAATCCGCCAAAAAACCCCTAATTTATTTAGCCTATGCCAACACAAAGTGATAAAGTAAAAGCCAATTTACTCAAAAACGAGGTTGACGAACTTCTTCAAAGGTTA
>Ga0209718_1003463_pt1 | contig 14096 bp, 10 predicted proteins | sample AD_JPNAS1_MetaG_FD_184420 | JGI IMG/M metagenome (GOLD analysis project Ga0209718, IMG submission 184420) | Active sludge microbial communities of municipal wastewater-treating anaerobic digesters from Japan - AD_JPNAS1_MetaG (SPAdes) (version 2) | ecosystem: Engineered > Bioreactor > Anaerobic... | reverse complement strand
TTTCGAGACGGACGAACAGCGATTCGTCGCCGAAGGCCGAATACAAGGGCTGGGCGATCGCTCCGATCTTGAGGATGCCCAAGACGCCGAGATACAGCTCGGGGATCTTGTCCATGAACAGGCAGACCCGGTCCTCCGGCTGCAAGCCGAGTCCGCGGAGGAACGCCCCGATCGTGTTCGAGGCCCGGCGGATGTCATGGAAGGTGTAGCGTTTCTCGTTCCCGCCCATGCCCTCCCAAATGAGGGCCGTTTTATCGCCCTGGCCCTGGAGGCAGATGCGGTCGGTGCAATGCCAACCGATGTTGAGGATGCCGCCGGGCCGGTACTCGAGCTCTCGTTCAGCTTGTTCCCATGTGAAAGTCCCGCAACGCTCTTCGTAATTCCCCATGTTCGACATGTTCACCCTTTAAATCCAGGATTGGCGGAGTCGAAATTATAGCGAAATCGCATCAAATGTCAAAACGGGCGCGGATTTGCGGCACCCGGCAAAGGCCGGGCCTTGGATGCGCGCGGCCGGAAGGAAAAAACGGAAAAAATGGAATCTTAAAGATATAGCGTTGCGATCGGGCGCTCCCCGCCCCCCTATATATAGTAGGGGAGGGCCGCCGGGTAGCAGGGGTTGATTTTTTTGCTTGACAAAGCCGGCCCATTTGCGCTAGCTTATTGGAGGAACACCTCTCAGCCTGAAACCCCACCGCCATGTCTCAAATCCTGCGCCGAAACCATAAATATTTTTTCATGATCTTTTTGGTCCTCTTTTTTCTGGCCGGCCGGCCGATCGAATTCGCCCAAGAGGCGGCCTTCTTTCAAGGCTTCCTGATCGAAAAACCGGTGATCCGGATCGCTCTCGACCTCGACTTGGAAGACGCTTTGATCCACGCCTCCTCGGGGATGAAAATCTACCAAGCCGCGGATTCCTACAAGCTCCTGGCCGAGGACGTCGCCGAGGCCAGGGTCAAGGGCCACAAGGAGGCCCTGACCGAAAAATTCTTGATTCAGGCCGCCCAGAGCCGCCGCCGGGAGGAAGCGGAGAAGATCGCTTCCGAGCTTCGCTCCCGGATCGACCGTTCGGTCACCGTCGCCGGAGGGAAGGACGAGAAGCTGGAGGGCGTCTACCAGGTCCTGGTGGGGGATTTCCTCACCCGGGGCGAAGCCCTTTCCTTTATCAAAAACCTCGCCGCCCTCGGCTATCCGGAAACCTGGATCATCCGGCAGGACGTCCCCCGGGGCGCGTCCAAGCCGCAATGGGTCATGATCGGCGGCCGGCTGGTTGATTTGAACAAGGGGTCAGCCCTCTATCTCATCCCCTCCAACCCCCAGAGCTATCTGACATACAACGGCCGGAACTATCGAGGCATATTCATCCTCCGGGGAAGCGCGCGCGGCGCCCTTCTGGTCAATGTTCTCAACCTGGAGGATTACCTCAAGGGCGTCGTTCCCGGCGAGCTTTCGCCCTACTTGTTCGGAGAGATCGAAGCCTTGAAAGCCCAAGCCGTGGCCGCCCGGACGTATGCCTTGAAAAACCTCGGCCAGTACGGCGATCTGGGATTCGATCTCTTGGCCACTCCCCAGTCGCAGGTCTACGAGGGAATGAGCATCGAGAGTCCGCGGAGCACGCGGGCCGTGGAGGAAACCGAGGGCGAGGTGGCCGTCTACCGGGGCGGCCTCATCAACGCCCTGTACACCAGCACATGCGGCGGCACCACGGAGAACGCCGAGGAGATTTTCGAGGGAAATCCCGTTCCCTATCTCCGGAGCGTTGAATGCGTCGCGGAGCGGGAACGCGTCTTCTCCCTGGCCACGTCGCGGAGCCTCCCGGCTTACTTCGAGGACGGGACGAACGCCGCGGCGAAAGTCGCCGCGGTCGCGGCCTTGGGCGTGCTCGAGCCGGGCCGGGATCCCGAATGGCTCCGGGCGCCGGTTTCCGGCGGGGAAGCGGCGGAATGGGCGCGGAAAGCGGCGGCGATCGCCGGAAAAAAAGATCCGGCGGCAACCGCCGCGCCGGGCCCCCTGACGCCGCCGGCCTTTGCCCGCTTGATCCGGGACGCGTTCGGCTGGGAGGAAAGGGTCCGGACGCTCGTCGGAAAAAGCGAGTCCGCGCACGCGACGGCCGGCCTTCCCGGCCTGGCTCCCGAAGACCGTCCGCTCATGGCCTATTTTCTAATCTCCGGAATTTTTCCCCGGCAAACCGCCTCCCGGGCCGAATCTCCGGTCGAACGGGGGGAGGCGGCCGCGTCCCTCGCCCGGGTCCTGGGATTGTCCCGCGATCCCTTCCACCGGGGAGTCTTGAAAGGGATCGAAAACGGCTTTCTGCTCGTTTCCGTAGACGACGAGACTCGGTCCGTCCCCGTGGCGGCGGACCCGTATCTCCTCAGGCGAATGGAGGGAACGGTTTCCTTCGTCTCGACGCTTGATTTGGAGGGGGGGGACGCCGTGGAATGGCTGGAGCGCGACGGCCAAGCGGTTTTTATCCAGGCGGCCTCTCTTCCGTTGTCCAACGTCCTCGACCAGCCTTCCCAATATCACAGCTGGCAGATCCGGATTTCCCGGGAGGATCTGAGCCGCCGGGCGAACCAGTTTTACCCGGTCGGCAAGCTGATGGATCTGATCCCCCAGAAAAGGGGCGCCTCCCGCCGGGTGGTCGAGCTGGCCGTGATCGGCCAGGAAGGCCGGGCGCTTGTGCGGGGGCTTAAAATCCGCCAGGTCCTCAACCTCCGGGATAATCTCTTCGTCATCGACCGGGAGACCGACGACGAAGGCCGCCTCACGCATTTCCTCTTTTCCGGGAAGGGCTGGGGGCATGGCGTCGGCCTCTGCCAGGTCGGAGCTTTCCGCCTGGCTCAAAAAGGCGCGACGTACAAGGACATTTTGAAAAAGTATTACCAGGGCGTCGAGATCGAAAAGCGGTCCTGAGCGCCCCGCCTCGGCCGGCGTTCCGTTCGCGATCCATCTTGACGTCTTCTTCTCCAGGCGCTAGCCTGAACGCGGCGGAGAAAGGCCCATGCGGAGACGATCGTCGCTCGTCTTGGTCATTTCCTTGACCCTCGTTGTCTTCTTCCGTTTGTCCGCCCCGGGGCGGGGAATCGAACAGAGCAGGCGTCTCGACGGAATCGCCTGCCGGGCCGACGCCGGGCAAAGCTACGCCCTGTATCTTCCATCCGGAGCCGATCGGGCGGAGCTCCGGCCCGTCCTCTTTCTTTTCGACCCGGCCGCGCGGGGGGCGGAAGGCGTCCGGGCGTTTCTGCCCGCGGCCGATAAATTCGGCTGGATTCTTATCGGCTCGAACAATTCGAAAAACGGACCGCTGAAAGACAGCGTCGCGGCCGCCCGGGCTCTTTGGACGGAAGCCAAGGAGCGGTTTCCCGTGGATGAGAACCGGGTCTATGCGGCCGGCTTCTCGGGCGGTTCCCGAGTGGCTTCGATCTTCGCCCAGGTCATCGGCCGGAAGATCGCCGGCGTCATCGGCTGCGGAGCCGGCCTGGCCGAAGGCCTCGGTCCGGACGGCTTGAAGGCCGAGGCGTATTTCGGGCTGGCGGGACTGCGCGATTTCAATTACGAGGAGATGAAAACTCTCGACCGAACCCTCGATCCGTTCGGGATTCCGCACCGGATCCTCGTTTTCGACGGCGCTCACGAGTGGCCGGATCCGGTCCAGTGCGAACGGGCCGCCGGCTGGATGGAAGTCCTGGCCGTCAAGAGCGGGCGCGCGGAGAAGGACGAGACGATGATCCGGTCGGTTGTCGACCGGGAGATGGATGAAGCCCGCTCGTTGGAAAAAGACGGCCGAGGTCATTGGGCGGCCGAACGATTCGAAGCCGCCGCCGGCCTGGCCGAAGGAATGATCGAGCTTCCCGGGGCGGCCGGCCGGGCGGAGGCCTTGAGAAAAACGCCGGCTGCGGCGCGCTTCCGGAGAGAAGAGAAAACGAGGGAACGACGGACGGAGCTATTTCGAGCCGGCGTGGACCGGGCGCTCGGCCGGATCGAGGCCGACGAATCGGGCGGCGCGGCCGCCCTCGCCGCGGTTCTCAAGGACCTGGGGGTCGGGCGCCTGAAGAAGGAAGCGGCCGGAGCCGAAACGATCGAGAACCGCGCCCTGGCCTCCCGCCTTCTCTTCCTTCTCAGCTTCTCCGCCCAAGTCAAGGCGGCCGCGACGTACGAGCGGGCCGGGCTTTCGCGGACGGCCGCTTTCCTTGACCTGGCCATCGCCGCCTGCGAGGAGGGCCTGTCCCGCCTGAAATCGCTTTACTTCCGCCGGGCGAGAATCGCGGCCCGGGCCGGAGACAAGAAGGAAGCCCTCGATTTTCTCGGGGCGGCGGTCGAGAGGGGATTCGACGACGTCGAGATTCTGGACGGCGCCGAAGATCTGGAGGGAATCAGGAATGAGCCCCGTTATCGGGAGATCCGGGAGAAACTGGGCCGCTTGCCGGCGGCCTAGATCTTGAAGCAGAGCGGTTCGAAGGCCTGTTCCAACCGGAGCAGCGCTTCTTCCTTCCGCCGCGAAAGCCGGGCGGCGCCCTTCTTTATCCCGCTTTCCGCCTCGGCGACCGTCCGGGCCCGCCGAAGAACGTCTTTTTTGAGCGCCCGGCGCTCCTCTTTGCTGAGAAGCTGGCAAAGGCCCTGCATGTAGAAGATCCAGGATTCGACCAGGCCCTTGGGCGGGGGATTTTGGAGACCGTGTTCGAGCAGACCCCGGGTGACGTGCCCCTCGGCGAGGCCGAAGCCCTCGGCGGCCTTCAGGATCGCCTCCCGCCCCGGGCCGTCGATCTTTCCGTCGGCCCATGCCGCCTCGACGAGCGGGATGATCGAGAGGGTGGCGAGAACCTCGACGTGGATGTCGAGCATGACCAGCTTCCGGAGGATGGCTTCATCGACGATGCCGGAGATCCGGGAGAGGGTTTCGAGATCATGCGCCGTTTTTTGGAGTCGCCGTTTTTCATCGGCCAGGGCGGTGTCCTTCTTGAAAAAGAAGAGCTCCTCGAGACGCTTGCCCCGAAGATGGAGAGGATAATGCTCGTCGCTCATGCGCCCGAAATATAGTCCGGTCGGAGGGCGGAGTCAAGCGGTTGACGATGGAGCGGGGACGGACTATGATGCTTCTTCTTATGGCTCTCTTCCCGTATGCGCGGATAAAACACATCGAGGACGCAAGGGGCTTCGCTCGCGCTTCCGGAGATTTCCGGTCTTTCTCGACCGGCCGGGCGCGGGCTTGGCAAGGCGCTCGGCCGGCTTCCGCCGATCCGGGTTTCCGAGCGGGCCTGGAGAGACGTCTCAACCGGACGACGTCCGCTCCGGCCGTCATCCCCTCCGCGATGACTCTCCGCCGCAGGGAGGAGTTCCCCCTTCGAGATCAGGTCGGCCCGTCGCTCCCGGCTTCAGGGAAGAGCCGGACCGGCGCGGACCGGCCGGGAAGGGAATCGGCTTCGGGAGGTGCCGCGTGATCATGAAAAAATGGAGTCCGTTCGCCGTCGTCCTCGTTCTTTCGCTCATCCCGGCGGTCGCCGGGTCGGCCGCCGCGGGAGAGACGCCCGCTCCGGCGGAGAAAGGACGGACCGCCTGGACGGTTGAGGATATTCTTTTGGCCGAGTCGTCCTCCGGCTGGGAGATCTCTCCGGACGGAAAATGGGCCGTCTGGGTCAGCAGCCGGATGGACAAGGAGAAAAACGGCCGGATCGCCAATCTTGTCCTGACGAATTTGGAAACAAAAAAAGAAACGCCGCTGACGCGCGGCTCGGAAAGCAACACCGGTCCCAAGTGGTCGCCGGGCGGAGGGATGATCGCCTTCCTGAGCACGCGGCCTCTTCCCAAGCCGAATCCGGATCTGGCCCGCTCCCAGCTCTGGCTGATCAGCCTCGCCGGCGGCGAGCCGTGGCCGGCGGCCGGATTCGTCCGCAGCCCGCAAGCGTATGAGTGGATCGACGAGGAGACGATCATCTTCAGCGCGTCCGAGGACCCCGCGCTCCACGAGCAGGAGGCCAAGAAGAGGAAAGACACGACGCGGGTCGTCGACGATCTCGATCATGAGCCGCCCGTGCGGCTGTTCAAGCTCGCGGTCAAGAACGGAACGGTCACCCGCCTGACGTCCAACTCGGATTTCATCCAGTCCTGGGCCGTCACGCCCGACGGCCGGACGGCCCTGGCCGTCCATGGACGGTCGCTGAGTTTCGATTGGGATCACAAGGACCTGCCCCGGACGTTCCTCCACGACCTGGCCTCCGGCGAGGCGAAGGAGATCCTGGCCGGCCGGCGGATCATCCCTTCGCAGATCAAGGCGGCCGCCGACGGCGGCGGGTTCTACTTCGGGGCCCCGTATTCGTCCGACGCGCGCTTCTTTACGGCGGCCGTCACCCGTCTTCATTATTATGACCTGGCCGCCCGAACGGACGCCCTCGTCGACCTCGGCACCGAAAACGGCCTGGACGGCGGGATCGAAACGACGCCGGACGGCTTCATCGCCTTGCTCGCGGCCGGAATCCGGCCTCAACCCGCCCGGTTCGTCAAGAAGGGACCGGCGTGGAAGCGGGCCGATCTCCGGGGCGAGCATGTCCGGAATATCTTCGATTTCGCCCTCAGCCGGGATGCCCGGGTCATTGTCTACAACCACTCGACGGCCTCGCGGCCTTCCCAGTGGTTTCGAGCCGCGCTGTCCGGAAGCACGCTGACGGGGCCGGTTCAGATGACCGTCCTCAATCCCGGATTCAAGGACAAGCCGGCTGCCCGGACCGAGGTCGTCCGCTGGACGGGCGCCCTCGGCGAGGAGATCGAGGGCCTGCTCTATTACCCCCGCGACTATGAGGAAGGCAAGCGCTATTCGCTTTTCACCGCTCCGCACGGCGGGCCGGCCGGGGCCGATTCCGACTCCTGGAAGGAGAGCTGGGCGTATCCCCACCAGCTCATCAGCCAGCGAGGCGCGTTCATCCTCAAACCCAATTACCACGGCAGCTCCAGCTACGGCCTTGCCTTTGTCGAGTCCATTTGCTGCGGCAAATATTACGAGTATCCCGTCGAGGACATTCAAAAGGGAGTCGAGGCTCTCATTGCCCGGGGCCTCGTCGATCCGGACCGGATCGGAACGTTCGGCTGGTCCAACGGCTCGATCCTTTCGATCGCCCTGGCCGTCGCCGATCCCGAGCGCTACAAGGTGGTCGGCGCGGGGGCGGGCAACGTCGAGTTCGTCAGCGATTGGGCCAACGTCGATTTCGGCCAGTCGTTCGACGCCTATTACTTCGGCAAGTCGCCCCTGGACGATCCCGATTTCTACGTGCGGATCTCGCCCTTCTTCAAGCTGGACAAGGTCCGGGCCCCGACGATCATTTTCTTCGGCGCCGAGGACCGGAACGTCCCGACGAGCCAGGGCTGGACGCATTACCGGGCCCTCTATCACCTGAAGAAGGCTCCGGTCAAATTCATGCTCTTTCCGGGCGAGCCGCATTCCCTCCGGGAATACGCCCACCAGCACCGGAAGGTCACGGAGGAGATGGCCTGGTTCGACCGGTGGTTTTTCAAAACCGAGACGGCGGCCCGGGAAGCTTTGAAAAAGGATTCGCCGCTCGGCCGGGCTCTCCGGGGGAAAAGCATCGCCCGGTCCGGCGCCCTTTACGGCGTAAAAACGGGGGACGGCGGGATCCTCGTCCCCGAAGTCGTCCGGCGGGGCGCCATTGAGCTCGGCCGGTTCGAGGTGACGCGGGCCCAGTTCGCCCCGTTCGATTCCGGCCGCGCGCCCGTCCCGGGCATGGAGAATCATCCGGTGACCGGGATTTCCTTCGACCAGGCCAAGGCGTACGCCGCCTGGCTGGCGGAAAAGACGGGCGAGCCTTGGCGTCTGCCGCGCGAGGAGGAAGCCTCCGCTTGGGTCTCCGAATCCGACGGCGAGAACACCCTGGATTACTGGGCCGGCTATGCCCTTAATCCCGACGATGCCCGGCGGCTGGAAGCCGAAGTCGAGGCGCTCGGCGGGCCGGAGGCTCTTCTCAAGGAGGCGGGCAGCTTCCCCGGAGCCGGGGCGGACGGCGAGGAGCTCGTGTTCGACCTCGGCGGAAACGCCGCCGAGTGGGTCGCGGCCATGGATGGAAGCGGGAAGGCGATCGGCGGCAGCGCCGACCGCCCGGCCGATCCGAAGAACCGCCCCGGCCCGGCTTCGCCGGGCTGCACGGGCTTCCGCGTGGTCCGCGGCCGAGTTTGAAGGGACGACCGCCGGCGGCTACGATCAAATCGAGGAGCGGGCGCGGCTTTTCAACGCCCGGCCCCGGCTCACGGCGGTCACGGAATACGGCCTGGAGAAAAACGGGCTTTGTTTCCCGAGCCGCGACGTCACGGAAGAGGCTTACCTCAAAGACGGGAAAACGCCGTTCATCCGCTCGCGCACGGAGAGCCGATACGTGGATTACCGGTTTTTCACGGTCGAGACGGAGACGGATCTCGGGCCCTGATCTCTTCTTGATTTCCCGCGGCCGGGAAAAACGAGGGAATGGGGATCGGTGTAATCCCGGAACAGCCTTCTTCCCGTCGTTTCCGCAAACCGGAGAGGCGGAGAAAAGCGAGGCGGGGGGCTTCGCGCCGCCCGGTTTTCTCTTTTCAGTAGGCGAGACGGCCCTCGGCCTGCCGCTTCTTCAGGACGGCGATCATGTCGGCGGTCATCGCGGCCAAGTCATAATCCGGCTTCCAGCTCCATTCGGCCCGGGCGGCCGAGTCGTCCAGGGATTGAGGCCAGGAGTCGGCGATGGCTTGGCGGAAGTCCGGCCGATAGTCGATTTCGAAACCGGGGAGATGGCGGCGGATCTCAGCCGCCAGCTCGGCCGGGGTGAAGCTCATCGCCGTGACGTTGAAATCGGAGTGGTGGCGGAGGTTCTTGAAGCCGGCGGCCATCAGGTCGAAAATCGATTTCAAGCAATCGGGCATGTACATCATCGGCAGCCGGGTGTCCGGTTCGAGAAAACAAGAATACCGGCCGTATTTGACCGCTTCATAAAAAATCGCCACGGCGTAATCGGTCGTTCCGCCGCCGGGCAGGGCTCCGTGGCTGATGATCCCGGGGAACCGGCAGCCGCGGACATCGATTCCGAAGCGGGCGACATAATAATCGGCCAAAAGCTCGCCGGCGACCTTCGTCACCCCGTACATCGTCTTGGGCCGGAGAACCGTTTCCTGGGGGGTGAGGACCCGGGGCGTTTCGGGGCCGAAGGCGGCGATCGAGCTGGGGATGAAAATCCGGGTCAAGCCGAGCTTCCGGGCGGCTTCCAGGATGTTGAACGTCCCGGTCATGTTGACGTCCCAGGCCAACTGGGGATTCTTTTCTCCGGTGGCCGAAAGGATCGCGGCCAGATGAAAGACCGTCCCGGCCTGGTGTTTTTTGAGGATGTCCTCGAGAAGGCGGGCTTTCGTCACGTCGAGGGATTCGAAGCGGCAGGCGGGCGCCTGGGCCGAAAGGGGCTGGATGTCGGCGGCGACGACGTTGTCCGGGCCGTGTTTCCGGCACAGAGCTTGGAGAAGCTCGGTTCCGATCTGTCCGGATGCTCCGGTGACGAGAATGCGCGACGGTTTTTTCATACAAACGCCTCGGTTTTCAGGGGATGTTCCAAGGGGGGATTAAATATCATAGACGTCCGTTGAAATCAAACCGGGAAAAAGGCGATACTAGGGCCATGCCCGCTTCCCGCGTCGCCCTTGTCACCGGCGCTTCCCGCGGCCTCGGCCGGGAAATCGCCGTCGCTCTGGCTTCTTCCTCGAGCGCGGTTCTCGTTCATTATTTCCGGAACCGGAAGGGGGCCGAGGCGACGGCCCGGGCGGTCCGCCGGGCCGGGGCGGAAAGCGATGTCCTCCAAGCCGACGTCACGGTGGAGAAGGAGGCCCGCGGCCTGGTGGCGGCCGCCGAGAAGGAAAGAGGCCGGCTGGACATTCTGGTCAACAACGTCGGCCCGATTCTCTTCCGGCCTTGGGACGAGCTTTCGGCCGCCGAGTGGGAATCCATGTTCCGGCAAAACCTTCTCGGGGCGTATTTCGGCCTGACCGAGGCCCTGCCGGGGATGCGGACCCGGCGGTTCGGCCGGATCATCAACCTGGGTTTCGGACGGGTGGAACAGCTGGCCGCTTTTCCGACGGTGCTTCCCTACGCCGCGGCCAAGACGGCCCTTCTCCTCTTGACCCGGACGGCCGCGGCCGAATGCCGGGGGACGGGGGTGACCGTCAACATGGTATCGCCGGGACTGCTTGAGGGGGGGATCCGTCCGGCCGGCGCGCGCGTCCCGCGGCGGGAGCTGGGGACATACGCCGAGGTGGCCGCGGCCGTCCGGTTTCTCGCGGCCGAGGAAGCGCGGCGCGTCACCGGCACCGACATCCTGGTCGCCGGGACGTGGAAAATGTGAGCGGCCGGATTTTCCGATTGAAAAAATCCGAAAAATGAACATAATATCGGCTGACCGATGATGCCGAAAAACGACATGCGGGGAATCGTCCTTTGCGCCGGGCGAGGCGGACGGCTCAGTCCCTTCACCGACCAAACGCCCAAATGCCTTTTGTCTTTCGGAGGGAAAACGATTCTCGAACGCTGCCTGGAGGGCTTGCGGACGGCCGGGATCGGGGAAATTTTCCTCGTCACCGGCTACCACCGGGAGCTCATCGAGCGCTTTGTTCGGGACCGGGGGATCGAGGGGATCGCCTTCGTCGTGAACGAGGCCTATGCCCGGACCAACACGGCCGTCTCCCTGAACTTGGCCTTGAAGCGCGTGTCCTCGGACGTCGTCGTCGTCAACGGCGACGTTCTCTTCGACCCCTCGATCCTGGCCGAGCTCGTCGCCCTGCCCGTCTCCCACGGCGCGGCCGTCGACGCCGATATCTCCATGGACGGAGAGGAAGTGAAGGTCATCGTCCGCGGCGGACGAATCGTCCGGATCGGCAAGGATCTGAATCCGAAGGACAGTCTCGGCGAGGCCATCGGCCTCTATAAAATCGGCCGGGACTCGATCGCCGACTTGACCCGGATCTATGATGAGCTTGAGGCGAAGGGCGAGATGGAGCATTTTTTTGAAAAAGGGTTTGATATCCTGAACGGGAGAGGCGCCGGCGCGGACCGTTCATTCGGCGTCTTCCTGACCCGGGGCCGGCCCTGGGTGGAAATCGACACGCCCGAGGATTATCGTCATGCCGAACGGGACATCGCCCCTCGGCTCTGAGGCGGCGTTCGACTACGAGAAAGCGGCCCGCAAGAGCGAGAGCCATTTCACCCCCCGCTTTCTCCAAATCAACAAGATCCTCAATCGGCCGGCCGCCTCGTTGATCGTCCGGGCTCTTTTCAAGACAAAGATCACCCCCAACCAGGTGACCGTCTCCTCCTTTTTCATCGGCTTGGCCGGGGCCGGGTGCTTCGGCTTGGCCACGCCCGGCTCGTTTATCGCCGGCGGCCTCCTGACCCAGATCTCCTCCATCGTCGATTGCGCCGACGGAATGCTGGCCCGGGCTCGGGGGACCTCCAATGAATTCGGCGCCCACCTCGACCTTATCCTCGACCGGATCAACGAATCCTTCTTGATCACCGGGGCGATTTTAGGCTGGTTCCGATATTCCGGCCGGGAGATCGACCTGATCCTCGGTTTGTTCGCCCTCGGGCTCTATTTTCTCCAGACGACCCTGTTTTACCTGGTGAAAAGCCTGACCGGGGACGAGCGGCGGGGGGAGACCGCGGAAAACCGCGGCTGGCTGATGTTTCTCATCGCCCTGTTCGCCGTGATCAACCGCTTCGATATCGGCCTCGTCGTCCTGATCATCACCTCCATCGGCGGCGCCGTCGGGCTGCTGATCCGGTTTTTCCGGTTCGGAAAACTCTGACGGGAAGCCGTTCTTTCCCGTTCCCCGGTGTTTATTTGTCCGGGGGATTCGGTTATCCTAAAAAGGCCTGATCCATCATCCCGGCGGCGGGAAAAAGACGCCGGCGCCGGGAAAGGAACGAAAATGAAATTCAGAGTGATTCAGTCGCCGAAGCTCAACCTTCTGTTCGGCGAAGGCGCGGGGATGTCGGCGCGGGGCGAATGTCTCGAACATCCCAAGGTTGCGGCGAAGGACGTGATCGACGGGATCGGGGCCTTCGGCCGGGAGGGGACGAATTCATGATGCGGAAAAAAACGGCGGCGCTTCTCCTCGCCGCGGTCTTGGCGGCTTCCTCCGGTTGCGGTCGGACGAATCCCTTGACGGCCAAGAGAATCAAGTCGGTCGAAAAAGGGCTGATGCGGGCGGTCTATCTGAAAGGGCTGGCCGCCGAAAAGCTGTCCTTGGACGAGCGGATGTCCTTCTACCGCGTCCCCGGCGTCTCGATTGCCGTGATCGATAAAAACGCGCTGGAATGGGCCAAGGCCTACGGCGAAAAGGACAATCAGACTCATCAGCTCTTGACCTCGGAGACGCTTTTCCAAGGAGGGGCGTTCAGCCAGATGGTCGCCGGCGCGGTCGTCGCGGCCCTGGCCGGGCGGGGGACGGTCTCCCTGGACGAGGACGCCGCCTCGGGCTTGAAATCGTGGACGTTTCCGCGCGAGTTCGACCGGCGGAGCCACGCCCTCGACCTCCGCTCGCTTTTAGCCCACGGGGGCGGGCTTTCCGACCAGGTCCTGCTCGGATACGGGCACGACGAGCCGCGGCCCGCGCTCGCTGAAATGCTGGCCGGGACGAAGCCGGCGGCCAACGCGCCGCTGTGGTACTCGCCGGCCGGGAGCCGCCTTTCCCGGACGCGCTACGCCGAGTCGGGCTACGTTGTTTTAGAAGCTTTCTTGACCGACCGGACCGGCCGGCCGTTCTCCGACCTCGCCGGCGAGCTCGTCCTGACGCCGGCCGGGATGGAACACAGCACGTTCGAGATCCCGCTTTCCAACGAGCCGCGGGAGCTGGCCGCCACCGGGCACCTGCGCGACGGCCGGCCGCTCGCCGGGCTTTGGAAATATTACCCGGCCGCGGCGGCCAAAGGCCTGTGGACGACGCCGTCGGAATTCGCCGCCTTCCTCCTGGATCTTCTCCGGTCGGCCGGCGGCGAGGGAGGGAGGATTCTCCCGGCCTCCGAGGCCCGATCGATGCTCACTCCCTTCCTGGAAAACCGGGGCCCGGGCTTTCTGGTCGAGGGCGCGGGCGACGACGTGCAATTCAAGCTGAGGGGGAAGACGGAGGGATTCGCCTGCCAGATGGTCCTGTACCCCGTCCGGGGACAGGGCGCGGTGATCATGACCAACAGCGACAACGGCTTCACCTTGATCGACGAAATCCTGGCCGCTCTCTCCTCCGTCTACCAGTGGCCGCATTACCGGCCGGAGGAAAAAACGGTCCTGCGCCTCGACCCCGAGACCTACCGGGACTACACCGGGAGGTACGAAGTCGGCCCGAATTATTTCCTGGATGTGACCTGGGAGGATTATTACCTGGTCATCCAGCCGACCGGCCAGGCCGCGACCCGGTTTTACGCCGAGGGCCAGACCCTGTTCTATTCCACGGACCCCTACATCCGGATCCAATTCCTCCGGGACAGAGGGCCGGTCGAGGGCCTCGTTCTCTGGCAGCAGGATTTCGAGCTGCGGGCCAAGCGGATCGGCCCGAAATAGAGGTTGTCCCATGGCCGAAATCAAGCGGATCGGAATCATGACCGGCGGAGGGGATTGCCCCGGGTTGAACGCGGTCATCCGGGCGGTGGCCAAGCGGGCCCTGTTCGAGCATGGCTGGGAGGTGTTCGGGATCGAGGACGGCTACGAGGGGATGATCAAGGCCCGGTTTCGGAGACTGACGGCCGCCGACGTCTCCGGGATCCTGACCCTGGGCGGAACGATCCTGGGGACGTCGAACACGTCCGATCCGTACGCTTATCTCCTCCGGCGGGGAAAGGGGACGGTCCGGCTCGACGTGTCGGCCCGGGCCATCGGCCATGTCCGGGAGAAGGGGCTGGACGCCCTGGTCCTCATCGGGGGGGACGGAACGCTGCACACGGCCGCCCGTCTCGCGAGGGCGGGGCTTCGGATCGTCGGCGTCCCGAAGACGATCGACAACGACTTGCGGGGAACGGACCGGACCTTCGGCTTCGACACGGCCGTGAGCGTGGCCACCGAGGCCGTCGACCGGCTGCACACGACCGCCCA
>Ga0209718_1003458_pt1 | contig 14111 bp, 16 predicted proteins | sample AD_JPNAS1_MetaG_FD_184420 | JGI IMG/M metagenome (GOLD analysis project Ga0209718, IMG submission 184420) | Active sludge microbial communities of municipal wastewater-treating anaerobic digesters from Japan - AD_JPNAS1_MetaG (SPAdes) (version 2) | ecosystem: Engineered > Bioreactor > Anaerobic... | reverse complement strand
AGCCCGCGTCTTTCCGTTCACTTCCACCACCGTGAAATGCAGCTCTTCCCCGTTCCTCGTCTGGATCACACGCACCTTCTCTTTTTCAACGAACCCCTTCTCTTTTTTTTCGTTCTCCATTGTTTTTCTCCTTTTTGGTTTTTAGTTACACGGCTTCAAGCAAAAACACAAAGATGGGTTTTAACGCTTCCACGGTCACCGACTTCTCGACATTCACGCTCCTCAGGTTCCTTCGCGCCTCATCCGAAAGATTCTGCGCAAGATTAAGCTCAAGCTGGTTCTGCATGCTGAACGGGTCCTGCGACCTGCCTCCCAGAAAAAGCGCGCCCATGGAAAGGACGGACTCTCCGAGCGCTTTCACGATTTTTTTGTCCGTATGCTTTTCAACCTTCCCTTTGATCCCGGCGGCGCCGTCCTCAGAAAGCGCGAGCGCGTTCACGCGGATCTCGCGCCCGTCCGGAAACACCAGGAGCTGGAACCGGACATTGATCCGGTCAAGGGACTTCAGAACGTTCGCTTCTCCCAGGAATTTCGAGCCCTTGGGGATCACCGTCTTTTCACCGGCCATGAAGTCCTTGGAAACGAGCGCTACGACCGGCGCGTCCACATTGAAACTGAACACCCGCTCCCCCAGAAGCGCCGGGATCTTGGCACCCGAAGCGAGCCCGAGTTTCGTTTTTCCGGGTCTTTCGATCCCCGTCCGGATCACCCGCTCCGGTTCTTTCTTGAAAAGGAAGACACCCATGGCGCTGTCGAGTTTCCGCTTGGTCCGCGGCAGGATCTTCAGAGGTTTCACGGACGCTTCCGGTTTTTTAGATCTAAAGGAAGCGTCGATCGCGCGTTCCATGGAAGCGGCGGTCATGGCCACCCGGTTCTGCTCAGCCGCGGGAACGCTCAGAGCCTTGGGTTTCGGGGCCTTTTGCCCCATCACTAAATAGGAGACGAAAGCGACAATCAAAAGCGCAGAGCCCCATAACACGAACCGGTTCCTGACGAGGTCCCTTATCCGGTGCCAGTCATTTTCCCAACCCTCGGGTTTTTCAGAAAACCCGGGCTCGGGAGGCTTGGGAGTACTGTTTTTCTTTTGGACGCGCCCAATCAGACGCCGGATGAGCTTGATCATTCGAACCACCGGAACCCTTTGAGTTCGATATCCCGGGCCGACCCGGGCTCTAAAGCGTCCTCGAACACGCGGAGGACCGGCTTTTGACCTTTGCCAAGGACCCGGTAGTCGAATACGATCACGCCGTAGACGTAGCTATCGGGCTGGATGACTTTGGAGATCTCAAGTTCGGAGGGAAATTCGATATTCCCGGACTCCTGGTTCTTCAGGAGCTTCCGTTCATACTCAATCGCCCCCACCGACGCCTTTAGGAGTTTGTACGGGATCTTGGAGTAATTAAGGATCGAGAACCTGAGGTACCCTTTATCCGCCATCCGGGAAAGCGAAAGGAGATTTACCTGCACCTCGCCTTTCGCCTCCGATCCTTTCAAAGCGAAAGATTGAACGCCTGAGGCCACTTTCTCTTTCAATTTGTCCTCGGAAAGTTTCTCCGCTTTCTCTTCAAGCTTCGCTTCCTTCTGCTGGTAGTCCTCTTTGATCACCGCGGCTTTTTCTTCGACCTTCTTTTCAAAAGCGTTCTGGACGAGCGATTCGTCATCCTTCGGAAGCCTGTAATCGAGGACGAAGTCCGCGGTCTCGGGCGCTCCCGTGCTTACGTCAAAGGCGAGCCTGCCGGACTCCGTGATAATGATGATGTTCGACCGGGCCTCCGCGTCGTCCGTGACGGGTTTTACAAGGACCTGTCTTTCATAGACCTCAACTTTGAAGAGGTCCTGGTCCCCGACAAAGACCTTGAGCGCGGGTTCCGGAAGATCGATCGTCGAGACGTAGCCCAGGGCGGTCTGCAGCCGGTAAGCGACGCCCGAGCGCATGGTCACTTTGTAGATATTTCTCGTGGAACGCCGGAGTTTATTGAACGTCTGCCGTTCCTTCAGGTTTGAATCCGGGGTCTCCACCGGCTTCCCCTCAGGCTCCGGTTTCGCGTCTTCCGCGAACCCGGGAACAGGCGTTAAAGAAAGCGTAAGGACCCACGCGAAAAGTAATGTGCGTTTCATCGTTTATTTCCCTCCAGTCGGTTTAAGAGAATTTCTTTGTAATCTTCCACGAGAAGTCCCGAAGGGGCCGGAAGGCACCTTGGTATCTTTTTTAGGACAAGTTCTGATTTCAGAAGCGAGGCATCGCGATAATCGGGATCTTTGTAGCTTTTTAGCGTCCGCACCCAGACAAGCGAAACGAGAACATGCTCCGGGGTTTCGCGTTCGATCTTTTCTTCCTTAAACTCGAGGGCCGCGTAAAGCTTCGCTTCCTCGATCCGGGCGAGGACCCCGGACTCGATCAAGCTGCGCTTGGCGGCGCTCTGAAAGCGCGCGCTCATCAAATTCCACGCCTCCGCCATGTCCCGGCTCACGGTGTAGGCGTTGTACTCCGCGTATCTTTTAACGAAGGTCCTCGCGAAATAGAGGATCTCGGGGCCCGACGGAGCGTTATGCGCGGCCATATCCGAGATCGCTTCGGCTTTCCCCACCTCCTCCACCCGGATCACGACCGGCGGCCGTTTCGCGAGCGCGAACACACCGAAGACCGCGACAAAGAGAAGGCAGAGGAGCATGAGGCTCACGAGTTTCAGGAACTCCTGCTGCGATTCAAGGTCCCCGAACACTTCGTAGTAACGCCTCCCCAGGTTTTCGAGTTTTGTCTGGAATCGTGTTTTCATTTGTAGTTCGTCCCTCCTCCTGCCGGAGCAGGTTTGTTTTGCGGGGGTCTTGCGGGCATCGCGGCGTATTTAGCGATGAACGCGGTCCCGATCCCCACCACCGCGGACCCAAGACCGCTGATGCTTCCGCTTGAAGTGATCTGATGAGAAATGAGCGGCACTGAAATGAACAGAAGAATGAAAAGAACATTGGCCGCGATCACCGCCGCGGCGTTCGTCTCCTCGGGAAGATAGATCGCGATCACGTTCATGACCGAGATCACTTTCATGAGAATGGAAAGCACGACCGTCCAAAGAGACACGGCGACGAGGCTCCTGAGCCAAAACACAAGCCCCTGACTCGTGGATTTATAGACCCCGAACGCAATGAGAACCGGACCAAACACATAAAGGAGGGAGAGGAACACGAACCTGAGCCAGTTCAGGACCCCGAGCGCGACGAGCGCGACGATATAGGTCAGGTAATTGAGGATTGTCAGGATGATCCGGGTATCGAACCCGCCGAGATCTTTTTTCTCCGTGATCTCGCGGAAGACAGTCCTGATCACCTCCTGGAATTCCTCATGCGGGAGGATCGCTTTGGCGAGCAGATCCGTTCCGTAGACGATCCACACAAAAAAACGCTCGTAAAGGATCATGAGCCCCACAACGAGCACGGCCCGGATAAAAAGACCTTTGTAATCCGAGCGGTCTTTCATCACGAGGAAGTTCTCGTGCAGCACCGCCGCAATGAACATGAGCGGAAAGATCACGGCCGCGGCCGAGGCCGTCACGCCGTATGCGGAAGTGAAAAGATCCGGGATCTGAAGCACGTTCGTGAAAAGAAATCCCTGGTTCGTCATCGCCAACCCCCGCCTGACGCTCCCAGAATGCCGTCCAGATACTCGCCCGTGTCCTTGATGAAACGGAGGCGCTCCCGCTCCGCGTCTTTTTCCCGGCGCGAAACCTGTTCGATCTGGGTAGCCTCAAGCTCGAGAAGTTTCGCGATGGATTCCTGGGTCTGCTGGCCGAGAACCATCAGTTCCCCGATCCCTTGCGCCTGAAGTCTCACCGCGCCTTTCGGGCTCGCGGTCTCCGCCTGGGTCTGTATCTGGCGGGCCGCGTCCCGGAGATCCTCGCCTCCGTGCCGGATCTGACTCGCCAGTTGAAACGCCTCGACCACCTGCATCTCCTCAAAAGGGATATAAGCCCTTTGATTGCCCTCCGGGATACCTCCGGTGATGGCTTCAAGCGAAGCTCTGAGATCTTCCGCGGTGCCGCCCGTCTGAAGGATCTCGATCTGCGGTGTCGTGAACATTGCGTCTGAGTAAACGTCCCGGATCCTTGTCCGCATCGTGCTAATAAAGTCGCGGATCGGATCGCCTTTGACGAAATTCAGGATCTCATCCAGCCCTGAATGGAACCGGAGGAACTCAAGAGTCTGGTCCTTCAGCTCGGTCAGTTGATCCATGGCCAGCATGATGTTCTGGGCGAAGCTGCTATTGAGGATCGAATTCTGAAGTTCCTGAAGAGCCGCGTTAATGGCGTCAAAGGTCGGCATCGTCGCATAAGCGGAAGGAGCAGGAACACCCGCGAGGATCACCAGCAGAAGGAAAAGAACCAAAACACCTTTACGCATTCGCGGCCTCCCCGGGTTTTGACGCGCCGCCGGGAAACTTCCGGGCCAGTGTTTCAAAGATCTCCAGATTCGTTTTAAGAGGCGCTGCGGCACGAAGTTCCGACTCCCGAGCAAGATCCGCAGGGTCCGTCGTCGCGATCCAGTACTCGAGCGGGTTCGGCTCCACTTTCGCGATCACCCCGTGATCGTCGAACTTGATAAAGACCTCCGAATAGTGTCCGGGCCGGACCTCCAGTTCACGAGCGGCAAGGATCTCGTTCTCATTAAGACCGAAAGAAACGAGCTTTTCGTGCCCTTTCTTCAGGCGCAGGATGTATTTAATGGGAGAGTTATTGACCATCACGCCCGAGATCTTTGACTCCAGGAAATCCTCCGGGTTCTGGCTGATCGAAAGAACTCCGGCGTTCAGTTTCCGGGCCGTTCTGTAGAACACTTCGACAAGTTCCGTCCCTTGGGATTCCTTGAGGAGCTGCCAGCATTCATCGAGCACGAGTATCTTTTTGATCGCGAGATTCTCGAACTTCCGTTTCAGGGCGAAGGGAATGATAAAAAGCAGGATCTCCTGAAGTTCGGGATACCGGGAGATCTTCCGGAGATCGAAGACCGTAAAGCGCGCGTTAAAATCGAAGGTGCCTTTCCGGTTCAGCACTTTCCCGTACTCTCCCTGGGTAAAAAGAGAAAGTTCTTTGGCGAATCGGTAAGCCTTCCGCTTGTCCTCTTCATCGCCGTCTGAAAATCCGCGCAGGCCCTTCTCAATATCCCCCAAAAGCGGCGTCTCGTCCTCCCCGAGCGGGCGGTAAACTTCACGGATGACACGTTCCAGGATCATTTTCTCACTTGCCGCCCACTGCCCGGACGGAGCGATCATTCTCTGGAGGAGTTCCTTCAAAAACTGCAGGAACGTGGAATCGGCGTCCCCTTCCCTCGGAAAAAGCGCGGACTTGGAAGGAAAAGGATTCAAGGCGTAGTGCTCCGAACACTCCACCTCGAAATAGGCACCCTTGAGCGCCTGGGAAAGCTTCCGGTAACTCCCCCCAAGATCGATCACGATCACCTCGTGCTCTTTAGCTGCCATAAGAAAATGCAGCAGAAGATAGGACGTGAAAAAGGATTTCCCCGCGCCTGTCGAGCCCAGCATCACGGAGTGTTTCGCCTGAAGCTTCGGATCAAAAAGGTCCAGACGGAGGGGCTCGTCCCGCCAAGTCTTGAGCAAAACGCCCGGCCCCTCCGTTCCCTTCCAGCTTCCCTGAAGCGGCAGGAGATGGGCCGACGCGCTCGATGGAACCGGGAACGCGAGGGGGTTCTCCTCACCCTGAAGAGGAAGGAAAGTCAAAAAAAGACGGTCATGGTTCATGTGATCCACGAGGCCTTCGGCGCCGCCAAGCCTCCTAAACGCCCGCAAAACGTGCCCCGACCTTTCGCGAACCTCTTCGCGGGTCTTTCCTTTGACGAGTACGGCGAGCGACGCGTAAAGGATCTTGTCCCACGATTCAGCGATCTCGGTTAAAAATTCGTCCGCCTCCCCGGCCTTCGCCACCGCTTCATGGTCCTGGCTTCGCGAGAAGAAGTTTTTCGCGCGAGCATAGTTCCCTTCCCGTTTGATCCAGGCTTTTTCCTTCTCCTGGTCCGGGACTTCGAGCGTGAGAGTCAGGAGATAGTCCCGGCCGAGCTCCTTTTCAAAAGCCCGCATGGATTTAAGGGTCGTTTCCTCAGGCAGCGCGCAAAGGTTGATCCCCTGATGGAAATATCCGTTCAGATAGAAATCCCCGTAATCGGAGACCGGAAGATTTAATAGAAGACGCGACCGGAGACTCGCCCGTTCCCCGCAATGGGAAACTTCCTTCAGGAATCTTTCGGATGACACGCCCTGCTCGGCAAGCGTGGGATTTAGCAATTCGTAGAGATACCCCAGGGTCTCACGGTCCTGCATGGGACGGACATTAAATCCGAGGGTTTTCAGGCCTTCCGCGACCTCTCCCGAAACCGCGGTGAGGGCCTCCTTCGTTTTCTTAAACTCGAGCTCGGAAGCGAGATGCGCTTTTTTCCCGAATGCGAGCGAAAGATCGGGAAGCCAGGAAGCTCTCGTTTTCTTCTTGCCGGGAGGAACCGTGACAAATAAAAAAAGCTCCTTCTTAAAGAAAGGGTGCTGCCGCCAAAACCGAACCTTGGAATCGGCAAGCGCACGGGAAAGCATGTCCCCGCCCGCGAGAAAGTCCCGGTAACTTTGCAAGCCCGCTTCCCCTTCCTCCCCGGCCTTTACGATGAAATGGAAAGTCGCGCCTTCCGGGAGTGAGTTAAGGAACTTCCGCGTCCGGTTCTCAAGATCCAGGATCGCTTCATCCCCCTGAAGCAGCAAATCCCGGGGGTCGATCACAAATCCCGCGCCCAAAACACCGCTCACGCCGATCAGGACCCCGTCCTCGAGCCTGTAGAGATCGATCTGACGGAAGAAAGAAAGACGGGCTTCTCTTTGGATCAGGTCCCGCATTTTTGTCAGGAATGGAATGCTCACGTAAAAATCTCCTTTTCCGTTTCCCGAAGCATCGGATAGGTTTTGGGCCGGGCGAGGAACCCCGCGACCGATCCCGTCCAGTGCGGGGGTTTGTTGTTCTTATAAAGACGAAGGAAGAAGTAAGCGCCCAGAAGAAGCGCCGAGTTCCCGACGAGATGGGGCGAAAACATGAAGACCAGCAGAAAAACTCCGAGCAGCACCAACAGGTCGAAGAATTCCAGCCCGAAGATCCTGTTCGCCGTCCTGATCTTTCTGAACCATTTCACGGTATGTTTCATCTGTTCGTCCTTTAAAAATTCGTGATGCTTTGAATGAAATCCAGGACCGCGCGGGCGAGCATGATGAGCGCTCCGCCGCCCGCGGCAAGCGCGCCGCGCTGCATGCCCCGCTCGTCCCCGAGAGCCATGGAAACCCCCGCGACGGCGATCCCGATCACAAGCACTCCGGGCCCGACCGTCCGTATCAAAAAATCCCCGATCCCGCTCAAGAATGAATCCAGATCCGCTTCCGCGTTCGCTTCCGCGAAAGCCGCGGTCGCCTGAAGCACCAGGAAAGACGCCGGGACCAGGACCCTCAAAATCTTTTGCCGAAACTTGTCGTTCATCGTTCTCCTCCCGTGATAGTGAGGGGGGCGCTTTGAACGGCTCTTTGGGCCTTAGGCCCTTTGCCGCATAAGCGGGGCCGTGCACCCCCCTCATGGGAGGCCGAGTTACGACATGGACATTCACACCAAACGAACGTTTTTAAGCTGAAAATATTTTTTTCAGGGTCCGCGAAAGGACCTGCTGCACGCTCCTTTCCGTCCTCCCAAACATCCCGGCGATCTCTTTGACAGAGAGCCCGTCCCGGTATCGAAGCTTGAAGATTTTCCTCTGTTTCCGGGTGAGTCTGTGAAACGAGGCTTTTTTGAGGTAAAGCATCCCGCGCCTCCGTTCCGCCAAACCGCGGACAAAGGCCTCCCTTGCTTTCTGGCGAAGCCGCTGGACCGTTCTCGGAGCAATTCCCAGAAGACTCGCTACCTCGCTTTCCAGAAGCTTTTTTCCGTAACAAAGCCCGTAGACAAGCGCCTGGCGCGGCGTAAGAGCCCCTTCCTTGAGGAGAACGTTCAGCGCACGGTTCCCTCGCTTCAGTTCCACGGCCCGTTCTTTCTTCTCTTCGGCGGCAATCAGGCCGTCGAGCGGAGTCTTCGAACGTTCCGCTATTTTTTTACGGGCCTCCAGCTCAAAGGGGGCCATGGCGGGCATGGTCCCGATGTCCTCCACCCGTGTGAAATCAGCCGAGATCTCCCTCGACCGGATCTTTTTTCTTTTGGCGTGCTGCTCTTCATGTTTCCCTTCCTCTCGTTTCGCTTGCATCGTCTTCTCGCTTTCCGCCGCGAGAGGACTGAAACGAAAAGAAAAAAAGCGGACAGCGAGGGAGAGCCGTCCGCTTAAAAAAACACGTCAAACATGGAATCGACACACGATGGACGTGCGGAAAAACAAAAAAAGATTTTTAGGGGGAGAAGGTGCTACTGGGGATACTCGAAAGGAGGCGGGCTGGAAATGGACACACACCTAACGTGACACGGAAACTCTCCGCGCTGCCGCCCGTTCCAGCCCCTAAGCGGCACTTGGGGGTAATCCGGATCGAGACGCCGCGCAATGGGCGTCTGCCCCCGGGCTTACCTCTCACGGCCGGGGTTCATGCCCCGCCGCAAGGTGTCATGCGCGCGGTCAGCAGGAATGATCCAGTGAACGCCGCGCAACAAATAGATCCGGCTCGGTTTGTCCGGATCTGTTTAAAAACCTACCCACTTAAATAAGATACGTCAAGGAAGGCGCTTTTTCATTCAAGTAAGCCTGCACAAAATGTATCAATTTATAGCCTTTTCAAGCCCAAAAAATCGCCCTTATGGGCGGAGGAACAATCTCCCCCGCCCATAAGAAGATCCCTTACTTTTTCCGGATCTGTTTTGAGATCCTTTCGACGGTCCTCATACCGGAATCGACCTTGTTTGGGATCGTCTCCCAGCCAAAGGACCTTCCTGATTCCGGGGCGCTCCCGTAAGGAGCTGCGGAAAACGGAGCCTGCCGTACCTGTCCCAAGTCAGGCGCGCTTTGAGTGAAAGCTTTCCACCCCGCGAGCACCGGCTTCCACGCGAATAGCGCGAGAAAGATCCACGGCAGAAGCCATAATCCGTAACGAATGGCGTAAAGACACGCCCTAATGATCAAAAGCAGGACGCTTTTGTGAAACTGAAGCATCGCTTTCAGTTCGTTTTTTAATAGATGCCATTTCATAATTGATTCCTTTCTTTCGCTCTAGTGGTTGGGTTTCTTCAAAGAGGCTTCAGCGTGAGATCTACCGCGTCCTTCGCCTCATACGTCAAGTTGTGCAGATGCAGATTCCCGGTTTCAGAATCTTTCAATTGAGCGGCGATACTGGCCTTATGGACGGTCATATAATCAAGCTCCCGCCCGCTGAATTGCTTTTCAAATTGTTTGATCCATTCTCTCAAGCTCACGAACTGCCTCTTGTCCTTGGCATGATCGCTCATCGTCTCCCTCTCCTTCTGTTGAATATCGCGAAAGGCGGAGGCCCGGACCTCCGCCCTTCGCGGCGTTTGAAATTGCGGCTAAACGGTTAGACCCCTGAGAGCTCGAAGAGATCCCGCGTTTTTCCGTCGTCTTTCTCCGAACAATCAAAACTGCAGGCCTCGCACATGAACCTCCGGCTCATGTCGTCGTAGAAGAGCTCCTCCGCGGGAAATTCCGCGTCGCAAACCGCGCAGGGGATCTTCGATTGTTCGTTCATTCCGGAGCCGTCCAGAAGGCCGAAATCCTGAAGTTCGGTAAAGGAGAAAAGCCGCGGCGGGCGCTGGCAGTGAAAATCATCTTCCGTCCATCCCGGCCCCACATACGGTTTCATCGCGCACGGGACCTTTTTCATCCGGCTTCTGGAATTGAAGTTCCTGACGTCCGCGATGTAGAGATGGTCCTCAAGGATCGCCCAGACGGAGCCCTGAAGGCCGTTCCGGGCGAGTGCGTACTCGAGGTGCTCATGATCGCTTGACCAAAAGAGCGCTGTGAGACTCGGAACATACGCGACATGAAGCGGCCTTTCATTGTTCCGGATGAGAAAGAGCCGCCAGGGATCGCTTTTGAGAGCGAACCCGAGCGCGAAATCCCCTTCCATCTCCCCGAGCTTTGAGGCCATGCCTTTCACGCTCGCTTCCCCGTCAAGCACCCGGAAGATCGCTTCGCTATCGACCGGCGTTTCCGCCGTTTTCGAATATTTCTTGAGAAGCGTTTCCCGGTTCATGAAGTGGCCGTTATGCACCCCGAGGAAATGCTCCGTCTCGAAAGGATGGCAGTGTTTATTCTGCACATCCCCGATCGTCGCAAGACGGGTGTGCCCGAGGCAGATCTGCGTCCTGTCGGTAATCTCGCGGATCATCCCCTGAAACCGTTTCGTCTTGAGAAGTTTCCCTGAAGGCGCCGCTTCCTTAAAGAGCGTCCACTTGGATGGGGAAAGGAGCGCGATCCCGGTCCCGTCCTTTCCCCTTTCTTCATTCTGAAAAGCAAGATCCATGACCATACCCCGCAGCTTGAAACGTTCGAGCACGTTTAAGGCACCGTCTTTTTTCGCAAAACCGTAGATTCCGCACATAGCAGTCTTCTCCTGTTGTTGTTAAGTGATTGTTTTTGTTCTGAATTCCGGAGCGGTTAAGCGGGGGGATGAAGCAGCCGTTCGGGATGGAACTTCTGAACGCGTTCGCGCACATACCGCGCGATCCCGGGTGTGAGGCCAAAGAACGCCGTGAACATGCTGAGAAGTTCCGGGAAAGTCCCCGGCTGCGGCATCCGGACCTGCCCGATCACCTGGGCCTTATCCACGATCGCCTGGCAGATCACGATGAAATTCGTAATCTTAAGAGCGTTCAAAGTCCCGGAGTGATAACGGAACTCAAGGGAGCGCCGGTAAAACCACGAGTGGATATTGAGCCCGTAATAGCGGGAGTGATGGTACTTGGACTTGAGGTCGACCCTCCGGCTCCCCTTGGGACCGTACCAGAGCCGCTTAAGCGCCTCCTCGTCCTTCGCGCCAATCCGAAACCTCGATTTCGGGAACCTCTCGAGAGGCACGGAATAGCTCCCTTCATGCCGGGACTCGGGCAGCATGGCATAAAGCACCGGCTCGAAATACCGAGTGATCTTGAGGAGTTTTTTGATCTCCGCGCATCCAAGATCACGGCCGTCGATATGCACGTGAAGCCCGCAGTCGCGGTTCACGAAATATCCCCAGTCCTGAAGAGCGCCGGTGAATTTCTGGATCGCCTGGAATCCTTCGTCGCCCTGAAGGATCGGGCTCACGTACTCGCGCCCGTTATCCCCAAGGGATCCGTCCATCACCCGCTGCCAGTTCTCGAGCCTCTCAGACGGCAAATGATCCGCGTCCTCTTCCATCATGGCTTCGATCTCGATTCCGTATTTGCGCGGAGAGCGGCACTCGATAAAACTGCCGCCTGAAAACTCCTGGTACCTCGGAAGGCTTTCTTCTTCACGGCTGTCCCAGCAGTCATCACAAAACGGTTCGTTCTCCTCGTTCCGGAAACAGGAATCGGAACTCACCTGGTCCTGACACGCGCTGCAATGGGTCACGCGCTCGTTGAAACAGCTTTCGCAAAAATCCCTGTCGTGCAGTTCGGAATAATAGGAGCGGTCCGACCGGATATAGGCCTCGCAGCCTGAACAAAAGCGGAAGCATTCGTCAAAACACTTCCCGCAATAGAGCCCGCCATCCGCTGCTTCCGTCATGGCGCTTCGCGAGAAGGTCCCCTTGCAGTGATCACAAACCGCCGTCAGCTCCTCAAAACAATCCCCGCACAAAAGCTTCCCCGTGTGCTCAAGGCACCCGTTCTCCGGCTCCTCTTTGCCGCAGTTCGAACAGATTTTCTTTTCGGATACCTCCGGCGCCTGCAAAACCTCAACATTCGTGGTCATGTGATTTCTCCTTTCCAAGTTAAATAAAACGGGGCGGCATCCCCCTTGAGGAATACCGCCCCGATCCGTTTTTTTGAACTTTGTCAGGCTGTCAGGTCTTCTTGCCCCCCCTTGCTTCCCAGGAACTGCGCAGCACCATCAGTTCCGATGTGGCGTCCAAAGCCGCCATCGTCCGGCCGCGGCAGCGGATCTCCTTTTCAAGGGACCTGAGGATCCCCAGAAGTTTCTGGTGAACGCTTTTTTTCAGGATCATTCGCATAAGATGGATCTCCTTTAAGCTGTCATGTGTTTAAAGCTGGCTTCGTTCCGAGAAACTGAAGTACTGGTTCTCGCCGATGATGATGTGATCGAGGACCCTGATCGAAACCGTCTGGCAGGCGGTCTTGATCTTCTGGGTGATCTCGTAATCCTCGCGGCTGGGTTCGGTTTTCCCTGAAGGGTGGTTATGGACCAGAACAAGGCTCGACGCGTTTTGAAACAAAGCCTCTTTGACGATCTCCCTCGGGTGCACGGCCGCCTCATCGATCGTCCCGAAGAACATGTCCTTCTCCCCGAGGATCTTTAAGCCCTTGTCGAGGAAGATCACCTTGAAGACCTCGCGCTTCTGGTCCCGGAGACTGGCCGTGAGGTAATCGGTGACCGCCTGGGGACTCCGTACGAAGTTCTGCCCGAGCATCCCCTGCTTTAAAACGCGCCGCCCGACCTCCCGCACAGCCTGAAGCACGACCTGCTGCGACTCAGGAAGATCCCGCTGGCCAAAAAGCTGCCTGAGGCCCCCGGCCTTGCTTAACAGTTCCCGGGCAACATCAACTTCTGTTTGCTCGTACGTGCATTTCCTGAGGATTAGGGAGAGGAGCTCCGCGTCAGAGAGCGCCTCGGGCCCCATTTCTATCGCTCTTACCGCCGGCCGTTCGCTTTCCGGCCAATCCCTGACCGATAACTTTTTTCGCATAGGAATACCCTCCGTTAAGCGCAAAAAGAGGCGGACTCCCTTCCTTAAGGGAATGCCGCCTCTTTTGAGCGCGTTTCGTTGATTTTTCTTTTTCTTCAGCGGACCACGATCTCCCAGCCGCTTTTCTGGAACCGAGAGATCAGTCCCGCGTGTTTTGCGAGTTCACTACGCCTTACGATCAACCTCATGGAATTCACCTCCTTTCAAAAAAATGGGAGGACAGCCCATGAAGGCGCCGTCTCCCCTATCTTTTTTTATTTGCGTGCGAATCCTTTACGCCGCGTGATCAGGCTCGGTCCGCATCAATCCCGTGATCACCTCATCAAGCGAGATCCCGAGGATCGACAAACCCTTCGTCCTGGAAGGGACAAAGGCGCCGTCTTTCTGGGCTTGAAAGAACTTCCGTATATCGACATACGTGTTCTTCGATCCCCTGCCTTTGGAGATCCGGAATTGCTCCGTCCCGGAGACCGGAACCTCGAGGATCTTGACGCTCCGGAACTGCTCTCCCTCGGGGCACTCGACCTCGGGCGCCTGGCGGGCCAGAATGAGCCCCGTGATGATGTCCTCGCGGATCTTCTCCGGGAAGCACACCCCTTTGGTCGTCGGGATCAGCTGCGTCGCGTCGTCCTTGCTCCGGGTAGGGTGGGCCGCTGGCGAGGTAGCTTGCGCCCCTTTTCCATCGACCCCCCTCCGAACCGTACTTGACACTTTCATGTCATACGGCTCTCCGGTAACCGTTCGCCAATTGAGGCTTTCTGCAATTTGCCTGCATGGATTGAAACATGACAGTCATGGCAAACAACGAGTGTCTTACGTTGCCTTGCTGACATGATTTGCATCCACGAGGGTTTTGCTTTTTGACCTTCAATTTTCAGATCCGAAAGCTTCCGGAGATGATGCACTTCACAATTTTGGGCTGATCCGCATATTTCGCATTGATCTGCCAATAATCGCTTCACCAACTCCGTCCTTCCGGCTCTGCTATTGAGGGTATTGAGTTGATCCTTGATTGTTGCCCTTTGCTGTTGCTTGAGTGGGATGCCGCCAAATCGTGCAATCAACGGACTCTTACCCTCACGTTCCACACGAACCTCAAAGCAACGACGCTGGCCATCTGACGTTTGGACGGTACTTTTGTACCTTCCGGCTATTTCACTGACACTCGTCTTATATTTTGCGGCGAGCGTCCTAAATAGCGACGTCTGCATGATCCAGCGAAGATGATTGAGAAAGTGGATGTTCAAGGCGAGAGCGTAGTACTGCA
>Ga0209718_1003457_pt1 | contig 14115 bp, 9 predicted proteins | sample AD_JPNAS1_MetaG_FD_184420 | JGI IMG/M metagenome (GOLD analysis project Ga0209718, IMG submission 184420) | Active sludge microbial communities of municipal wastewater-treating anaerobic digesters from Japan - AD_JPNAS1_MetaG (SPAdes) (version 2) | ecosystem: Engineered > Bioreactor > Anaerobic >... | reverse complement strand
TCTGGTTTTGGGGTGTCAGTATAATTTTTTTTAACCATTCTGCTTCGCTGGAATCGGGGTTTAGCTCTATTCCATATTCCCCCAGTAAGGGAGAAAGGTTATCATCGCAGATTTGGTAATAGAGTTTGAAGTTGAAACAGGTATCAGTTATTTCATAAACATAGCAGGCACCCTGAGGCAAATTAACGACCTGATAATTATTCACAGAACCTGTTTGTCTATATTGAAGAGTTCTGCCTTCCTGTTCCAATAAAATAGAACCTGAAGGTGCAACCAGTTGACAGCGAACTTCAAAATTGATGTCGGATATATCATACCATAAAACAAGGGCTTTATCAGAAGAGGCAAAAATTCTTGCTGCACCTTTGGGAAAGATCTGACTGGAAACACAAGTAAACGGAAAAGCAATACTGCCATCTACAGAATTAATGCGGGTAAGCATTATAGTAGAATTAGGTAAATTACCATTAGAACCCCAATAATCAATATATGCCATATATAAAGAATTATCATTGGCTATACGAAAAGTCCGATAATAATAATTATAGTAGAAAGGAATTTCCGCGGGGGCAGTCCAACTTGGTTGTAAATCAGGATTTAATTTATAAATCAAAGGATTAAGAGGATAATTGCGTTCTTCCGAATAGTATAAGCTGCCGTCTGCACAAAATCCGAGATTGGAAATTTCGCTATCGGAACTATGCTGATAAGTAATTGCTTGCGGCAAAAGCAAATTATACGAGGAATCCATTTTTTGCAAAGTAAGGTTGGAATCAATAACTTTCCATAAAACATAATTCCCGTTTCTATCACTGTGAATTTGGTATAACCCGGAAAATTGGCTTTGGGGCAGTAAAGGATTATTACCAATAATATTACCCTCGGGAGAAAGTTTGATTAAATGGCTGTACCAATCGCTTTCCGGAGAATCTTTTAACATTAAGTTTAAGATGATATTCCCTGCTCCGTCAGCAAGAACATTAATTAAGTATAAATAAGAGCAAGGCATTTCCAAAATTATATCCGATTGCCAGAGGTTATTACCCTGAGCGTTAAAATTCCAGCCATAAACTTTTGCTTCATCATAAGAATTACCATCATTAAGCAGATAGGCACCACCTAAATTATTAGGAACTAAGGTATAATTGGTAAAATTCCGGGTTATCTTTTTTCCCATTTCACCCCATAAGGTTTGACCGCTAAGAGTAACCTTTTGAATATACATTACATCATCATAATAATGATCAACATCCTCTGCCAGGAAATTATAGGTAAAAATTACGCATCCATCAGAGCTTAAAATTTGGTTAATGATATATTCATCACCAGGAGCGTTGGTAATGTCTATTGATTCAGAGGACACATTTTCGCCGATGACAGTTATTCTGTTCATCACAATATTGTTACCATATTCATCAGAGGCATTGGTAAAAAAGAGAATATCACCGTTAGGCAAAGTAAGACCATTACCGTAATATTCCAAGAATTGTGAACTATATATGGGAATTCGTTCATTCGCATTCAAGCGCATAAAAGCAAGAATGAGCAGTATAAAAAAAAGAGGTCTCTTCATTGTTGGTTCCTCCTGCATATATTTTAATTAATTTTTTTTAAGCGTCTGACTGCGTATAATTTAGATAAGCATAATATATTCCAAGAGAGTAAAATAATGTTGTGAGGGTTGAGGGGGTTGAGAAGGTTGATAAGGTTGAGAGGGTTGAGACAATTAAACCCAAATAATGTAGTTGTGGAAAAAATGGGTTGGCAAATTATCTCTTTGCTAAATAGTTTGCAGAACACTGAAAAATAAATGTTCTCTATTTATGGCAAATTAGAATTCAGCAAACCAAATGCAAAATTTGTCTTTTCTGCTCAGGGTTAAAACCCGTTGTTAATGCCTGTCGTTCCTACGGAACTCTTTCTTAACAAAAGAGATAAGTTGTTTCATATTTCTCTTTGCACCGGGTTAAAACCCTTCTAAAATATCTGCCGTTCCTACGGAACTCATTCTAAGGAAAAGAGATAATGGCTCTCTGATGTTCTTATTCACCGGGTTAAAACCCGTTGTTAATACCTGTCGTTCCTACGGAACTCATTCTAAGGAAAAGAGATAAATGCTATCTGATATTTTTCTTCACCGGGTTGAAACCCGTTGTTAGTATCTGTCGTTCCTACGGAACTCATTCTTAACAAAAGAGATAAGGTTGTTTCCTTGGCACTTTTCACTGGGTTAAAACCCGTTGTTAATACCTGTCGTTCCTACGGAACTCATTCTCAGGAAAAGAGATAAATGCTCTCTGATGTTCTTCTTCACCGGGTTAAAACCCATCGTTATCTAATTGTCATTCCTACGGAATTTTTTTCTACAATATATGATTAATGCATCTGGAAATAATATTACCCATTATTGCTGCTGTATTATTGGGAGTTAAAAAAAGAGGCAGTTTTTCAACTGCCTCTTTAATTCATTGTTTCTTTTTTGTGCGGGAAGAAGATTTTGGTTGTGTTACCGTTTTTTTCTCCTGTTTAGGTTTGGCATCCCGGTAAGAAAACCACCAGTCATAGCCCTCAATTTCCCCTTTTTTAATTTTAGCAATGCGGGCATTGGCATCAGCAACAGTAGCAGCAGCCGGAATAATCACTTTTTCTCCAATCAATTCATTTTTAGGCCAGTTTGCAGGCATAGAGCAACCGTTAGCATCTGAAAATTGCATTCCTTTAACGGCACGCAGAATTTCTTCCATATTGCGTCCCAGTTCTTGGGGATAATAGAGGATAATTCTAATGATACCTTTGGCATCAACAATAAATACAGCACGGACAGTATTTGTTCCTTTCCCGGGATGAATAAGTCCCAAGCTTTTTGCTACAGCACCGGTATCGGCAATTATAGGAAATTGGATGGTAACACCAAGATTTTCTTTAATCCATTCTTCCCATTTAATATGTGCAAAAACCTGATCTACACTTAATCCAATAAGTTCAGTATTGAGCTCTTTGAACTTGGGATAAAGTTTTTGAAAGGAGACAAATTCCGTAGTGCAAACAGGGGTAAAATCAGCTGGATGACTGAAAAAAACGAACCACTTTCCTGCCATATCATTGGGAAGGGTCATTTTGCCTTTAGTTGTAACGACGGTCATTTCGGGGAAATAATCCCCCAGCAAGGGCATACCTTCTCTTGTATCCATTTTTTTCTCCTTTGCATTATTTGCGTTACAATATATTATAGAGCAATTAGAAGAAAAAACAAATATTTTTTTGAGAACCGGGTAATCGTTTTGCTGAATTTTTCATACTATCTCCATATTCATAATGTGTAAATAACAGAAAAAATTCCGTAGGAAGAGCAGAAAAATAACGACTGGTTTTGAACCAGGCGAAAAATGGAGATTCTTAGCTAAAAAAAGTTCCGTTAAAATGACCGAACTGGTATTTTTAGAATAATTTCCAAGTTTCTTGTCTGATAATTCATCTTGCTTTTTTTCCGAAAGATTTTTTATCTCTATTTTCTTTATCTGTCTTCCTGCCGGGAATTTTTTCTCCTTCTTTTGCTTGTTCATCGCCTGGTTGAAACCCGTTGTAAACTGTTTTTTAACTTAAGATGTGTAATTGTTTGTTATATAGTTGATTAAGTAACAACACCGTAACACTTCCGTAACACTTCCGTAGTTCTGTTACGGAATTGTTACTTGATTGTTACTGGATTATTAGATGGTTTTGCAGGCAAAAAAAGATGAAGCAGAAAAACATAGTTGAGGGAAAAAAGGGTGGTAAATTCCAATTTGGCACAGATAATATGTTCAATATTAAAAATTCAGTTAAATAGATTAAAAATATCTGGATTTTAGTTTTCGCAGGAATGACAAAGGAACTATGAAAATAGAAATGATATCCTATAGTTTTCCAAAAACATTTTCGGCATTGCCTTTTCCGAATTGAAATTCGGCAGCTCAAGGTATGAAATTGTATGCTAAATGATTTTGCTGCCCTAAGGGGAAAAAAATCCTTACTTTATAAAGGTAGAGAAACGCGCTTTCCGGTTTTGGCAGAACGGTAAATTGCCTGAATAATTTCCACTGATTTTCTGCCGTCTCTTCCATCGGTGGAAGGGACATCTTTACCTAAAAGGACATCTATCACATTGCGATAGTAGGGATTATGACCAAAGCCATACACATTTGGCGGCTGATAATTGGCGTCCTGAGCAATGCGATCATCATCATCGTAATCCTCAAATTCCCATTTTTCTATTTTATTTACAGCCACACCACCGATTTTAACCGTTCCTTTTTCTCCGATGATAGTGATAGAGCCCTCAAAATTTTTGGGATAGGTTAGCATCGTAACATTGATAGTTGCTATTATACCATTGCGAAAATGCAAGATAGCACAACCCGTATCTTCCGCTTCAATTCGGCGAGCCATAGTTGCCGTGTAAGCCATAACACTATCCACATTTCCTAAAAGCCAATAAAGTGCATCCACATAATGACTTGCCTGATTCATAAAGGCACCGCCATCAAATTCCCAGGTTCCACGCCATTTTTCGGCATCGTAATAGGACTGAGGTCTTTGCCAAAAAACATTGGACTCCGCTAAATAGATTCTGCCAAAGCGTCCTTTATCTATAGCTCTTTTAAGGAGTTGCATAGTGGCATTGAGGCGATTTTGTTTAACTACAAAAAGTTTCACCTTATTTTGGTCGCAAGCCCGGATTAAAGCATCGGCTGACTCAATGTTTGTAGCCATTGGTTTTTCGGTTAACACATTGATTTTATGTTTTGCTACATCAATTCCCATTTGAGGATGCAAGCCACTTGGTGTGCAAATTGAAACGAGGTCTAACTTTTCGTTTTCCAGCATATCCTGATAGTTGTTATAAAGATTTTTAATCCCATAATTTTCTGCTACCGCCTGCATTTTTTCTTCCACAAGGTCACAAACGGCAACAAACTCCGCTTCCGGAATTTGAGAAACGGCATCAAGGTGATTTTTAGAAATGCGGCCACAGCCAATTAAGCCGATTTTCACTGTTTTCATCCAAAATACTCCTGTTAAGTTATTTGTTTATAGAAAGATACCAATCGCACATCTCGGTGATGCTATCTTTTAGGGACATCTTTTGTACAAAACCATCTTTTTTAGCTTTTTCGGCAGTAAAATAGGTAGCGGTTCCTAATTTACGCATCCTCTCACTATTTACTGGAAGGTCTATAGAAAAAAGTTTCGCTGGAATATCAAACAATCTTCCAATGCCAATTGCTGCTTTCAAGGGGATTTTAAGGCGGGGCATTTGGAAACCTGGATGCGAACAAATAAGCTCCATTAATTCCTTCAGGGTTAAATATGGCTCATCAATGCAGTTATAATGTTCGTATCCAGGGGCTAATTTCTGCATTGCAAAACGAATCATATCAATCACAGTATGGATGGAAACGATGGTTTTAATGTGATTTCCTTCGCCGATAGTTAAATATGGTTTTCTATGTAAAGTATCTATAAGTTTATAAGTATTGGTAAAATTATCGGGACCAAAAATAGCTGCCGGACGCAAAACAATAAGTTCGTGTTCCGGATTTTGCTGCTGCCACTTAATACAAAGCAACTCTCCTGCCAGTTTTGAAGCGCCATAATCAGTATCCGGATTATAAGGAAAATCCTCATTTGCTTTACCTTCCGGATGACCAAAAACGCCAACGGAACTGATATAAATTAACTTCTTGATGCCTTGCTCACAGGCAAAATTCAGTAATGTTTTGGTGCCGTATTTATTATGACTATAATATTCCTGACGGGAAACACCAAAGTCATTCTTCGCTGCTGCGCAATGAATAATCAATTCCAGAGGACATTGCTGTTTTTGTAAAAAAACAGAGGCAACCCTGTTTAAATCCTTTAGCGACCTGATATCTCCTCTCAGCGTTTGGGGATGCTTTTTCCCTTCGCAATGTTCACTGATATCAATACCGATTACAGTATGCCCGTCTTCTTCCAGTTCCCGCATTAAATTGGAACCGACAAAACCGTTACTACCGGTAATTAGAATATTCATTTTTTCTCCTTAGCGCACCGGCTGCCATAAATTAATCTTCTTATTTTGCAGGAAGTTCCAAAAAGCAAGAGCTGAGGAATAGACCATCGCTACAAAATATCCCGGAATTCCGGTTAAAGGAATATGGTGACCTTTTTCTTGGAATATAAGTCCTATAGTTCCAAACAAATATAAAATCACCTGCAAAATAAAAACAATCCTGTAAAAACCAAACTGCAACAAAAAAGCGTTACTGACAAATCCTGTCAATACAAAAACAAAGAATAACCAGCGTAACACTTTGTGCGAAAATAAAATAAAACTTACAGCGGGATAACGAAACGGATTTAATAACTCAATATTGCGTTTCAAAACACACCATTCCTGGGTAATAATCCTCACTTTTCGGGATATTTCTTCCGTCGCTTTTTCGGTAACTTCTTCATAAATGATGGCTTGTGGTTCATAAGCAGCTATATATCTTCGTTTTAAAGTAAGTAAAACCCGTTCAAAATCATCAGGACTGTTTGGGGGAATTTCCGAAAAAAGTTCTCTTTTAATCAAATAGAGAGGACCATTAGCTCCGATTAAAGTTTTTAGCCGTGAATCCATCAATTTTAAAAATGCCTCGTATTTCCAATAGTGAGCTTCCCCCGATTGTTTACTGCCTCTTTTAACCATTTTCACTTCTCCAGAAACGAGACCTATCCTTTTATCAGAAAGCATTTTAGCTACTAAAAGTTGAACACAATCGGGAGTAAAAATACTGTTGGCATCGGTAGATAAAACATAATCGGTATCCAGTAAAGGTAAAACAAGATTATGAGCATTTTGTTTGCCTGCTCTTGGCTTTTGAATTACCAGAGAAATGTTTTGATCGGTATATTTTTGCACTATTTCATTGGTTTTATCGGTGGAATCATCAGAAATAATAATCATTTTTATTCTGTCTTTAGGATAATTCAGCTGTAAAAAGGAACGGATTTTTTCTTCTATAACCTTTTCCTCGTTGTATGCAGGACATATTACAGTGATGGAAGGAAAGACATCCGGTGCGGGAATTGAAATCTTTGCTTTTTTAAACAGGGAAGTTATGATAAATAAGATTAATCCATAACCAACAAAGTGGTAAGCTAAAAGTAGCCAGGAAATCCAGAATACTATCTTCGCGATTACCATTTATTGTCCTTTTCTGTGTGTCTTATATAAAGTTAACATTGCATTTACCTTGAAAGTTCCCAATAAAATCAAGCTGTTAACTGTCAAGGAAATTAAGTCCACTTACACCTCACAATAAAAAAACATAGAGTTATGATTTTAATTTTGGTTTACGCCGAAAATACATAGAACACCGAGGTTATTTTTATAGTTTCCGAGTTATCTTCATTTTTCGCTATTCATTAAATCTCTTTTTCTCTTTTCTCTTTGTAATAAAAGCAAGTCGTCACCAGTCCTCATCGCTAAAATAATTTGAGGTAAAGGTTAAAATTATATAAACGATGACAATTCCTTACTTAATTCATTCTTCATTTTCCATTTCCCGAGGGGCTTACGCCACCATCGCTATCATTGTCTCGCCCTGACGTGCTTTTGGCTGAGGGCTAAGAGCGAGGAGCAAAGATTTTTTTTACATTTGACAAAAAGGACGATATAAGCATTATGGCATTATGAATTATAGTAAAAACCAAAATTTACACAGCAAAAACAGAGAAAAATGTCCCAGATAAACCTGAAGAAAAATATCGTTACCAGTGGCAGTTTCAGGATAGTAATCCTAATTCTTTCATTTTTAATCAGCTGGATAAGTGCCAGGTATTTAGGTATAACTTTAAAAGGTGAATACAGCTATTTAATTACTTTGGGAGGTTTTATCTGGATGATTTTGGATTGGGGAATTTTCAGAAGTTATCCTTATTTAGTGCGTAAATATCCTGATGAAGTGAAAACGATGTTTGGCTGGACTATTCTTACGATGTTTTTGGAATTGCTCATTTTCAGCTGTCTGGGAATTGTTTTTCTGGATTTTTGGAGTAAATTGATTGGTTATCCTCTTACACCGGCAAAAATGATCCTTTTAATATTGTTTATTTCTTTTAATAAGGCATTTATGCAATTGCAGGCAATATATATGGGAATGGATAGAATTCTGGAAAATTCTTTGGCGCATTTTTTAAGTTCCGCCATCTTTTTTGTTCTTTTGCTTATTGGTTATTTTGCTCTGTTAGAAGTAGATAGAATTAATGCGGTCATGGTTTTTACCGTTGCAGGTTTAATTAGCAGTATTATTTATTTAGTATTGCGAACCAAATGGACTAATTGGTATAAGCAGTTAAATATCAAGTTAGTTAAGCTGTTTTACAGTTATGGTTTTCGTGTTTTTCTTTCTTCTCTGTTCATTATGTTACTAATTAGAGCCGATATTGTAATAATCAAGCATTTTTTGGATTTCAAGGAAGTAGGAATTTATTCTATGGCGGCACATATTGTAGATTTTATTCAGATTGCTTCAAACCTTGTAGGGGGTTTATTGTTTGTAAAGCTTTCCGATATAGATGATGATATTAGTAAATGGCTGCTTCTGAAGAAGACCCTTCTGTTGTTCTTTTTCTTTATAACTTTGGCAAATTTAGGTTTTGGTCTTCTGGGCAAATTCATAATGCGCATAATGTTTGGAGTTCAATTTGTGCCTGTGTATTATGTTTATTTTTGGTTAATGCCAGCTGTTTATGGTTTAAGTTTTGGTTCGCTGTTTAATAATTACTTGAATAGTAAGGGCTTTCCTATAATCAGTATTATCCTTCCCGCTGTGGCTTTAGTAATTAATATTGGCTTAAATCTTTGGCTGATTCCCGTTATGGGAATCAACGGAGCTGCACTCAGCAGTAGTTTTTCCTATTTTCTCTGGTTTATTTTAATTGTTTATTTTGAACAAAAGGACAGCCAGGGCAAAATGCTAAAATACCTCTTACCAACGAGAAAAGATATTATTGATTTATGGCAGGAAACAATGGCTGATTTGAAAGGTCTTTGGGAAAAATTTTTGCATAAAACGGCTTAAGGTCTTTACAATGAAAAAAGTTACACAGGGAAAAGTTTTACTTATTCATACTTGGGGAATTGGTGATCTGATTTTATTAACTCCTGTTTTACAAGCAGTAAAGACCTTATATCCTTTGCTGGAACTGGAAATTCTTTTTTTCCCGAAGTCCGCTGCAATACCTGTAACAAATGCTCCTTTTATTAGTAAAATTCATTTTAGTGGCTGGAAAGCAAATTTACTGCTTCCTACTCTTTTCAAACTACGGAAAGAGAAGTATCAAGCTGTCCTTTTTTCTTCCGGAGTTCGCCCCTGGAAAACCTGGCTTTTTATGTTACTCTTAAAGGCAGAAATCAAGGTTGGAGAATATAAAAAGTTTCGCTATCCGGGTTTATCCGTCTATGTTAAATTTAATCCTCTTCTTTCCAGAACCCGAAGTAACTATACTCTGTTTCAAAGTTTCCTAAATCTGCCTTCCTGGGAAGAAGCAATTGTTCGTCAAAATGAACTAAATTTATATCCCTATTTTCATTTAACGGAAGCAAATCATCAATGGGCAGAAAATTTCCTGGCTGAAAACAATCTAACAGGAAAAAAGATTATTGGCATACATCCTGGTTGTATGGCTAAAAATAAACGCAGAAGATGGAATAAGGAATATTTTATTGCTTTAATAGAAAAACTTAAAAGGCAATATGATTATCCTATTTTGATTATTGCAGGTCCTGATGAAATTGAAGTAGGAAAAGCTATTCAGGCAAGAACTAAGAACCTTCTTCTGCTCAATGCTCCACTGGCAAATGTAGCTGCAATTATTGCCCGATTACATTTCTTTATTAATACCGATTCCGGTTTAGGACATATCGCTTCCTGCTTTGGAATAAAGGGGTTAACTATTTTTGGTCCTGCCAACGAGTTACAGACAGCTCCTTTTTCAAATAATAGTAACATAATTCGCTATCCTGTTGACTGTGCTCCCTGCATAGATAAGAAAAAGAAACCAAACTGTACTCTGGATTGTCTGCTTAAGCTTACTCCGGATATGGTATTTAAACGCGTTCAGGAATTACTGGATTGACCTTTTTCATATATTGCCAATAACTGTTTGCATAATTCTTCTCGGGAATATTGTTTAATCGTTTCGGGAGAGGTATCAAACTGATCGGGATTTTTTAGGATATATTCAATTTGGGCTTTTATTTGTTCTTTATCATTAATATATGCGTATCTGCCTCGTTTGGTAGCGCTTAATATTTTCTCCAGATTGCTTTCCTGTGGTCCTAAAGCCAGAATAGGTTTCCCACAGCGTAAAAGTTCAAAAAGCTTGCCTGGATACCAATATTTGGCAGTGGAATTTTCATTTAGGATAATCAAATTGATGTCTGCTCCCAGGGAATAGGCAATTGCGTCGCTATGTTTTTGATAGCCAAGATAATTATAGCTCGTGTAACCGGAGGTTTTTATGTTGTGCAAAATAGCTTTATCTATATTGCCTATATGGATTACCTGATAATTATTCGGAAAGCAGTCCTCCAGTGCCTTCAGTAAATTTAAGGGAGAACCATAAACTTTAGTTAGCTTGCCCATCAAAACAAGAGTCAGCTTATCAAACTTTTTCGGGGTAATACCTGTAAAATCATCTTCATCATAGCCGTTGGGAATATAATAGGACTTTTCTTTCAACCAGCTATGTTTGTTTATATATTCCAATTGGGTTTCCGGAGTTACAAAAACAGCTGCATCACAAGTTGCCAGAACTTTATCATCCGTTTTGCGGATAGTTTTCAAGCGAAAGGGAAATACTAATTTTTCTATCATTATGCCAAACTGCCAGGAATCTCTATAATCCGCTACCCAGAAAATTTTGTCCTTATACTTCTTCTTAAGAGCCAAACCAACAAGAAAAGCAGAATAGGGAAAAGCAGTGATGTAAATATTTCTAATCTGTTGCTTTTTAATAATCTTACAAGCAGTATAATAAGCAAAAGGCATCCAGCCGATTTGTTTATCATAAGGGAAAAGAAAATCATTTACCAGCTTTGCCAATCTCCAAAATGCTCTTTCTATCTTGGAAGGTGGAGCTGTTTCCGCAAAATGGGCATTTACCATTTTGCTTTCATCTGGGGTCTTAATGCCTAAGCCAGCAACTCTGTAAATATGTGCCTCTTTGGGTATTTCCTGCAGAAGGGAATAATCTACCACTTTTCTTACCGGCTTTTTTGGAGCAATAATATGCACCTCCCATCCGGCTTTTACGGCATATTTAACGAATTTCAAAGGTCTTTGGACTCCGCTTTGACCTGTGGGAGGAAATTCGTTGATAATCATCAGTATCTTATTTTTGTTCATAAACCGCTATTATTCTTTTAATAAGTTCCTTTAGCATATATTTCTCTTGCACCAATCTTTGTCCTGCTTTAGCTATCTCCTCTCTTAAAAGCGGATTCATCATCAGTAATTTAATTTTAGCAGCCAGGTCTTTACTGTTTTTGGGCTCTGCAAATAATGCTTGTTTACCGTCTTCTGCCAAATTGTAGATACCCTCTTCTTTAATGCCAATTACAGGCAAGCCGGCAAACATTGCCTCCAGAAATACAATGCCAAAGGTTTCACTATAGCTTGCCAGAACAAATAAATCAAACAAAGGCAGGATATTTCTTAACAGTTTATTCTCAATTCTGCCAAGGAATATCACTTCCTCATTCAAGTTATTGTTCCTAACCTGATTTTCCAGTTCCTTTCTTCTATCTCCATCCCCTGCTATAATGAGCTGAACTTGAAGTCCTTCTTTTTTTAATAAGGATATTGCTTCAATCAAATATGAAAAGCCCTTCTCGGTAAACAGGTTACCTATGCTGATAAGATGAAAATAATCAGCTAACAAAATATTTTTATATGGCTCTATTAATTGCGGATCAACTTCAGCAAGCTCTGAAATAGCATTGCCTATTATCGTTACTTTGGAAGCAGGGTTATATTGTTTTACCCATTTAGCTATTTTGCTATTTACGGTAAAAATATGCTTCCAACCAGTTAGTGTTTTCTTTAAAGCCCAACGGTAAAAACCAATCCGGGGGTTATTTTTCAGCCGTTCCGGATGAGTCCGTATATTATGTAAAGTGAGATACTTGGGAACAGAAAGTTTATTTAACCAGGGCTTCAACCAAAATAATTCCGGAATATGACGGTAATCATGAATATGAATTATATCCGGTTGAAATCTTTTATAGCATCTTTTTATGGCTGGTAAAGCCAATATTCTATATGTTATCAGGGAAGTTAAAAAATACTTTTGCCAATAGGGATAGCAGATTAGTTTTACTGGAAAGCCATCCTGATGATGTTCATATACAAGATAAGGATTTTTATCACAAGCAGCAACAACTTGAACCTGATAATACCTGGAAAGTTCAATTGCCTGCTGCTGAACAAACACACCATTTACAGGATTGAATTTATTGGGATATAAATCCGTTATCAACAGAAGTTTTCGTTTGGATATTGGCATTGCTTCTAAATTGTAAAACAGCATACTGACATCTTTGCTTTCTTACTTTTCCAATAGTTGGTTGTCAGTATGCTGTTTACTGTGTAGTCAAAAGTCGTTTTGGTGTAGTCGGAGCTCGCTGAATCTCCCTTTTTTCTTGAGGAGGAACAGCATCCTCCGGCTATTTCATCAAAACCATTTTTTTAGTGCTGCTGTAGCTTCCTGATTTCAGACGGAACAGATAAACTCCACTGGCAACAGGATGTCCATTATTATCTTTTCCATCCCAAACAACACTGTTTATTCCCTGCGTAGCAATAGTGCTAAATGTTTTAACTATCTGACCTTTATCGTTGTATATAATCACTTCCGCAGGAGCTGCTTTTTCCATTTTGAAACGAATAGTTGTTTCGGGATTGAAAGGATTAGGATAGTTGCCTATCAGTTCAATTTGCATAGGTGTTAACACATTATCATCATTGGCAACGGGATTGAAGTCACTTAGCATTCTGGGAGTAACCTGTGTTGTAGCATTATATTGAGTAACTATAACATACACATTAAAATTACCCTGATGCATAGGAGTTCCAATATAATCCGCATCAGAGAATTGAGTTCGCATTACAATAGTGCCCGTAGCATCCAATAAATCATAACTGGTTTGAGCGGCATAATTTCCGCTGGGGCTAGCATAGTGAACATTATCCAGACGCATTAAACGTGATTGATAGAGTTCTGCATTGTTAGTTATCTCTGCTATAGTTACCAATTGAGGAATAATTACATTACCTGTAGAGGTGGCAGGACCGGGATTTATTACAGGCCAAAATTGTAGCATACCGGTAGTGTAACGATTTAGAGTTCCTGTAATGCCTGTAATTCCATCTCCGATATTATAAGGAGTGTTCATAATATTATTATAATCATCAATCAAAATAGCAGCTGTTGCATCCTGAATGAACTTTTGGTGACGCCAGTTCTGTTGCATCGTAAGTATTACTTCATTGGCAAGCTGATAAATAGTTGTTCCATCGGCTGCAGAAGCACGTAAAGCTGCAATATTGGAAACTTGCACAGGGAAGATATAATTAGCAGTTGCTGTGTAAGAAGGACTAAAACCGGTAGCATAGGCCTTGGCTTTCAGAGTTGTAGTAGTTGCCAAAGCTATAGGAGCAGAATAAAGAGTGGATGTTTCATTCGGTTCTGTGCCATCTGTGGTATAACGAATTGTAGCTCCAGGCGTTGTAGAAGAAATTGTTACACTGATAGGATTTGCATAGACCCCTGCAGGAGGATTAAAAGTAGGAGTTGCTGCTTGTTCGGGAGCTCCGGGATTAAAAGTATGCTGACCCAAATCGGCAAAATAATTCTGCGGATAAACTATCCATTCCGAATCGTCAGCATTAGTTCCGGCACCAGCAAGAAAATCAGTATTTCCCTGAATAACAGTTGGTTTCCGAATTAAAGTATGTTCCGCAGTAGCAGAAGGAGTTCCGGCAACAGGCCAATTGGCAGTTCCTGGGTCTTGTTGATAAACACCGATAATATCAATAAGAG
>Ga0209718_1003456_pt1 | contig 14116 bp, 11 predicted proteins | sample AD_JPNAS1_MetaG_FD_184420 | JGI IMG/M metagenome (GOLD analysis project Ga0209718, IMG submission 184420) | Active sludge microbial communities of municipal wastewater-treating anaerobic digesters from Japan - AD_JPNAS1_MetaG (SPAdes) (version 2) | ecosystem: Engineered > Bioreactor > Anaerobic... | reverse complement strand
TGAACATCGACGAGCTGCGCAAGGCGCTGCCGATCCAGGTGCAGAAGTGCTTGGCCTTCTTCCCTGGAGTCGACAGAGGCGTGGGAGGCTACGAAGGCCTCATGGCGGCGCAGCAGTGTCTTCCCAACAACGACGCCCGCGACAAGTTTGCAGCTGAATATTCGGCTCTCAGCACGATCTGGGAGGCGCTATCGCCTGATCCTGTTCTTGGTCCTTACGAGCGAGATCATCGTTGGCTTACCCAGGTGTACGAGTCGGTGAAGCCTCCCAGCGGCAGTGGACGACTCCTTTGGCATGCCCTGGGCGCCAAGACGGTCCAGCTGATCAATGAGAACGTACACGTAGAGTCAGTGCGTGATGACGTGGAGACTCTCGTGATGGACGCTGAGGTACTGGAGGAGATACTCCGGGATCCCGACCATGAAAAGAGAGCCCGAGAGGTGGAGATCAGGGTCATCGCGCGCCTCAGGAAACACCTTGGTAACCCCAAGTTCATGGCGCTGGGCGAACGCCTTGAAAAGGTGAGGGACCGCCATGAGCAGGGGTTCCTGAACAGCCTTGAGTTCCTCAAGGCGGTTCTGGAGATCGCCAGGGAGGTGGTCGAGGCAGAACGAGAGACCGATACCCGAGCCGAGCGCGACAAAGCGAAAGAGGCGCTTACTGAGCTGTTCAACGAAGCGAAGAGCAATAATACGCACATAATCGTGGAACGTATTGTTGCCGACATTGACGAAATCGTCAAGAAAGTGCGCTTCCCAGATTGGCAGCATACTAGCCAGGGCGAACGGCTAGTGCAGAAAGAGCTGCGACGCACATTGCTGAAGTACAAGCTTCACACTGATCAAGAGCTATTTGACAAAGCGTACAGCTACATCCGCGAGTACTACTAGCGACTTCGTGGGCCGTCATGCACCCGGGGCGCCGGGCCTTTCGGCAGTCTGCCTGGCCGTTCGTCCCGAATGTGGCTTTTAGCGGAGATGTACTCAAGGGGAGTCACCGAGCGGATCGACCTGGTTAGTCTGGCATCTCAGCAGCAGAAGCCCTAATGGAGGGAATCGAGTCGCTTGAGCGAATGTACAGAGCTGTGATGCATGGGACACGCCGCCGTTCGTGAGGAGGCGATCTGGATATGGAAAGCCGGCGCTTCAAGGAGAGACTTGGAGATTTCGACCGGGCACTATCTCGCTTGACCGAGGGATTGACCCTGGATTCCGATTCCTCCATAGTCATTGACGGGTGCATTCAGCGATTCGAGTTTCCCTATGAGCTGTCCTGGAACACCATGAAGGCATACCTGGAATACCAAGGACTCCTTGACCTCAGGACTCCTCGCGACGTGATCAGGGAAAGCTACAAGATCGGACTCATCGAGGATGGCGATGCATGGCTGGATATGATGGCGGATAGGAACCTGACATCTCACGTGTATGATGAGATCATGGCTAGAGATATCTACGACAAGATTCGCAACAAACATTGGCGGAGCTTGTCAGCGTTGCTGGAGAGGCTGAAAGAGGTGTCCGCCGAATGAGATTCGGCCTCAAGGCTAAAGAGTTGGAAGCTGTGCGCGGCGTGCTGGCACGCTATCCGTCAATCCGCAGGGCCGAGATATTTGGTTCGCGAGCGCGCGGGGACTTCTCGCATCGCTCCGACATAGACTTGGCTGTGTATCATGACGGGATGAGCTCGGAGGAGATGAACCGCCTCAGGATCGATCTCGATGACCTGCCGATCATATACCGGATCGACGTTGTTGACCCAAACCGCACATCGAGGCCGGAGCTTGCCGCCAGCATAGCCCGCGACGGGGTGGTAGTGTATGAGCGACTGCCCCGGGGTGTGATCGGCATGACCAGTGACAGGAGGGAATCAACATGAGCCTTGCAGATATGACCAACTTGACGTCCGACACCGCCAAGGCTCTTCGCGGGCTTCTCGGCGTGGCCGGGCTGAGGCCGCATGACATCGTGGTGGTCGGGTGTAGCACCAGCGAGGTCGCGGGCCACAGAATCGGATCTGCGTCGAGCGCGGATATTGCCGAAGCGATAATGGATGGGCTACTGCCCATCATCAGGGAAGACCAGCTGTATTTGGCCGTTCAGTGTTGCGAGCATCTCAATAGGGCATTGGTAGTTGAGCGGGAATGCGCTGACCGGTACGGGCTCGAGCTGGTGACGGTAGTTCCACACCTGAAGGCGGGCGGCGCTCTGTCTGCCGCGGCCATGAGGGAGTACAGTGACCCTGTAGTCGTGGAGAGCATTTCTGCTCACGCCGGAATGGACATTGGCGACACGTTCATCGGCATGCATCTGCGGCGGGTGGCTGTGCCGGTGCGGTTGGAGATCTCGAAGATAGGCGATGCCCATCTTACCATGGCTCGCACCAGGCCGAAGCTCATAGGGGGCGAGCGGGCCCTGTATCCCAAGACATCCTGAGTGATCCAGCTGCCAAGCGCCGGCGGCAAGGCCCGGACGCAAGAGCCTCGCCGATGGATTAGTGTATTGGTCACGACGAACGAGCAGGATAAAGCGAGTCCGTGCCGAATATGAATCCTGGGTGTCATATGAACGTGGCATGGAGATAAGGAGAGGGCCACTCATGAAGCCTCTGTGCTTCATTTGTGTGCCCTCGTTCTCTGCATATCGACGGCATCTGTAGGCGGTTGGTCGTACTCGGCTCGCGGGCACGCGGGCTGCAATGAAATGAGATGGAATGAATCGAGGCGATGCGTTGGCAGTACGAAGCTAGCCGTTGGCCGACGCCTGGCAGGGCAGTCGACGGCATTACCAAAGCCAGATCCGTTTTACCTGCAGGGAAACACTGCAACAGTGTAGTATCTATGGGACTCGGAAACCGTTTGCCGACCGGAACAATACTGCAAGGAGGTAATCTGATGAAGAGGCTTCTAGTGCTAGTCTTGGCGGTCATCATGATGCTGTCGGCGACCATAGCGGCCGCGCCGGCAAAGATCGAGGCTGAGTTTAGCCTGATCACCCCTGTCGCCAGTTTTGTGAGCGTAGCTGCGCTCGACGCCTTCAAAGTATGGGCGAAGGCGAAGTACGGTATTGATGTGAAAACCAACTATACGGCCAAAGGCACTCAGCTGGCTGCAGGCCTGATTCGCGAGTGGGGTTCCAACCCGCAGGCCGACGTCCTCTGGGGCGGCGAAACAGTGATCTACGACATGCTGGCAGCCGATGGATTCCTAGTCAAGCACGAGGCTCCCAAAGCCTTACTGGACCGCATACCGGCGACTATGGGCGCCCCCAAGCCGATGCCGCTTAAGGACCCCAAGGGTTTCTGGACCAGCACGGCTCTGGAGCCATACGGCATCGTGTACAACGAGGGCTTGGTCGTTAGGCGGCTGCGAGCCACCCCGCCCAAAACGTGGGAAGACATGTTGGGCAATCCCAAGTTCAAGGGCCAGATCGCTCAGTGCACGCCTGACAACTCCAGTTCGAGCCATGCTACCTACGAAGTCATCCTGCAGAAGTATGGCTGGGAAAAGGGCTGGGAATGGCTATCCAAGCTGGGCGCCTATACCGGGCAGTTCGTTGCGAAATCCGGCGACGTTCCGGGCGTTGTGGCCAAAGGCGAGTACGCGCTGGGCTTTGCGGTCCCAAGCTATATGGCGTTTGAGAACTTCCTAAATGGAGCCGACATACGGTTCATCGCACCGCCGGGGGCCTACGTTACGCCTGAGCCTATCGGCGTAATCAAGAACTGCAAGAACCCCAACGCCGCCAAGGCGTTCATCGAGTTCCTGCTCACCGACGAGGGCCAGAAGCTGTTCATCGATCGCGGCCTGTTCCCGGTGGTGCCCGAGATGAGGGTGGAAGGCGCCCCGGGCTCCACGGCTGAGCTTGCGGTCCAGTTCTATGGAGGCCGCAGGAGCTACTTTGAGGGCACCGTGGAGAACACTTATGACAATGCGTTGTCGATGAGCAGAGAGAGTGACGTCAACAAGTACTTCAGAGACAACATCTTTGCCAAACTAGACGCCCTGAAAGCCAAGTACTAGTCCTACCCGTCAGTGTGTTTGATGACATGGTTGTCTGAAGGCCTGCGGGCGAGTCTTCCTCGCCCGTGGGTTTCTCTTGGCAGCAGTTAGCATGTGCTTGTCGGTTGCTTAGCAATCGTCTGACTTTGGCAGTCGCTTAACTTGAGGTGAAGTGCATGGATATCAGGCTTACTGGGGTCACGAAAAGATTCAAGAACGTTGAGGCGCTGAGCCGAGTGGATCTACACATAAGAGACGGCGAGCTCTTCACCTTGCTCGGGCCTTCCGGCTGTGGCAAGACAACTACGCTTCGCCTTATAGCCGGGTTCTATCTCCCCGACGAGGGCAAGATCATGTTCGGAGATCGTGAGGTCCAGGAGATACCCACATCCAAGCGGAACATCGGAATGGTATTCCAGAACTATGCCCTGTGGCCCCATATGACAGTCTACAGGAATGTGGCTTATGGGCTGCAATTCAAGAAGATTCCCAAATCCGACTGGCCCCAAATGGTCAACGACGCCCTGGTCAAGGTGGGGCTGGTGGGGTATGAAACACGTTATCCGGGGCAGTTGTCGGGAGGCCAACAGCAGCGTGTGGCGCTTGCAAGGGCTCTCGTGCTCAACCCGGACGTGCTGCTCCTAGATGAACCTCTGTCCAACCTGGACGCCAAGATTCGGGGATCAGTGCGCGCAGAGATCCGCAAACTGCAGCAGTCTTTGGGCATCACTACGGTGTATGTCACGCACGACCAGGAAGAGGCGCTTACGCTCTCCGACCGCATCGGTATAATGTGCGACGGCAAGCTGATCCAGATCGGCTCGCCGCACGATCTGTACGAGAAACCCCGAACGCGGTTCGTGGCCGACTTCATCGGAACCAACAATCTCGTGGCCGGTACGGTGGAGGCTGTGGTCGACGACATCACAGTCATTACAGAGCTCGGCACAATCCGGGGGTTCAGTCATTATGCCGTGAGGGCGGGCGACAAGTGCACCGTGGCGTTTAGACCTGAAAACGTGGAGGTACACACTGCGCAATCTTCTGCTTTGGACAACCACATACACGGCAAGATCAGTTTTGCAAGCTATTTGGGGAATACATTGCGCTACGAAATGGATCATCCGACTGGGGCATTGCTCAAGGCCGATATCAAGAACCCTCTTCAGCATGAGGAACTAGGTTGGGGCAGTGATGTGTATTTCTGTTTCCCGAAATCTGCTGCGCTTGTCATACCGGACTGACATGCTGACCCCGACCATGGACAGGCAGGTGGTTGTTCAATGTCTTCAGGGAAAACTATGATAGGTTTCAGACGGTGGCTTAGGGCCTCGAACCCGTGGGTATGGCCGATATATCTGTTTCTGCTCGTGTTTGTCATATTCCCTCTCGTAAAACTATTCGTCGACTCGTTTTCGACTGCAGACGTACAGCTTTCGGCGCTCAGCGAAGTCGTTCTCACTGCCGATTTGCTTGAGGAAAAGGTGCGTGCCGGCGAGATGGAGGGCGCCCTGGCGGCGGCCCATGACATAGCGCTTCAGCTGAATAGGTCTGTGGATGTCATCGATCGCATGAAGGCGGCGCTGGGCAGGGCCACGTTCTCCCAGGACGAGCTGATAGCCAAGTGGCAGGATGCCCAGGACCGTGTGGCGCAGGAAGCGGCCGTGATGGCCGAGCTTCAGCACGATCCGGCGGCTGCCCTGGTGGAAGCCGAGGAAGCCCGAGCTCTGATTCGGGAGATCCTGCGTCTGCCGCGGCAGGCCTTTTCGGTGAAGTTCTTCCTGGATGTGTTCAGAGATAGGCTGTACATGAAAGCCCTGGGCAACTCCCTTCTGCTGGGAGTCGCCACAGTGATCACTACGTCGATCATTGGCTTTGCAGTAGCCTTTCTGCTGGTTAGGTACGACTTCCCCGGTAGGAAGGCCTTCAATTTCCTTACTACCGTGCCTATAGTCATGCCTCCTCTAGTGGGTGTGCTGGGTTTCATCTTCATTCTCGGCAGAGGAGGAACCGTTAATGAACTCTTCTACCAGCTGGCAGAGGGTCTGGAGAGATCGTGGCCTTTCATGTCCAACTGGCTATATGATCACTTGCCGTTCAACTTCGTATACGGCTGGCACGGTCTTCTGCTGGTGGAGACGTGTCACCTGTTCCCGCTCATTACGCTGAACGTGCTCGACTCGCTCAGCAAGATAGATGCCTCGCTGGAGGAAGCGGCGGAGAGCGTTGGGTCCGTAGGCCTCAAGCGCCTCTTTGATGTGACTATCCCGCTGACCATACCGGGGTTCGTTACCGGAGCGCTTCTAGTGTTCATCGGAGCCTTCGCAGACTTTGCTGCCCCCATGGTCGTAGGCCTGACGAGTTTCATCGCTCCGCTGGCGTATATGGACATCCAGCAGTTCACCGACAGGCATCTGTTCAAGATGGGTATCACAGTGGGCGCTGTCATGGTGGTTCTGTCCATCATATTCCTGTTGATAGCTAAGAGGTATGTAGCACTGAAAGACTACAGCACTCTCTCATACAGAGCAGTAGAGAGAAAGCCTCTCGAGAAGAAATGGGCAGTGCTCGCTCTGGTGTTTCTCATCCTGCTCTTGACGATCAGCTTCATACCGTATCTAGGGGTTGCCCTAGCCTCATTCGCGCGGAGCTGGTCAATGTCGCCGCTGCCCACGTCGTGGACTATGGTCCATTACGAGAAAGTGTTGCTGTACGCTCCAGGCTATATCATCAACACATTCCGTTTCTGCATAATAGCCATCATCATGTGCATCCTGATCGGCGTGCCGGTAGCATGGATCATGGCAAGGACTCAAATGCGCTCCCGCGGGGCGCTGGATGTTCTGACAATGTTGGTGCTGGCCCTGCCGGGCACTGCGTTGGGTATCGCCTACATCAGGGCGTTCAACAACCCGATTCTGTTCAGCGTACCGCTTGCGAACCTCTGGATCATACTCCCCATAGTGCTGGCTGTAAGGCGACTTCCCTACACTGTGCGATCATCCTACAGCTCGCTGCTGGTTGTCCACCGTTCTATGGAGGAAGCCGCCCAGTCGGTAGGGGCAGGCGGCATGAAGACCTTCAAGGACGTCACATTCCCGCTGATCTGGAAGGGAGTACTCGCAGGGGCGTTGTTCTCCTTCATGACATCGATACAAGAGAGCGCGGCCACGCTCCTGCTATCGATACCTGGGTGGGAGACTATGACCATGGGGATATTCACCTTTTATCAGGGAGGCACCCATGGAGATGCAGCGGCGCTCGGGTTCATCCTCATAGTCGTGGGCGTAATCACCCTATTCGCAATGAACAGACTGAGTAGCGCTGCCAAGGGCGGGTTGTTTGGATAACGCAAGGCCAGTTAGCTAGCCAAAGGCTCCTGAGCAAGGACATGATCGGCCGCAGCGGAGCGCATGGGCGCGACGCTGCGGCCGAAACGTAAACCTCCCGATGGGGGATGAGGCTAGTACCCGCGCCCCTCTCCCGTCACGAGGGCTCTGTATGCGACTCGCGTTTTTTCGCGATAGCTGCCGCTGCGGTCGAGCGCGTACGCGCGTCCCATCGCCGTGACCACTTCCGCGTCGATGCCCAACGGGATTCTTGCGGCAAGCACTTCCATCATATCGGCTGCTCCTTGCGGAGGGCTGCTCCGGCCGTCCAGAATCAGGTGGACCCACGCCTTAGTGATCCCGTTGTTGGCTGCTGCCTGCAGTACTGCAATCCCCTCCTCCATGTTCCCATGAGAGCTTCGCCCCGACAGCATCATGATCACATGTACATCCCCGCCGTGTTTGTTCGCCGACTCGAAACCGTAGTTCACCGCCTCGTTCGTCTTCAACCCTCCGCTCATGATAGCCTGCGCGATCCGCGCTTCGTCCTGGGGAACTACCCTTCCGGCCCCCAAGGTTAGGTGTCCGGTCTCCGAGTTGCCCGATCTTCCTTCCGGAAGACCGACGGCCGTTCCGGCGGCGGCCAAAGTCGTGTACAGGCCACTCTCAGCTATTCGGTCCATACATGGAGTGTTGGCAGTCGCGATCGGGTTCATCGCCGGATTATCGATACCGATGCCCCAGCCGTCCAGAACTACCATGACGACCTTGCCGTAGACCCTTTGGAAGGCGCCGCGGCGCTTACCGGTCATCCCATCGGGCACAGGTATCCCCATCATGCTGAGTAGCGTAGGCGCTACATCTGCCAAGATGGCATCGTCCGCCGCGCGCAGCTCGACTGTCAGTTCTCCAGACGGCAGCACAAGCCCGAAAGGCACGCGACTCGAGGTGTGACTGAGGTTGTGGCTACCGTCATCGTTCACGAACCTCTCCAGGAGCCCGTGGTCTGCGGTTACGGCTACTGCGTAACCATGCTCTGCCGCGCTCGCGCATATCTTGCTGAGGGCTTGGTCTACTGCCTCAGCACACAGCACGTTGGCCTCCCAGTCGTCCAGATGCCCGATAATGTCGCCGGCAGCCAGGTTAGCAAGTATGAAGTGTCTGTCGCGCGCGCCACCGTGAGCGCCCGTCATCGCGCGTTCAACCTCGAGAGCGACTTCCGCAGTGCTCGTAGCCGGCCTAGACAGAAAATCCGACGAGTGCGGGCTGGGCACGGTGACCCACAGTTCATTGGAGTACGGCGCAACGCGTCTTCCGTTGAAGAAGAAGGTTACGTGTGCTGCCTTCTCCGATTCGGCGATGCGGGTCTGGGCCACGCCGGCCAAACTGAGAGCCTCGCCCATAGTCCCCGTGGGACGAAGAACCGGAAAGACTGTAGGAAGGTCGGCGAACTTCTCATGGAACTGAACGAGAGGGACAACCGCCAGGTCGGGCATGGACTCCACTTCGAAACGATCGAAGCCTGAATCCGCGAAGGCCTCGGTAAGCTGCGTCTCCCGATCGCCGCGTCTGCAGCAGAAGAAGACGGAGTCACCGTTCCTTATTCTGCCGACCGGCCTCCCGTCGATGACGCGGATCAGGGGGGCCATCCAGTAATCCATCTCTCCCCGGCTGTAGCATTGCCTCAGAGCTTGCTGCAAGAAAAGCGTAGTCTGCACTCCGCGTCACTCCCACTTTCTGTTCCTCAGATGGCGCTCCCGGATCGTGCAACCCGCATTACTCCGGGAAGATCAGTGCATGCTGAATCACCGCACGAGCACGGTCTCCGGGCTCGAGCCTAACGGATGCGTTGGTCTGAACCCTAAGCAGATCCTCTCCGATTCTCACCCGGTATTCTGTGACGTTGCCAAGGAATATCCTGACGTCTACCTCGCAATCGGCCCCGCGTTCAGCTCCAAGCAGAATGTCTTCAGGCCTGATCGCCAGTATGCAGCTTCCCGTCTTTGGTGATGTTCCCTGGATGCTGACTTCTACCCCACTGTGTAGGCGGACGCGAGCGCCCTCCTGTGTCGCGCTGAGCACCGTGCCTGGAACGAAGTTCATGGTTCCGATGAAGTCGGCGACGAACTTGTCGGTGGGATTCGCGTATATATCGTGCGGAGCCCCCTCCTGAACTACAGCGCCCGCATTCATCACGGCGACCCGGTCCGACATGGCCATGGCTTCGACCTGATCGTGCGTGACGTAGAGAATGGATATCCCCGTCTTGCGCTGAAGATCTTTAAGTTCAAAGCGCATCTGCTCGCGAAGCTTCGCGTCGAGGTTGGAGAGGGGCTCGTCTAGCAGCATCACCTTCGGGTCGGTGGAGAGAGCTCTCCCCAGAGCAACGCGCTGCTGCTGCCCGCCGGATAGCTCTGAAGGGTACCTCTCTTCCAGGCCCTTAAGCTCAAGGAGATCCGTCAAGTAGGCCATCTTGGCGTTGACCTGCTCTCTGGGCTTTCTGGCCACGCGGAGCGGGTAGGACATGTTCTGCTCGACCGTCATGTGAGGCCACACTGCGTAGTTCTGAAAGACCATCCCGATTCCGCGCCGCTCAGGCGGCGCCATCACTTTTTTCTCCGGTGAAGTCACTAGCTGACCGCTGATGTATATCTCGCCCTCAGTGGGTTGCTCGAGCCCTGAGATGCACCGCAGCGTCGTGGTCTTCCCGCATCCGGAAGGGCCCAGAAGCGAGAAGAACTCGTTCTCGTGAACGGTGAAGCTGACATCGTGAACCGCGGTGAACGTCCCGAACCGCTTGGCGAGGTTTGAGACTTTGATTCTTTCCTCCACTAATACCACCTCCGCGCCTATCTCACATACTGACCTCGCCCTTGGTGAGCTTGCGTACCACTGCGTTTCCGGCCAGTATCACAAGCAAGACGACAGTGGACAATGCGGCCGCTATCTGGCTGTATCCGGCGTCTTGCATGTTGTAGATAACGACTCCCATGGTCTCAGCCCCTTGCGACCAAAGCAGAACCGACATGGTGAGCTCTCTCAAAGCCGGCATGAACACCAGGATCCAGCCTGCGACAAGCCCAGGCCTTATCAGCGGCATGACTACGTCTCTCATAGTCTGGGCCCATCCTGCGCCTGACACGCGCGCCGCCTCCTCCAGCGAAACGTGAACTTGCTGCAAGGTGGCATTGGTGGTCCGTATGGAGAAGGGCATGTAGCGCACAAGGTATGCTGCGAGTATCACCCATATCGTGCCGTAGAGCATCACGGGAGGCCTCGACCATGCCAGGATCATCGAGATGGCCACCATCGTGCACGGCACCGCATACGGTATGGTTCCAACGAAGTCGAGGGTTTTTGCGCCCTTGATCTTTGCTCGAATAGACATGTAGGACACCAGAGCCCCGACAGCCATCGTAATGGTAGCGGATGCAACCGCCAAGAAGGCGCTATTCCTAAACGCTCGGGTCACCATGGGTAAATTGAGTATGTACCTGTAGTGGCCCGTCGTCATGTTCGCGAATCTAAGGGGCGCGCCCCAGTACTTCAGGAACGAGGTCAGGAGCATCGATATGAGCGGAACCACTCCGGCAAAGAGCGATACGATCACGACGATGACGAAGATCGGGGTCCGCCAGGCGCCCAAGTTCATCGTCTGAGGCCTCACACTCTTGCCTGCGATCACAGTGTACCTGCTCTGCCTGCGCTCTAGACGTCTGGCGAGGACTAGCGGTACGCCCGAGGTTATCGCCAACATAACCGCCATCGCCGTTGCGAGCGGCATGTCCGGTATGGAGAGAGCTGAGTAGATTCTGGTTGTAAGCACGAAGAACCGAGCCCTGAATCCGAGCAGAGCCGGGATTCCGAAGTTGGAAATGCAGCCTACGAAGGCAAGCAGCGCACTGGCTGTGATCGCAGGTGTGATTAGGGGCAGAGTCACATCGATGAGTGTTCTGAAGGGACCTGATCCCGACATCCTCGCGGCCTCCTCCAGACTGGTGTCGATTCTTCCCAGCGCCCCGCTGACCGTGATGAACACAACCGGGAACTGGTATATGGCCAGGACCAACACGACCCCGCCGGCGCTGTAGATTCTCCAGGGCGCCGACATCGCGCCCGTGCAGTTCATGTATAGCTTGGATACATACCCTACCGGGCCGAACAGTTGAGCCCAGGCCATTGCGCCGATGAACGGCGGTATGCCGTAAGGTAGGAGGAGCAGCATGCGCAGCCACGACTTGCCTGGCATATCTGTGCGGACTATGAGCATGGCAAGGAGAGTGCCAAGCACCACGCATACCGCTGTGGACAGACACGACACCCAGATTGAGTTCCAGAAGGCTTTGACGTTCGCATCCTGCGAGAATATCCTGACATAGTTGCTCAGAGTGAAGCCGGCCTCAGAACTGAAGCTCTTCACTATGACAAGCGACAGAGGATGTACTATGACAGCTAGGAAGAACAGCCCAATGAGGATCATGAGTACATAGCGAATATCAATGGACCGTCCGATGGTTGCCTTGACCGTGTTCAATGGAGTCATCCCCCTCCTGCAATGGGCTGGGGTTTGTGTCATCCCCATCGGGCGGCGGCGCGGCGCCAACCGCGCCGCCGTAGCAAGGGCGTATATGCCCCATGTGCGCCTACTTGAGCATTATCTTCTCGAACGTCTCTCTGATCGTAGATGCATTATCGGCTGCCCACTGGAATGGAACGGGCATCATGTTTATCTTGTCGGCAGTGGGCATGCCCTTTGGAGGCGCCACATCCGGCCTTACCGGTATTACGCCGTCCTTGACCAAGAGTTCCTGACCCTTCTTCGACAGGGTGAAGTCAACAAACGCCTTGGCCGCCTCGATGTTCTTGGACCCGGCTGTTATCGCGACTGGGCTGGGAATTGAGACCGCGCCGTCAGTCGGCCACACAAAATCGACCGGCGCTCCGGATTTCTGAAGTTCATAGATCATGTAATCCAGCACCATGCAGGCTGCGAACTCGCCGGCGGCGAGTCCCCTCGACACGTCTGAGTTGCCTCGCAGAACTTGCATGCCGGCCTTTCGAGCCTTTTCGTACCACCCCCAGCCTTTGTCCTTCTGCACGAAAGCGGCCGCGACTGTGAAGTTGGAGCCGGAGTAGAGCGGGTCTGCCATTGCCGCGCGCGAACCGAGCTTGAGCAGATCATCCCAGGTCTTCGGTTCGGACCCGCTCTTGACAAGGCTGGTGTTTATCCCGATCACCATGTTGATCATGCGGGCGCCGGTGAAGTATCCATCCGGATCCTTGATGCCAGCGGGAATGAGAGCCGCTTCAGGAGACTTGTAGGCGGAAAGCAGGCCCTTGTCCTTGAACGTGTAGTAGGCTGCAGCGTCGGCAAGCCATATCACGTCCGCCCGCACCCCGCCGGCCTCAGACTCAGCCCATATCTTGTTGACCACGTCAGTGCTTCCGGCCCGGAATACTTCGACCTTGACGCCTTTGTTCGCCTTCATGAACTGATCTGCGAAATTCGTAGCTAGTTCCAGCGGGACGGACGTATACAGCAGGACCTTCGACTCAGCAAATACACCAGTGGAGACCGCTAGCAGCAGGGCGAAGGCCAAAACAGCGATACTGGCCCTTTTCATGTTCGACACGCCTCCTTGTTATTTGTTGGTATGCTCCGGTAGTCCCTTGATTCTTGCGATGACCTTCAGCACTTCCTCTTCCAGGCTGACGCCTGGCTCTGTGGAAATCGGTTCGTTGTCTATGTAGACAACCTCGAATCCTTTGTCTACTGCCCAGGCAGTGACTACATCCACCGCCGCTGCCTTGAGTTCGGATACTACTGCGTCCGGCTTCAGCTGCTCGAAGCGCGCGAGGTCTTCGCGGAGCAACGGCCGATTTGAAAGGTGGGTACTGACTCCCTGAACTACGCATCCGTAAGTCTTCTCCAGATGAGTCGATATGGCGTCTGTCATCATCTGGGGGGCAGTGAGAGTGAGGACGATCTTCTTGCCCCCTATGTCACCAATCGGGCGAGGCCTGAAGACCGTCTTTATCAGGGCGCATTCGGGATTCACTGCCTTGATAGCAGCAGCCATCTCGTTGACCTTGGCCTGATCGGCAATTGGAGACTCGCACATTGTGAGGATGATCAGGCTGGAAGTGAGAACGCGGTAGGGCCCAAGGTAAGATTGAATGTAGTCCAGAGGCTGGTTGGCGCCGACGACTAGTATGCGCGCGTCCGTGTGAACGGAAGGAATGGATGAGCCGCTGCCCTCGAAGATGACTATGTCGGCGTCGATCTGTTCAGACAGCGTAGCGCCTCTGTCTACGTTGGACACGAAAGTCTGCCCCGACATTCCCCCTCCGCACCTTCGGCAGCCGATGGTCGTGACCCGCGAGGTCAGCAGGTCCTCGAAGTGGTCGGACGACGCGTGTCTGCCCTGTTTGCTCACGGACAGCAGGTATTCCGGCGTGATGTCGATTTCGGATGCGCGAAGCAGCTCCGGTTCTGCCGGGCCTCCGCGTCCCATCGTGACCACGACAGGCCTGTGCTCCTTGGCAAGCACGCGAGCCACGAATCCGCCGACAGCAGTCTTTCCGATTCTCTTGCCAGTGCCTATCACCGAAACACTCGGCCTGCTTACCCGGGCAGCCGCTACAGGAGGAGAGAACTGGAAATCCGCTCCTCGATACACTGCACCGTTGGCCAGGACTACACTGGCAATCGCAAACCGCTCCCTGTAGCCCACGACAGGCTCATCACTGAGGTCGATGACTACATCTGGCTGATATTCATTGATCG
>Ga0209718_1003447_pt1 | contig 14136 bp, 10 predicted proteins | sample AD_JPNAS1_MetaG_FD_184420 | JGI IMG/M metagenome (GOLD analysis project Ga0209718, IMG submission 184420) | Active sludge microbial communities of municipal wastewater-treating anaerobic digesters from Japan - AD_JPNAS1_MetaG (SPAdes) (version 2) | ecosystem: Engineered > Bioreactor > Anaerobic... | reverse complement strand
CGCCGCCTGGCACCGTCGTCCGCGGTTGTGAATGCTGCGTCTGCGCCACCGCCGGTGCCGCAGGCGACGATTTCCGCCGAACCTGCCGAGCCCGCTGTGGGAGAAGCGCCCCCCGCGAGACCCGTGCCGCCGCCCCCCGTTGCTCTGCCTGCGGCGGTGAGCGCCTGTCTGCGGTGCCGGGATGCGGCGCAGAATCAGGCGATGTACTGTTACGGGGAGGGCGAGACGCTGAATGTCTGGGGGTGCCGCCTGTTGCGTCAGCCGTGGTGTGCCGGTGCGCCTTGGCTGAAGGCCGGGGCTTTCCGTCCCTCGGGCTGCTTTGTGTTTGACCGCGAAGCGATCCGCGCGTTGCTGGATCAGTCCGTTGTGGCGGCTGTGCGCTGTCCGCACTTTGATCCGGATGCGGTGGAGTGTGCGCTTGCCGCGTTGCCGTCGCAGGCGTGGCCGGGCAGGCGCTGGACGCTCGATCTGGCCGGAGCGGGCGAGCCGGGGCTGCCGCTGACGGTACGGCACTACCGTCACGGCTGTCTGTTGCATACGCGGCAGAGGGTGTCCGGCGTGGCGCCGGTCGGCGAACGGCTGGCGCGGCGGATCATCCGTGACGCCCGTCGGAGGCGATACTCAACTTAACCCTCAAGGGTGCGGTGTTTCAGATTGAACAAAACCCGTAGAAGTGTCATCATGAAGACCACTTTTTTGACTGGGAAGGATTTTGAATGGTTGTCCATATTACAGGGACGGGCTCGTATCTGCCGGAGCGCGTGGTGACCAACGCCGAGTTGGCCGCCACGCTTGATACCTCCGACGAGTGGATCTACTCACATACCGGCATCCGCAGCCGCCACATCGGTGCGGATGACGAAAGCACTTCATCGATGGCGGTCAACGCGGCACGGGCCGCGCTGGCCTCGGCCGACGTGGAACCAGAGGATCTGGGCCTGATCATTGTGGCTACGTCGACCTCTGACTATCAGGCGTTTCCGTCCACCGCCTGTCTGGTGCAGCATGAACTGGGGGCGATGAACGCGGCCTGCTTTGACTTGCAGGCGGCCTGCACCGGCTTCATCTACGCGCTTGAAACGGCGCGCGCCATCTTGTGCCACAATCCGCGGCCGGCCTTGATCATCGGATCGGAGATGATGTCGCGAATCGTGGACTGGAGTGACCGCAACTCGTGCATTCTGTTTGGCGACGCAGCGGGCGCGGTGGTTCTTGAGGTCGATCAGAAAGAATCGGGTGGCATCTGGCACTCGATCCTCAAGGCTGACGGCTCGGGCTCGCAACTGATCATGCGCGAAGGCGGCGCGCGCGGGTTGCCCGGAGGCATGCCCTTGATGCAGCACACGCTGCAGATGAAAGGACGGGCGGTTTTCAATTTTGCGGTGAAGGTGTTTGATGACGTACTCTGCAGGCTGCTGGAGCGCTCCGGTCATACCTTCGATGACCTTGCCTGTGTCGTTCCCCATCAGGCCAATGCTCGCATTGTCGAAGCGGTGGCGCGCCGCATGGCGGTGCCGCTGGAAAAATTTTACTTGAACATGGAGACGACTGGCAACAGCTCCGCTGCCTCAATTCCGGTGGCACTGGATGCGGCGGTCGCCGCCAAGAAAATCAAAGAGGGCGACCTCATCGCCATGGTCGGGTTCGGCGCGGGACTGACCTACGGCGGCATCCTGATGAACTGGCATGGCCGCACGGAGAAACCGGCATCTCCGGCCCATCCATCCCGTGACCCTTCTACGGAAACGAACGCGAAACTGAACAAGGAGTAACCAAAGAGCGTATGAGTGGCAACACCAAGGTTTTGATCACCGGACTGGGCGTCATCTCGCCCGTCGGTAACACCGTCGACGAAATGTGGACCAACATCCGTAACGGCGTCAGCGGCCTGTGCCGTACCACCAAGTTCGATCCCTCACGCGTCGACTCGAAGGTTTCCGGCGAGGTGAAGGATTTCGATGTTTCAAAGTATGTCGACCCTAAGGAGGCGCGCCGCATGGGGCTCTTCACCCAGTATGCCGTGGCTGCCGCCAAGCAGGCGTGGCAGGACTCCGGCCTCGCCGATGGCGGCGCTGACCCTGAGCGTGTCGCGGTGATGATCGGCAACGGCATCGGCGGCAAAGAGGTCGATGAGGAGGGTTACCATATACTCTTCAACCGCGGTCCGGGACGCCTCTCGCCTATGCTCATCCCCAAGCTGATCGCCAATGAGGCCGCTGGCAACATCTCGATCGCGCTCAAGGCCAAAGGTGCCGCGCACACCATCGTCACCGCTTGCGCTTCCAGCACCGACGCGCTGGGCGTGGCGCTGGATATGATCCGCGCGGGCCGCGCCGACGTGGTCATCACGGGCGGCACCGAAGCCACCGTCACCGAGTATTGCGTGGGTGGCTTCTGCTCCATGAAAGCGCTGAGCACAAAGTACAACGACACGCCAGAAAAGGCCTGCCGTCCGTTTGACGCCGGTCGCGACGGCTTTGTCATGGGCGAAGGTGCCGCGATGCTGATCCTCGAGTCGGAGGCACACGCCAAAGCGCGCAATGCCCGTGTCTATGCCGAACTCGCTGGTTACGGCGCATCCGGGGACGCCTATCACCTGACCGCGCCTGACCCCGAAGCTGCCGGTGCCATCCGTGCCATTAAGATCGCGCTCAAGGATGCGAACCTCGGCATTGAGGATGTCGATTACGTCAACGCCCACGGCACCTCCACGCCGCTCAACGATCCGATGGAGACCAAGGCGATCAAGGCGGTCTTCGGCGATCGGGCGTACCGCCTCAAGGTCTCGTCCACCAAGAGCATGACCGGTCACCTGCTGGGTGCCGCAGGCGCGCTCGAGACGGCGATCTGCGCGCTCGCGATCCGTGACGGTTTCTATCCGCCGACGATCAACAACGAAAACCCCGACCCCGAGTGCGATCTGGATGTCGTGCCCAACAAGGGGGTGCAGGGTTCGATCCGCGCAGCGATTTCGACATCGCTCGGATTCGGCGGCCATAACGGCGTGATCGCCATCAAGGCGTATAACTGATACGCGGCCCAGCAGGAGAGTGAATAAAAGATGAGTTCAGCGAACGAAAAAATCAAACCTGACGTTGCCGATTATAAGGCCTATGAGGGATCGGTGGAGGAACTGCTTCCCCACCGCGATCCCTTCCTGTTTGTCGACCGCGTGCTGCATGTGGATGAGACCTTCACCATTGGCGAGAAGACCTTCGGTGAGGACATGTGGTTCTTCAAGGGGCATTTCCCCAACTATCCGGTCGTGCCCGGTGTGATTCTCACGGAAACCATGGCGCAGTGTGGCGGTGCAGGGCTGGTGGCTTCCGGGCAGATTCCCCAAGGCGTGGTTTTTCTGCTTGTCGGCGTGAATAACGCCAAGTTCCGCAGGCAGGTCCGGCCAAACGACACCGTGCGTCTGGAAATCGAAAACATCCGCGTCAGCTCGCGCATGGCGATTCAGTGCGGCATGGCCTTTGTCGGCGACGAGCTGGCAGCCGAGGCGGAGTTCCGCTGCGTCCTTGGCCCGTCGGCGTGATAAGCGCCGCGTTGTGCGCGGAAACACCGTCCCGCTCTTAGTCGAGCACACCGCACTTTTAGTCGAGTACACTGGTCGCCACACCTAGTCGATTGCGTCAGCGACGGCGTGTATCCGATTAAGTGTAAACAACGAAGTGCTTGGACGAAGAACGACTAAGCGCGGCTCGTGGGGACACTCGCCCTCCAGCCGTTCACCTGTCTTGCGCAGCACCGGGAGTCCGGGCGGCGTTTCACGCCGCCACACGGGCAAGATGCCCGTGCCACACGGCCCAGCACCAGCCTTGCGTCCGGTATCCGGTTTCAACGCTCAACGTTCAATTCCATTTCCGCCCAAGCGCCCCAGTCGCCGCTGCTGTTGTCTTTCTCGCCGACATCTGTGACCAATAGCAGGCTCACCGTCTGACCGACCCACGGGGCCAAGTTGCCCTCTAGCGTATGCCATGCGTGGGTGGCAACATGGTGCCGCGCGATTTCGTGGCGGCGTCCCTCGGCATCTTCCACTACGATCTTGAACAGCAGGCCGTCACCAAGATCGCTGCCATCTTGTTTGCCGACCGCGCAACGGATCTTCATCGGTGCGGTTGGCAACGTCAGGCTGTAGCGCGCGAATGTATAGCCGGTACCGCCTTTGTACGGCGGGTGCATGAAGAGCCCGCGCGGTTTAGCCACGCCGCCGCAGGTCGATGACGTTGCATAAATCTCTGCTCCGGTTATCGAGTCCAACTCGCGTTCGGCCTGGCCGCGCATCGCCATGCCGCGCGCGTACAGCAACGGCAGGGGACGTCCTTTTTCTACCACTGGAGCGGCGGGTGGCGGCGGATCTTCGACTGTGAAGTCGATCCACGCGCCTTCACGCTCGAACCAGAGCCGCGCTCCGGGACGTGCGTCAGCCGGGATCGTCACCTCGTGTTCGGCGGCACCCTTGATCACCACGCGCTCACCCGGCTTGACGCATTCGCGTGCGCAGGTCAGCGCGGCTGTCGGCGCGGACGCACCGCGACGCGCGCGGTAACTGAACGCGCCCTTGACCGGCTGCACAAAGCTGAGGCCACGCGCTGTGCGCACGCTTGTGGTACCGAGCACGCCGTTGGTGGCATCCAGCGCGACCACGTCGCTGAACATGTAAGGGAATCCGGCTTCCGTGCATGTGTGCATCAGGATCTCTGCCATGCCGCTGGTCAGTGCACGGCAGATCGCGACGCCCGCAGCCGCGCCTTCGTTAAACCGTGTAAAGCGACCGCGTCCGTCGATATACGTGTAGGTCGGCGCAACGGCGAGGTCGGCGCGGCGACCGTTGACCTCGCCACTGAACACGCGTACGGCACCGTCGCCGCTGCGTCCCCAGTAGCCGTTGGGCGGCAGATCCAGATCATGGTCGGCCACGGTCACCTTCATACGTTCTTCCGGATGGCCGTTGACCACTGTGACCGTTCCGTCGGCGTAGCGCGTCGTCACCTGCGAACGCATGTAGGCGCCGTTAGCCAGCGCGGCTGTGGTCTCGTACAGTGCGCCGTTCGCGTCGGCGTAGCGGATCGTATCGGCGGCGACCTGTGTGTAGCGGCTGGCCAACGCTTGCACCATATAGTAGCTGCGCAGTTCGCCGTCACGTCCGTTCAGCAGGAAACCGGGATGGCCGAAGGCCACTGTGGCGGCCAGAAAACGATCTCTGGCGACTTCGGGATCGGAAGGCGCGCTCTTGCCGGGGTAGAACATCTCGAGATTGCCCATGCCGAAATTGCAGCAGAGCGGATGCAGGCAGCGCAGATCGAAATCAACCAGCCAAGGGTTTTCGTGGATGTTGTATCTCTGGTCCTGCGCATAGTTGCCGTCGGTCAGGCCGCAGTAGGGGAAGTGGTTATCGCCCTCCGAGTAGACCGGCCCCTTCCATGCGGCTTTCTGCAACAGCATGATCTCGCCGTATGCGTAGAAGACGGCGGCAAAGGTGCCGGCACCGGGAACACGCGGGTCGTAGTCCACACGACTCCAAGGGGTGACTGCGGTGTGGACGTCGCAGTACGCGGTGCTGAAGCCGAATTTTTTCTGAATGATCGGCGCGAGGCGTTCACAGAACTCAACCGCGCGCGCGGGTTTGGGCGCGTAGCAGCGCTCCCACGCATGTTGCAACTGGTTGTCGGGCGTGCGCGAGATCAGGTCGATATGCCAGAATCCGTTGACCGGTGCGAAGTCGGTGAAGTTATTGTAGGGGCCGTAAACAAAGCCCAGCTCGTCCTGCATGATACGGGCATAGTCATATTGTCCTTTGTCGCCGCCCTTTTTGGGTGCGGGATCGGTGCGGAAGGTGAAGCTCTCGTTGCCATCGCGCCAGCCGGTCTCGTGGTCGGTGACGACGATCTCCGTCATGCCCCAGCGATGCACGTTTCGCCAATAGGTCGCGTCGTTTGCCCGGTTACCTGCGCCGTGCGCGCGCCAGACGCGCGTGCCGGTGACAGACTTCCAGGGTGAGGGCGGGTTCGGGATGTTGGGCAGTACATCTTCAAAACGCGGTGAGAGTGTCATCACAAAACGCTCGAAGCAAGGGTTGCGCTGACCGTCGGTCTTCGGCGTATAGCGCGTGCCGCCGTTGCTGGATAGCGCACCGTCGAAGCGCATGTTTTTCGCGAACGGAAAGGAGGCGTTGGATTGTGTCCAGTCGATATGCGCCATAAAAAAGAGCGGCGCGTCGAGTTTACCCGAGATAACCACAGCCGGCCGCACCATGCCACCATCCGTAAAGCCGTACGTGTAATAGGGCAGCGTGGCCAGACGCGGATTAACAAAGCCGCGTGTGGCACCGAAACGCACCTCGCCGATCTCGCCTTGGCCGGCCTGAATATCCATAACCAACGATTTGCCCAAGAGTCGGAAGCGGACTTCCGCTTCAATACTGCGTCCGCCTTGTGTCAAACGTCCCGCGTAGGTGACACTCTTGCCGTCGGTTGTGACCGTCATGGTCTCGCTTTCGGCGCGCGTCAGCGTTCCGGTCGGCACGGTTGGCGCAAAGTACAAGCCGCCGCCCAGTCCGATGCTGGCCCATGCGCCGTCTCCCCAGCGCACGGCCATGTCGTCCCAGGCGCCGAGTTGCGCGGGCAGACGGAATTCGAGGCGTCCGTCCTCACCCTCACGCACCAAGTGGTACCGGCCCGATTCGCTGCTGCGGCCGACACGCGCGACGGACGGTGCGGGATCATGCGGCACAACGGTCAGCGGCGTGTTGGGGAAGGGCAGGGTCTTAACGCCGATGTTCGCGCCCGGATCGCACGCGGGGAAGACCTGCACACCGCGCCGCGGACGCGGGGCGAAGGTGAGCGGTTCAAAGCGTTCGGTGAAGACCGCCAGACTGTTGAAGTAGATCACCCGATCCTCGGTGTTGCGTCCGTTGGTGATGTCGATCGCCACGAGCGTGGCACCGTCTGCGGCACGAGCGATTTGCTCCGGGACCAGTCGCCGGTGACAGAGGAACCACTCCTTGAAGTGTACGCGGGCCAACGGTACCGAAAGGCGCGCTCCGGCGCTGTCAGTGAAGCGCAGCGTGACCGATACCGGCGGCGTGTCGGGTTTGGGTGCGTAGCTGTGGTTGTTGCCGTAGATCCAGCAGGTTACGGCATCAAACGCGCTGGTTATCGCCACCGGCACGGGCGGCAGCAGAGTGACACGCGGCTGGGGACCGGTCGCGCGGTAGGTGAGTTTGGCGACACCGTCCCCAAAGAGCAGAACTTCGTCCGAGCGCTCGAAACGCGCGGCGGCATCCTGTGTCTCGACGCGCCAACCGTCGACTCCAGTGAACGGGATCAGCGCCGGATGGTCATCCTGCAGGCGTCCGGCCCGCACGCGCTCATACGGCGGTTCACCGGCACCTTGCACACCCAACGCCAGCGCACAACACACAATTCCGAACCACTTTTTCATCTTATCCCCTCACGTTTCGAAAGCGCCACTCAATCATGCGGGACAGTCTATACCTTTAAGGACGCGCTTAGCAACAGTGTTTTGTTACCAATGAACTGCTGTAAACTCCCCGCTTGTCTCGCGGGAGGCGGGAGGGTACACTGACACTGCTTAAATGGTGAGAGGTTCGTGCCCCTCGCTTGCAGGTGTGGCACGGGCATCTTGCCCGTGTTTCATGGGCGGGACGCCCATGCCACGAGGTTTTTTGCAAGAGGTTTCAAAGGAGTTTTCAAAATGTCTGTCAGAGTCCGTTTTGCGCCGAGTCCCACCGGCAACGTCCATATCGGTAACATCCGTGCGGCTATCTTCAATTGGCTGTTCGCACGCCATACCGGCGGCAAGTTTCTGCTGCGGGTGGAAGACACGGACCGCGAACGCTCGACACAGGCGGCGATTGATACGCTGCTCGATTGCATGCGCTGGCTGGGATTGGACTATGACGAGCCGGAGGTTTATCAGAGCCAGCAGATCGAACGGCATCTGGCGGTGGCGGAGGATTTGGTCGGCTGCGGACTGGCCTACAAGGACAACAAGGGCGGCGGCGGCGAGTGCGTGATTTTCCGCATGCCCAAGACGGGACGCCTTGAATATACCGACTTGGTCAAGGGCATGATCAAAAAGAAGGCGGAGGACACGCAGGATTTCGTGATTGTGCGCTCGGACGGTACGCCGGTGTTCCATCTCTCGAATGTGGTCGACGACATCGACATGGGCATCACGCATGTGATCCGCGGTGACGACCATGTGGAGAACACCTTTAAGCACATTGAGTTGTTCAAGGCGTTGGGGGCGGCGGTGCCGCAGTACGCGCATCTGCCGATGATCGTCAACAATCAAGGGAAGCCCTATTCCAAGCGTGACGGAGCGGCCTTTGTGGGCGAGTTCAGGGAGCAGGGCTATTTACCTGAGGCGCTTTTTAATTTCCTGTTGCTGCTGGGATGGGCGCCGGGCGATGACCGCGAGGTGTTGACGCGTGATGAGATGATTGAGCTGTTCACGCTCGAACGCTGCAAATCGAGTGCGGCGCGCTTCGACCTCAAAAAGCTGATATGGATGAACGGCGAGTATATCCGGCGGCAGCCGCGCGAGGTGTACGCGGCGGAGTTCACGGCGCGCGTTGAGGCGGCCGGACTGTCGGTCGAAGGGCGGGATCTGGACGGCATTCTGGATCAGATGCAGGTGCGTACCAAGTTCTATTCCGAGATACCGGGGTCATGTTCCTACTTCTTTACGGAGGAGTATCCGTTCGATGAAAAGGGCGTGGCGAAGCGGCTGAAGGTCGATGGCGTGCCTGAACTGCTGGACGAAGTGGCACAACGGTATGAGGCGTTGCCGCGCTTCGATGTGCAGAGTACGCACGAGGTGCTGACTGCGATGGGTGAGGAACGCGGCGTCGGTCTGGGCGCGTTGGTACATCCGGTGCGTGTCGCGGTTTCGGGGATGACCGAAGGTCCGGGGCTCTTCGAGATGCTGGTGCTGATCGGCCGCGATTCGGTCTGCGCACGGCTGCGCCGTGTGGCGCAGCGGTTGCGTGACGGGGGGATGAAATGACCCTGTCTAGACGAAACTTTTTGATACAGGGTGGCGCGGCGACTTGCGTCGGCGGTGGAGTTTTCTGTGGCTTGCGCAGCCGCTCGACGGTGCGTGCGCCGGTGCGTTTGGGACTGGTCGGGGTAGGGGGAATTGGCCGGATCAACCTCGAACGTTTTCTCGACATGGACGATGTTGCGGTGCGCGTGATTTGCGAGACGCATGCCGGTCGGGCGGCTGCCGCGCGGGAGTGCGTGGCCTGTCGGACTGGCGGACGCGGCCGTTGCGAGGTGACGGACGATTACCGCGAGGTGTGTGCGCGTACGGACGTTGATGCGGTGGTGGTCGCCGTGCCCGACAGCCTGCACGCGAATGTCGCGCTGGCAGCGGTCGCCGCAGGCAAGGCGGTGTATGGCGAGCCGCCGTTCGCACATACGCTGGGGCAGGGGCGTGCGCTGTTGCGTGCGCTGGCGCAAGGCGGCAACGTCTGGCAGACCGGCGCGCATCTGCGGGGCGAACCGGCGTTTCGACGCGCGGTGGCGGCGGTGCGCGGCGGACGCATCGGGCGCGTGACGCGGATTGAGGTGGGGCTGGCGGGCGGCGGACGCGGGCCGGCGGGATGGAGCGGCGACACGGACGGCGGCGCGTATCACTGGCGCTGGATCAGCGCACTGGGCGGTGGCAGCTTGGCGGAAGGGATCGGGCATTACGGCGACATTGCGCTGTGGGGCGCGGGCAAGGAGGCGGAAATGCCGGTGTCGGTCGTCGGGCAGGGCGAGTTCCCGCGCGACGGGGTTTTCGACACTGCGACCTCGTTCCGCTTCCTGTGTACCTACCGCGACGGTGTTGAGTTGGAAGTGGCGGATGGCGGTCGGCTCGAAAAGGGCATCGGCGTACGGTGGATTGGTGCGGAAGGCGCATGGATCTGGGTGACGCGCGGTGCGATCGCGGCATCGGCCGACGGGCTGTTGGCGGGGCTGCCGCCCGTCGCGTTGCGTCCGGTCGATCTCCGGCGTGATTTTGTTGAGGCGGTTAGGGATCGGCGACCGGCGTGTGTGCCGGCGGTGGTGGCGTTCCACGCGGCGGCGTTGGGACAGCTTGGCGACCGCGCCATGCGGGGCGCCTGAACAGAGCGTGTAGGATGTGACGTATGAAGATGGTGATGGCGGTTTATAACATCGGTGTGGACGGAGAGGTCATGGCCGCGATGGACGAGTTGGGCGTGAGTTGTTTCACCAAGATCCCGCGCGTGGTGGGCAAAGGCAAGACCACTGGGCCGCGGCTGGATGATGCGGTGTGGCCCGGTGCCAACACGATCGCACTTTTTGTGCTGCCCGATGAGCAGGCAAAGGTTGTGATGGGGGCTTTTGCGCATCTGCGCGCGACCATCGGCAAGAAAGCCGGCGTCAAAGCCTTTTTGCTGGGGGTCGAGGGGATGACCGCGTGAGATTCAACGCCGTTGAATCTCACGCGAAGGAGGATTTAGGAGGGAGGATTTAGGAGTTTTGTTGCGACCACGCAGTGGTTCGCAACGGCGAGAGTAAAAGCATTGCTCTGTATTTGGACATTGTGGACGTGGTTGACCTTATGGACAGGACTCAACTCCTAAATCCTAACTCCTAACTCCTAAATTCAAAACCTCCCCCGCGCGATTTGTCGCGCGGGGGAGGTTTTGCATCGACTTTGACCGTAAAATCCTCAATGATATGCGACTCAACCACGGGAAACCTGTGCGCCGCCGACTGTTCGGCGGAGTACGTGCGGGGAATGCCTTGATTGGGTGAACAATCATGAAAAAGTTCGAGTATGTAGAGGGCGGCGTGACCGCAGCGCAGGGCTTCCGCGCGTGCGGCGTGGCGGCAGGCATCAAGCATAAGGACCGTAAGGACTTAGCGCTGGTGGTGGCAGATGCGCCGGCGGCGGTTGCAGCGGTCTATACCACGAACAAGGTGGCTGCGGCACCGGTGCAGATCGACCGCGAGCGCACCCGTTCGGGGCAGGCGCAGGCGGTGGTGGTGAACAGCGGCTGCGCGAACGCCTGTACCGGCGAGACCGGATTGCAGGACGCGCGCGAAATGGCCCGCCTGACCGGTGAGGCGCTGGGCATCGACGAGCAACTCGTACTGGTCTGCTCGACCGGTGTGATCGGTGCGCTTCTGCCGATGGAACGCATTGCGGCGGGCATCAAGGAGGCAGCCGGTGCCTTGAGCCCGACGGGCGGCAGTGATGCCGCGCACGCGATCATGACGACCGATACCGTGGACAAGCAGGTGGCGGTGGAGTTGGAGATCGACGGCAAGACGGTGATGATCGGCGGCATGTGCAAGGGTTCCGGCATGATTGAGCCGAACATGGCGACGATGCTGGGATTTATCACGACCGACGCGGCGGTACACCACAAGGCGCTCGACCAGGCTTTGCGTGAGGCGGTGGAGGTGAGTTTTAACCGTGTTGTGGTGGATGGCGACCGCAGCACCAACGATACCGTGATCCTGATGGCCAGCGGTGTGGCAGGAAACGAGACGTTGACGCCCTATCATTCGCAGTGGCAGTATTTTGTGGACGCGCTGAAGACGGTTTGTCTCGAACTCGGCAAGAAGATGGTCATGGATGGCGAGGGCGCGACCAAGTTTGTGACGGTATGCGTGCGCGGTGCACGGACGGTACAGGACGCGCAGGTAGCGGCGCGCGCTATAACTAAATCTGCGCTGGTCAAAACCTCGTGGTTCGGGCTCGATCCCAACTGGGGACGCGTGATCGCGGCGGTCGGCTATTCCGGCGCGGAGGTCGATGACCAGAAGGCACAGATTTATTACGGCGACATTTGCGCGTATGACCAAGGGCGCGTGGCGGACAAGGCTCTGCTCACGGCCATGCAGGATGTGATGCGCAAGCGGGCTTTTGAGGTGACGGTAGACCTGCACCTCGGCGAGGGCGAGGATACGATTTACACGTGTGATCTCTCGTACGATTACGTGAAGATCAACGCCGAATACACGACGTGAGTTGAGTGGCGAAAGAGCGGCATGACACAGAAGGCATTTTACGATTGGCAGACAGCGGGCGGAGGCGGGGACGTGATGCGTCTCGTCTCCGTGCTCGAACGGCTGGATGTGCCTTGGTGCGTGATCGGCGGTATCGCGGTTAACCATTGGGCGGAAGAGCCGATGGTGACGGCCGATGTCGATCTGGTGATTGCTCTGGATCGCGTCGAGGAGGCGGTCTGCGCGTTGGAGAAAGAGGGATTTAAAGCGGAGCGTTTTCCTTGGTCGATCAATTTGAAAGGCAGATCGAAGGTCAGTGTCCAGATTTCCACTGAAGAACGCTACCGACAATTTCCGGCGCGTGCTGTGGCTGCGGATGTGTGGGGCATGTTGATGCGCGTGGCTTCGCTGGAAGATACGCTGGCGGGTAAGCTAGCCGCGTATGTCGATGAAAGTCGGCGGCCCAGTAAGCGGCAGAAGGATTGGCTGGATATCCTGCGCTTGGTCGAGAGCCATCCGGAACTTGCGGATAGGTTGCCGGACGAGGTCAGAACAAAACTGAAGGAGGTTGGGCCATGTTAAAAAACGCTCAACGTTCAACGTTCAACGCTCAACGCTCACTGAGTAGCGGGCGGGGACGCCCGCGCTCCCGAACTTGGCACAGCGTAAAACACGCGCTCAACGGGTTGGCGGTTGCCGTCTGTCTGTTGTTTATCTCCGCATGTCGTACGTCCACGCCGGAGGCGGGGCGGTATCAGTGGTTTTTTGTGCCTAGGGACGCGGACAGAACAGATCGCATACTTGTAGCCGATACGGTTACAGGAGAGGTGGCCGAATGGAATGGGGTTTCCTGGTCGTTCTCCGATATGGCACCGCGTTCGACGCCCGATTGGGAGGCCCTCCGTGCTGTACGAGAAAGCCTGATCAAACAGCGCGAAGAGCGAGAAAAACAGGCTAAAGAAGCCCGTGAGAAACGTGTTGCTCTTGCCAAGCAATACGCGCAGATGCCGCTTGAAAAACAGGTGGCTTGGGCAGAGATGATTAGCGTTGTAAAAGTCAGCATTAACAGGAGGCTACACAGTTATCCTGGGATTAAAATTGAGCCCTTGGAGTCCTTAAAGCGCGAGGGTGGCTTGGATCCGCTTTGCAGGCGGCAATCCTACAAGGCCACCGATGAGGGGCTTGCTGTGCGGTTTAATGGGATGGTGGACGGCGAACCGATCATGTTCTGTCTGTCACCCACGCCTACCAACATTGAGAATGTTTTCGCCGCGCCGTCGACGATCATTGACGACGTGAAAGCGGAGATCAAGCGGCAAGAGGAAAAGCAGAAAGATGTGCATGAAGCAGTTTATTGAAAAGGCGGCGGTGTTGACCGAGGCACTGCCGTACATTCAGGATTTCAAAGGCTCGGTCGTGCTGGTGAAGGTCGGCGGCAGTGTCATGGAGGTCGAGGAGAATCTTGATCGGCTGCTGACAGACATCGCGTTCATGAACGCGGTAGGCATGAAGACGGTGCTGGTGCATGGCGGCGGCAAGGCGATCTCGCGCGGCATGGAGGCTGCGGGCGTCACGCCGCAGTTCGTGCAGGGCCTGCGCGTCACCACCGAGGAGGCCATGCGGGTCGTCGAGCGGGTGATCAAGGATGAGGTGAACGCCAAGGTGGTGCGGATGTTGCAGCGGCACTTTGCGAACGCGCGCCCGTTGCACGGCGATTGGATTTTCGGCGTCGTGAAGAAGACCGGGACTGATCCAGTCAGCGGAGCGGAGTTGGATTGGGGATTTGTAGGCGAGCCGGTGTCGGTCGACACCCGGCCGGTCGCGGAGATGCTGGATGCGGGCATTGTGCCGGTGGTGACGCCGCTGGGTACGGGGCCGGACGGCAAGGTGTATAACGTCAACGCGGATACGGCGGCGGCGGCTTTGGCCAAAGCCATGAAGGTGCGCAAACTGGCGTTTGTCTCGGATGTGCCGGGGCTATTGATGGACATGAATGACCCCGCGTCGTTGCTGGCTACGCTGCGGATCGGCAGTGTGCGCAAGCTGAAGGAGACCGGCGTTGTGGGCGGCGGCATGTTGCCGAAGCTGGACAGTTGCGTGGAGGCGATCCAGGCCGGTGTGGGCAAGGTCCACTTGG
>Ga0209718_1003444_pt1 | contig 14159 bp, 13 predicted proteins | sample AD_JPNAS1_MetaG_FD_184420 | JGI IMG/M metagenome (GOLD analysis project Ga0209718, IMG submission 184420) | Active sludge microbial communities of municipal wastewater-treating anaerobic digesters from Japan - AD_JPNAS1_MetaG (SPAdes) (version 2) | ecosystem: Engineered > Bioreactor > Anaerobic... | reverse complement strand
CGCGGTTCGATGGGCGCGATTTATTGCACTGTTCCGTGCAGGAGTTGCGCGGTGTGCGTGGCAAAGACATCGCAATGGTGTTTCAGGACCCGATGACGGCGTTGAACCCGTGCATGACCATCGGCGCGCAAGTGGCCGAGGCGTTGGCGGTGCATGAACGTTGTTCGCGCGCAGACGCCCGTGCGCGCGCCGTCAAGGCCCTCGAATCCGTCGGCATTCCCGATGCCCCCTCGCGATATAACGCCTATCCGCACGAATTTTCCGGCGGCATGCGGCAACGCGTGATGATTGCGTCGGCGTTGATCACGCATCCGCGTTTGCTCATCGCCGACGAACCGACCACTGCACTCGATGTCACGGTGCAGGCGCAAGTCCTCGACCTCATCAAAGCGCGCCAACACGAAATGGGCATGGCGGTCATTCTCATCACGCATGACCTCGGCGTCGTTGCGGAGACGTGCGATCGCGTGGCCGTGATGTACGCGGGACGAATTGTCGAATCCGCATGCGTTGAGGCGCTCTTCGCGGAGCCACAACACCCCTACACACGCGCATTGATGCGGTCATTGCCAGCGGCCCATGCCCGCGGCGAATCGCTCTACACGATACCCGGTCGCCCCCCCGATCTCATCGCGCCGATTGCGGGCTGTCCCTTCGCGCCTCGCTGCGAGCACGCGACAGAAGTATGCCGGGCGCCGGTCTCACTACGGGAAGTGCGGACGGGGCATTGCAGCGCATGCACGCGCGTACAGACGGGCGATTTATGAGCGGTCCGCGATTGCGAGTGCGCGATTTGTGCGCCCACTATCCCGCGCGCGACGGCTTCTTCGCTAGGAGCAGGGGCGTGGTGAAGGCGGTCGAGGGCGTGTCGTTCGACATCGCACGAGGCGGAATCCTTGGCGCTTCGGTGAATCCGGGTGTGGCAAATCGACCGTTGCGCGGACGAGCCTGTGTCCGCACTCGATGTATCGGTGCAAGCGCGGGTGTTGAATCTGTTCGCGCGCTTGGGCCGCGAAGACGGGCTGACGTTGCTGTTCATCGCGCACGATTTCAGCGTTGTGAAGCATATCGCCCACCACGTTGCGGTGATGTATCTCGGCAAGATCGCGGAAGCCGGCCCGGCGTTGGACGTTTTCGCGCATCCGCTTCATCCATACACGCAGACCCTCATTCAAGCCGCGCCCATTGCCGATCCCCGGCGCGCGCGCAGCCGTCAGCGCCTGTCTCTTGAAGGCGAGCCGCCCTCGCCGCTATGTCCGCCGGCAGGATGCCCGTTTCATCCGCGTTGCCCGATGGCCGGGTCCGAATGCCGCCCCCAGCCTCCACCGCTGGAAACAAAAAACGCGCACCATCAGGCGGCATGTTTTCGGTTGGATTGATTTCCTTGACGTTCGGCGTCTTTCGGCAGCGTCCCGCACGCGTGTTTCCTTCGCGCGCCCTTGTATGGGGCGCACGGAGCCGCGTCATTTATCCGCCGGCGTGCCGGGCTGGCCATCCCACGCCCCGCCCGAACTGAACGAATACCGGTATGTTTCCGCACCCGTCACGCCGGTCTTGATGATGGCAGGCTCGGCCGCGGCCTCCGTGCGATTGGCCTTCCTGGGGCTTTGGTATACGTGGTAGCGGAACTGGATATACCCGAAGTAGCCGCGTTCGCTCCCGGCAGTTTGCGTGCCGGCAGTCGCCTCGAGGGGCGAGAAGCTTTCGTAGTTCTTCACTTCGCGGTAATACTGGCCTTTCAGATTCCCCTCGCTTTGGAATTTGATCTCGCCCTGGCGCGCCGCCATGTTCATGCGTTTCATCTCGGCCTCGCCCACGCCGCGCAACCGCTCCATCAGTTTGTCCGACGGCGAAACATAGCCCTCCGGCTTTTCGCCGACGCCAAAGTCGTACATGACTTTGTTGAGAACCTCATTGGGCGTGCGTTGACAGGCGCAGAGCAACACCGAAACGCCTACCATGGCAACTCTCTTGAGCATGACGACTCCTTTCGGCGGTCTGCCAACGGTTTTCTACCCGCCAACATCCCGGACGGTTCCTTACGGGCGACGCCTCGCCGGCGACGCGAGCGATGCGTCTCTCTATCGCCATTGATGGTACCCGAGGACTCCGCCCGATTCAACGGAAGCGCCGTCTCTTTGGGCGCGCGTCATTTTTCGATGCGTCGGATGGCTGAATACGCAGAAGAAAATGTCTAGGTTCGCGCCCATTTCTCGATGGCCTCGATGAGAGCGGCGGTGTCGTGCGTTGCGGGCTGCACCGCGAGGGTCAAGCCGTTGGCGATCGCCGTACGCGCCGTGATGGGGCCTATGGCCGCGAACGAGGCGGTTTCCTTGATGCGGCGCAGACGTTCGGGGCCAAGCATCCGGCAGAAGTTGGCTGCGGTCGAGGAACTCGTGAACACAACTAGGTCGGGACGGATCGCCGTCAACGCGTCGGCGCGGCCTTCGGGCGTTTCAGGCATGACGGTTCGGTAGACCACGAGCTCGGTGACGCGTCCTCCCCGTTCGCGCAACGCATCGGGCAAAACGCTCCGGGCCAAATCGCCGCGCGGCCATAGAAAACGCTTTCCGCGAAGATCGGGTTCCGCCGCAACAATCGACGCGACAACCCCCTCGGCCACGAAGCGTTCTGGCATGACCGACACGTCCAGTCCGTATTTTCGGACGGATTTCGCCGTCGCCGTTCCGACGGCGGCGATTCGCGCATGGGCAAACGCGCCGGGCGCGCAGCCCGTCCGCTCCAAGAGCCCGAAGAACTGCCGCACGGCGTTCGCGCTGGTGAAGACGACCCAATCGTAGGTCTCGGGGTCGCCGAAGGAGATTTCGCCCGAAACGGGCTCGATGGCGACCGTCGCAAATTCGATGGTTTCCGCGCCGCGCGCGCGCAATGGGCGCGAAAGCCCCGCCGCTTGGTCTTCCGATCGCGTGACGACAATGCGCTTGCCCTTCAAAGGAAGCGTCGCGTCGGCGCCACGGGTTTCCGCCGTCAACAACGCATCGGCGCCGCGCCGGCGCAAGGTTTGAGCGGCTTGGCGCGCAATCGTTTCCGCATCCGCGGGAAGCCCTTTCTCCATGACCCGCAGTTCTTCCGAACCGTCCGTCCGGGAGAGGCATCCCATCAAAACCAACCGGTCGCCTTCCACGCGCGCCAACGCGCCCAACGGCGTTTGGCAGCCGCCGCCCAACGCGGCAAGCAAACCGCGCTCGGCGGCCGTCTCCGCTCCTGCCGCGGGATCGTGCAGCCGCTGCAACAAGGCGAGGACGGCGGCGTCATCGGCGCGCGCCTCGAGGGCGAGCGCGCCCTGTCCCGGCGCAGGAACCATCCACTGTTCCGAGAGAACCTGACGAATCGCGTCGTTGCGTCCAAGCCGGCGCAGACCGGCGCAGGCCAATATGGCCGCATCGATCTGCCCGTCCGCGACTTTGCGCAGGCGGGTGTCGAGATTGCCGCGCAGATCGACGACGCGAAGGTCGGGTCTTCGGGCGCGCAACTGCGCGGCGCGCCGCAAACTCGACGTGCCGACGACGGCGTCGCGGGGCAATAGGTCGATCGACGCGTATTGCACGGACACGAAGGCGTCGTGCGGGTCCTCGCGCACAGGAACCGCCGCCAGGATCAAACCCTCGGGAAGTTCGGTGGGCAGGTCTTTCATGCTGTGCACCGCCACATCGATGCGCCCGTCGAGCAAGGCATCCTCGATTTCCTTGGTGAAGAGTCCTTTCCCGCCGATTCGCGACAAAGGGGCGTCGAGGATGCGGTCGCCCGTCGTCGTGATGATCTCCTGCCGCACGGACACGTGCGGCGCGAGTGCGCGAATGCGCGCGGCAATGTGTTGCGCTTGGACGAGGGCCAGTTGGCTTCCGCGCGATCCGATGACAAGAGAGGCTTTCATGGCGTGTCTTTCAGCCCGAAAAGGCGTTTGACAAGGTGCAGGACGGTGTGCGGGTCTTGATGCGGATGGGCGACTTCCTGTTTGAGTTGGGTCACGGGCCGCTGCAAAATGGCATTGACGAGGCGTTTGGTGAGGTACTCCACCTCGGCGCGTTGCGCCTCCGATAGTTCGGGAAGGCAACTCAGGGTTTTTTGCAATTCGCGTTCGCGAATGGCGTGGAGCTCTTGGGCCATCGACACAATGGTCGGTTCCGCGGCAAGACCGCCCATCCAGACCATGAACTGGTCGACGGCCCGGTCGACGAAAACGTTGGCCTGCGCGATGGCGTTGCGCCGCGACTGGAGGTTGGCGTCGGCCACTTCCTGAAGGTTGTCGAGGTCGTAGAGATAGACGTCGTCGAGGTCGTTGACGGCGGGATCGATGTTGCGCGGCACGGCGATGTCGATGACGAACATGGGCTTGCGTCCGCGTTGAGCGAGCGCCTTGCGGAAGTCGTCGGGTCCGAGAATATGATCGGGCGCCGCGGTCGAAGAAATCGCGATATCGGCGCGGTGCAGGTGTTGGGGGAGTTCCTCCAAGGGAGCGGCCTCGCCGCCGAAAGGTTCGGCGAGATGGCGGGCCTTGTCCAGGCTTCGATTCACCACAATCACGTTTCGGGCGCCGCGCGACATGAGACTTCGGAGAGCCAGCGCTCCCATTTTTCCGGAGCCGATGACCATCACGGTCTTGTCGGTGAGCCGCATGAAGATGTTGACTGCCAGGTCGACCGCAACCGATCCGATCGACACTTTTCCGGCGCAAATGGGCGTTCGGGTGCGAACTTCCTTGGCGAGCGAAAAGGCTCGTTGGAACAGGGCGTTGATGACCTTGTCCGTCGCGTTCCGTTCTTGCGCCATGAGATACGCGTCGTGAACCTGCCCCAGAATCTGGCCCTCGCCGACCACGAGACTGTCGAGGCTCGTGGCGACGCGGAACAGGTGGGCGACGGCCTCGCGCCCTTCGCGTTCATAGAGGTGCGGCGCGAACACGGACTCCCCCACGGCCCGCGAAGCGCTCAGGAACCGGCGAATTTCCGAGGCTATCTCCTGCGGTGGCGCGACGTGATGCACGTAGAACTCCACGCGGTTGCAGGTGTTGAGGATGACCGTCCCGGCTCCATCGAGGCGCCGGCGGACATCGAGCAGCGCGCCGGGCAAGGCGTCCGGCGCGAAGGTCATGCGTTCGCGCACGTCCAAGGGGCAGGCGCGATGACTGAGGCCGCACACCACGAGGCTCATTCGCCGCCCCTCCAGAAGTGGAACTCGCGCACTCCCGATAGGCTCATCGCAATGTATGCGGCCAAGAGCGTCGTGAATCCGAAAAACACCCACAGCGCAAGCTTGCGCCCTCGCAGTAAATCGTTGCGACGGCCATGAAAGCAAAATGCATAGAACGCGGCCATTACGAAAGCCGCCACGATTTTCGGCGCCAGCCACCAATGCGGGCCCAACAATTCCGGGTCGCGATGCGCCCATGCGACGCCCAGGATCAGCGTGGCGAGAAAGGCCGGATATCCATACCCGATCAATTGGTACAGCGTCTTGTCGAGCTGCTCCAGCGAAGGCAGGCGCATCATCAATCCCGCCACGCGGCGGCGCTTGAGCCAGGCGGTCTGCAAGAGATACACCATGCTCGTGAGACTGGCGACGAAAAACGACGCATAGGCCAGCAGGGCAAGGCCGACATGAAGCGCCAAGGGCAGTCCGTGCAGCGTTTTCGGGGTTTGCGCGAGAAAGACGTGGAAAACGGCAGCATTGATGGCGTAGACGAGGGTCAGCGCGGGCAGGCAAAACGCCAGCAGCCCCCGCATGAGAGGACCCCGCGAAATGATCAGCGTGATGGTCAGGCTCAGCAACGTCAAAACGTTGATGGAATCGCCGGCGGTGGCGAGGGGAACCCGGCCCCACGTCGCCCACCGAACGGCGAAGGTGATCGTCAGCGCCGCCGCGCCGAGCCAGGCCATCGCCCGAGCGACACGCAATGACCCCAGCGCATTGCGGCGCAAGTACGCCATCGCGCTTACCGATCCTGCGAGACAACATGCCAGTCCCGTCGCAAACGCCGTGATCGTCAACGCCGTCATGTTGGCTCTCCCCTATCGAGATGCTTGCGGGAAACCGTCCCAAGAGAAGGATTCTATCATACCGGGCTACGGGGGCGGTCAGGGAGCGGACCGCAACGCGACGGGGCTGGCCTGAATCAAGCGGAACCGGCCATTCTCGGCGCTGGGCGCGGTCAGCAATAGCGTCGATCCCCAGGGCACGCGCCGCATGGACTCGGGGGGGGCGTCCGGGCCCGCAAGATTTCCCGTCGCGAGCAGGCCGTCAAGGGGCGCATCGACAAACAACGCGAGTTGGGTCCGCATGCCCATGGTCAATACATAGCGGAACGTCACGCCTATGGACCAGCGACAAGGCTTGAGCGCGCGGCGCAACCGCTCGATATCTCCGTTTTGCCCTCCCATGTCGGGAGCCGGCGGATAGTCCGCTGTATCGAAGACGAGAAACCCGTCCTGACCGAAGCGAACGGCATAGGCATCGCGCCGGAAGTATGCCGCCGCCGCGGGATAGTCGCGTTCTCCCGGAGCCACGAAGGTCGGCAGCGCGCACGTGTCCAGCGTTTCGAGAAAGCGGGCAAGAGACGTCGAAGAGCCGTCCGTCGAGACATTGCCCGTGATGAATACCAGGACCGCGCCGCTCGCCTGGACTGCGGTCAGGGTTTGGCGCAGCCCGTCCAAGGAGGCCTTGCCGGCGTTGGAGGAAGCAGGCGCGGCATCGCCAATATGTGCCAGGACGTACGTTTCGGGAAAGGAATCGAAGACATACACGGCGCGAACATTCACGTCGCTGGGAACCTGGGGATCTCCAGATTGAAGCGCGTACGCGCCGGGAGGCGTTCCGGGCGGCACAGAGCCTTGTCCGCGCATCCGTCCGTCCGGCATGCGTTTCCACGTCACATCAAGAGGCGTCGCGCCGAGGGGACCGACAAGGCAAAGCGGTTCCTGTTTTGTCGCGACGATCTCGAAAACGCCGCCCGGGGACGTCAAGGCGGGCGCCGCGTTGTGGGGGGCGATCAACATGTCGAGGCGTCCGTCGGCCGTGCGCGCCGCAGCGACGTCGGCGAACGCAAAGACCGCAAGCATGACCCATCCGGCGCGTTTCATTTGCCTTTTCCTCGGGGACGCCACGCGGGCATGTCGTTGAACTGCCCGTTTGCGGTGATTGGAATCGTTTGCTTGGCGTGCAGATCGGTCACGTACAGCTCCGGCGTCCCGGAGCGATCGGAGACGAAGGCGATCCATTGGCTGTTGGGCGACCACGCCGGAGCCCAATGATCGCCGTCTTGGGAAACGGCCAGCGGCTGAACCAAGACAGTGTCGGGATTGACGCGGTACACGCCGCGGCGACCGTCCCGGAACGATTCGAAGGCGACCCAACGCCCGTCGGGCGACCAGCGCGGAGCCCAATCGGCCGCGCGGTGATTGCTGATGTTGAGAGCGCCGCGCTTGAGCGCGATGACGTATATTTCGCGATCCCCCCCATCGTTCGTCTCGAACAATAGCGAGAAGGCTTTCGGGTGGGGCTCCGCGAACCACGCCGCGTATTCGCCCTTCGAAGGCATGGCGTTCTCGGGCAGCGGCGATAGGCCGTCGGGACCCGCCAACACTATCTCCGTCGCGGTCGCCGAGGCCAACCGCTTCACGGCCAACGCAACCACCGTGTCGTTATTGACCCACACAGGACGAAGGAGCCCGGCGCGATCGCCGCCCCACATGGTTTCCACGTCGCCCTTCATGTCGTACACCGCGATTTTCGACTCGCTCATCGGGCCGCTGCTGTACACGAGACGCGTTCCGTCCGGCGACCATCGGGGAGACGCGTTCCAGGACTGCGTATGCGCCAGGACCCTCCCCTCCGTTCCGTCGGCGCGGACCACGCGAATGATCTGCGACGCGCCGCTCCCGGATTCAAAGGCGATCCACTGCCCGTCCGGCGACCACGTCGGCGCGCTGTCGCGTTGGCCGGCTCCAACGCGCACCGTCTCGCCCGTGGCCACGTCGACGACGCACACGGATTGTTCCGTGCGGTTTGGGCCGGAGACAAAGGCGATGCGTCCGTCCGGATGTGCGGACAAGCACACAAATATGGCGACGATAGCGTGAACCATGCGTGGACTATAGCAAAATTGAATCCATGCCAAAAGCGGCGCCACGACGTCTTGGGGAATTCCGCGCTCTCAGGTTCTTCATTCCGCGCCGAGCGCAGCGCCAAGATCATCGAGAACATCGCCTATTTCCGCGCGCTTGATGAGCAACGCGGAAGGCGTGCGCGGGTAGCTGAGCAGGTCCGGCACCAGCGTTTTCAGATTGGCCGCGGCCTGCGCACGCGCCAAAAGACCAGCGTCGCCTCCCTTTTGGCGCAGCGCCTCGGTGCGTTCGCGAAGCAAGACCAGATAATCGTAGTCTTCGATGCCGTCGCGGATGTTCTCCCAACGAATCGAATCGACCGGACCTTCCGGTCCGGGGTAGACGAGGAAACCGTTGCCTTGTGTCGGGACGGCATCGACGAGATCGGCATAGGCGTCGCGCTCCGGATCGCAGGCGTTGATGCAAGCATAGCGGAATCCCTTGACGCCGAGCGCCCATGCCTGCCAGAAAAGAATGCGATGTTCGATCGACGAGAAGTCGATGAAGAAGTTGCCATACGGGCGCGACGGGGCGTCGTTGACGTAGCACCACACCTCGCCGCCTTGCGCAATGCGTTCGAGGATCGGGCGATTGTTGACGGTATCGAACATCGGCAAGTGGACCGCCCAAATGTCCGCGCTGTCCGGCAGGAACGGTTGAAGCCCCGACGCGGTGAGCATGGCGGCGATATCGGGCGCGGTCTGCTTCCATTTCTTGAGGCGTTCGAATACGCCGGCCCATTCGCCGTGGCTTAGCTCGTCGGCGATCGGGCAGAAGGCTTGCCCGCGCAGATCGTTGTCGACGACGAACCGGTTGGCCGCTGCGAGTGCGGCGGGGGCATCCAGCAATGTCGGCGGCACGGCCACCGCGCTCGCTCCTTGACGACGCAGCCCCCGCAATTTCGGCGCGTACGCCTGAAGTGCGGCGGCGTAGTCCTCGCTCTTCTCCGGCAGGTGGACCAGCGGCGTGAGCGTCACCCTGTGCCGGAAGGCGTTGTCCAGGTATGCCTGCGCCAATTCCGCTTCGCTGCCGGTGTAGCGGAGCCGTCTGCATCCCTCGGAAGCGGCCTGCGCCCATATGCCGAAATCCGTCTTGAGAGCGGGCGTGCGCGGCAGCGCAAAGGTCCGCACCCGCACCCGCACCTTGAACGATGCCGGCGCGTCGAGGTCGGGCGAAGAAAGCTCGAAAACGCCCTCGTAGAGGCCCGACGCTTGGTCCGCGGGGACATGCAGCGTAAACCAGATGGGGCCGCTCTCGCCGCCGCGCGCGAGGAACGGTTTGAAGCGCGGCAAGGCGTCGGGCCACTGCCCCGTAGGTCCCTCGAAATGGGTCGGCACGCGAACGGAATAATACGCCACGTTCGCCACGCGAATGGCAGAGGCGGGGATCGCCGAACCGCCGGCCAGTCCCGCCAGTTCACGAACCGCGACATTCACGTCGCGCAGCGTTTTGCCCTTGGGCGGATGGACGACGAGTTGGAAAGACTCCGACTCGTTCCGGGCCATGTCAAGCGTGATGCCCGACATCGCATCGCCGGTGGGCTCGGGCCTGTCTTCCCGGAAGATTTTCTCGACGCTCGACTCGAACCAAAAGTCTGTTCCATTCGCCTGAAGCGTGGCCCGGCGCAGAATGCGCGCGCCCCGGTTGAGGATGTCCGGCGCATTCGTCCACGCTTCCAGGGGAGCGCGGCCAGGCTTGCCCACGACAAACTGGGTGTCGATGCCGCCGTGCGGCGATCCCGTTTCGCCGCCCAACGAAAAGGGCTTTCCGCCCGCATCGAGTTTTGCGAGCAACGCGTACGCCCCGTCGCCGGGGGCCGTCCACGGAAACGTGCAACGGATGGGCACGTCGGGCGTCAACGTAAACTGCTTCGGCGCAAGCTGCCACACCTGACCGTCCGCCACGGAACGAATCGCCGCGCGAATGCGCAACAGCGGCAGTTTCCTGGCTCCCGCGAGGACAAGCTCGACGCGGTCGCCTTTGTAATCCACCTGTCCCGCGAACTCTTCCGAGGCGAAATCGACGTGCGACAAACCGCGCACGACGTTCAGGAAATAGGTTGTCTCGACAGATTCGCCGGGCTTGAAGGTCCGAGGCACAAAAGCCGCCTGGAACCCAAAAACGTTTTGCGCCACCTCCGTCCGCGCAAGCAACGAGTGGAGCAGGTTTGCATGGAACACGGCGTACACCGTTTCTTTGGCGACGGGATCGGTGGCCGCCGCCCAATTGCGCGATGCGGGATAAAAAGCGCTCCTCGTCGCGCGGACGATGCCGTCCAGCGTCGGGAAATCGATGCGGTCCTCCGGGTCCAACGTCCCGCCCGGGGCAATGCTGTTGCCAACCCACGGAGCCACCCAGTGCTCCTCGTCGCCCTTGTTGACGATGGCCCACCGAATGCGCAACGAACTTGTATCGGGCAGCGCCTCGACCGTGCGCACAACGCGCAGCCCCTTGATATTCGGGCCGTCTGCGTCATACGAATAACGCGCCACACGCCGCCCGCCCGGCTCCTCGACGATATCCACCCGCTCGTTGAGACGACGTCCGGGAACGTACAGACTGGGGACGCCAAAGCCCTCGTTCAACAATCCGCCGACGCCGGCCAGATTGTGACGGGTCGTTTTCAGCGTGAACTCCGAAGCCCTCGCGCCATTTTCCGGCGCGAGGATCATGCGCACATACGCCGTCTCGATAGGGCCCGGACCCGACGCCGCCCCCGACGCAACGGCAGCCGGCAGCGCAAGAACAACCCCCAAAAACGCGCCTCTCCTAAGAGCGACATCCCGAACAACAGCGATTCCCCGCCTCACGACAACAGATATGCGAAAAAGACCCGCAAACACGATTCAACACTCCCAAGGCGTTAAAGACACTCGGCGCATTATCAGTTTCCCAGCAGCAAGGATCAATCGCCGAATCGTTTCCTTCCCGAATCGCCGGACAAGAAGAAAGGGCGAAGACAAAACTGACCTGCAGCCCTCGATTCGGAGCGCACTTGTGTTCGTCTGGAGATCTTCGCACACCGGGTAGGTCGTCTGATCGCCCATCCCCGCACAACCAAACCGTTTCCCCTGACAGAGGCAACTTACCCGGCGATTGGAAGCTTGAAAAGTCCAAGCGCTCGGATTCAGGGCCTTTTCACGCCATGCGCGGTGAACGAATTCCCATCATCCCTTTTCATGCCAACGCGCACATCCCGAAAACTTAGACATACTGGAGCGCCACACCCAACAAAAACACGGAGCGCATTTCGGCCAATAAAGACAAGGGTTTGCAAGAGGGGGCAAGAGAAGGGAATGGCGTACCCGGAGGGACTCGAACCCCCAACCCCTTGGTCCGTAGCCAAGTACTCTCAAGTTGCAAAACACCAGACACCAACGACTTACAACGCGCCGAAAATCCCGTTGCCCCAACGGTTGCACCAGAATTCAAAATCGACCGCAAGCAAGCGCTGCTCGAAACGCTTCGTGGGATGGGCCGGGATGAATTGCTCGAACTGCTTGCCGAAGCGTTGACGGGCGGGAAACCCTGACCGGCACGAGGGGTAGGGGGGGGATCAATTTTTCGCAAAATCGATAGGGTGACCGAACGCGTCCCTCACGCGCGCGTCTCCCGGGTGCTTGATTTTTCAATCTTCGGCGGAATCGGCAAGGCTTGGGACGTTTGGGCGACGGCGGGCAATAAGTGGCTTCTTTGTATTTATGGACTTATGCCTGTTGAATCATACACCAAAGACCTGTAGCATTCCGCCCTTCGCGGGGACCTTTTCGTTCACCGCGCAGGCAAGGGTGAAGAAACCGCAGGAGACAGAGCAATGACGTACAAGGACGCGAAGCGGAATACGCGGGGCTTGTTGCACATTTTCGTCTACGGCACCCTGAAGCGCGGCATGTGGAACCACGAGCGGTTCTGCGCCGGCGCGCGATCCATTGGGGAGGCTGTGGTGCGCGAAAGGCTTTACGAGATGGACTGCGGCCTCCCGGTGCTGCAAGTGCCGGAGGCGGACATCCTCGCCCACGGGACCGCTGACCGTCCTCTCATCTACAACCGCGACGGCTGCCACCGCTGGCAACCCGAACTCTTCGCCGAAGACGACCCTCGTCACGGCTACACCTGGCAAGATTGCCACAACGACGCCGTGGCCCTTCTCGGCTCGGAAGAAGTCGTGCGGGCGTACGTCGAAAGCGGTGCGATGCCGGGGGCTGCTGGGCCACAGAAAAGGAGCCGGAACGCTCCAAACGATATGCTGTTTTAGTGGGCGGTGGATGGTGGTTGGTGCGTGGTGGATGGAAACCAGTCACCAGTCACCAATCACCAACCACCAACCATCAACCATCAACGGATGATTGGATCGGGTATACTACACGGAGAAGCACGGGCGGGAACGAACAAGGAGGACGATATGCCTCAAAGCAATCTGAAGATTGACTATACGGTCCAGCTTTGGCGTGAAGGACGCCAGTACGTGGCGCACGCGATGCCGCTGGATGTCATGAGCGCGGGGAATACACCGGACGAAGCGCGCCGCGCCTTGGATGAAGCGGTGGGGCTGTTTCTGAAGACAGCGACCGACATGGGAACGCTCGATCAGGTTCTGGAAGATGCCGGATACGCGCTATGTGAGGATGGCTGGGAAGGACCTGCTTGGGTGGGAGTGGAGCGGCATACCCTGTCCGTGGTGGCGTAAGCCATGCCGCGCATTGTGCCCGTGCACTGGCGCGTGCTGGAACGCGTGTTTCTCCGATCGGGCTGGCAGTTCGCACGGCAAGAGGGTAGTCACCGTTCCTATATAAAGCCCGGCGCCATACGCCCTATCGTGATTCCGGCCTATGACGAGGTGCCCGTGGTCATTATCCGCAATAACCTGAAGACGGCGGGGATCTCACGGGACGACTACTTCCGCTTGATTGAGGAATAAAAGCGCGCCATGTCTATTAACCCGGTCCAGTTTGCGCACCAGGTGTGCGACGAGTACCTTCGGTACTTGTTCTCCGCCTTCCCGTTGTCAGACCCGGAATTGGCGGAACAGGCGCGGGTGCTGTTGGAGCGGCCATCGTCGCTGGATATCCCGCTCGTCAAGGGGCCATATGTCTCTTTGTCAGAGCCGTTTGCCGAAGGTCGCTCCGTCGCGGACATGGCAGCAGAAGGCATGCTGCATTCCGTTATGCCAGACCTCATCGGCTTCCCCACGATGTACCTCCATCAGCAGCGAGTGTTCGAGTCGGTCAAGCAAGGGCGGCACGTGCTGGTTTCGACAGGGACGGGCTCGGGCAAGACCGAGGCGTTCCTTTACCCCATCGTGGATGAGTTGTTGCGCGAGCGCGATGCGGGCATCACCAAGGGCCTTAAAGCCATCCTCATTTACCCGATGAACGCCCTGGCGAACGACCAGTTGGATCGCCTGCGCGAGATGCTGGCGGGCACGGGCATCACCTTTGGCCAGTGGATAGGTACAACGCCGGACAAAGAATCCGACGTGACGGTCGAGCGGTTTCAGGGATCGTCCCGCGCGGCTTATCTGGCCGCCCGTAAAGAGCGGGCGCGGGAAGCCCACGAACGAGATACTGCGTTGCGGGCCTTTGCCCCCTTGGAAGAGTGTTGTTCGGAAGAAGACATCCGCCAACGCGGTCCACGCATCCTTATCACGAACTACCGTCAGTTAGAAATCCTAACAACCCGAGCCGATGTAACCTTGTTTGCCGGCGCGCCACTCCGATATCTCGTGTTTGATGAGGCGCACACGTACTCCGGCGCCGCGGGTGCTGAAGTGGCCTGTCTCATCCGGCGCGTGCGTGTGTAACCGTTCGGTAACCGTCCGGTGAAGGGCGTGTGCTTGTAGGCGGGAGGCGGGGGTTAGAGTCTGGGCGGGGCGTCGAGGTTTGGGCGGATGTCTCGTTTCCAGTGGTCGGGGAGGAGTTGGTGGAGTTGTTTGTTGGGGTGGGTGGGGATGCGTAGGAAGAGGTCGCGTAGATAGGTAAAAGGGTCGAGGGCGTGGCGTTTGGCGCTGTGAATCAGGCTGTATAAGGTCGCGGCGGTGTG
>Ga0209718_1003440_pt1 | contig 14166 bp, 15 predicted proteins | sample AD_JPNAS1_MetaG_FD_184420 | JGI IMG/M metagenome (GOLD analysis project Ga0209718, IMG submission 184420) | Active sludge microbial communities of municipal wastewater-treating anaerobic digesters from Japan - AD_JPNAS1_MetaG (SPAdes) (version 2) | ecosystem: Engineered > Bioreactor > Anaerobic... | reverse complement strand
CCTTGTGACGCTTCTTATCGGCTTTATGCGATCCGGCAAAAATGAACTGTTGGCCAAGATAGACAGGATGTGCCTGGACAATGAGAAAGATCATAACGAGATGTGGGACAGGGTTAATCACCATTTCCACAACGGCGGCGGCAACGTGGTAATCCCGACAGCGATTAAAGGGGGACATCAATGACAATCCCGCGCGGATTCAGGAATAATAACCCCGGCAATCTTCGCATAACCGGCATGGCTTGGCAGGGCAAAGTACCGGTTGAACAGAATACAGACAAAGCATTTGAGCAATTCGTATCGCTTGAATATGGCCTACGGGCGATGATCGTTGTTTTGCGGACATACATCAAGCGGAAAGGACTTGACACGATAGAGAAAATCATTCCTGTCTATGCGCCTGCAACAGAAAATGACGTTGAGGCATATATTCAGGTGGTATCCCTTATATCAGGGCTACAAAGGGATGCGGTAATAGACTTCACTTATGAGGATATGCACAGACTGGTGCACGCGATGGTTTATCACGAGAATGGAAGGGCATTGCCAAGCGGTGTATTTGATAGGGCGTGGGCGATGTTATTCCCAAAATCTAAGGAGGCAGCAACATGATATTTACAAAAGCATTATCATTTATCAAAGGGATTTTAGGCAGTGCAAGCGTAATTACTCCTATACTGGCACTCTTTGGCGTGGCAATACCTCCGGCTGCTTTGGCAGTCGTACCGATGGTACTCGGATTGATGAACCAGGCAGAAGAAGCACTTGGCGACGGCACAGGCCCACTCAAGAAGGCGGCAGTTGAGGCTGGGGCAATAGGGTTTGTTGAGGGTATGCAGGTTGCATCTACAGGTGGGCAAAAGGAGACCTGGGAGAAGATAACCCCTGAAACAGTAAGTGTCCTGATTGACACCATAGCGACTGTGGCAAACGGTATCAGCAAGGTATCCGGCGGCAACCAGATATTTGATGATTCTCAGTTTGAAATCAACAAAATGAATGTAGGGGCTTGATATGTGTCTATTCCACAAATGGCTAACCGTAGTTGAGGCAGACCATGACATTTGTAAAGGGTGTTTTAAGGAGCCGCATCAAGTACCGGAACACCTGAAAGAAGAATATCCGAAAGGGTGGTGCACTCACAGCTTTAAAGTTTGCACCAAGTGTGGCAAGGCTGTTGGATATGGCAGTCATGGAAAATTGACCTTGATACCACAAGGATGCAAGAAGCAGATTGAAAGCATGAAGGAGGCTTGATATGGAATGGATGCAGGAAAACTGGTTTACGGCGGCTGTGATATTGTTCGCAGCTTTCAGCGAGATAATAGGCATGAGTCCGCTTAAGGACAATAGCGTGGTACAACTCGTTATGTCGATACTTGGCAGGATATTCAAGAGGCAATAACCTATGAACGTAGTCCTGAAAACAGCGCCGGTGTTAGAACCCCTAAGTCTTGCGGATTTAAAACTGCACTTAAAGCTCGACTCCGAAACTTTCGACAGCAACCTTACCTTGACGCAGTGCCTTGCCTACGGGTCTAAGGCCATTGCGAACAACTACACTACGCATGTGGGAACAGCAGTTGAGGTAATAGGCAAAGAGGCAGATGTGCTTATCCATCATGGCACAAATGGTGCAACGGGCACGGTTGACACCAAGATTCAAGAATCCGATGACGGCACGACATGGACGGACTGGACGGGCGGCGCATTTACTCAGGTCACAACGGCAAACGACAACACAGACTATAAGAAACAATATACCGGCACAAAGCGGTATATCAGAACAGCCTCAAAAGTTTTGCTTGCGGCCTGTGAGTTCGGCACTTCTGTGCTTGTCAATGCGGCAACAACGGCAGAGGATGACCTTTTGACAGCTATTATTCAGGCAGCAAGGGAATATGTGGAGGACGTAACCAGAAGAGCATTATTGACTCAGACCTGGTATTACTACCTCAATGAGTTCCCCTCCGACAAGGATTACATTGTGTTGCCTTTCGGGAACCTGCAAAGTGTGACCTCGATAAAATACAAGGACTCAGACGGCACGGAAACAACAATGACCGTTACAACCGATTATCTTGTTGAAACCAACGGCGAAGGGTACGGGCGCATTGTATTGCCCTATGGTGGTTCATGGCCTTCTGCAACTCTATACCCCTCAAACCCAATTATCATTGAATTTGTTTGCGGGTGGACGGCGGCGGCAAATATCCCAAGCAAGATAAGAACAGCAGTGAAAATGATATGTTCAGACTTATTCGAAAACAGGGAAGCGCAGATTGTCAACCCGACAATAGAACCATACTCAACCAATAAGACGGTTGCTGCTCTGCTTACAAGCGCGATATTGTGGAAGGAGTTTGATTAATGCGTATTGGGGATCTTAAACACAGTGTGATGCTCCAATATCAAACCCGTGTTGCAGACGGAATGGGGGGTTTTACAACTACATGGAACGATGCTCAGACAGTATATGCAGCCATTTGGCCAATATCGGCAAAGGAAACCGTCCAAGCTATGGGGCAGGCAATGACCATTACTCACAGGGTGAGAATGCGCTACAGGGCAAATATCCGTTCAAACTGGCGCATTAAGCACGGCAACAGATATTACAATATTGTGTCGATTATCAACCCGAATATGGAAAGGAAATGGCTTGATATACTTGTGAAGGAGGCGGCATAAATGAACAACCTTTTGTCCGCCATAATGACTAAACTGTCCGGTTCAGCACTCTATAACGACGTGGGCGGGCGCATATTTCTCGATGAAGCTCCGGAAGGCACAGAATTCCCTTATGTCGTTTTTTTTATTGTGTCGGATGTGCCAGAAAAGACATTCACCGAAGATTTTGAAAACATAATTATTCAGTTTTCCCTCTTTTCTGCATCGGCAGGGGTTACGGAAATATCCACTATGTATAATGACCTGACGGCGGTGCTCGATGAATGTAGCCTAACCATTACAGGTTACACCCATATATGGATGAACCGGCAAAACCTTACAACAATGGTTGAAGAAATTACAGTGCAATCCGCTGTGGCAACTGTGAAGCACTGGGCGGTTGACTACGATATAAAAATATCACTTGATTAAGGAGGTTTTTTGAAATCAATTATTATCCCCGTATTCAATCAGCACGACATGACAAATGAATGTATTTATGCCGTCATGGAAAACACACAGGATTGTGAAATTATCGTTGTTGATAACGGGTCTAACCCCCCATATAAACCGCCGTTTACCGGTTTTGCCGAGTGCCTGATTATCAGAAATGAAGAGAATAAGGGATTCCCGGCAGCAATAAACCAGGGCATAAAAGAAGCAAGAGGGGACATTATCATACTATTAAATAATGATGTAATCGTAACTCCGAAATGGGCGGATATGCTCGAAAAGGCACTTGATGAATATTCTATTGTCGGGCCTACAGCAAATTATTGTGCGGGTCTGCAAAAGATAGCCGTTGAGTTTTACGGCGACAAAAACGAACTCAATAAAGTAGCTCAGGGACAAGCAGAAGAATATGGCGATGAAGTACTGCCCGTTAATTGGGTAATAGGCTTCTGCATGGCGATCCGAAAAACACTTATTGATGAAATCGGGTATTTTGATGAAAGTCTCTGGCCGTGCTGCGGCGAAGAAATAGACATATGCTTGCGTGCCCGTCAAGCAGGCCACAATATAGGCGTTGTCCTCGGTTGCTTTGTTCACCACGAAGGATCGCAGACTTTTATTAATATGGAAGGCATTGACTATAAAGACCTATGTTTCAAGAACGAGCGTCACCTTGAAAAAAACTGGGGCAAAGACTGGTTTAAACAGGAGTTAAATGCAAGCCCCACGCCTCAAGGTATTTGTTTGAACTTGGGTTGCGGGTATAGACATCTTGAGGGATTTATCAATATTGACAACAGGCCAGAGGTAAAGCCCGACCTTGTGTGCGATGTAGCTGCTTTCGGATTGCCGTATGACGACAATTCTGTTGATATGGTAAGGGCTGATGATTTCCTTGAGCATATTCCCATAGGGCATGTTATCCCTGTGATAGAAGATATCTACAGGGTATTGAAACCCGGCGGCGTGTTTGAAAGTTCAACCCCTTCCACAGACGGACGCGGGGCATTCCAAGACCCAACGCATGTATCATTCTGGAATGCAAATTCATGGCTTTATTATTCTGAACCGGCTTACAGAAATCTTTACGGTATTAAAGCGGACTTCGAGATTGTCAGCATCACCGATACCGAACCTGACCCGGCATTAATGATAATCCATACCCATGTCATAGCAAAGAAAAGATAAGGAGGCAGGCATGTTTGAAGAACTTATTGAAGAGACAAAACAACTGGAATACAGCAAAGATGACACGATACTTATTAAAGTTAAGGGTCGCATACCCGCTGAAATGGCGAAGGCTATCGGAAATGATTTCCGTGACAAGCTGCCCGAAAACATCCGGCATAGCGTCGGGGTTATAGTCGTTGATTCGGATGCAGATGTCGAGATCATAAAAAGGGCTATCCATGAAGATAAGCAATTTTAAACTTGGTATTGCAATCCCTTTGACATTCCCTTTTGTCCCGGCGGGGTTCTTTTACTCTTTTGCCGTCATGGACAGGCCGAATTACATCTTCATGCACCAGGACAACGGCCCAATAGACGCATTAAGAAACAACCTCGTTGAACAGGCATTAACCGAAGGGTGCAGCCATTTGATTATGCTGGACACCGATATGGAATATCACCGGGAGACTATCCCGCGTCTTTTGTCTCACAGATTACCTATTGTCGGGGCATTGTGTTACAGGCGATATCCACCCTTTGACCCACTTATGCTTAGAGGTTCGCCGGTTGAAGGCTATGAAAGCGTGGATAAATGGGAGGATGGCGAACTGGTTGAAGTAGATGCAACGGGTACAGGGTGCTTGATGTTTGACACTCAGATATTCCGTAAAATGCCTGCGCCCTGGTTTAAATTCAGGCCAAACCCTAATAACAGTATTGGCGGGGTAATAGGTGAAGACATAGGCTTCTGTTGGGACTTAAAGCAGGCGGGATACAGAATATTTGTTGATACTACTGTGCCGTCAAATCACTTGACCACTCTGGCAGTGAATGACAGCACATACAGACTTTACAAATCCATGAAGATGAAACAGAGGGAACATGCTATTGCACGAGCACTAAGCAGCGGCAATGAAATACAATAAAGGAGGTAACGCAAATGGGTACAAGAGCAACGGTATTAAAAGGCGAGTTTATGAAGGTGACTGTCGGCACCAATAAGGTGCTGGGTGCGGGTAGATATTCGATTAGCGGCTTAACCCGGAGGACACAGGATGTTTCTGAATTTGGCGATGACATTGATGTATTTGACTTTTTAGGGGCTGACGCCGGCACAATCAGCATAAGCGATGCTTTGTATGATCCGACTGATACCACAGGGCAGGCATTACTTGATTCGGCAGCATTAAACGCCTCAAAATTCGGCAGCGGTGATCTGAGGTTCTATGTCAATTCAACCTCATACCGGACAGTGGCAAGCGGCGGGCATATTCTTATTACAGGCGCATGCAAACTTGATTCAGAAAGAAACGGCCTCGGCAAATGCAGCTTTGAAGGCAAGGTATCCGGCGGCGCAATGGTGCTTGTATAATAAGGGGGCTATATGATTTTTGACATTGATAGACAGAACGAAGGTGAATGGTTCACATATTTTAAAAGCCGCGTGAACGAAAAAGGCGAAATAGAATATGACGAACCGGAACCCAACGCCGGACGTGTATGTGTAAGAAGCATCACCCCAAAGCTCGAAGAGCTACAGGCAAGCAGAAAACGCAAGTTTGAGTTTGTGTTTAACCCTGCCACGCGCTCGATGGAAAGGGTAGGCTATTACGAAGAATTGCCGCCCGAAGAAGTGAGAAAGCGAAGCGATGACATTTGGGACTATGCCATAACCTCATGGGAAGGACTGCTAAACGCAAAGGGAAAAGCCATTGAATGCAATAGAGCAAACAAACTTAAACTGATGGCCATACCTGAGTTTGACAGATTTATCGGGCGTTGTTTGCAGATGCTTGGCGATGCAAGCGTAAAGGCTAAGGAGGAACTCGAAAAAAACTGATTGACTGGGTAGAGTGGGCGGACGAATACGCCGCCACTTGCCCAGGGTGTAAAGACATGTACGCAAGCAGAACCCCTCCGGAAAGCCCCCCTTGTGAGACTTGCCGGGTTGAACTTGCAGCAGAGAACGAAGAAACAGCGGCGGTGTATATGGTAACGAGACGTCAATATATTACAGCGGGGCAAAACAATGTACCGGTAGATATATCCATTCCGGCTATCAAGATTGTCATGGACATTTGCAATGTCGGCGATCAACGCAAATGTCTTGAGAGTGTAAGGCGACTGTGGCACAAAACACGGGGTGATGGATGAAAATACAGTGGAATCCAGAACAGGTTACAGCAGAAATTGAAAAGAAAGCAATGGACAGACTGGAACGGGCCGGAGAAATTGTTGGCGAAAAAGCCAGGCAATTAGTACCGGTTGACACTGGTAAACTCAAAGCGACCATCAGGGTAGCACGGTTGAAAGGCGATCCTAAGCAGAACATCAGGGTCTACGCAGGGAACAGATTAAAGGGCGGCGCATTCTACGCTCATATGGTGGAAAAAGGCACGGTTAAAATGAAGGCTAAACCATTTTTACGCCCGGCTCTGAACGCATCTAAGGGGCAGATTATGTCAATCATGGAGAATGGCTAATGGCAAAGCTCGGCACAGTTTTTGTGGAACTGTCACTTGATGACAAAATTTACAAACAGAAATTAAGTGAAAATTTAACCTCCACCGAAGCCACAGCAAAGGGCATAGAAACATCATGGAAAACGCTTGGCACGAGATCAGACGCGGTATTTGACGCTCAAAGGAGGTCTTACGAGAACGCCCTTACATTAATCAAGAACTCTACAACGTCCACAACTCAGGATATTATCCGCGCAGAAGAAGCCAAGAACGCAAAATTAAAGCAATTAAACGAACAGCAGTATGGGGCACACAAAACTGTTATGCAGCAGATTACCGACAGCACAACCGCCCACTTTTCGGCTGCTATAATCGGCTCTCAAATGGTGATGCGCGCCGTTGATATGGTGGGGTCTGCTATTACGGGGGCGTTTAGCAAAGGATTCAACGCGGTAGAAGAATATAATCTGTCTGTAGCATCAATGGCGGCGATGGTAGTCACGTTCACAGAACGCGCTAAGGGAATGACATTTGCCGAACACTGGAAGGAAGCGCTCGAATATTCTCAAGGTATAGTCCCTGTCTTGGAGAATATAGCGGCAAAAACCCTTTTGTCCGGTCAGGAAACGACTGCCCTTGCAAACGCGTTTGCACGTGCCGGCGTTTTTCTTGATGCAAACAACCAAAAGCAAATCGAATCTTTCACACGTATATCGAACGCCCTGCCTGTCATGACAAAAGGGCAGGAGATAATGAAGCAAATTAACTCTGAAATACGGGCGGTTATGACAGGCTCACAAGAAGCAACATCAATGATGTTGCAGACATTAAAAGCCATAGATCCTGAAATAGAGAAACATCTTAAGGCATGGCGGGCGGAAGGCACTGTCTTGGAAAATATCGGAGAGTTGCTTGTTGGTTTTGGCCCTGCAACTGCACTACTCGAAAATCAATGGCAGGCCGTAAAATCAACGATCGATACTACGGTGACACAAGTGTTAAGGGGAGGTATGCAGGGCGCATACAATGAAATTATATCCTCTACTAAAGAAATCAACAAATGGCTTGAAGAAAATAAAGATGTAATACAATCAGGCGTAGCCGTTGGATGGTCGATCGTCTCTAATACGGTAAGCACGGTATGGAACATATTAGCGGGCTTTGGCCCGATGTTGAAAGATGTTGGTGAACTTGTCGGGGTTATAGCCTATGGATGGGGCGGGGTGTTTGCCGTGATGAAACCTATAGGCGCGTTTTTAGGAAACTCGATAACACTTGTTTACGAAATGGGTAAAGCGCTTGGGAATATTATTGTTATGTCAGGGGCTTTGGCCACAGGACAATTAACCCTTGCAAAAACGACATATGATGAATCGAAAAAAAGTTGGGATAAAATAGTAGAATTAAGCGAACAAAACAGGACGATATTAACAGACGGAATAAGCAATGCAATCACGGGTTACGAGCAACAGGCGAAGGCATCACAAACCGCGCAAGATAAAATTAGAGGGCATATTACAGGGACGGCCAAAATACAGAAGGAAGTTGATAAAGAACGGGCAACCGCCCTAAAACATGCCAACGAGCAGATAGAAAAAGACCTCAACAAACTTACCCTTACCGTTGAAGAACAGATACAGGAGCAGGCCGACAAATGGGAGAAACTCGGTGTTAATAAGACAAAGATACAGGAATGGACATCGGCAAAAATGGCGGAGATTAACCAGAAGGAAGCCGAAAAGGTCTTAAAAATCCAGCAGGCAGCCAATGAGCAGATAGCGCAGCATAGGCGCAAAGCAACAGATGATTATGAAAAATTAATGTCGGAAGAAGCCGACTTTGCCATGAATGAGAATGAAAGGGCGATGGCAAAGATAACGGCACAGGAACAAGATAAGCTGTGGAAAATCAATGTAATGCTGCAAGAAGAAACAATCTCATGGGAACAATACGAACTTGCACGGACACAGATAACGGCCAATGCAGCAGCTAACAGGCTTGAAAAAGAATTCAACGAGGCTAAACGCCGCGCCGATATAAATTACAGTGCGATACAGAACATAAAGGGTATGGAAGAAGAAGCGTACCAGATGCGCATCGCGCAGATTGATGCAGAAGCTGCCAAACGCATAAAAGATGGTGGTGATGCTGTACTGCTTGCCAAATGGGTAGCCGATGAACAGCAGAAGGCATATATCCAGATGGGCAAAGCAGGGGATGACTGGACAGCAGGCGTGCAGGCGGCACTACTCGAATTGACAAGACAGCATACCACTTGGGGCAACACGGCCTATGAAGTGACAAAGACATTTACGGATGAGGCAAAGACGCAATTATCAGACAATTTCTTTAATCTTTTTAAAGGGAATATTAACGAACTCGGCTTTGACTGGGATACCATGTGGGACAAGATGTTGCAGACGTTATCCAAAAAAATCTCCGACATGGTGATAGAGGCGGCAGCGCATGACATATTGTTGATGTTCAAATCCGAATGGGTATCAGGCGGGTCAGAGGTTATTGGCATCGTATCGAAAGTATTAGGTTTTGCAGGTGATTTATTCGGTGGAAGCGGTAGCAGTGGATACGATTATGATTGGACAGAAGGACTTGGATTTGCAAGGGGGGGTCTTGTTCCGGGTACACCATCAAGTATTGATTCTATCCATGCTATGTTATCACCGGGAGAGTTTGTAATACCGTCATCACTTGTAAGTCTTGCGTCACAGGGTAGGTCTGGAGATACAATGCTTGCACATATTAACCCTGCTGAAGCAAAAATATTAAAAATGCTTGGAGGTTCAGGAACAATTAATCCAAGAACCGGATTGCCGGAGTTTTACGATAGCAAATCAGGGGGAATATCGCCAAATCTAATAGCAAAAGCACAAAAAGACCTTGCAGTATTTCACGATGAAATGGATAAAATTGCATCTAATTTACTCATTGCTCAGGAGGCTAAGGCTAAGGGTTATCCAACATTGTTTGAGGGAGAAAACCTTGTCTATATTAGCGGATATAGAGGAGGAGAACCGTTAGGCGGTAGAACGTGGGCTCCAACAACTGCACTTGATACATCAGCAGGTAGCAGATACTACATACCTCTTGATTTGCTTTTGGGCGGTACAGTAGAGAACTCAAGCGGTAAATGGTTCTTCCCATATTTAAAAAGCGGTGCAGTAGACTTTCTGCAAACATTATCAACAATGAATGCTCCGTCTTCATGGCCTGCATCAGCAGGTATACCCGGAACATGGGGTGCTATCGATAACCCGACACATGGATTCTATGTAACAGCAGACCAATATCGAAATATTTATGCAGGGGGGTATTGGGTACCATCTAATGATATGAGTTGGCTTGGTGTATCCGAAAACGGTATTCCAGTTAGTGCATATGTCGGGGGTTGGGGTGGACTTGGATTATCTAATGATGGATGGTATCGTAAACGTTGGGGTGGTGAGGACATATGGGGAGTATTAGGACTTAATGCTTATGATGGTACTGGACAGGCTACTATTAATCAGCAATGGGGGGCAAATGCTGGAAATGGTTTAGGTGGTATATTAACTATGCTCGGGCAGGGCATAATGACAGCAGGAGGCGCAATGCTCGGCAGCCTTATCGGTATGCCGTGGCTTGGCGCTGGGGCAGCTAATGCTCTTGGCGGTGTCATTAAAGGTGATGATATTGAGAATATATTCAAGAATGCTGCTATGGCGGCATCAATGACATACATAGGTGGCAAATTATCAGACTGGTTTAAATTATATAAGCCCGGAACAACAGCAGGGGAAATTGTCAGTATTAATGCAGGTGAATCAGCGGCGTGGGGGTATGATGCAACTACGACATTAGAGGACATGATGGCTGCAATGCAAGAGGCAGGCACAATGCCTACAACATTGGACAAAATAGTTAATAAGGGTATGACTATGGCTGCTAAGTCAGTTATTCGTTATGCTCTTGGGCAGGCATTTAACGGTCTTGTCCCCGGCGGAGGAGATGCCGGAGGTCATATGCAGGTAACCTATATGGGCGCTGATGATGGAGGACTATTATCTAATCTTGCGGGGATAATGCGGGGTATATCAGGTAGAGGGCGGTTTGACATTAACCCCTTCTCGGCAAGAGACGGTCTTGATTATGTCCCTTATGATAATTTCCCGATACGGGCACATAAGGGAGAAGCAGTGTTGACGGCAAAAGAGAACAGGGAACGGTTAAGTGGTGGTGGCGGTGATGCAAATGTAACGATTCACATAGAAAATTTTTATGGCGATAGCGACGGTATTAACATGCTTGCTCAAAAGGTGGGCGACATACTGGATACATACAAGCGCAGAGGTTGGAGGGCATAGACAATGAGCAAGTGCAGAATGTTGTATAACAACCTTATCACCTCTGAAGACATGATAACCGTATCATCGTTGCGGCTTGGCACGGTAACGACCGCCTTGAAAGAGGGCACCGGATCAGCAGTAATGAACACAACGGGTAATTATTCCGGCGCAGTCGATAAAGAATACACGATTGAAATCGACAGCGTGGCAGGCGGTGCAGAGGTTGGGCAGGCAACATTCAGATGGTCGGACGGCGGCGGTCTTTGGAACGCATCAGGGGTAACGACTCCGGCTGCTGCAACAGAATTGAATAACGGCGTTTATATTGATTTTGATAGCGGCAGCGGTGATGATTTTGTTGTCGGAGATAAATGGTATTTTAAGGCCATTAACCTATTCAATGCCGGGAAGATGATAACTTGGCGGCGGGATGATCGTTACAGGTCGGCGGGGTTATCCTCTCCAAACACGATAACAATAGACCTGGGCAGCGCACAGGAGGTCAAAGCACTCGCGCTGTATGACCATAATTTTACCAGCGGGGCAACCTTGCTGCTTGAGGCCGACGATGCAGCCACGTTTGATAGCGATGGCGGATCCGCTCAATTCTCGGAGGCCGTGACGTGGAATGATGACAAAATATTACATTACCTGTCAGCAGCGACAACAAAACGATATTGGCGCATATCAATTACCGACACGGCGAACACGGACAGTTATCTTGAAATCGGCGAGCTTTTCCTCGGTTCATACCTCGAATTGACAAGAAATTTTGCTTATGAACCCAATACAGATTTTGAATTTATAAGCAGCAAGGAAAAGAATAAGTATGGGGTTGAGTTTGACAGATTCGGCAACATACAGGAGAAAATTACCCTTAATTTTAAAGGCTTGCCGGATACCGATATTACCTATATTAAAACAATGCTTGCAGCGATAGGCACGCGCTCAACTGGTGTGTTTAGGCCTATCTACTTCAACGAGGATTACGCAGTACCGGCGTCATTCTGGTTGATGAAAATCACAAGTCTTTCACGGGTAAGGCCGTTTATTGACCAAAACAATATAACCCTTGTATTATCAGAGGTGATGCGCAGTGTATAGAACACCCTTAACCCTCCATAAAGGGCTGCATCGAGGCGAAACACCTATTGTATATGTGATGATAAATACGCCTATGGGGTGGCGCGGCTATTCGACTAAAGAAATTAACTCCGGCTTTACCGAGGAATCACCTCGCCTTGCAGACGGCACAATAACAGCAGACGGAACATATACGGCGGGGGCGGGTGATTACGGTATGTTGGATTTACAAGGTCGCATTGTCAGCATAGGCAAATTATCACGGACTATCAGACCGTCAAATACGGACATCATCGGCGCATACCAGAACAGGCAATTACAGCACATATCTTTTACCCTTGCAGATCACGATGATTATTTTACAAAAATGCTACCTTCCGAACCCTTACTTAACTCGGAGGTCAGAATTTATGTCGGGTTTGACAGCGATCCGCATACTGACCATTTGAGGATATTTAACGGGTACATTTCATCAATCAAGGCAACGTCAATCGGCGTCGAAATCAATGCGGAGGAACGCTTTACCCTCGGCAATACATTTTTCTTGACAAGATCGGGGCGGTATTCTGAACCTCTCTATACAAATGACCGCTTACCTATTGTGTATGGGGATTTAACGGACGGATCGCTCGGCAACTGGGTTTTGCCCTGCATTGACGTTGACGCAGCAGGGGGCAAACCTGTCTATTGTTTTGCGGCACATGAAGTCTTGAGCGTGGCAAACGGGAATACTATTACAATCTATGAGAATGATCTTGAGTTGAATAGCGCATTATATACCTTTGACGAGGCCAATGATTATGAGGGGCTCGGCACGATTGCAACGATAACATTTACCAGTCCAAAGACAGGCAGTATTATCACGGCACGGGGTAAGGGTAAGCCGACGGCAAGCGGCGGGGCTACGCTAATGGAGAATATCATTGACATTATTTATGATTTCTTGACCGTTCACAATAGCCTTACATCAGCAAATTTCAACAGCACGAGCAAGGCAAAGGCACAGGCAACATTCACGGCGCAATCTTACAAGGCGGCGGGCGTTATAGGCGAAGATATAGGGTTTTGGGAATTAATCCAAAGGATGATGGGTTCCTTCTTCGGCTCCTGTTATCTTGACGCAAACAATCTGCTATGTCTCGATATTGAGACAAACACAGTAAACGAGGCCGACAAGGTGGCCATATTCAGATATTCAGACATCGTTTTCGCAGAGGGAGAGCAGACGCTTGAAAACCTCATTAATCAATGTCCTGCATCATATGGCTACGATTACGCGCGAGGCAGTGAATTTAACTACCATACAGACGATAGCGCACACGGTGACGCTATATCGCAATCGGTATACGGCATACGGAAACCGGCGCAGCCTTACCGCTTTTACTGGTGCAGGGACTTGACAACCGTCAATGCTATACAGGACATCATTGTTGCCAAGCTCAAAGACCCGCTATGGATGGTAAGAATCGATGACCTTACGCTAACCAATATCCATGTTGATGTGGGGGATATTATCGTTGCAACGATTAAGCGGTTATATGACCGCGCGGGCGATCAACTGATTAATCACTTGTGGCGCGTAACGGGGGTACAGCCTAATCTCAAGAAACGGTCGATAACATACACGCTTGAGGACACCGGGCAATTCGCGTACATCCAGACATATCTTGCAGACGGCAGCTATAAGGCCGACGGGTCAATCCATGCAGGCAGTGATAGAGATATAACAGAATATTAATATAACGTGAGGAGGCGAACATGGCAGATCAGCGCATTCAATACACAGAGGAAATGGTAGGAGCAGGGCATCCGACTAAATCCGACACACTAAACCGACTCGCAAACGTTGAGCATAACAACGACGGTACGCACAAGGCAGCGGCAATATCAAGCGGCGGGGGTATATTACATTCTCTCGCAAAGGCAGCAAATGACTTTTTGGTTGCGTCAGGTGTTGGAGTGTATATTAGGAAGACGCTTGCAGAGAC
>Ga0209718_1003422_pt1 | contig 14230 bp, 6 predicted proteins | sample AD_JPNAS1_MetaG_FD_184420 | JGI IMG/M metagenome (GOLD analysis project Ga0209718, IMG submission 184420) | Active sludge microbial communities of municipal wastewater-treating anaerobic digesters from Japan - AD_JPNAS1_MetaG (SPAdes) (version 2) | ecosystem: Engineered > Bioreactor > Anaerobic >... | reverse complement strand
AAGCCAGGCTGAGGTACAGGTATATCGACCTCAGACGCCATTCGCTGCAGGCCAACATGCATGCGCGTCATCGAGCGGCGTTGGCCGTGCGTAACTGGCTGGAAACGCAGGATTTCGTTGAGATCCAGACCCCTCTGTTTGTCCGCAGCACGCCCGAGGGCGCGAGAGACTTCGTTGTGCCCAGCCGGAACTTCCCGGGCATGTTTTACGCGCTTCCTCAGAGCCCTCAGCTGTACAAGCAACTGCTGATGATAGCGGGCTTCGATCGCTACTTCCAGCTGGCCCCCTGCTTCCGCGACGAAGACCAGCGGGCGGATAGGCAGTTGGTTCATACCCAGATTGACCTGGAGATGAGTTTTTGCGACGAGGAAGACGTGTTCGCCATAGTCGAGGGGATCATCTCCGCAGCGTTCAAAGCGGTGAACGGCCTGGAAGTGAAGGGCCCGTTCCCGAGGCTCAGCTACGACGAGGCCATGGAGAGGTTCGGCTCCGACAAGCCCGACCTCAGGTTCGGCATGGAGATGCGTGATCTCACGGATCTGGTGACTGAGTCGGACTTCAGCATCTTCCGAGAGGTGTGCGCTTCAGGCGGTCGCGTGCGCGGTTTGGCCGCCGCGGGCTGTGCCCACTTCAGTCGGAAGGAGACGGATGAACTCGCGGACATTGCCAAGATATACAAGGCAAAGGGGATCATCACGCTCAAGGTCGAAGAGGGGCAGGTCAAAGGGAGTGTCGCCAAGTATCTGTCGGAGGACGACCAGCGCGAGATCGTGAAGCGGTTGCAGGCGGCAGACGGCGACCTCATCATCATGGTTGCTGATGACCACGAAGTATCGGCAGTCTCTCTGGGCCAGGTCAGGCGTTTTCTCGGACGCAAGCTCGGCCTGATCCGGGAGGGCGACTACAAGCTTCTGTGGGTGACTGAGTTTCCGCTGTTTGAGTGGAACCCTGACGAGAATCGCTGGGAGGCCAAGCATCACATATTTACCCAACCTCGCGAGCAGGACTTGCCCATACTGGAATCGGATCCCGCAGGGGTGAAGGGGCGCCTGTACGACCTGGTGCTCAACGGGGTCGAGATGGGCAGCGGGAGCATCCGCATAAACAAGCCCGACCTGCAGAAGAGGGTCATGAAGATCATAGGCACAACCGCAGAGGATGCCGAGCGCAAGTTCGGATTTCTCCTGCGCGCCTATGAATACGGCGGGCCGGTGCACGGCGGATTGGCCATCGGGTTCGATAGGCTCATCGCGGTGATACTGGGCCTGGAGAACCTGAGGGACGTAATCGCTTTCCCGCAGAACGCCGCCGGAGTGTCTCTAGTGGACGACTGCCCCAACGAGATAGACGCAAAGCAGTGGCAAGAACTGCACATCCGGCCTGCGGAGGGCGTGGCGCCGAGAAACGTATCGAAGTGAGTATACTAAGTGAACCGGCTTCATGCGCAGCCTGCCGGTGATCGGCGTATTGGGTCCGTGCGTTTCACGCAAGTGGAAGCACGGACTATCCTTATAATGGCAATGATGGCGACAGGGTGGTTCGGGCAGCGAATACCATGATGGCTACGGGGGTGGAGGTTTCCATGGAAAAGCAGTTGGGTCTGGACATGCGCGAAGGGCTCACATTCGACGATGTGCTTCTAGTTCCGGCGATGTCCGAAGTGCTTCCGGGGCAGGTGGATGTGAGCACGCGTCTGACTGAGGCTATGACGCTCAACACGCCGCTGCTTTCGGCGGCGATGGATACAGTCACCGAGTCCAGGATGGCCGTGGCGATGGCGCGCGAGGGAGGGATGGGCGTGATCCACAAGAGCATGTCCATCCAAGCTCAGGCCGCCGAGGTAGACAAGGTGAAGCGATCAGAACACGGGATAATCGTCGACCCCATATTCCTGCCTCCTGACGCGTCTATCAGAGAAGCGCTTGGGATTATGGAACGTTATCATATCTCGGGCGTCCCAATAACCGAACACGGCAAGCTGGTTGGGATTCTCACCAACCGTGACCTAAGGTTCGAGACGGAGTTCGATCGACCGGTGTCTATGGCGATGACTCGCGACAACCTGATCACGGCGCCTGTAGGCACTACAGTCGATCAGGCCGTGGAGATCCTCAAGCGCCACAAAGTGGAGAAGCTCCCGCTTGTCGATGAGGCGTTCAGGTTGCGCGGCCTGATCACAATAAAAGACATACTTAAGGCGAAGAAATACCCCAATTCCGCTAAAGACGAGCACGGGCGGCTTCGAGTGGCGGCGGCGGTGGGCGTGACGGGCGATACCATGGATAGGGCGGCTGGCCTCGTGGATGCCGGCGTGGACATGATCGTCGTGGATACAGCCCACGGGCACTCCAGGGGAGTGATCGATACGGTCAGGGACATCCGAGCCAACTTCCCGAAGGTCAATCTGATGGCCGGTAACGTGGCCACAGGCGAAGCCGTGAAGGCCCTTGCCGACGCTGGCGCCGACTGCATTAAGGTGGGCATCGGGCCCGGGTCCATCTGCACCACACGTGTAGTGGCGGGAGTGGGAGTCCCGCAGCTTACAGCGGTGGCCGATTGCGCGGCCGCAGCTTCGGAATGCGGCGTGAGAATTGTGGCCGACGGAGGCATCAAGTACTCCGGCGACATCACCAAGGCGTTTGCGGCCGGAGCGCATGCTGTCATGATCGGCCAGCTGCTGGCGGGCACTGAGGAGAGCCCCGGCGACACCGAGATCTACAAGGGACGCAGCTTCAAGGTATACAGGGGCATGGGTTCCCTGGGCGCGATGAGAGAGGGATCGAGCGACCGCTATTTCCAGCAAGGGGCCCAGAAGCTTGTCCCGGAGGGGATCGAGGGGCGAGTTCCGTACAAGGGCACAGTCTCCGATACTATCTACCAGCTGATAGGAGGAGTAAGGGCCGGCATGGGCTATGTCGGCGCCGCCAACCTCAGCCAGCTGGCCGCATGTGCCAAATTCGTGAGGATAACGGGGGCGGGGCTCAGGGAAGGACATCCGCACGATGTTCAGATAACCAAAGAGGCTCCCAACTACATGATAATGGGGGCCGAATACGACGAGGGATAGACCAGCTTTCTGAAGGGAGGAAAAATGCTGTGTTGCGCAGGAGAATCAGCATTGTGGTGTTCCTGGCCGTGTTGGCGACCGCGGCGCTCATCCCGGGCGCGAACGCTCTGGCGCAGTTCGATGCCAAGAGCATTATCGTCAATCCAAACCCGCCGTTTTCGACGAGTATTTGGACTGACAGAAGCCAGTACTACCCCGGCGATAAGGTTACGATCTACTTTCGGACCACTCGAGATGCGTACATCTATGTCTTCGACATCGACACGGTAGGGAATGTGAGCCTGATATTCCCCAACATCTACTCAGAGAACAACTACAGGAAGGCTAACTCCACCTACTCGCTGCCCGACAACTCCAGGTACAATCTGACCGTGGGAGGCCCGTCTGGAGTAGAGCAACTGGTGATGTTCGCCACTCCTTCGAAGATCAAGGATGTCGAGTGGCTCAGGCGCTCTCTCGGACAGGGAAGTTTCGGGCCGCAGCTTAACGTGAACATATCAGCTGAGAGATTCATGGTCGAGGTCAAGTCGGTGACGGTCACCCCCAACTTCGGGCAGGACTGGGCATCTGCATCAACATCATTCACTGTTGGCCAAGGATCGCTGCCTCCGACACCGCCGCCTCCGCCGCCAGTGGCTCGCGGCGCGATCAGCCTGACTTCCAGGCCGTCGGGCGCGCAGGTGTTCCTGGACGGAGTGGAGCAGGGCACAACGCCCCTTACAGTGTCGGGCGTGTCATACGGGGTGCACGACATCGCTGTGGTGAAAAACGGCTACTACACATTCTCTCGGCAGATCACCGTGAACTCGCCAAACCCGTACCAGGTCCATGCGGAGCTGGTGAAAGTCCCAAGCACAGGTGGATGGGGCAACGAAGTGCTGATGGTGAGGAAGGCCGTTACGATCAAGTGGCCGAGCACCGGGCCATTTACCGAGGCGTTCACCTACCGAGGATCGACGGGCAACGTCATGCTCTCGGCTGATCCGCTGCTGGGGATGTTGACTCGGATAACTGCCAGCATGACGTCGAATGCACTCGGGCCGGTTCAGTTTGCCGAAATCACGCCGAGCGGGCCGGACGCGCCGTGGCCGGGTAGAGTATACGAGAAGGTTCAATACCCGTTCAGGGCCAGAGTAACCGTGCAGGACTACAGGACCACGACGGGAATGGTGTTCGGAATTGAGTATCTGGAGTACGTGACCCTTCAGGTCGAGGTGTGGTACATCGGCGATTGACACCGGACAGCACCTTGTCAAGGCCTTGCTTTAAGCGGGCGCCGCAGCCGGGGAACCCAGTGAGCGACTCCATGCCGGCTGGCTGCGGCGCTCGTTTCCAGGCTCACCCAATCTATAGCCATCCGGACCCATAACGAAGCGAAATGACCACATCCCCAGGTGAAAGGGGCCCTACACAGGCCTTTAGCTTACGTTCCGCATGTAGTATATAGAACGCAGGCATTTCGGAAATGAGCAGCTAGGCAAGCGACCTGGGATTTCGGGAGTCGCGAAGCTACACTCAAGGAGGACTCGCTACCGACCGTTGGGTTTTCCGGCAGGCTAGATAGACCCCTGTTACGCATGGTTTCAATGGGCCCATCCATGCGCAAGGCCGCTTTGCCACTAGACCGGGATGCCCAGAGCATCGCCCAAATGCCGAAATGGGAACATCTGCATGCGGAACGTGGGCTTTAGGAAAACCCATGTTTAGCAGGGAGTTCGCGTGCCTGTGACAAACGAGCAGGGGCCGGGATGGCGCAAAAAGGTGTCGCGTAGGTCATAGGATTCGATCACAGGCCCGGGATGGCGGGCTGTGCCACACATTTGCCAATAACCCGGCGGTGTATGGCCCCGAGGACTCCGTTTTCTAGCCCAATTCGCCCTTCGGGACACTCGGTCCAAATCGATGTACTCAAAAAGTGACGGTATCTCGAAAAGTGTTGCCGATTTCTGACACTATCCCTGCTCCAGGGCTTGCGCTGCTCAGTTGTCGCGATTGTGCCAGCTAAAGGGCGTTTCGGTTGACGCGGGTCGGGGTCGAGGCGGTCGGATCGGATTTGAACGGCAAGCGTGATGAATGCTGGCGCAATCGCATGGAAAAGGCCAGATCAGGGGCGCAAGGCCAACCTAAGTCCCTAAGGGCGGCCTAGCCTACCACCAAGGAGGAAACAGCGCCAGGCTTTAGGGGCCACAATGCTTACACGCACCCGAGGCAAGTCGCGCGGTTGTGAAACGCTGGATGGGCCATTATAATGAAAGGTGTTATGGCAGGGATTGAGATAAATCCAACATGTCGGGGGTGTGGCCGTTGAACTCCGTCCGAATTGCCGACATCGGCGGCTATGAGGGCCAGGAAGTCAGAATACAGGGTTGGCTGTACAACAAGCGCTCAAGCGGGAAGATCTACTTTCTTATCGTCAGAGACGGCTCGGGATTTCTGCAGGCGGTAGCCGTAAGGGGCGAGATCCCGGACGAGCAATTTGACCTATGCGGGGCGCTTACGCAGGAATCATCGATAATCGTAACCGGTCGCGTACGCGCTGACAAACGGGCAATGGGTGGGTTCGAACTCACGCTCACCGGGCTGGAGTCCGTCCAGGTGGCTGAGGAGTATCCAATCACCCTCAAGGAGCACGGCGTGGACTTTCTGCTGGACCACAGGCATCTATGGATTCGTAGCCCGCGCCAGCATGCGACTCTGCTCATCCGCGATGAGGTGATCGCCGCTGCCGAGGAATGGCTTCGGACCAATGGTTTCATCAAGCTCGATTCGCCGATCCTCACACCCGCAGCGTGCGAGGGCACGACAACGCTTTTCGAGACTGACTACTTCGGCGAGAAAGCATACCTGAGCCAGAGCGGGCAGCTGTATGTCGAGGCAGGCTGTATGGCATTCGGAAAGGTGTACTGCTTTGGGCCGACGTTCAGGGCCGAGAAGTCCAAGACTCGGCGGCACCTGATAGAATTCTGGATGATAGAGCCGGAAATAGCCTACGCGACTCAGGACGACAACATGGTCGTTCAGGAGCAGTTTGTATCGCACATAGTCAAGCGATGTCTGGAGAACCGTCGTGATGAGTTGCTCCTACTGGAACGCGATCTGTCGAAGTTGGAGGCGGTGACTGCGCCTTTCCCCAGAGTGTCGTATGATGAAGCCGTCGAGATGTTGCGCTCCGAAGGCAGGGAGTTTGAGTGGGGAGACGATTTCGGCGCGCCCGACGAGGCAGTCATCTCCTCTCGTTTCGATAAGCCGGTGTTCGTCACCAACTACCCAACCAAAGTGAAGGCTTTCTACATGCAGCCTGAACCGGAACGACCCGAGGTCGTGAAGTGCGCCGACTTGCTTGCCCCAGAAGGTTACGGCGAGATCATCGGCGGCAGCGAGCGAATCCACGATCTGGCACTCCTCGAGGAAAGAATGCGTGAGCATGGTCTGCCCATGGCAGGCTACGAATGGTACGTTGATCTGCGCAGGTACGGCTCAGTGCCGCATTCCGGCTTCGGCTTGGGCATTGAACGAACGGTTGCTTGGATCAGCGGCAGTGAGCATGTCAGAGAGATGATACCGTTCCCAAGGCTTCTGAACAGGATATACCCGTGATCGGAAAGTCGGGGCCCTGCGCGGGTCCCGTTTTCCGGTTGCATTGGGGCATCAGGAACTCCGATTGGATGCCCGCGTCTAACAAGACGTATCCGGCCAATCGGTACAACTTCAACCGAATCGACAAGGAGGGTGGCCAATGAAACACAACAAGCGCGCGCTCGGTGTGTTCCTGGTGGCCGTACTGGCTTTTGCGCTGGCCTCGACTGTATCCACAGCGCAGACGTCCGCGTATGACTACATACTCCGCGGTGAGCGATACCTCGCGTCAGGGGCCGCGGATGACGCCATACGCGAGTTCAACGTAGCCTTGTCCATAGAGCCCGGCAACACTCGGGCCAGTTACGGCCTAGGGCAGGCGTACGAACAGAGATCAACGTGCGCTCGGGTTTTCAACTACCGCATGGAGCTCATTACCGAACTCGACACCATCGGGAAACTGGGTTTCCCACCCCTGACTGACCAGGGATATCAGGATATTGGGCTCGCACTCGACGCGTACGCCAAGGCAGTAGCGTCTTACCCCCCGTACGCGGGAGCGTACTATCGCCAGGGCCTGCTGCATTTTGTGAACGGTCGGCAGGCCGAGGCGCGAACCGCGCTGGAGCGGGCAGTGGCCGAGGAGCGTGCGTCGATCCCTCCAGCCGTGCTTCTGGCATATGTGTACTTGGGGGATGGTAATAAGCAAGCTGCTGCCGCGCAGATTGAGAGAATCCGATCTGCATCCGGCGATCCTGCAAACGCCCTGATACTGGGAGCAGCGGCTGTTCTGGAATTCCGGAACGGGCGGCTCGATGCGGCCGAATCCATGCTGGCGCAGGCCGTATCGAGGCCGGATGCTCCTGCGTATCTCTACAAGATGCTGGGCGATGTACGCTTGGCGCGCGGGGCGCACGATCAAGCTCTCGAAGCGTACCAGCAGGCCGCCTATGGTGACGCCGACCTGGTGCTGGCCCGAGACGCGTTAGGCAATATGATGAGGCTTGCGGGGCAGCCGCCGTCAGCGGTGGGCTACTACACTGCGGCCGTGGCGGGCAACCCTAACCTGACTCGGGCATGGTTCGGGCTGGGTTCAGCTTTGCTCCAGTCCGGGTCGACGTCTCGGGCGCTGACGGTACTGACGGACCTTGTCAACGCGCTTCCCGAGTACGCATCGGACAACGCTCTTCTGCTCAAGGGCATGGCCCAGTGGAAGCTGGGGAACGCAAACGGGGCTCTTGCCACGGTGAACGATGCTCTGGGAATCAACCCGGGCAACCGGATTGCTGCCATATACAAGACGCGAATAGAGCGTGAGGCCGGCCCCAGTGGGGTTGCGCCCAGGTCAATCCAGCCGCGTTCGATCGAGGCTGGGCCCACGCCCGACAAGCCTTTCACCGGCGTTCTCATCAACGGCGGGGCGCCTTGCACCAATAGCAGAAATGTGAAACTGGGTGTGTACGGCGACCTCACGCAGGTGGCGTTCAGCAACGATGGATACACCTGGAGCACGTGGTTTTCCAAGCCCGATCCGTATGGCGAGTTCGGATGGGAACTGGCGCCCGGCGACGGCAAGAAGACTGTGCAGATGAAGTTCAAGGGGTTCCTGTTCTTCGATGTCGCCGGAGAGCCTGGATCGATAGTACTCGATACCACCCCGCCCGTGGCTTCGGTGTCGATTACCAGCATGGGCCAACCGGCATATGCCGGAGTGTCGAACAGGGTGAGAGCCTCGATCACGGCCCGGGATTCCAGCGGCATACTCGGCTTCTGGCTGTCGTTCGACGGCAATGACTGGGAGTGGTATGACTGGTACGGCAGCGATGTGGCCATAACTATTCCTCAGGGTGCAGTGTACGGGCAGAAGCTCTTCTTCTCAATAGTAGACGGCGCGGGCAACCATGCATCTGTCGAGGCCGTTCGTCCCATTCCGGACACGACGCCGCCACAGATCCACGGAGTGCAAGCAGTGCCGGGAGCGTACGGAACCGCAGCGATAAGCTGGCAGACAGACGAGGCGTCTGATTCATACGTGGAGTACTGGACATACGGCTCCAGCATGCAGCGGATGGGCACCAGTGCGATGACCACATCTCACATGGTCAACCTGACCGGTCTGCAGGCCAGCGTGACCTACTACTACCGCGTAGTATCGGCAGACGCGGCGGGCAACCGGGCCCAGTCGGCCGACATGACGTTCCGCCTGCAACCCGCGGATACCACGCCTCCGGTGATCGGCCGTGTGGAGGCCAGCGTCACGGGGCGCGACTCGGTGGCCGTGACCTGGTGGACTGATGAGCCGTCCGACTCGTATGTAGAGTACTGGGCTTCCGGGATAAGCATGGCACGTGCAGGCACGAGCCAGATGACCACGTCTCACTCGGTGATGCTTCCGAACATCAGGTCGGGAGTAGTCTACTATTACCACGTAGTATCGGCAGACGCGGCGGGCAACCGGGCCCAGTCGGCCGACATGACGTTCCGCCTGCAACCCGCGGATACCACGCCTCCTACAGTGAGACTGAGCATCAACAACGGCGCGCAGACAACCAACAGCGCGACAGTGCAGCTGTATGTCACCGCGCAGGATGACTCGGGCGGTGCTCTCGAGATGAGCCTACGCGACGACAAGACTCAGTTCGGCCCGTGGCAGCCGTACACAGCCTACACCACCTGGCGCTTCTCGTCAGGCGATGGCAGGCGTACAGTGACCGTTCGAGTGCGAGACGCGGCAGGCAATGAGGCGCAGGCCGCGGCATCCATAACTGTCGACGCGACGCCGCCCGCCATCAGCTGGGTGGAGGTCCGGAGCATCGGACCTGATTCAGCCACAGTCACGTGGAGAACCGACAAGGCATCCGACTCCTGGGTCCTCTTCGGCCCCTACTCGCCCAGCGAGATCAGAGGGCAGGCTGAAGCGGCGACATCGCACACAGTGTTGCTCTACGGGCTGAATCCGAACACGACATACTACTTCAAGGTACGTTCGGCAGACGGGGCAGGCAATGTAGCGGAGTCGACTACACAGACGTTCCGAACAGCCCAGAGAGGAAATCCTCCCACAGGGAGCATCAGCATAAACAACGGCGCCACGTACACCCGTTACTACGATGTTCAGTTGACGATATCTGCCCGTGATGATTACCGCGGCCCGATCGAGATGAGGCTGCGCGAAGGCAACGGCAGTTGGTCGGGGTGGATGCCCCTGCAGACGACGTTCGCATACAGGATCAGCCCGGGCGACGGCAAGAAGACGGTGCATGCGGAGTTCCGTGATATGTACGGCATCCAGAGTACGACCTACTCAAGCTCCATTACTCTGGATACGCGTCCGCCGCGGATCAGCAATATCAAGTCGACAAACGTGACTGCGAATTCGGCCACGATCACGTGGAACACGGATGAACCGGCCACGTCCAGAGTGGAATACGGTACTAGCGGCACAAGCATGCGCGAATCCGCGGGCGAGCGGTCGATATCGAGCGCCGACGCGTCCACGCCGGCCGGGGATGTGGGAACTAAGGCGATCATAATCACTCCGACGCCGTCAGGCTCGCTCCGAACCAGCCATAGTGTGACTCTGGCCGGACTGAGCGAGAGGACTACCTACTACTACCAGGTAGTCTCGAGCGACGCCGCAGGCAATGTCGCGGTGATGTCAGGCTTCTCGTTCACAACGGGCGGCTCCACGCCGCCGCCGCCACCGCCGCCGCCGCCAACGCCGGGCACAGTCAATGTAAACTGGGCGCTGGCATCCAACGGCGGGAAGGCCACCGCATCGAGCTATGCTCCGGCTACGCCGGACGGACCGGCTAGCCCGCCCAGTAACGCCATCGACGGCAACGCCAGGACTTACTGGGAGGCGGCCAAGACAGGGCAGGGAAGCAGCACCGAATGGATCATGGTTGAGTTCGCGAAGCCTCAGACGATCAACTACATCAAGACCATGAGCGATGTGGCACACTATCCGATGGAGATGACCGTCGAGGTGGAACAGGGCGGCCGATGGGTCGCAGTAGCGTCGTTCAAGAGCACATCCGAGCAGAAGAACTACATGAGCAGGTCCGGATCGACGATCAGCTTTGAGTTCAAGTTCGCTCAAGTTACTGCGAGCAAAGTGCGCGTGAGTGTTCGCCGCGTATCCAATCCAACCCACGCCGTCCAGTTCTTTGAGGTAATAGCTATGAACACCGGCAAGTAGGCTGTGCAGGTTGACCCGCACCGCACGGATTGTTCCGGGTAATAGCTGACTGACACATACGGCCGACTGCCGCATCCCGGCGAGGATGCGGCAGTCGGGCGTCACGGAGGTATCGGGCAGATGGGGCAGGCATTCTACGATGTGGTTATCGTTGGAGCGGGTCCGGCAGGGATATTCGCTGCGCTAGAGCTATCAGGCTCGAGCGATCTGAAGGTGCTGATGATCGAGAAGGGGCGTGGAATAGCAGGGCGCGTGTGTCCGTCCAAAGAACGCCGCGTGAATTGCGTTCGGTGCGACCCCTGCGGTGTGCTGTGCGGGTGGGGCGGCGCTGGGGCGTTCAGCGACGGCAAACTGACCTTGTCAACAGATGTCGGAGGCATGCTGGAAAACTACGTCGGCAGGGAAGAGCTGCTCCGCTTGATAGATCAGGTGGACCGCATCTATCTCGACTACGGCGCGCCGGAGGATGTGTGGGGCGAGGAAGATGAGAAGGTGGCGGAACTCAGGGATCGAGCGAAGCTGGCAGAGCTGACCCTAATACCCGCCCGCATAAGGCATCTGGGTACCGGCCGAACAGGCCACATCTTGGAAGGCATGCGTAGGGCCTTGGAGGGAAAGGTCGAGATCGACCTGAACACCAGCGCAGTGCGGGTAGTGTCGAGCAATGGGGCCGTCCGCGGGGTCGAGACCAGCGACGGGCGGTTCATCCAGGCCAAGTACGTGATCGTGGCCCCCGGGCGCGAAGGCGCGTCGTGGCTTGCAGAGCAGGCGTCGGCGCTCGGGCTTCGCACTGCGGTGAACCCGGTGGACATCGGTGTGCGCGTGGAGCTTCCCGCCGCTGTCATGGAGCACATTACCGATGTTGTTTACGAGTCCAAATTCGTGTACTACTCCCGGACATTCGACGACAAGGTGCGCACGTTCTGTATGTGTCCTTACGGCGAGGTAGTCACGGAGAACAATGCGGGCCTGATGACGGTGAACGGCCACAGCTACGCCGAACGCCGGACGGAGAATACTAACTTCGCCCTACTCGTGAGCAAGAATTTCACTGAGCCGTTCAAAGAGCCGATACTGTACGGCAAATACGTGGCCGGCCTCGCCAACCTGCTGGGCGGCGGCGTGATCGTGCAGCGACTGGGCGACCTGATTAACGGACGCCGTACTACAGCCGACAGACTCCGCAAGGGAACCGTCACACCCACGCTCGAAGATGTCACCTGCGGCGACTTGAGCCTGGTCTTTCCATATCGGCATCTGGTCGACATCACAGAGATGCTACAGGCATTGGACAAGATAGCGCCTGGCGTCTATTCCAGAAACACACTTGTCTACGGCGTTGAGGTGAAGTTCTACTCCAACCGGCTCGAGCTCACCGGCGATCTGGAGACTCAGGTGGCCAACTTGTTTGCCGCCGGCGATGGTGCCGGCGTTACCCGGGGCTTGATGCAGGCGTCCGCGTCGGGAGTGGTGGCGGCGCGTGCTATCCTGGCGCGCGCGGGGAGGGCATAGGCATGGGCAGTGCGGTCGGCGCGGTCGGCGGCGACTCCGGCATGGTCAGGCTGAAGCCCGGCAGAGATGCCCGGGCCAGGGCCGGTCATCCGTGGGTCTACGAAGGAGAGATCAGCCGCATCCGCAGCAATCCGCCGGACGGCAGCATAGTTGCCGTCTGCGCTGCATCGGGAGCTTTCATCGGTCGCGGCTACATCAACCGCGCCTCGCAGATCACCGTCAGGATTCTGACGTGGAAAGACGAGCCTGTGGACGACGAATGGTTTGCCCGGCGTCTTCGAGACGCCTTCGGCTACCGCGACTTGGTGGCGCCTAATGCTCGCTCATGCAGGATGGTGCATTCGGAGGGCGATGGGCTGCCCGGGCTCATAGTGGACAGGTACGAGGATTGCCTGGTGTTCCAGTTTCTGACCCTCGGAATGGACCTCAGGAAGGACGCTCTAGTGCGAACATCTCTCGAACTCGCCGGCCTTGAGGATGCGTATGAGCGCAGCGATGTTCGAAGCCGGGAGTACGAGGGACTCGGGCAGCGAAGCGGGTTCCTGAGCGCTCCGTTCGACGCGTCCTCGGTGCAAATCCGCGAAAACGGATACGCCTTGGATGTGGATGTAGCTGGCGGCCAGAAGACCGGGCACTTCCTGGACCAACGCGAGAACCGGGCGGCACTGGCGCCGTACTGCCGTGGAGCTCGCGTGCTGGACTGTTTCTGCCACACAGGGGCGTTTGCGATCCATGCAGCAGGCTTCGGGGCGCGTGAGGTGCTGGGCGTCGACATCTCCGAACAGGCGCTTGTGACCGCGCGTCGAAACGCGGCTTTGAACCGGCTTGATGAGGTGTGCACTTTTCGGGCCGGTAATGTCTTCGATACGCTCAGGCAGATGGCTGATGACGCCGCGGCGCGGCGGGCGCGGGAGGGGCAGTTTGACATGGTCATCTTGGATCCTCCGGCGTTCACCAAGTCACGGGCGACCGTGGAGTCAGCTGCTCGCGGCTACAAGGAGATCAACCTGCGCGCCGCCATGCTCCTTCCCGAGGGCGGTTTCCTCGTGACGTCGTCGTGCTCTCACCACGTGGATGAGCCCACATTCGTCGCGATTGTGGAGTCGGCGCTGGCAGATGCGGGGAGGAGGGCCAGGCTGGTGGAGGCCAGAACGCAGGCGAAGGACCACCCTGTGATGGCGGGCGTTCCGGAGACCCGGTACCTCAAGTTCCTGGTTTTTCGGATGATGTAGCTGCTTCGGCGGTTCACAGGGGGCGAGAGAGGGGACTATAACTCCGATGTGAACCGTTGAGGCAGGTCATTGAAATGCGCAGGCCAATCAAGATCATCCCCAGATCGCTTCAGACTGAGGTGGGGACGCCGGAACCGCCCGATGAGTCGCCCGGAGTCCCTGAGCCCCCGGTAAACGCCGTATTGCGCTTTGACGATGTCGAAGAGCAGATCAGCCTGATCAGTACTGCGCTGGGCGTTCCGTCTGACCTGACGGTCAGGAGAATCTCGGACGGCATTGCGTGCCTGTTTCTATCGCCCCTCGCAGATCAGGGCGCGATTCGGCACAGCCTGGTTGAGCCGCTCAGCAAGTCCAGCTGGCTCGAATTGCAGGAGAAAGGCCAGGCGGCGCGGGTGTTGCCTGTGGCCGACGTGTCGGAGGCGCGCAGTGTTGAGGCTGCGGTGGACAGAGTGGCCGAGGGCGAGATCGCTCTGATTGTGCACGGTCGTGCCACGCCATATACGCTCGACCTGAGGGGCCGGGTCGCCCGCCAGATCAGCCCGCCCATATCCGAGCCGTCGGTCAGGGGACCCAGGGATAGCTTCACCGAGAGGTTGTCCGACAACCTTGCCCTTGTGAGGCAGCGTATCCGGAACCGAAAGC
>Ga0209718_1003419_pt1 | contig 14243 bp, 9 predicted proteins | sample AD_JPNAS1_MetaG_FD_184420 | JGI IMG/M metagenome (GOLD analysis project Ga0209718, IMG submission 184420) | Active sludge microbial communities of municipal wastewater-treating anaerobic digesters from Japan - AD_JPNAS1_MetaG (SPAdes) (version 2) | ecosystem: Engineered > Bioreactor > Anaerobic >... | reverse complement strand
CCTTGTTATGTTGGATTATGGTCTGTAAGCAGTTCTTCATCGGATATAGGTTCCTGATTTAATTTGTTTCAATCCTTGTTATGTTGGATTATGGTCTGTAAGTGATCATCATTGATGATCTGGAGAGCTACACGGACAGTTTCAATCCTTGTTATGTTGGATTATGGTCTGTAAGCAGTTCTTCATCGGATATAGGTTCCTGATTTAATTTGTTTCAATCCTTGTTATGTTGGATTATGGTCTGTAAGTGCTTTCATTTGCTTTGCTGTGTCCACCAATAGCTGTTTCAATCCTTGTTATGTTGGATTATGGTCTGTAAGTATGCTCGGCTTGTGCCTCTTCAAGAATCTCTTGAGTTTCAATCCTTGTTATGTTGGATTATGGTCTGTAAGAGTATCTCTCTCTAGAGATAATCTTGCATGAAATCAAGTTTCAATCCTTGTTATGTTGGATTATGGTCTGTAAGTGGTCGGTGGCGCAGGTATTAGAGACATCATTACCGCGTTTCAATCCTTGTTATGTTGGATTATGGTCTGTAAGCGGGTGTGGAACATTGCTGCCAATGCGGATGGCAGGTTTCAATCCTTGTTATGTTGGATTATGGTCTGTAAGCGGGTGTGGAACATTGCTGCCAATGCGGATGGCAGGTTTCAATCCTTGTTATGTTGGATTATGGTCTGTAAGTGCTTTCATTTGCTTTGCTGTGTCCACCAATAGCTGTTTCAATCCTTGTTATGTTGGATTATGGTCTGTAAGCTGTTGTATTGATTATCAGGCCTATGCCGGATATAGTTTCAATCCTTGTTATGTTGGATTATGGTCTGTAAGGGTTGTGCTACTTTCAGGTAGCAAGGTAATATACCAGTTTCAATCCTTGTTATGTTGGATTATGGTCTGTAAGATGCGAACGGGTTGAAGCTGAAGAAGAGCCTCAACGCGTTTCAATCCTTGTTATGTTGGATTATGGTCTGTAAGCTCAAACCCTTTCATAGCGTTAGCCTCATGGCTAAGTTTCAATCCTTGTTATGTTGGATTATGGTCTGTAAGAGCGGAAGCGCCTCGATCGCGAGGGCATCTGGTTACAGTTTCAATCCTTGTTATGTTGGATTATGGTCTGTAAGCGCCGCACGCTGACTAATTAGAGGAGAAAAATATGAGTTTCAATCCTTGTTATGTTGGATTATGGTCTGTAAGCCCGTCCCACTTCGACGAATACCTCGCCGAGTGGTTGTTTCAATCCTTGTTATGTTGGATTATGGTCTGTAAGCGCGAATCCGGCCGGGATATGTTCGCCCTGGTCCAGTTTCAATCCTTGTTATGTTGGATTATGGTCTGTAAGAACCGTCATAATAGTGGACGAGATCGACTATGCTTTGTTTCAATCCTTGTTATGTTGGATTATGGTCTGTAAGATCTTTCACGAAGACTACATGGACCTGCACCAACTATAGTTTCAATCCTTGTTATGTTGGATTATGGTCTGTAAGATCATCTATGCTATGCAGATGAATTTTTCTTTCTGGTCGTTTCAATCCTTGTTATGTTGGATTATGGTCTGTAAGATTTCAACATCGCCATCCTCAATAGTTTGGCAAAACTGTTTCAATCCTTGTTATGTTGGATTATGGTCTGTAAGCCACGTTCAGGCAATATCGTCCTGTAATTGTAATCATGTTTCAATCCTTGTTATGTTGGATTATGGTCTGTAAGCTCTTGTGGAACTCGAGGGCAAGGACATAGAAGACATGTTTCAATCCTTGTTATGTTGGATTATGGTCTGTAAGCCGCCCGCTTTTGCCCCTTCAGCGGCGAAACAGCCGTTTCAATCCTTGTTATGTTGGATTATGGTCTGTAAGGGGATTGTCGCTCCGCGCTGTCGCGGATCATTGTTTGTTTCAATCCTTGTTATGTTGGATTATGGTCTGTAAGACGGGCCATCGCGGCCTTTGAAGAAAAGTATAATTGTTTCAATCCTTGTTATGTTGGATTATGGTCTGTAAGTGTCACCAGCGACAGCGATAGCTGGTTCTGTATTCTTGTTTCAATCCTTGTTATGTTGGATTATGGTCTGTAAGACCCTCACACAGCGACCCCCGTCAAAAATCCCCGTAAGTTTCAATCCTTGTTATGTTGGATTATGGTCTGTAAGGGAATTGTCGCTCCGCGCTGTCGCGGACCATTGTTTGTTTCAATCCTTGTTATGTTGGATTATGGTCTGTAAGAAGCATGGCCCTGAATGCCTTGCCGTTGTCAAAAGTTTCAATCCTTGTTATGTTGGATTATGGTCTGTAAGAAGGACAAAATATAACAGTCGTGATTCCTGTCAAGCGTTTCAATCCTTGTTATGTTGGATTATGGTCTGTAAGACGACCCCGACTACCCCATTTATATTTGTAAAGGCAGTTTCAATCCTTGTTATGTTGGATTATGGTCTGTAAGTCTGCACCTACAGCGACCCTCACACCCCCGTCCTCGGTTTCAATCCTTGTTATGTTGGATTATGGTCTGTAAGTGATCGGCACAAAATACGACGTGGGCACCCTGAACGGGTTTCAATCCTTGTTATGTTGGATTATGGTCTGTAAGCGAAAAGAACGCGGATAACAGTATCGACAGGATTAAGTTTCAATCCTTGTTATGTTGGATTATGGTCTGTAAGCCAGGAAGAGCTGAAATCCCTAGAACTGAGGTTGATGTTTCAATCCTTGTTATGTTGGATTATGGTCTGTAAGCGGACGGCCCGGACCAGTATAGGTCAATAATTGGAAGTTTCAATCCTTGTTATGTTGGATTATGGTCTGTAAGACTTCAGCCTCCCGTTCCAGCACAGTTCCACCTTCAGTTTCAATCCTTGTTATGTTGGATTATGGTCTGTAAGGGCCGGAACTGAAGGCCGGGCAGGATGCGGAGTGGTAGTTTCAATCCTTGTTATGTTGGATTATGGTCTGTAAGATAGTGATCAGGCTGACCATCGACGCAGCGCAGCTGTTTCAATCCTTGTTATGTTGGATTATGGTCTGTAAGTAAAATACTAGATTCCGGGCCGAGTCCGGAATAATAGTTTCAATCCTTGTTATGTTGGATTATGGTCTGTAAGTGGAAGAGGCGCTGGGGCTGCTGAACGATTTTTTTAGTTTCAATCCTTGTTATGTTGGATTATGGTCTGTAAGGAAGCCGTATTCGCGAAGCCCTATAATGCCCGCTGTTTCAATCCTTGTTATGTTGGATTATGGTCTGTAAGGAGGCCCGCCACCCGCTCGCCCGTCTGGATATGGAGTTTCAATCCTTGTTATGTTGGATTATGGTCTGTAAGTGACGAGAAAAAGAAAATATCGAAACTAATACCATAGTTTCAATCCTTGTTATGTTGGATTATGGTCTGTAAGCTTTGCTAAAAGGTTAATGAAAAGAGGAATTGGAGGTTTCAATCCTTGTTATGTTGGATTATGGTCTGTAAGTAGGTGACTTTGCTTGCAAAAATAGGTGTCTCTTTAGTTTCAATCCTTGTTATGTTGGATTATGGTCTGTAAGAAGATAGCGAGGAAGAATGTCAAGAAGAAAAGTTTGTTTCAATCCTTGTTATGTTGGATTATGGTCTGTAAGATAGATAAAACTACTCTCATCATCTATTATATAATGTTTCAATCCTTGTTATGTTGGATTATGGTCTGTAAGATAATCGGTAACAACTATGCTGCGACCACGAACAAGTTTCAATCCTTGTTATGTTGGATTATGGTCTGTAAGGTTGAGAACAAGTTGGTAGGTGAAGGGACGTTTCTGTTTCAATCCTTGTTATGTTGGATTATGGTCTGTAAGAAGCTTCAGAATATGAGCGAGATTGATTTCGCAAGTTTCAATCCTTGTTATGTTGGATTATGGTCTGTAAGAGAATAAGTTGCTCAATATGCCAGTGGCAAAAACTGTTTCAATCCTTGTTATGTTGGATTATGGTCTGTAAGTCCGAGATAACAGAATACCGCATCCTCCGGGAAAAGTTTCAATCCTTGTTATGTTGGATTATGGTCTGTAAGAATATCACCGAGGAACAAAAGGCTATCATCCTCAAAGTTTCAATCCTTGTTATGTTGGATTATGGTCTGTAAGTTTCCTCACACAAGAAAAAAACGGGAGAGTGAGATGTGTTTCAATCCTTGTTATGTTGGATTATGGTCTGTAAGCAGATGATGGATGCTCTCGATATACCTGCATCCCATGTTTCAATCCTTGTTATGTTGGATTATGGTCTGTAAGTCGAGCGCTTCCAGGCCAGCTTCCGCGGACGCAACGTGTTTCAATCCTTGTTATGTTGGATTATGGTCTGTAAGGAGATAGGGCTCTGTGCTGAATACGCCCCATATATGTTTCAATCCTTGTTATGTTGGATTATGGTCTGTAAGAGATATTGGCTCATATTATCTTTAGGGTCATGGAGATAGCAAGAATTCTCGGAGCGGGAAAAAAGGCAAAAGAATCAACAAGCACAATATCCATAAACCGATTTTTATCTCTTAGACACGCATAAACACTCTATTTTGCTATAAAGAACAAGTCTCGGGACAAAAAACCCGATAAATTAGCCTCAGAATACACACAGGTTACGATAGGTACAATCCTCACATTTCCGCTGGGAAATCTTAACCTGTGGGTATAGAGACAGATTTATCATCTGAAAGATCCTGTCAATTATTTTCTGCACTTTGGCCTTCAACGCGAGGGTGATTTTGATCTCTTCCAAGTGGTTCTTGGATCTGACATAGACAATGAAAGCCCTATTCACAGGTTTGTCGAAGCTTTCTTCTATCAGCAGAGCGTAGAGCGCTTGCTGAACCATGTAAGTTTTGTAAATTCTATTTTCCCATGCAGCATACTTGTAATCCAAAGGGGCGGCCGAACCATCATTCAAAAATAGAACCTCGTCCACCCGGCCTACCAGCTTCAGCCGTTCGGATCCCAGGTAAACATCTTGCAGCTTGTCTATAGCCCCGGCTTTTTCCCGGAGGTAGTCCTTGTTCTGCACAAGCTTCATGGCATGAATATCTCTGCCTTTGTTGACCAGATGCCGTCTGTGCTCATGCTGGTCGACTTTCAGTACATTCAGGTAATAGACAAAACGGGGACAGAACATGTATTCTATTACTTCAGAGGGAGTGATATACTGAAAATCCATGATTACATTAACAAGGCTTTGAGGTCATCTGTTATCAGTTTCCTGTCGAACGCCTGACCAAGCAACTCACATTGATCAAAATCTTCACGGCACATGGGAAATATGTACACTTTATCGCAGTCGGGATCGAACAAATCCTCTATATGGCTACGCAACTCTTTGCGTTTAGTTTTGTCAAGTTCACCCAGAAACACAGAATATTGTACTCTGTAGATGCCCGCTTTCAGACAAAGTTTTGCGACTTTCGATCTGACCTTATCTTTCTGAATGTCATAAAGAACCCAAGTGAGCATCAATCCTCCCCTTCTTGTCCAATTTCACCATCTCCCGAGCCCAGGAAGTTTTCCAGTTTAGTTTGCAAACCTTTATCCAAATATCCTCCCCGGCGGTTGATCAGGAAATTGGCAAAGGCGTGGGCATCCGTCTGGATGCACTCTAACAAACGGCGGTTTTTGTTGTGATAGCGGATCCTTGTATCCAGATGTTCCAGCAAAAGGGGCGCCAGGAACTTTTTGCCCGGAGTGGAAAGGATCACGCCCTGGTGAACTTCCTCCACATATTCAGGCTTAAATTTGTGCCTGGAAAAAACGTGAAAAACCGGTTCATCAATAAAATGGCGATAAGGTTCTATGAAATCGAAGACAAATGATTTTTTGTTGTAATTATCAGTATGGAGCAATCCGATATAGGGATCAAGGCCCGCAATCACGAGGGCTCTCTCCACTTTGGAGTAAAGGATCCCATAGCCATAGTTCAGAAAGGCGTTGAAGGCGTCCTTGGCGGGATGCGAGCTTCGACCTTTAAACCGGAAGTTCTCGGGAATGAGATCTCCCAAGGTTGAAAAATACAATTTGGAAGCTGATCCTTCCCAACCCATGAATGAAGCTCCCAGTTCATCCAGTGTGCCTTGAGCTGAGAACACTTTCAAGGCATACTCTGTAATTTTACTTGTTTTTTTCCGACATTCTTCGCCAACATAGTCCCGTTTGCTGATCAAAGTTTTCATAAAACGGCACTGGTGCATTATTTTGAGCGCAATCCACAGTTTAATGAACTCAAGACCTGTTTCATCTGTCATGGACTCAAGCTGACGCCTGCGGATCAACACCGTGCTGCCTATCTTCGGAAACCAGATCCGGGCATATGGGCTACCGTATTTATCCAGAAAGACCACGTCAATGTTGTGGTCCAAGGCCAATTGAATGGCATCAGTGGTCATGGTTGCAGCGTTGGAGATGATGATCGAGGACACCTTGTTGGGGGCAATCATGGCCTTTTTCCCCTCTACCATCACTTCAAACATGTCGTCTTTTTTTCTAAGGAAAGTGCCGAAAGTATTGAGGTGTAGTTCCATACTAAAACTGCCATTGGCTGTAACAATCATTCACTGAATCAGTGAAGCCAGTATCAATGCTGTAGGCGGTGGACATGTGTTCGTGATCAATATAATACTCATAGTCGGATACATTTTTCAAATGAGGATTATCAGTTTTATGCTTATCGATCTGCGATTTCCTCAGATTCAGCCTGCAGCCTTTTAAACGGTTTTGAAGTACAATCAGCTTCAGCCGGATCGCATTGGAATCCGTGCTATCTAATTCCTTGCTCTGCAAGGCTTTTCGCATGGCCAAGTATTCGTGATAGGTAGATTCTGTTGCCAAATCGTGCAAGATGTATAAAGTGATTGTTGAGTAATCTTCTTTTATAAGTTTGAAATCAGCGATGGGAAGTTGCCCTTTCCGGCTAATATCATAGTTCAGGCTGCAGACAGCCCGGAGAATCATGTCACTGATGGCGTCACACTCTAGGGAATCGAAATATCGGTCGATCAGAGCTGGGAAATCGATGCTATGAATTTCCACACCTTGGGGTAGAACTTTTTTTGTTTGTTGCAAAAGATATTTGTCATAGACCAAAGAGGCATAGAACCTGCCATTATCATCCTGGAAATGGCATAAGTGAAATTCACCACCCAGAATCCCCAATTCTCCATGCCGGTTGCATCTGCCAGCGCTTTGAACCACGCTATCCAAGGGGGCAAAATCCCTCAACACAATACTGAAACTTATATCCACTCCAGCTTCCAAGAGTTGAGTTGAAACCAAGACAATGCGTTCATTATTCTTAAGGCAGTCCATAACATCTTTCAGTATTGCGGTCCTGTGGATGGGGATGTGGTCGGTTGTAAGGCAAAAGACTCTACAATCCCCACCAAGATGTTCCTGCAAGTAAGTATAGGCAGATTTAGCAGCTTTCCTAGTGTTTAAAACCAGCAAAAGACTATCAAAGGATGTTTCGCAAATTGTCTCCAAACGCGCGAAGAGCGGCTGGGGATCAGGCTCATAGACCATTCGCACCCGGTTGAAAAGCGGCTGGGAAAAGAACTCTTCTCGGCTAATCTCGACAAATTCACCGGGATCGAATAGGTATGGGCGGGTGGCAGTGCACAGCAGGATATAGGTTTTAAACCGGGTGGCCAAAACCTTGAAGATTACCCTTAGGAGGCGGTAATACTGGGGATCTATGTTTTGCACTTCATCCAAGATAACGATCGAATTGATGATCTTCTTGAGTTTCATGAGCATAGAGTTCCTGTTGCCAACCAAGGTATGGAACAATTGCACAAAGGTGGATACAATCATGGCGCTGGTCCAGGATTCCACAATGAGCAAACCGTTCATGTAATCCCAATAATCATATTCTTCCTCTTCGTGTCCCAAACGGTAATAATCTTGCAGGTGGTGATGGCGGATAATGTAATGATGCAGTTTATTTTCTGCTGGATTATGGTTGAATTCCACTATGTCCTTGTAGATAGCATAGTTTTGGTCGATGATGGAGGTGTAGGGCAAGCAGTATAGCACTCTTCTCTTTTTACTTAGCCTGCATTGCAGCGTATTTACGAAGTTCATACAGGCCAAGGTCTTGCCAATACCAGTGGGAGCTGTTAGTGTGTAAAGATATTGCTCGCTACTAATACCAACCGCGGATCCCGCCTGTTCATAAAAACTTTGCCTGATAGCGTTGATGGGAGAATCATTAGCACTGACAACATGTGCATTCCTGTAGGGGTTGGGGTCGACGCTCAGTTCCTCCACCGCAGCTTCAAATGATGAAAGATCCAGGCGTGCCGCATCTATCTTGTCATGCGCCACTAAAGCTGAATAGAGCAGATTTGTGGTGATGAACAGCTCCACTGAATCTTCCAGACCGGGTTGGGCAAAGTTGCTTTCAGCCAAGTGTTCAAGCAAGTCACGTAATACTTTTTTGTCCAAAGGATTAAGTAGGATGTCATGGGTTTTCAGAAACGCTTGTAACTTAGGTGATTTTTCCACTTGATTACAAATATCGCGGTATATCTGCACCGTCTGAAGTATAGTAGCCATGTCCAGGGTTTCCAGATTTTCAAATGAATCGAGATTGCCATGGTGACGCTGAATAATCTTGAATGCCAGGGGAGCGGCGAAGTCAGGGAAGATATCTTCCCTAAAGTTTTGTGCCGCAATCACAGCAGATACCAAGCTATGGTGGCTGAGAGGACCGCCGCCACTCTCGTTAATGATCTTCTCTTGAAAATAACTGGAAGCCTTACCCAGATCGTGCATTAATCCGATCCGGTATGCCAACTTCGCCAAAGTAGCCTTGGAAATCATCTTCAGATCGAGATCCAAGCCTTGAATCACGCCTTTGCAGGCCTGCGCCACGCTTTCCAGATGAGCAGTCAGGGGTTTGCTATCGAAGCCTCTGGCAGCTGGATGTGATATAGGTTCCATGGCGGCTACATAAAGCTTATCACATTCTTGGCTTGGTTGCGCAGTTTGCAGCAATCATGGAAATCACCCTTTATGCGACCGCCGGAGAGGTGGAACATGATCTCGCCGATGCGCTTCAAACGGCGGGATGGCCTTTTTCCTTTGGCTCCGGCTTCACAGAACTGCTCCAAGGGCATCCGCTCGATTCTCAAAGATCCGATTTCATCCAAAAATGGCTTTCCATGAACAAGATCAACCGCGCTGTCCACATAATCCGACTGGGGCAGAAACTCTATATCTGCCGGGGAATAGGCAGCTTCCAACTGCAGATGAGCCCGGAATTGCCTTTGTCCCAAGTAGATGCCAAAACCGTAATCTTCGGCGATCAGCTTCTTTTCCAAACCGGACAGTGTTGGATTGGAGCAGTGATATCCCAACCAAATCCGGTAACAGATATCTTGGTCTGCCTGTCCTGTAAGGAGCTCAAATCTGCACTGTTTATGGCTGGACGCATCACTAACATCTGAACCCCCAATGTAATTCATGGTCTGCATAAATTTACGGGGAGCCGCGCCCGGAGGCAAAGCGACCGCCACAAATAGTTTGTCTGAGCTTAACTCATCATAATAGCTGTCTCTGGGCAGCATGAGCACAGAGGCAAACATACCAGCAAGAGCTGTCCTGGGCGGGATGGTGTATGTCAGCGATGAAGCGTTGGTGTAAAACTTGCGGAAGTGGGCAAGTTTTCCCCCCAACCTGAACTCCAGTATCCTGTCGGGGTGTCCTCGAACATTCATGTTGTTACCCGTCAAAGGCTTACAGGAAACTTATTGGTGCCAATGTCAAGCTTGTCAAGGTTGATGATCTGCAGTTCATCGTCAGCCCAGAGGTGGATTTTGTGGATCAAATCTTTCTTCCCGTTTAGGTAATCAGCCAGTTCAGCCAGATCCAACTGATAGTCTTTTATGCTCCTGATCAGATGGAGATTGTCCACCACGGTTCCCAAGGGGCAAAACTTTACCATAGGCCTAAGGTCTTTCAGGAAGGACATCTTGTCTTTCATCTCCACCCGTAGATAAAGACGGGGGAACTGCCCAATCTTGCTTCTCGTCCTGGCAAAGGGTATGGACTTGAGCAGGGCTTCATCCAAAAGTGTCAGATCCTCTTCAGTCATCTGCGTCTTTTCTGCTATGTTCGCGTTCAAGCTGCCGGAGAAACTGATCAGGGAATAGTACAGCCGAAAGTCCTTGCCAACGCCCTGTCCGCTGGAGAAACTGGAGGTGATGGTTGTGGAATCGACCAGTTCAACCGGATGCAGGGAGTAACCCCAAGTGAACTGCACAGGACCTGTATGATGCCCCTCGGTGGTATCTTTTTCTGCGGTTACAGCACCAAAGATACGGACGTCGATGAGATCGAAATGCTTCAGACCCTTGGCTTTTAGCTGCTTGTTTCTGTCTTCGGCTTTTTTGGCTGAAGAAGTGATGAAAATCTCTTTTCCCAGCCCCTGCTCAAAGTAGTCCCGGATATAGCGCTTAAGCCTCACGTCCGAAACCAGGTTGGTCTTGGTGTCAAAGTCTTCCCGGGGTTTGTTTTCATTGTCCATATCCCCGTTGGGGTTGCACATCTGAGCGTCATAAAGGTAGAGCAGTTCGGAATTGCGTTCAATCATTTTGTTCCTCCTTGGATTGATCTTCTTGGTTGGTTTTGTTATAAATGATGGCCAGATAGTTTTCAAACGCCCTGCCAGCCAGCAGGTAATAGACAACCTCCTGAGGAAGAACGGACGAGCTTTCAATCCCCAAAAGAGATTCATTGCAATAAGCCAATGCCTGGTTGTCTGTCCAGACCTCACGTATTTTCAGGTATTCCTCCACTGTGTTGTAAATATCCTTGATCCGGCGGGGAGAAATGCCTTTGAAGTTCAGGCGGTTGGAGAAGGTTTTTTTCTGGCTTTTCTTGAACTCGGCGTTTTCGATCTTTCCGATCATGGTTCCCAGTATGAACAGCCCCCGGTAAAATCTGCTGTTTTCAGCAGAACTATATAGGTAGGCATGGGTTGCAAAATACTCCAGGTATTTCTGATGATGTACCGGGTCCAGACTGGTACTCGTTTTCTGTTCACTATCCATGGCTTTTACTCCTTTTAGCATGTTAAAGTTTTGCAAATGTTTAAGATACATCCCCAAGGTAAGAGCTGCCAGTTCATGGTCGAGGTAGGTTTCTTGGGAATCATTATTGATACGAGACCAAACATCGACGAAACTCCTGATGATTTCATTATAACGCAGGGGACGGCTGTTCAGATAGTCATCTGCCAGTTTGGCGATCTTGCGGGCAACCACTGAATACTCTCCCTCGGATTTGAGCTTGTGTGATCGCCTGGAAGGCAGGATCAGCATTCTCAGCCCTCTCAGGCTCAGGCCCAGGTTATCGTTAATCATATATAACTGGTTAGATTCACACAAATCTTCCAGGTCGCGTGTTTTTTCCGCCAGGTCTGCAAATCTTAGCTCTTTGACCAGGTTTATAATTTTGAATTCCTGTTTGAGGGGTTGTTTGTCATAAAAGAGCATGTTGAAGCCCCCGGCATCTTTTCTCCAGATTCAGCAAGGTGTTGATTTCTCTATCTATCATGTCTTTCCTGCCTGCCCTTTGATCCAACACCCGCTCCACTGCCCGCAGCTCAGCTTGATTGACCATGCCGCTTACATGGTCGATTTCCGGGATGATGATACAACTTAGGTCCAGGACTTTGAAGCGCATATTGTTCATGGCGTGGGTCATTCCCACAACCAGCTTGTTGTCGCAATCCTGGCAGATGCCAAATGAGGTGTAGGTCTTGGTTTTGGAAAAATTGTCGAAATAGTATGGATTTGTGGTCCCAAAGAATTTTTGTTTCAGGAATACTTCCTCACCCAAACCACCTTCAGAATGACAGAGATGGCATACTCCCCCGATCTTTTTCGCGTATCTGCCTTCAACAGTTTTATGATACATAAAATCCAGATATTCCCGGGCGTATTCACCTTGGTGTAGATACTTGCCGTCAATGGCCAGGGCGAAACCCTGATTCTGGTCATACAATTCTTTCAGAGTTTGTTTATGATAGTTGCCTATATCTGATTTAAGCAGATCATTGTATTTTGCGTTTGTCCCTTGGGTTTGATAACGCTCATCTTCCTCTGGTGTCGGGAATTGTTCCCTTTGTCGTTCCACCAGCAAATCCTTGTTTAACAGCCAGCCCGTGCGGGTTTTTACAAAGAAGCAATCCCGTATCTGTTCCATGAACATCTTGAATTCTGCCGCTTTCCCGGGCCTTGTCCACTTCACCTGTTTCATGGTTGCATCATCAAGGGAATGCCACAGTTGGAAAGCCACAATGCTGATCAGCGCGTTGGTGGTACCGAAAATATTAGGATCGTTTGGCGCTGGTTTTTTAAACAGCATGATCTCAGAAGCACGGTAGGGATCCAGTTGCTCTGCCAGGGAAAACTCAGCAGTCGAACAAGCTGTATCCAGGTTGAGCTGTAGGATATTGCCAATGCTCACTCCACCATCCTTGTCGGTTTTTTGGTATTCGACCAACTCCGAACAGAAACACCCCAAAATGAAGCGTTTGTATTCCAAAGAAGACTTGTCGCTTATGCCTTCGGTTTCAATTAGCAGTTCACCGATGCTGCGGTAGTTTAAGATCATTTATCCTCCTTATTCATTACCACCCCAAACCCACGCGCGCTCTGTTTTCCCAGGTCGAGGAAATCGGGAATGCGAAAATTGAGCGTAAAATCGCCTTTGAAGCATTGCATTTTTTGGTTGTGGAAATTCACCACCAGGGGCGTGAACCAACCGTCCACCATGATTTTTTCGAATTCCGGGATCCAGTAGTCGAAGCCTTTGGAGAGGCTTTTGAGGTTGCGTGCCAGAATTGTTTTCAGCAGTTGTTTCTGCTCCACGGGATTGAGACTGAGGTAATGGAGGTGGTTTGTCTGGTTCAGTGCCATCCAGGGCGAAAGGAAGTGGTAATCGTAAAACTCCTCGCACTGGCCGAAATCCGCTTCCATGAGGCTGATCTGCTTTTCGTTGCTGATGAAGGTCTGGCCGCTGATTTTAAGCTCATCTATCTCAAAAAAGACCTGCTTCATGATCTCGATGCCTTCTCCGATACCGATCATGGCCGGAGAACCTTCAATGATGCGGTATTGGATGAGGGGCATGCGATAATCGTAGCCTTCTCCGGGGAGATGATTGTGGAAATGATGGATATCAGCGTATTTCTTCGCGAAATAACCCCGTAGCTTGGGGATGTCCGAAGGCTGCATCTTCATGTCAGTGAAAACCACCAGTATGTAACGGATCTTAATCATAGATTCCTCACTTCTATGTTGGCGAGGGGGCTTCCGAATATATCCAAATATGAATGCCCACTACAAAATTAACTGGGAACACAAAAAACAAAGCCGATTGATCTGTCAAGAAAAAATACCGGCATTCCCCAATTTACACATGAGCTTGTTTTTCGTTTTCCATGCTTTGGTCAAATCGGCGCTCTATATTGAGACTCGTTAGGCTGTATTCCAAATGAGTGGATTTGCCTTCCAACGTTGGTGAGCCTGGAGTGCAGCGAGCTTGCGAGTATGGACTACAGGAGATGTTGCTGGCGTCCATGCTCGTGCCTCGCTCGACGCCAGCGTCAGGAAGGTCTATGTCCCCGTCGGCCAATCGTTCTGGGACCTTCGGGCTCCAAACATATGGATTACTTGCCCGATTGGGAAGTAAGTCCTTTATTTTAGGTTATCTACCACAGTTGGTAGCGTAACTGGAAAAGCAATTCGTATGAATTCGCGCAATTTGTGGACTTCCTCCCGTTGTTATACCCACTATAAATAGAAGCCCCATTTGCTCCATCCCATACACATCTAAAATACTTCCCGCTGAGTTCCCATTGGCCGGGCGGGAACTTAAGGGGAGGTTTACGGGATGTTAGTGGGAAGGGGCAAACGGCCTGTCCGTGGGCGAAAAAGGCTTTGGGAAAGGAATCCGCAGTTATTGTGGCAGATTCGGAACGATTCTTGCATCTACTATATGCATAATCATAAATTTTATTCCCCTGGGAGGATTTGAACATGGTGAAAAAGCAGATCGTACTGTTCGCGGCGGTGCTGCTCATCCTTTGCGGATGCTCGCGGCGCAATCCCGCCTGGGAGGACCAGGACGTCCTCAGCCTGCTCAAGCAGGTGCAGGTGGTCGGCAATCCCGTGGACCTGTCTTTTGACAACGAGAGCATTTTTGTGGCCCAGGATCAGGGCGGCATTTCCGTG